>OOCD01000434.1_pt1 | contig 31265 bp, 20 predicted proteins | sample 1671791 | NCBI WGS metagenome assembly OOCD01 (sample SAMN06348193, study PRJEB24527) | human gut metagenome | biome: human gut; feature: ankylosing spondylitis patient; material: feces | host: Homo sapiens | place: China | collected 2015-10
ACAATTCTTTTTATTAATAGGTCTGGGCTTGAATTTACAAGCCCAGATTCCTTCTAACCCTATTCGCGGGAAAGTAACCTGTAATGGGACAGGAGTCCCGGGGGTAGTAGTGACCGACGGAATAGACTGTGTGTTGACTGACCAACAAGGCCAATATACTCTCCCCCCTAATAGGGATGTTCGTTTCATTTATTTATCCACTCCTTCCGGATATTTACCGAAAACAGAACAAACAATACCTTTATTCTATCAGAAGCTGAATCCGGCCAAGCAAGATATTTACGACTTCGAATTGGTAAGAAATCCGCAAAATGAGATCAATCATTTGTTTTTGGTGCAGGCAGATGCGCAGGTTACTTCCGAAGATGACGTAAAGGCTTATGCTAAATATCTGCAAGATATGAAAGAATATATTCGTCCGTATATGGGCAAAAAAGAAGTATTCGGCATAGATTGTGGGGATATCGTAGGAGATACTCCTTCTTTATATCCTTCCTATATAGATACGGTATCATCATTAGAGATTCCCATCTATCGGGCAATTGGTAATCACGACATGACGTATGGAGGGCGTACTTTTGAATATTCTTATCGCACTTTCGAAAGTTATTTCGGTCCTATCTACTATTCATTAAATAAAGGTAATGCTCATTATATCGTGCTTGACAATTGCTTTTATGTCAACCGTGATTATCAATATATAGGTTACATTGATGAACGTACTTTCCAATGGCTGGAGAAAGACCTCTCTTATGTGCCCAAAGACAAACTTGTCTTTGTAGTGATGCACATTCCTTCCAGTCTTCAGAAGAAGCTAAGATATAACACGCTAGATCAAGATGAAACGGTCAATACAGCTGCACTATATAAATTATTGGAAGGTTATAATGCCCACATCATTTCCGGACATACACATTTTAATGTAAACGTATGTTTTAATGACTCATTAATGGAACATAACACAGCTGCCGTATGCGGTACTTGGTGGCGTGCAGATATTAATGTGGATGGTACTCCGAGGGGATATGGGGTATATGAAGTAGACGGGAACCAAGTGAAATGGCTATATAAAAGTGCAGGCTACCCGAAAGAGCATCAATTACATGTATATCAGGCCGGATCATCTGACGAGTACCCTTCCGATATTATTGCTAACGTATGGAACTGGGATGAACAGTGGAAAGTGGAATGGTATGAAAACGGAAAGCGAATGGGAGAAATGCAACGCTACAAAGGATATGATCCTGCAGCCAAAGCAATCTGTTCTGACAAAGAAAAGGTGAAATATGAATGGATTTCCCCAGTTCTTACCGAACATCTATTTCATGCTACTCCCCGTAATAAAAATGCTAAAATAGAAGTGAAAGTAACAGATCGCTTCGGCAATGTGTATACTGAAGCTGTCGAAAACAAATAAGAATCATATGTTGAAAGCCAAATATTTTATATTATTGATATGCTTCTCGTTTCTCCTGAAAACAGAAGCGAAAGTAACCCTTACTTCCATTTGGGGGGATAATATGGTGTTACAGCAACAATCGGAAGTTACTTTTTCCGGAACAGCGACTTTGGGAAAACGTGTGCAGGCTACCGCTTCATGGAATAATAAAAAAATCCAAACGAATGTTGATGCAAAAGGTGAATGGAAACTTTCTCTCCAAACACCGGTAGCTGGAGGTCCGTATAGTATTACGTTCTCGGATGGAGAGGACCTCACATTGCAGAATATTTTAATAGGAGAAGTCTGGTTCTGTTCCGGACAGTCGAATATGGAAATGCCAGTGAAAGGATTCCGTGGACAGCCTGTGTTTGGTTCCCAACCATACATTGTATCTGCTAATCCCAAACGTCCACTGCGTCTCTATACTGTAAAAAATGCCTGGAATACCATTCCACAGGAAGCTGGGGTGGACGGAGAATGGAAAGAAGCCTCTCCGGAAGATGTTGCTGATTTCAGTGCAACTGCCTATTTCTTTGGCAATCAGTTACAGCAATCTTTGGATGTTCCTGTCGGTCTGATACATTGTTCCTGGAGCATGTCAAAAATAGAGGCTTGGATGAATAAAGAGACTTTATCGGGCTTTCCGGAAATAGCATTGCCTGATGTAATACAGAGAGAGTTCGGGTGGACGGCAGGGACTCCTACATTATTGTGGAATGCAATGGTGAATCCATGGAAAGGATTTCCTGTTAAAGGAGTGATTTGGTATCAAGGTGAAGCAAACACACCCGATCCCGGATTATATAAGAGATTATTTCCTGCAATGGTTTCTCAATGGAGAACATTCTTCAACAATCCCCAAATGCCATTTTATTACGTACAGATTGCACCATGGAAATCGGAAGGCAATGATAAACTAGATTGGGCTTGGTTCCGCCAGTGTCAGTTGGAGTTGATGTCAGCTGTTCCAAATGTTGGAATGGTGACCACAGGTGATGCCGGGAGTGAAAACTTTATTCATTCGCCCTATAAGATAAAGGTCGGTGAACGACTGGCTTATTGGGCATTGGCAAAAACGTATCATCGTAAAGGTATTCAATATTCCGGTCCTATATACAAATCCCACCGAGTAAAAGGGAATGTAGTAGAAATAGACTTTGAACATGGTGAAGAAGGATTGATCCCGGAAAATCAAAACGTGAAAGGATTTGAAATAGTGGGGACGGATGGTATATTCCGACCGGCCAAAGCGGAAATTATCAATGGTTCTTCTACTGTAAAGGTCTGGAATGATTCGATCAATGCCCCCATAGAGGTACGTTATTGTTTCCGGAATTATATGTTGGGAGAATTATGCAATAATGCGGCTATTCCTGCTTCTCCTTTCCGGATTGTAATCAAAAAGAAACCTGCGTTAATGTGGTTCGATGCCGAAGCTAACTTCGAACGTTTCAGCCATAAAGACTCGATTGACTATTATTTGGAGAAAATCAAATCAGTAGGTTTCACTCATGCAATAGTGGATATACGGCCCATTACGGGAGAAGTACTTTATCAAAGTCAGTTTGCCCCACAAATGAAAGAGTGGAAAGGCGCAAAGGCCGGGAATTTTGATTATTTGCAATACTTCATTAAAAAAGGGCACGAATTGGGTCTTGAGATTCATACTTCATTAAATGTATTCTGTGCCGGACACAATTATTTCGATCGTGGAATGGTATATAGTGGACATCCGGACTGGGCATCCATGGTATATACTCCCGATAAAGGCATTATTCCGATTACGGAAGAAAAACAAAAATATGGTGCTATGATTAATCCTCTAAACGAGGAGTATCGTGCGCATATTCTAAATGTACTGAAAGAAGTAGTGACCAAATACCCTGATTTGGATGGTTTGATGCTCGACCGCGTACGCTATGATGGTATAACAGCCGACTTCTCACCGCTTTCACGCGAAAAGTTTGAAGCGTATATAGGTAAGAAAGTGGCGAAGTTCCCCGAAGATATTTTTGTTTGGAAGAAGAATACGGATGGGAAGTTTATCACACAACCGGGAAAGTATTTCCAGAAATGGATGGAATGGAGAACGAAAAACATTACTGATTTTATGGCATTGGCACGTAAGGAAGTGAAAGCCGCCAATCCAAAAGTTTCTTTCGGCACATATACCGGAGCTTGGTATCCGTCTTACTATGAAGTGGGAGTTAATTTCGCCAGCAAAAAATATGATCCGGCTAAAGACTTCAGTTGGGCCACTCCCGAATATAAAAATTATGGATACGCGGAACTGATCGATTTGTATGCAACCGGAAATTACTATACAGACATAACGATAGAGGAATACAAGAAAACGAACCGCAACATCTGGAACGAGACAGATTCGCAGGCTCAAGCCGGTACATGGTACTGTGTAGAAGGTTCCTGTCAGCACTTGCGTCAGATTCTTAAAGACAACAAGTTTATGGGCGGCATCTTGGTGGATCAGTTCTATGATAATCCGGGGAAATTATCCGAAACAATAGAGATGAACCTTCGTCGATCGGATGGACTAATGGTATTCGATATAGTACACATCATCCAAAAGAATCTTTGGAAAGAAGTAGAAAAAGGAATGCGCGAGGGGGGAGCTTTATGAACAACAGAGCTTTAGCTTTAGATGCCTTACGGGGATATGCAATTATTACGATGGTGCTTTCGGCTACCATCGTAACGCATGTTCTTCCCGGTTGGATGAGTCATGCTCAAACGCCTCCGCCAGATCATGTGTTTAATCCTCTGTTGCCCGGTATTACTTGGGTAGATCTTGTATTTCCTTTTTTCCTGTTCGCTATGGGAGCTGCGTTTCCTTTTTCCATAAAGAAACGTGCTGAAAAAGGTGATTCAAAGCTAAAACTCGTTTATGAAGCTGGCAAACGGGGGATTCAGTTGACCTTCTTTGCTATTTTCATCCAGCATTTTTATCCGTATATGTTAAGCTCTCCGCAAGATATGAGGGCATGGTTGCTGGCTATACTCTGTTTTGTTGTTCTATTTCCCATGTTCATGCGTATTCCTTTGAAAATGCCGGATTGGGCACATACTTCTATAAAAGTCGGAGCTTACATGGTTGCTGCTATCATGTTGGCTACCACTTCTTATGCGGATGGAAAAACATTCAGCTTATTCTCCAGCAACATCATAATTTTGCTGCTAGCTAACATGGCTATTTTCGGTTCTATCCTTTACATTTTCACAATGAATAATCGTTGGATACGTTTAGGAATTCTAATATTGCTAATGGCTATGATATTAGGGAGTACAGTGGATGGTTCTTGGACACAGAGTGTATTTAATTATACTCCTCTGCCGTGGATGTATCGGTTTGACTATTTGAAATACTTATTTATCGTTATTCCCGGCAGTATAGCCGGGGAGTATTTAGCGGAGTGGATGAAAGCATATCAAAAAGAAACGGATGATTATGCTACATCTCCTTATCGTAAAATGAGTATCATGTTGATGATATTATCCGTTGTTATCATCATTAGCAATCTTTACGGCCTATACACTCGTAATTTGGTTGTTAATCTTGTGGTTACTGTTTTATTGTTATTAGCTGGCAAGTGTATATTTCTACGTAAAGTGGATGGAATAGCTCTATTATGGAAAAAGTTGTTTAACGCAGGAGCATATTTACTTCTTCTGGGTTTGTGTTTTGAGCCTTTCCAGGATGGCATTAAAAAAGATCCAACTACTTTTAGTTATTTCTTTGTAACTTCCGGGTTGGCTTTTCTGGCTCTTTTATTTCTAAGTATCGTTTGTGATTATTTCCGATGTGTCAAAAGTACTCGTTTTTTGGTGATGTCCGGTCAGAATCCGATGATAGCTTATGTGGTCGGCGATTTGTTGATTATGCCATTGGCTAATATACTTGGAATTGCTTCATTATTATCTTATTTTCAACAAAATGCCTGGTTGGGATTTCTTCAAGGAGTAATCCTTACTTCTTTGGCTGTTTTAGTAACTATGTTCTTCACAAAAATCAAATGGTTTTGGAGAACATAAATATCAATGTGATTATTTTATATTAAATTAGTTGACATACTGTCGTTTTTTCTTTGATTCTACTATTTTCCACTTTTTATGAATGAAAGAAAGTAGAGCGAGTAAACAATAAAATACGGTATTTATATGCATAATTACGAATAAAAGAACCGGCATTTGCATATAAATTACCGTATTGTTTGTGAAAAATACACGGTTGATTGTAATGAAACGTACGGTTCGTTTTAAAGAAACATACGGTTGGTTTATAAGAAACAGCACGTACGTTTTAAAGAAAGCTATTTGGGCTCATAAAAATAGGATTTATTGATTTATTAGAAGTGCTTTTATGAACTTACTTTATTAAACAAAGTGCATAAATAGATTAAGAAATACATTCACTATGCAATGCATGATATCAAATAATAATGATTATGCTCTCTAAGGGAAGGATTTCAGGAATTTCTGAATAATACTAATGGCTAATCTATGCGATTCTTTTCCGTATCTGACTGCTCGCCTGAATAAATTCAATTATAGCATCATTCAAATACCAAAATGATATTTTATCATTTTGGTATTTGAAGATTTATTTTTATTGATATAACGTAAAAAGCAACAGTCAAGAGTATTTGGAATAGTTGACCATCTGCTTTTATTTGTGTAATATAGGAATATTCGGTTCTTTTATTACTGTTTAGGAACAAGACAAAGGAGAACTACACCGTGAGCCGGTACTTTGAAACTATACCTATCTCCAGTATCTCCAATATCTTGATGTTTCCAAACATCACGTACTATGTAATGATCGTAAGTTCGGTCTATCCCAATTATGTCAAATCCCCAAAAATGGTAATCAAGAGACCATTCTTTTTCATCCTTGTTCAAGAAACATAAGGCTATACGGCCATCTGACAATTCTTTGATCCATGTCTCATGATATCTTCCACTACGTTCGAACATACGGCCTTGTTTTCCGAGCTTATCCTGGTTTATGGCGATAGCTTCCTTATTGGTAAGTATATCAAGGATTTTCTTATCAATATTACGAAGATCACATCCTACTATCAGAGGTGAAGCGAGCATGCACCACATTGAGAAGTGCATCACGTTTTCATCGTATGTTAGATCTCCATTGCCTACCTGGAGCATATCCGCGATTCCAGTGTCCTGGTCCCGCGTATGGCCAAAGAGGAGCCATAATATCTATAATTTTCAGAATGCTCGCTCCTCCCCAGTATGCTGTACCTTCGGTTGTTGCAATAATATCTTCGGATACCCTCCACATCTCACCGATACCTTTCCCCCATTCCCATGGCCTATTCGTCCCCCATTCACAAATTGATAGAACTATAGGACGACCAGTACTTTTTAAGGCATCACACATGGTAAAGTATGCTTCTCGGGCATTAGCTCCGTTGTTGTGGCACCAGTCATATTTGAGAAAGTCAACTCCCCATTCTGCATATGTGACTGCATCGATATATTCATAGCCTCGGCTACCGGGTCTACCAGCGCATGTCTTCGAACCTGCACAAGAATATATACCGAATTTCAAACCTTTTGAATGTACGTAATCAGCCAATGCTTTGATTCCAGACGGAAACTTTACCGAATCAGATTGAATAACGCAAGACTCCCGATGCGTCTGCCAACAATCATCCACATTGAGGTATGTATATCCAGCATCTTTAAGTCCGGTAGAGACCATAAGATTCGCTATTTCGCGTATTTGTTCTTCACTGATATTCTTGTTAAAACAGTTCCAGCTATTCCAACCCATGGGTGGCGTTGGACATAACACTTTTTTATGCTTTTGTGCATTTGCAAAAGTGGATAGAAATATAAATAGAAATAAAAGAATCTTTTTCATGTTTAAATCAGATATTTCAAATAATTTTAAATTTTAAGCACAAAGTTCATTAGTCAAATCGGTCATGTTAAAGTATTTAAGACAAAAATTGCAATTTTTATTTGATTGCTTTCTTAATGATTGGACAAACTAAATCAGCATATCTCATCATGCCTAGATCTGTGAAATGAATACCGTCTATAGTAGCTTCTCCATCTTCTCCCAACATATTTTTGGAAGAGATAAAAATGATATTCTTTTCATTTTCCTTCTTTAACCTGTTGAATATTTCCTTTAACGTGTCATTCTTTCTTTGCACTTCTTTAGCAATTCTTTCATCATAAAGTGTATGAGTGAAAATCGGATCTTCTATAAAAATGACTGGCGTATCCGGATGTTTACTACGAATGATACGATAGAATGTTTCCATTCGTTCTTTCATCTGTTCTACAGAAGCATTAGGCACAAAGTCTAAAACAAAAACACTGGCATCTACTTCGGCTATCACTTTGGCCACTTCCAAGTCTAAAAGTGCATTTCCGCTAAATCCCAAGTTGATACATTCACGGTTCAGCCTTCTCGATATGATATTTGTATGTGCCATTCCGGGACGTGAAGCACAACCTCCTTGAAGAATACTGGTGCCATAAAATACAACCGGCTTTTTGCGGATCGGATAATCAATTAAAGGCTGATCGATGGTGGCTAACGAATCTACTCCTATAGACAAAGAAACAAGACCATCGTAAAGAGGAAGATAAAGCATATATTCTCTCTCTTCCGGTCGCATGTTAGCAATGATTGTTGCTTGATTTGTTTTTCCACCCGGACGACCACTATTTACAAAACGCCACTCTCCATTTTTCTGAAGACAATAAAGGTCTAAGCCTTTTGCGCCTGTATCCGTCATATGATTCATATGAAAATTGATGAGTGTTTCCCATTTAGCAGCTATTGTGGTAGAATTACTACGAAAACGTATCGCCATTCCGGCAGAGTTACGGCTTAAATTCCATAACGGAGCACGGGAGATATTCTTCAATGAATCCGGGAGTCTTTCATATCGGGCTCCGGTAGCTTCGGTAGCTTTTCCTAATAAAGGGAACTTTGAGGCATCATGATATACTAATTGAGCATATGTATGACACACCGAAAAAAACATTATAAAAATACAGATTCTTCTTTTCATATTTTGAGTATTATTGTTTCAAGTCCGCCAAAAACATTTTATTCGAGTGAAGAACATAGTTATCAGTACTGATAATGTTGTCAATACCACTCCTCGTAAAAATCCCATCCATGCGTTTTCGTTGAAATATACAAGCAATGATGCAATTCCTAATAAATTGACCAAAGGCATAATCAACAGATCTCCTACTACATAAGCCATCATAGGATTTTGTCCGGGCATTACGAGAAAACGCGTACTCTTCACACAACGAAAATAGTCACATATTACATTTAAAAGCAACAAAGCCATAAATGCCAGGCCTGAAGTGAGGAATAAATAACCAAAAGTGGCGGGGTCTTTTTTTATACCTCCTTGAAAAGGTTCAAAACATAGTCCCAAGATAACTAGAAAAGCTCCGGCTGTAAAAAGTTCTCTCCAAAGCTTTATAAATCCTGTGCCTTTTCTCAATAAAAAGACTCCACTTATCAATAACGGAATATTTATTATCAGATTCAAGACTGTACAATGTGTATAAAGTCCTGCCAAATTTACAATAATTATAGCTAATATCAAAAGAATCATTACGATAGCCTTCCATTTATTGGTAGATTCAACAAACGAATCATTGTGTTGCTTCAGCCAATCCATCAAATATTCTCCCGCAATGCTTCCCGGAATCACGATAAAGAGATATTGTAAATACTCAAAATGAAAAGCCCAAGGTAGAGGTGTGTAGTTGTATATAGCTTGTGCCCAGGAATTCTCGACCTGTCCGCTCAACAACAAAGCCATCAATATCAGTAATACACCTACTCGCGCCCAGAGGCTTTGCATTGTGAAAATATATATGGCTGAACCAAAAACAGCCATATTTGCCAATAATAATATGATAATATTGCTGAATGATACATCAAAAACTCTTCCATTTGCGTATTGAGTTGTCAGTAACAGAACAATAGCTATCCCATATGCTACCACCTTAATAGCTATACGCATCCAATCCGGCATTTTCAGTGGAATACGAATGAACATGGGGAATAATATCACAAAACAAAGGATGGCCAATAACCAGCCACGCATGTCTTGTGGATTACTCAATACATGCGGATAAAAATGCTGGATGAAAATAGCAAAGAAAGTCAATTGTGCACCTCGTTTGATAGCTTCATATACCAATCTCAACTTAGTGTCCCCTTTCTCAAATCTTTTTTTGATTGAGAAAGGGAAAGCTGCTCCCATTGCAAACAAGAAGAATGGAAAAACCAGATCCACCCAAGTGATGCCTGATAAACTGGCGTCGAAAGCTCTGTCCGGCGGAGGAGTTTGCGCATGATACATCCATCCGGGTAAAGAATTCCACGCAACCGTTGCCGAAAGCACCATTGTGATTATAGCGTATCCTCGTAGGGCATCTAAAGCATAAGCACGTTTAGTCATAATATCTATGGATTGATCGTTTGAATATATTCTTTGCCAAAACGGTCGGTAACTTTAACCACTATACGAGCATCTTTATTTTTAGGAGTTGCCCGGAACATATGTTGGGTAGGTCTTGGAGTAATCCATGTATAGACCATCTTTTCCCGGTCCGAACATACCACTGATGCGTATGGGTCTAAACCTGTATATTGTGTCATGCTTCCCATCAATTGACCGTCTTCCAACCATTCCACTTTCCACAGTTTATCCCAGTTCCAGACATTAGCAATAATATCCGACGGATGCTCTTTAGAGGCCCCTGCCGGATATGAGCGAAACTGATGTTCTTTAGGATATCCGGAACTTTTATAATACCATTTCACATCGTTACCATTCACTTCGTATACGCCATAACCACGCGGAGTGCCATCCAGACAAACATCCGCTTTCCACCACGTACCACAAACCGCAGCTGTATTATGTTCCATCAGATTCTCATTAAATACTACATTGAGATTGTAGTGAGTGTGTCCTGTGATAAGATGTGCCTTATAGGGTTTCAAGATCTGATGCAGTGCACCAGCATTAACCATCTGATTGCCAATCATATCATAGTTATACAAAAAAGCTTCTTGCTTTTCCGTTTGACGGGAAGGGATATGCATAATAAAGAATACGAGTGACCCTTTCGGTACGTATGATAAATCCTGGTCAAGCCATGCAAATGTCTTTTCGTCCAGATAACCCATATAAAAATAATCACGTCCGATGAAGAAGTTGTTGTCTACTACAATGTAATGGGCATTCCCTTTATTAAAAGAATAGTAGGAAGGACCAAAAGTATCTTCAAAAGTCTTGTAGGAAGTTTCATGAGTACGACCGTCATAATTCATATCATGATTGCCAACTACACGATAAATGGGTATATCCAGTTGATCGGCTCTTTTCAGGTAATCGGGATATAATTCTTGATGATCCCCTACAATGTCTCCGCAATCGATACCGAAAACATCAGTTGTTGCATAAGAAGAGAGAAGTTGTTTGCAATCATCCACTACATACTGATAAATAGCCAGTTCATCTCTGGAAGTAACCTGTATGTCAGATTGAGTAACAAAGACATGAGAGGCATCATCTTTCGGATTCTTCTTCAAATTAAAATTATAGTTTTGCTTTTTAGAATGATCGATTGGTAAATAAAAAGAAGGAATAGTCCCTTTCCGGTCTGTCAGATAACCTGAAGGAGTACAAATATACACAAAACGGCTATCTCCCAAAGTTGGTATATTATACTTTCCAGAAGCATCGGTTTGCACACATATACGGCCATCGGTAACCATTATCCCCTGTATCCCCTTACCTTCGCAGGTTACTTTACCTTTGATGATATGAATCGAGGCTTCTGCCTGAACTGAAAAGTTCAAGCAGAAGCACATTAAAAGCAATAAAAAAAGGTGTAGTTTATTCGTTCTCATATTGAGGTGTACTTTGTAAATTTATCGAATGATTTCTTTTGCGTATTTCTTATAAATTTGCCGGGCTAGTTTTATTCCGTCACCACCTTCGTTATAGTTGATTCTGTTACTCGGATTTACCCATTCGTTTTCATACATCCGTGATTCATTAAAGAAGACTTCCTCATCAAAAGCCTTCTTCTTTTCGACAGCTTTAATCACTTCATTTATAAAACGATCCCACCGGACAGAATAATACTGATTGGTTAGTCCTGCCCATGACCGATTGGCGTAGTCGGTCAGGTGATAGCTATCTCCCCAAATGGTAATCAGAGAACGGGCATTCATCTCATAATAGTTTTTAGAAGCGGCATCGTGTCCCATATCGCGGGCGTCAGTAATCCATTTATTCAGAGAAAAGGTAGGATGACAGCTAACGAGCTTATCAAGATCAGCAAGAATTTCTCTCATTTTATCCCCTCGGTTTTTCATCATCATTATATCTCCGGCTTCATATGCAAGAGTAAACTCATCACGGACTACATTAAAATAATTTCCTAAAACTTGTCGTCCAATATTAACCAAATCAAACTCATAGCTATCCCGTTGACAGTCTTTTACTGACAATAGTAATCTCCACGCTTCAACTAAATCTTTGGGTTGATATTCTATTGTCGGCTTGGTAGTCCAATGTCCATTTCCCTTTAAACAAGGACGTGCATTGGTAAGTGTGCCTTGCCCTACTTGTGCCGGCTGGATATACACTTTGTCTGCCAGTATTTCCCATGCTTTTCTTGCTTCGGGAGACACCTTGCCAGTCCGTCTATCTGCCAGTTTTAAGAACCATTCTTTGTCTGTCTGACCGCTATTCCATGCTTTATCAAGAACAAATTCATACATAAACTGATTCAGGTCTATGCCTTCAAGAGTGGAACCAACTCCTTTAAGATTGCTGCCACCATTTTTTAAAGCATCTGCCAACCGTTCACTTACCAATTTAACTGGCCCTGACAAGAAAGAATTTCCTCCGAAATTGCCCAAATAACACCAAAGATAGGGTTGCCCGAAATAACTATCAGTCTGTTTCCATATTTCTGTATATTCGCAGAAGTAGTCTAATAGAATCAATTTGTCTTGAGGTACAGAACGAAGATAGGATTTTATACGTGGAGTAGTCCAATGCTTGATGTCAGCATAAAACAACCATGTCATTTGTAGCCATACTGCTTCCGGATCTACAGCAGCCACAGACTCGTAGATATGTTTAGCCATCATTCCTAAAGAATCAGCATCCCATGAAGGAGGATCTATCTCGTTAAACGGATCTATACCATAAATATGATTTGTGCCATACAAACGAGTTTGTTCGGTAAGATATTCTTTTTGTATGATCGCATACAAAGAATCCATAGGGTTAAGGAAAGTGCAACGATATTGATCGGCGAATCCTCCCCATTCGCTTACTCTGGATGTTTTTATATTGGGATAGACCCGTTTCAACGCTGCCGGTACATGTCCGGCAAAAGCCGGTAATACAGGTTGCATATTAAACTCACGTTCACGGGCAACGATCTGTTCCTGTAGCTCTGCCTGACCTGACAGCCACTCTTTGGGTAAGGGGCTTTGCCAGCCGTCCAAATTACACATTCGATGCCACGGAAGATGTGCAGGTCCTGTAAAATAGCCACGTATTTCTTCATCTGTCAATCCTAATTTACTCCAGACCTTATACCAGATGGCTTCCTGACCGGTAATAGCAAGAGGCATATTAATTCCGTTTAGAGCCATCCAATCGATGAAATGTTCCCAATCACTCCATTTCCACCAAGTCATTGAGTATCCGAACGTACAATAGTTCAGAAAGAAACGCGTTGGGACATTTGCCTTAATAGTGACTTCCGCCGGTATATTAGGAAGAGTTTTTGGCAATTCTATCGGATCATCCTTATACCATGAGATAGTAGTCAGGCAGTAGTTTTTCAAATAATGATTCAAACCTACAGCCATAGAGTTAGCGTTATTTCCAGAAATAATAATTTTATTCCCTTCACTTTTGATGGTAAAAGTATCTGTAGAAGTATCATTCAACAGACGAAAATCAAAAAATGAAGCCTGTTGAGGAAACAACCGTTGTGTCATTTTACGCATGGTAGTGATATTTGTATCTTCCGCGCGAATTTGGCAGATGACAACAAGAAAAAGGAGCACACTAAATATTTTCTTCATAATCATATTATTGTTTGATAAAACGAATAGCACATCCACCGCTTGTTGCCAGTTTGACATGAAGCGTATCAGAAGCCGTTACTATTTTTTCTTCATATTTAAAAGAAGTCGGATTTGTTTTCCATTCTGCATCATCACCGTCAGCATATATTTGAGCAATATACTTTGCCTCTGTCTCCAAAAAACTTAAAGGAATGTCCAACTCTCTTGCATTTTCGTCAGTGATGCAACCTACATACCAATCGCTGGAGTTGCGATCTTTTCGTGCAAATACGGAATAATCACCAATTTCCGCATCTACGACATAAGTTTTATCCCAATCGGTAGGTACATCCTTAATAAAATCAAACGCTTTTATCCCTTTATAATTCTCTGGTAAATCCGAAGCCATCTGTAAAGGGCTGTAGATAACAACAAAGAGTGCTAATTGCTTGCAAAGCGTAGTATTGACACGTGTTCCCGGATATGCCTCGTTAGTAAAATTGAAAGTTCCGAATGTAAAATCCATAGGACCGGCTAATCCTCTGGTGAAAGGAATAACTGTTGTATGTTCCGGAGGATTTCCTCCATCGGGAGACCACGCATTGTGTTCTTGTCCGCGTACACCTTCCTGGGTCATAAGGTTGGGCCAGGTACGTTCAATACCGGTAGGCATAACAGGTTCGTGGTTGTCAATTGCTATTTGATATTTGGCGGCTGTTTCTATTACTTTCCGGTAGTGACGTACGCCATACTGACCGTCATGAGCTTCTTTAAAGTCCATTAAGCGATTTACATATCCTGTTTTTACAACATGTACTCCATATTGTTGATAGAAAGCAAAAGCTTTGTCCAGTTGGTTCTCATAGTTGCGTGTAGCAGCTGCCGTTTCATGATGTCCAATCAGTTCCACACCTTTTTCACGGGCATAATCTGTAATTGCTTTAATATCGAAGTCCGGATAAGGTTTGGTAAAGTCTAAAGAATCACCATGTTTCATCCAGTTTCCTTCCCAGCCGACATTCCATCCTTCAACTAAAACACCGGAGATACCATTCTCTGATGCGAAATCTATATATTTCTTTGTATTGGCAGTAGTTGCGCTATGTTTGGGACCATAATACCATGTTCCTTTGCCCAAATGCATTTCCCACCATATACCCATGTATTTTCCTGGCTTTATCCAGGAAGTATCTTTAATTTTGGAGGGTTCGTTGAGATTCAACATTAAATAGGAGGTAACCAGATCACCCGGTTTGTCACCAATCACGACTGTTCTCCAAGGGGTAACAAATGGAGCTTTGATATATGCTGCTACTCCATTAGACCAAGGTACTAACGAAGCACAGAGGGTGGCAGAATCCTTGACTGTCAGATTCATTTTAGGATAATCAGTCAGATTGGCTTCGTGAATGGTAAGATACTTTCCTTCCGCTGTTTCCATTGTAAGAGGAGTACGTACGGTGTCTAGTTCGTTAATGGGAGAGAAGATTGCTATACACTCATAATACGGATCGGATGCAGGAATCCACCAGCCTTTGTGTGTACCTGACATTCTAAACTCTGTTTCTTCACTCATAATCACTAATGAATCCATGGATTCCTGTTGCGGGAATTCATAACGATACCCAATACCATCATTAAACAGACGGAATATTATATTAAGTTTGCGCTTTCCGTCTGTTTCTTGGAGTAGTACCTTCAATTCATTATAGTGATTGCGTACATACCGGCTCTCTCCCCAAGGTTGTTCCCAAGTCTCGTCTAAAGAGGAACGTTCGGTACCTTTAATCACAAAGTGGTTTAAACTATCCCCATGTTCCAGAATAAATCCCAATTTAGAAGGGAGTATCATAGCGGCGTTTTCTTTGTTTACTGCGTATGATATTGTATTATCATTTTCTGTGACTGTTAGTTGTATTTTACCATCCGGAGATTTTAGTACCAGATTATCAGTCTCGTTACAAGCTGAAAGGAGGCTGGTGATTCCCAGAATATAAAATACTCTCCTTAATACAGTTAATCGATTCATCTTCTTTCCTTTTTTATGTTTTTGCTTATTTAGATTGCTGCATTTTGCGGGTATATACATTACCACAATGATCTATAACTTCTACTCGTATTTCGGAATCCTTCGTTTCAGGAACCGCATAAAACAAGTGTTCGGTAATGTCCGCTCCCAAATACTTATGTTTGAATGTAGAACTATTTTTCTCGCAGTATTCATAAATAGCAGGATCGTATCCGGAAAAACGGGTCATTTCCCCCTTGTCAATACCATTTTCATACCATTTCACTTTCCAGGTTGAATCGTAATTCCAAACATTTGCTACAACTGCCTCCTTTTTATTACGACTGGCACCTACCGGATAAAGCTCGAATTGATAGTCTTTGTCTTTTCCTACACATTTGTAATACCAGTTGACTTTGCCTCCGTCAAACTCGTAAACGGCATATCCGCCCGGAGTTCCGTCACAAGCCCAGGGAGCTTGCCAAAACAGTGTTGACAAGGGAGCATGTACATGTTCGTAAAGATTGTCTGCCAAAACATAATTTTCATTATAGTGCTCATGCCCCGACATGATATGGGTATTGTAAGGTTTTAGCAGCTCATACAAATGAGAACGGTTGTTCATGACTTTCATAGTAGACTCTTTTCCCCATTCTTTCCGACGTGCTTCTCTTGAATATGTAGGAATATGCATGGCAACTACTACTGTAGATCCCGGAGTGACTTGTTTCAAATCCTGTTCCAGCCACTGAAGTTGCTGCTCGGTGAGATAACCAACATATAAATAGCTTTTTGCAATAAAGAAAATATCATCAAGAACAACATAATGTATATCTCCTCTATTAAATGAATAATAAGTGGGACCATAATAAGATTTGTAAGTAGTACGGGCATGCTCATTAGAACGTACGTTTAAATCTAAATCATGATTTCCAATTACATAGAAAAAGGGAATTTCCGTTTCAGCTATTGCATCTATCATCGGTGCAAAGTAACTGGGCTTTTTATTGATGTCACCGATAATGTCTCCACAGACTATTCCATAGGCAGGAATCCCCTGATAATTAGTTGCCAACAGTTCTTTTACATCTTTTGAAGCCTGCTGTACTTGTGGCATTTCTTCATCGAAATAGACTTGTGGGTCAGCCCATACCACCAAAACGTGCTTTTTGTTGTCAGTAGATGATGGTGTCAGTTCAAAATCAAAATGCACTTTTTTTGAAGGTTGAGCAGGTACTTTTTGAAAGAACGCAGGAACTTTACCTTTCATCGGAATATTATAGCCATCAGGAAGGGTGATGTAAATGTATTCTGCATTAGAGGTACTTGATATGGTATATCGTCCCTTGTCATCCGTAAGGACAATTTGTGTACCATCTGTAACAGGTACATTAGCAATTCCCTTACCTCCGGACAGTACTTTCCCATAATAGACCACGGGAGTAGTGATTGCCTGCACACTGAAACAGGAAAAACTCCATTGTAACAAGCTTAAAAGCAATAATAGTCTTAATTTCATTCTTTAATCCTTTCTATTTTTATCAAATGTGTGAGAGGCTTGTTTATTTTATATATTTGAGTTATCAACTGGTCTATTTCAGCTTGCCAGGCTTCACGTATCTGTGGAAACATGGCTTGGGTGTAATTGGTATATAAATACTTCACTAAATAGTGACTTTCCCGCTCCGCTTTGGCAGCATCAAGAGCAGCTTTATTATCTGCGAAAAGTAATCCTCTATGCTTAAAAAAGACATACTGCATAGCCATATACTGTCGTAAACGTTTTTCTATAGCACATCTTTCCTCATTCAGATACATGATAGACAGGCTCTGTTGGTATTGGGGCGTGCATGTTATTTCAGCCAGATTAATTCCTTTACTCAATTCATTGCCGTCCCAGCGTCCTATTTCTGTTCCATCAATAGTCACTCGGAAATTTCCATGCAAATCGGTCACTTTCATTATTTCCTGATTCATTTCCTGCATAAAGGGAATTTGTCTGACAGCATCCCGGGCTGTACCTTTTGTTCCCCAACGAGGAATAGTGTCGACAGGAAAGGGCAAAGAACGGGATAAATAGCTGAAAGATATTGTGTCATTTTCGTTCTTTATATGAGTTATTCGACAATTTCTCTCTTCCATTGCTTTCCTGTTAGTTGCATTGATATGAAAATAAGCGACTTCTTTTCCTGCAAGTCCCTGTGCTTTTAAGAATAAATACGCCATTACCATGTGGCCGTCTTTATCCGGATGAATTCTGTCACCTCCACAGAAAGTAGCTGTAGAATCAGACTGCTGAATCTCCTTATTCAGCTCACACATCACTGTATTGAAATTAACAAATCCCCATCCTCGCTTTTGGGCAACTTCTGCTTGCATTTCAATAATTCTTTTGATCGTCTCATTCTTTCCATGTAAAGTTTCCACTCCTTCCAATTTCACATTCTCATCATAAGGGGAAGAACCCAAAAGTACTACGTTTTTTATTTTCTTGTCTGCAAGAATCTGCTGTTGTAGTTTCCCAAACTCTGTGTTAGCGTATTCTACCTGTTTATCCGCGTACTTATCATATCCGGGCTTATTATATCCGTCATATCCGGAATCATTCATTCCGAAGGAACAAACCAGATAAGTTGGCTTTTTAATTTTAATATCTGAATCGAAACGAAAAACCATGTGGCTTGCACAATCGCCACCAATTCCTCCATTATAAATACGAAGAGGCAATTCGGGGAAATGCGTCATATAATACAGCCATATATAAGAATGATAATGGCCTCCTTCCGTTATACTATTTCCGAGAAAGACAATTCTGTCATTGGCTTTAAATGATGGAATTTGCTGTGCACTTACGGGAAATAATAAAATGCAACAGATATATAATATGAATAGTATTTTTTTCATTGCTCAATCTTTCTATTCAACAGGAGTCAGAATTGCTGCCCAACCACCACCTTTGGCCATTGTGACATTGATCGAATCATCTTTTGAAACTATTACCTCTTCTGTTTTAAAATCCGATGCATAAACATCTGCATTCACACCATCTTTGAAAACTTCCATTTTATATTTGTCTGTCTCAAGAAAATCCAGTTTTACTTCAATGCTGCGGGCATTCCAGTCTGTCAGACCTGCCAAATACCAATTCTTCCCATTTTTACGAGCAATCACCAATTGTTCTCCGATTTTGGCTGTTATCGCTTTGGTATCGTCCCAAGTGGTAGGTATACGGGAGATAAAGGAAGCAAATTCAGGAGCTTTATAATAGTTTGAAGGAGAATCTGCTAACATTTGTAACGAGCTTTCATACACTACATATAAGGCTGCTTGATGGGCACGCGTACCTAAACTGATCGGATGCACGAAATTGATGTAAAAATCTTCTGCTGTCGCATTGTTTACTGCACCAGGCGTATAATCCATCGGACCGGCTACCATTCTAGTGAATGGAAGTATCAGGTCATGTACCGGATTAATATCTCTTGAATCTTTATCGTGCTCTAATCCCAGTACACCTTCAAAAGTCATCACATTGGGGTATCTCTTTTGTAAGCCGGAAGGTTTGAAAGAGCCATGAAAATCAACGAGTAATTTACGGTCCATAGCCGCTTTTCCTACACGCTCGTAGAAATTAACCATATATTGATCCGAACGTTGCATAAAATCGACTTTTATACCTTTGATTCCCCATTTTTCATAAATATCCAGAATTCCTTCCAAATCTTTATCCAGCGGGTTCCACAAAGTCCATAATACAAGGCCAACGTTTCTTTCCTTTCCATATCGTACAAGTTCCGGGATATTAAGTTCGGGGATTGCTTCTTTAATATTCCAAGTCCCGGCTGACCATCCTTCATCTAATAAAATATATTCAATTCCGTATTTTGAAGCGAAATCAATGAAATATTTATAAGTATCAGTATTCACACCTGCCTTAAAATCTACTCCATATACATTGAGTGTACTCCACCAATCCCAAGAGATCTTTCCGGGTTTAATCCATTCTGTATCTTGAGTGACAGATGGAGAGGCCAATTGATATACTAAGTTGTTTTCAATTACTGCTTTATCATCCTCGTTAATCATTAATACACGCCAAGAGAAGGCTCTTGTTCCTTCAGTCTCAGCGATGTAAGAGGCCTTCTCCAGCAATACTTCATCACGGTCAGTACCTTCTTTTAGTGCACTTTTTAAAACTACAGGAGGAAATTCGCCGGACAGTGTGTTGTTGCGATTACCTGTCAGAAATAGATTAGGATAATCGGAAAGATCGGATTCCATAATAACAATCTTTGTACCTTTAGGAGTAGAAAGATAAATTGGCAGATAGCCTTTCATCTCTTTTGTAAGAGATTCTAATTTTAATTCATCAAAAATAGCTTCACAATGGGTAATATATTCTTGATTTTTTTCTCTTGGCCAATATGCTTTGCAACCATCAATCAAATTAAGTTCAACAGTTTCACTGTTTACAATAATGGGGGATTGTTTTAGTACAGTCTCAAAACGATAGGCAGCCCCATTGTTATACACCCTGAATATTATATTATAATCACCTTTACAAATTAAAGTTAACTGGGTATATTGGTCTCTGATAGTTTTCTGTTTAACTGGTACAACTGCAATTTGTTCCGCATTGATCTTGTCGACTTTTGCGTTGATAACAACCGGGTTTATACCCGGTTGTATTTTTAATCCCTCAATATTCATTTGTATGGCACTAGGTGTCAATATACGTTCTCCGTTGTAGTCAATACTCCAAATCAATTGTTTATCAGCTGTTATTGAAACTTTGATTTTGTTATCTGGAGAATGAACAATATATTTTTTTGCGTGAACCGATATACATATACCTATTGTACATAATAGAATAAATATTTTTTGTTTCATTTTTCTATACGCTTAATGGCCTCTTTAATGTCAGCCCAAGAATTATTATTAATTACATGAGAAATCTCGAATATCATCAATCCATCTGTTCTTTTCATGCAGAGGTAAATAGCATCAGACAGACCTGTACTGTTATACTGGTATGACTGAATAGAACCATATACTTTACAATCTCCCTTTATATAATCATCATATGTATTGACAAAGTTCTCTACAGACCATACAGAGTTAGGATTATCCTTTATCCATACGGCCTCCGCATATGCTCCTAACACAAATACGTCCAATTGATTTGCAAACCCTGTTTCATTATACTTTTCTGTATATCTTATGCCTGGATCTGGAATATATTTTTTACTTGCCCAGTTCTGTCCGACACTATAGCGTGACCCCCAATCTGCGGATGCCCATAATTGAATTTCCATATCCGGATTAATGGTTTTGACTTTTGAACGGATATTGGTAATTAGGTTAGTGATACACATAGAGCGAAACTCAATCCAGTCTTTATATAATGTCCCGATACCTCCACTAGCAGTGATTATATCATTTTTATTTGTCACACTCTTACCACTATATGTTTCGAATGCACGAATAGTAGCATCGCTAAAGCCATAGTTTCCACCATACCAACGACAATAATCCAGACTAATACCTTTCAGCTTGGGATATTTAGTAACAATTTCTTCTACAATGGAAATAACAAACTCTTGAACTTCCGGTAGACATGGATTTAACATTGCTGCATCGACATCTTCCTGATCACGTATATCCACCAATTGAGTAGGATCATTATTTTCCGGTAACATAACTTGCGTTTTTCCGTCCCATCTGCTATCCTCATATATCGGCCCTTCTTTCCCTTTTGTATAACCATAGCCCATGGCTGAAATAGTTGCTATGACATCAATATCCAAACGTTCCGCTTCTTCCAACCAAAAACCTAAATAATCGAAATCACGGTTTACGATCTCATCTCCCCATTTAGTTAGTGGAGCTAGAATATCGCTATCATACAGGGCATATCCTATACCAGGTTTTACATCAAGATAAATTTCGTTAAAGCCTGTATCTTTTATTTTCTCCAGATATGAAGTAATTGCATCTTTTGTTGCAAAACGACTCAAATTAGCATGTGCATCAATCCATATCCCTTTGGGCTTATTAATTTTTTCTTCTGATTCATTAGGTGACAAAGGTATTTCCTTTTCATCATTGTTATCTAAGGTTGTTCCATCCGAGTGGCATGCTGTCAGACAACCAAGGGCAAACATTAGCAAATATTTTCTCATAATATATAATTTTATTTCTATTCAAAACAAGTCATTTTATAAGTATAAAGTCCGTATCTACCAAACCAAACTGACAGATAAGCTTCCTGTTGTTCTTCATCCCAATACCAATCAACCCACTCACCGAAACTCCATCCACGGCTAATATCACCTACTGCGATATTTAGATTTTCATGGGCTAGTTCTTGTAAGTTAGATGTTAATACAGCAGCAGCGAACCAGAAGGAAGTGCCGCTTGTTACCGTAACATAAGTTTTACCATTGATAGGAAGGGCGGAAACTATCGGACAGCGACCTCCTCCACGAGTTGTAGTAAACCCTGTTCCTACCCACCAAGCTTGTAATGTACTTTGCCAGAGTGGTGGCATTGTGAACAGTGTTGAACCTGCGAATGAATTCACATAACAATGAACGCTATTTGCCGCACCTGCTGTACCCTCTGCATCACCTATTACAAAATTAGGTTGATCTGAATCATCTATAGGAGAAATCATTTGGAATTGACTGCAATCACTACTTACGTACCCCGTTTCTATGGTAGAATATGTAGATGCCAAATGACCATCAGTTACCTTTATACGGTAGTGCGTACCTGCAGCATCACGTGGAGCCAATGCTGTAATCCATGCGTTAGTCGTAATATCTCCAGCTACCTGAAAATTATTCGACAAGTCACTGGTTGGTGCCATATTTACATTAATTTTGCCTATGGAAATAGGGGTATCGGATGGCTTGGTCCAATAAAAGAATTCAGTTTCATCATTAGTCACTACTGCTGCCACACACCTTCCTCTATAATCTGATGTAATCATCTTGATATTGGTTAATGATATAGAACCAATATTTAATGAACCAGCATCATTTAGGGTCATTTTATCTACCACCTTTATGCAATAAGGTGAATTAACATCAATGTCTATATATGCCCGTGACAACAAAACGATATAATTTCCACAATATGCATGATACATTTGTAGATCACCATATTCTACGGCACTCTTACCTGTATTATAACCTTTTAATTCTCCTGGATAGCCTAACTCTGTAAATATTTTATGAGCCCCCACTTCTGCGTAGCTAAAGCCGGCTCCATAAGGTAGTTTATCAGATACTCCCCAAGTAACAATGTACTCACGTGTTGTGGAGTGATCCTCCGATGTTACTGTATATTTTACACCACCCTCTTGTGCGAAATTTTGTGGTAAGCTGGGGTCTGGTGTCACCGTAGATCCTTTAGACAAGTAAAATGTTGGTATAGCAGATTTTAACTCTTCTACAGCATCGAGGTAAGGAGATACTTTAATTGTTATTGTATTATCATCACCTATAGATGAATTGAACACAGTTCCACTTGTCCCTTTGACTTTAAAAGATATCATTATCTTAGCCTCATGCCCTAATTTCTCACTAAGAGATTCATCCTTACAAGAAGTTAGGGATAAAATACAACTCATGATGATTCCTAATAGGAATATTAAATTTAGTTTTTTCATCTTGTAGTTTATTAGATTTGATTCTTATTATTCATAATAACCTCTAACACGATAACGCCGTGTTGTTCCAACTCCTGATTTTACAGTAATAATAATACCATCACCTGTAATATCATGCCTTCCACTTAATGATGGAGTGATAATTTCATCATACGTCAATGTCGCAGTTAAGTATATATTAGTTAAATCTATATCTTTCTCCAAGGTTTGAGGAATAGCGAATATGATCAAACCATAACCACCTTCTATATCTTCCTGATTAAAACTTCCGGTCATCAGCTCATCGTTTGCATTATATTCATAAATAGCGCCTTGGAACTCACCACCTCCATGTGATGCTTTACAAATCATCTGTGAAATGGTATTTGTGCGATGCACAAATTCTTCATCAGCTTTAGCACAACTGTATGTCAAAACGACCATTGCTAAAATTCCTAATATCCATGTTTTTATTTTATATGTAGTTCTCATATCAACTCTTAATTATATTGTTTTAATTACCAGTAGGGATTATTCTCACATAGCTTATTATTTGCCGTTTCTGATGTAGGTAGTGAGAAATAATAATATTTTTCGAGAAAAATGCGAGGTGTTCCTCCATCACATTCAACTTTTTCATAAGAAAAAGTTGAATCATCATTTTTTGTAATCTTTATTCCATGTGCATTTTGTCCGTTGATTATATTTTCAGCAAGTTTCCAACGTCGAAGATCCCAATACCGGAAGCCTTCACCTGCTAACTCTACACAACGTTCTTTACGTAACAGTTTCATAAATGATTCTTTGTCTGGAGCATCGGTAGTAGTTTTATCTGGTAGATTCACTCTATTTCTCACTTCATTTAGTGCTTCTAATGCTTCATTCTTATATTGATCATAATTTAACTGGGCATATGCTTCTGCTTTATTTAAGAGAACTTCGGCATAACGTAATACGACATCATATTGATAACTGTGTTTTGTTATATAGTCCGAATAACCTTCTTGTAGATATTTTCTCAGATAATACCCTGTACAAGTGTGAGCATTAGTACTACCACTTTGAGTAAATTCTACGAATCCATCACTTCCTCCTACATAGGTCTGAATTGTTCTTCCTTCCCATTGACATCCATTATACATAATTGTTGCATGGAAACGTGGCTCACGGTCAGTATAAGGATCTTCGTGCCCTTCACTTTTATAAGTGTCCCAGTCAAAGATACTTCCATCTTGAAATTCATACAAATCTGCGAGTTCTGCTGTTGGAACATGTTCAGCGTATGCGTTACCATGTACGGCTATATCGCCAAAGGGGCGATTATATAAATCATAATTGTGAGTGACACTTCCTTCTTGATAATATAATGCAAATAAGATTTCTTTAGAGTTATCTTGCTTACCGTCTACCTGAAAAATCTTAGCATAATCTTTCGCCAAATCACCTCCCAATTCTTTTACTTTATTTGCTGCATCAATAGCTATTTGCCATTTTCCTGCATATAATGCCATACGTGAAAGTAAACCGTATGCAGTACTTTTTGTTGCGCGTCCTTTCCATTTGTTAGGTTCGGCATCAGTTCCCCAAGTAGCAGGTAAATGTTCTGCAGCCCACTTTAGCTCTTCAAGCACAAAATCCCAACTTTCAGCTTCTGTTATGCGCTTTTTATTTATATCCGCATCATATAATCCATCATCTACACCTCCGCTTGTCCCAGAAATATCTGTCCGGAGAACTATTCCGCCATATACACGAATTAAACGATAGTATGAAAATGCACGACAGAGACGTGCTTCTGCACTACGAATATCGCACCACTCTTGTCCGAAACTAGAAACTCCATAACGTTTAATATCGTTTAATAAGACATTAGCACGCCGAATTCGTTCATAATAAACATCAGCCCAACATTCGAAAGCGCCTGCACTTCCAGACGAGAAAGAGCTAGCTTGTAATAAAGCCTTATTATACGTATGTGTGTATTGATCGTAAGAAGTCGACTTCATTAAATCTGAATAACTATCATAAAATACTTTGCGACTATTACCCACTTGTGAGACGTCTGTAAATGTTTTATATGATGCTGTAACATACATGTCGGCTGCTGTTTCAGAGCTCCAAATAGCTTGATCTGATAATGACGATGTGTCATTTATATCTAATACATTGCATGAGGATAGTTCTAAACTGGCAGCAACGATAATTATTAAACTTTTTATTGTTATTCCTTTCATATTGATTTCCTCCTGATATTAGAATGTAACATTAAGACCTAAACTATAAGTTTTTTGTTGCGGATAATATCCATTACTTACTGAAGGGCTTTCTGGATCCACATATTTAAAGTGACTTAATGTAAGTAGATTGGTACCTGCTAAGTATATATTTATTCGGCTGAAAGGTGTTTTTCTCAACACTCTTTCTGGAACATTATAACCAATATTAAAATTCTTAAGTCGCAAATATTGTCCATTCACAACCCACCATGTAGAACGTGCCGCATTGTTTCCATTGGCAATGGTAGTCAGACGTGGGTATTTAGCATTTGTATTTTCTGGTGTCCAAGCTCCTTCTATTAAATAATATGCAGAATTACCTTTTTCCACCAAATGGACTAGTATAGCTTGTGGCTGCAGTTGTACCTGAGTCATATACTCCGGATAATTCATAATCACAATGCGTAACTCCCTGCCATAACATTGTAGCATAAAAATTTTTATAAGTAACTTCCATATTTAGGGAAAAATTAATTTCTGGTATTTGACCGTAACCAGTTTTTACATAATCGTATTCTGGATTAATGATACCATCACCATTGACGTCCAGATATTTTAGGTCTCCTAGGTTTTTTGTCCCTGTAGGAGCCGCTGGATAATTATCTAATTCTTCTTCTGTTTGAAACAAGCCAAGTGCCTGATAGCCAAAGCGGGTATTCATTGGTTGTCCTAAAATCGCACGATAATTAGGGTAATTATCAGTTACAGCTTTTTTTAATACGCGGTTACGAGCATATGAGAAAATTCCTTCTAATCTATATCCCCAATCTCGATTAATTTGATTTATATGTTTTACTGTAAGTTCAAGTCCTCTATTATCTACTTTGCCTGAATTCTGATAACTTGGATAGTACTCCCCTAAGGAAGTCGGATAACTACCACTTTTGCTTTCTAGAATGTCTTCAGTAAGTTTATAGAATAAATCCAATTCGACGCCTAATTTTTGGTGCCATAGGTCAAATTCAAAGCCTAAATTGAAGCTGTGAGTCGTAGCCCATGTTAGATCACGGTAGATATACTTATTTTTTGTATAGAATTGAGATATAGGAGCATCGCCTAATACCATACTATTATTTGCAATAGCAAAATTTGAATTATATAAATAGGCTGTTACATTATCATTACCAGATTGTCCATAACTAGCACGGATCTTGAAATAATTAACAAAAGGAAGTGCTTCCTGAAAGAATTTTTCTTGTGAAACTACCCAACCTATTGATGCCGATGGAAAAAATCCCCAGCGATTTTCAGGGGCAAATACATAAGAGCCATCATAACGGAAAGCAAATTCTGCTAGATATTTTTGATCGTAGGCATAACTAAAGCGTCCCGCCCATGATGCCTGAGCCGTGTATGAATGTGAACCAGTAATTGGATTCTCTGGAAGAATGGTTCCTAATGACAAATCAACAGGATCATCACTAAAATAGCCTGTTTTTTTACCAGTCATAGTATCTGAATATACTTTTTGTGCTTCATAAAATAACAATGTATTTACATGATGCTTTTTAAAGTCCAGAGAATAATCAATTTGTGGTCGTAATAGCCATGTATCTCCAAAAGAAGCTGCCTTTGTATAAGAATTGTCTTTAGAAAATCCGCTTGCGCCAACAACCTTTTCATCAAAAGTATCATTTATACTATATAATTCATAATAACGGTCGAAATTAGAATCTATGGTATTGCGATAATTATAGGCTCCGAATATAGAAACTTTTAATCCCTTTAAGATATCAGTTAAACCAGAGAAATCATATTCTAGTTTATAATTGGAATCTAATGTCCAACGAGTTTGTTTTTTATATCCTGATTTTGTTAATGCAGCATAACCATTTACATAATAGGAACTTCCTGTCCATGCTGTAGGCATCCCATTAAATTCAGATTTAATAATGGGTATTGTATTTATTGCTTGTCTAATTGGGTCAAATTCACCCTGATTGGCAATTGCTGTACCTGGCCAGTCTCTACTAGAACGATAACCTGATATATTTGTCGAAAACCTTAGATTTTTGGCAACTTCTACATCTAAGTTTACACGTGCATTGTAACGAGTGAAACTTGTGTTTTTTAATGTACCTTCTTGATCCATATAACCAAGACTGGCATAGTATCGTGTTTTCTCTGTACCTCCAGATGCTGATATATTGTGCTGTTGGGTAAACCCTGTTCTAAATATCATATCCAGCCAATCAGTTTCTCCCCAAATACTGTTAGGATCATTACTTAATACCTTATTTTGAATATCGGCAGTCCATAATGGAGTGAGATTATCCATTTCACGTGCTTTATTATGCCAATACATATAGTCTCTAGCATTTAAAAATTCAGGCATTGCTGTATTTTGAGTTATTGTAACAGAACCATCATATGAAATCTTAGCTGGACCTTCTCCACCGTTTTTTGTTGTAATCAGGATAACTCCATTTGCTCCTTGTACACCATAAATTGAAGCAGCTGCATCTTTCAAAATAGAAATACTAGCAATGTCATTGGGATTTACATAGTCCATAGGACGCGCTACACCATCTACAATAACCATAGGACCATTATTACTAAATGAATTCAAGCCACGTACATATAAAGTTGTTCCATCATCACCTGGCTTACCTGACGCTTGGATACTTGTCAAACCTGAAATTTTACCAGTAAGCAAATTTGAGACATTTTGCATTGGTGCTTTCATTAATTCTTTGGCGTTTATTGATGATACTGCGCTAGTCAAATGTCCACGTTTTTGACTTCCGTAGCCGACTACAACGACTTCATCTAAAGTTTGAGCGTCTTCTTTCATTTTTATCACTAAGTTCAAGCGACCTTGAAGAGGTATTTCCTGAGTCAAATACCCTACATAAGATACAACTAGCGTTCCTTGGGAATTTTGAACCTGAAGGTTGAAATTTCCGTCAATGTCAGTTATAGATCCATGAGATGGATTTCCCTTTACACTGACTGTAGCACCGATTAGTGGTTCATTATTAGAATCCAACACTGTTCCTTTCACATTCGAGGCTTGTTGCGCCCGAATACATAATACGGAAAACAGACATAATAATAAGGTTGTGAACCTTATACTCCATGTTAATTGTTTTTTCATATAAATATTAGTATTAATAAAACAAAAAGTGATTATTCTTCTTTATTTTTGTACTTCAGCATATTTGATACCTGTCTTTATTCCATCCCACAAATTCATCTCAATAACTTGTACAATATCAAACACCATCAATCCTTCAGATTTTGTTAAACACACTTTTACAGCATCTGCTATGTTAGTTTGATGATTTAGAGCATAGATGGTACCCAATACCTTACAGTCTCCATTAATTATTTTTTTTGCACGCTCTATACCAAATTCGATAGATTCAGGATCATCCATTCCATAGATTTTTTCTAGATATGTTCCGCATAGAAAAGTATCTAAATAAGGTGCAAATCCTGTTTCATTATAGGCTTTTGATCCCCATGCATAATTGAGAGAAAAATCAGATTTGGGACTAGCCCAATTTTGACCTTGTCCATAAATTGCATGAATCCATGAAGCAGCCCAATATTCCAATTTTACATTTTTATTTATACTATGAATATTTTCACGGACCTCTTTTACAAAACTGGAAATTACATTAGCACGGAAAGCCCACCATTCTTTAAAATAAATTCCCGGTCTTTTGCTCCCATCTGTATTCCAGCTAAATATATCTTCTGGAAAGTTCTTAATCTTTTTCCCTAAATAGTTCTCAAAAGCTTTACGAGTTTCATTAGAAAAATCACTATTATCAGCAGGATATCGGCAATAGTCTAGTGCGTATGCATCTATATCATAGTTCTTTACGATTTCGCGTATAATACTTAATGCAAAGTTACGAACATCTTTGCGAACAGGATTCAAAAAGGCTCCTACCTTTTGCTTATCATCTCTAATATCGAGCATTTTATTATTAGACATATACTCTAAACATGTTTTTCCGTTCCATCGTTTGTCTTCATAGACCAGCCCCTCACAGGTAGCGGGATGTCCAGCAGTAAATACAGCCGTAGAAACAGTGACTTTTAGCCCTAGACGATGAGCTTCGTCTATAAAATATTGTAAATAATCCCAATCACGTTCGATGACCTTATTATGGACTGTAGTAAGTGGAGGAAGTATTTTACTTTTATATAAAACTTCTCCATAAATGGGCTTTACATCTACTACAACCTGATTAAATCCCACGTCTTTTGCTTTTTCCAAATAGTATGAAATGGAATCTTTTGAACTAAAGCGTTCAAAATTGGCTTCAGCATCAAACCAAAGATATTTTGGCTTTTCCTTATTGATATTTCCAGCAAAAGAATATGTGGTAAATAATAGTAGAATGGATAAAATAAGATTTTTGTTAAGCATATTATTTATTAGTGTTTATAGTTTTATTTCTTCTAATGTTTTCCAGCACTGAAACAGTCCTCTTGGTACATGGAAACATCCTTTCCATTTTCCTCCTTTGAGTGGAAGCAAAACTTCTCCTCTGCGGTTCAGATAACCAAACCATTCAGGATATTCGGGATCTTTGAAATGTGTCCATGTATAGTCATGTACTTTCTCAAACCATTCCAGGCATTTTTGATCTCCCGTTAACTGATAACCTTTTAATAGAGATATCAAAGTCTCAATATGCACCCACCAGAGTTTCTGATCCCACTCCAGTTGTTGAGGTGGACAACCGTTACGGTCCATGAAATAGTAGATACCTCCATACTCCTTATCCCAGCCATAATTAAGCATTGTAAGGGTGGTATCTTTGGCTTTCTCTATCAATTCAGGACGGTTCAGGCGTTTGCCCAGATCCATGATAAACCACATCGCTTCAATAGCATGTCCCGGAGTTATCTGACGACCTTCAAAGCAGTCAACCAGACTACCGTCTACATCTACATTTTCAACAATGATACCTCCAAGTTCAGGACGGTAAAAAACTTCCATTACTTCATGGATACAAGTTTCCATTGTTTCTTTTAGATAACTTTCATCTAAAAGATGTTCTATTTCCAGAGCTAGGTTACAAAGGATCATCGGCAAGGCAAAGTTCTTCAAATTGCGAGTACCCGGATGAAGCTTGTTCCATTTGCCTTTCGGATTATCCACTTTAGACAGGATGATATCGAAGGTTTTCCTGGCAATGTCTGCATATTCCTGATTGCCGGTGGCAAGACTTAGCTGACCGAAAGCCATGGTAGCAAATGTATATGAAAAGATATTGTACGGTTCTACCAATGGTCTACCCGAACGGTCAAGGGAAAAATACCAGTTATAATTGCCGTCATGTCCATATTTTTTTAGGAATTCGCCACCCTGAATGGCGCAGTCCAACCATTCTTGGCGATTTTCCACTTTATTGTAAAGCATGGAGAACATCCATACCTCACGACTTTGAAGCCAAATAAACTTATCCGTATCGAACACTTTTCCTTCACGGTCCAGACAGGTGAAATAACCACCATACTCGTGGTCTTGGGAGTGTTCAAGCCAGAAAGGGAGGATACTGTCCAGAAGTTCATTCTTGTACAGACTTGCCAGTTTCTCGAAATCCATACTATTATTTCCATTATAGATTGGTATGGGTAATTCAGCAGTTAAAGAGATGTCTGCTGAATGACCAATGTTATTCTTACTATCCATATTTATAAAATGTTAGTTTATTGTTATTAAGGTCTGTTTTATATTTATTCCGAACGGGTCCAATATCTTTCAATCTCTTCCAGCGACTTCCCGGTAGTCT
>OOCD01000437.1_pt1 | contig 31118 bp, 28 predicted proteins | sample 1671791 | NCBI WGS metagenome assembly OOCD01 (sample SAMN06348193, study PRJEB24527) | human gut metagenome | biome: human gut; feature: ankylosing spondylitis patient; material: feces | host: Homo sapiens | place: China | collected 2015-10
CTCATAAGGGCAAAAATAAGGGAAAATACATATCATTTCACTAATGAATGGGCTGGAAAGCCTGTAAAATAGGGAAAGTTAGAAATATATTTCGGCAAACTTGAATTTATGGGATCAGATTGTAAGATAAAAAGCCTTATTTATTCCCTTAAAACCCACCCTTTTGATATGCTCTGGCAATAATATAGGATGGTTCATAATATGCGCTACAATTATAATTATCTATTATATCACAAATATCACTATTATAAACCCTATATATTTCATCAACATAATTTTCATTCCAAAGAGCCGTATCAACAATCAATCGCTGATATACTTTCCCCATCTGTATTGCTGACGGGATCTGGCTCACTAATTCTTTATTCACATCCGAAATATCAAAATCGCCATTTTCTAATTGGTAAGTTTCAATCCAGTTTTTCATCTAAACTTTCCTTCATTCACAAGTCTATGCAATATACTTTCGATGCGACGCTTTCACATTATTCTGGTTTACGATTGCATACTGCATTGTCGTGTCTATCTGAGAATGTCCCAAAATTTTCTGTACCTGTTCTATCGGCATTCCCTTATCAATCGCCCTCGTTGCCATCGTTCGCCGGAACTTGTGCGGATGTATTCTCTCCATGCTTATTTTTCTGCCAAGCTCACGAACCCGGATTTCCACACCGCTGATTTTTAATCTGTCATATGGAGCATCTAAAGTTGTAAATAATGCAGGATTATCGTCATGACGGCTATTAATATTTAAATATGTTTCATTAGATGTCTGCTCTCTCTGCGGTGCTTCACTGGATAAATTTTTAAGCAGCACTTCCTGTAATTTTTTCATCTGTGCAATGCTCAAAAATTCTGCCATTTCATTTAATATGCATACTAATTTTTCATCCATGTTGGTACTCTATTCCTTTCATACCAACATCCTGCCCCAACATAACTGTCAAAATTTTCTTTTTTCGTTTTACAATTTTATAAAACAAACCTATGCAATTTTAAAAATCACATAGGTTCTACATCATTTTAAGCCAACTAATTTTTTTATTGCTTCTTCATCCCAATTATCATTTGCCCATACAAAATATTCTGTTTTTCTCTTCTTAAAAATTCTATATGGAACAGACGTATTATCATAGATATGCATTACATCTGCTATCTCAACTAATTCAGGAATAAGTTTTAATGCTTTCGTATATCTGGAACGAATTTTATCTTCAGGTACTCCGTGTCCACCCGTTGCTTCTCTGGATTCCACTCGCATTACATTAATGTTCACATTAGCAGTCAACACATATATAACGAATAAAATATCCTTTATATATAATTTGCTCATTTTATTCTAGCGTTTTCTTCAGATCGACGTTACTATCCAAATTTAATTTATAGAATTGTATTTTCCAAGTAGCACTCCAGCAAATAAGATGGATTTTCATAATAAAGGCTGCTGTTATAATCATCAATCTTTGCACTGAGAAAAGAATTATATACTTTTATCAGCGCATCCACGATACCAATTTGTTTTTCCTGTGCCACCTGTTTGATCAAACGTTCGTATACTTTTGCAATATCTCAATGCGAAGGAATCGCATATCTGCAATCCGCTACATTATCAAATGTTCCATCCGGGATTTTCGCTTCTTCTATAAAATCTTCGCATACCCTGTCAATATTGTCACAATGATAAACATCTGCCAGATCATAGATTTTCTGCAGCCGGTCTTTACCAAGCCAGTTTACAATATCAGCTCTCTTATTTTTTGTTTTTCTTGCAATATAATCAATCAGACCACATACAAAAAATAAAATCCAGCCATTCATCTGTCATCTTGCGAAATTCTTTGGTGTTTAAATCCTGATTTAAACGCACGTCATAAATCGACACAATTTTTGCATCATAGCGTCTTGCCCATCTCTGCGCCTGTTCTTTTATGATCGTGCAATAAAAACCAACGCCAAAATCTTTTGTGTTGCATCCTACGCAGATTTCCGGGTTTTCAACGGGTGTATAACCGCCATGATAAACTGTCCTTTTCGCCATAATGTCTACTCTTTCTTCTACTCCGCCTCATGCATCTCCACTCCCGGCTTTGCCTCCACCGTATGTGTTGCCTCATAGAGTGACGCAGTCGGTGCGACCGGGCTCATGAGCACTTTTCCGGTTCCGCGGTACACATTGACAAGTCCCTCACCGCTGACGGCCGAACCCACGAGCGTTTTTGTCGATCTCTCCACAGTAAATTCCAGACCGGAGGACCAGCAGACTGCAAGATTTCCATCAATTTTTAATTCATCATTGTCAAGTTCCACCTCAATCAGTTCTTCATACGGCACGTTACTCTCCAATGCTGCGACACCTTCCCCGACCAGACTTAAGTTGAAAAATCCTTCTTTGCCAAGCACGGTCGATGAGATTGTTTTCCGCGCCGTCAGCTTATTTTTTACGGTTCCGGAACAGGCATAAAATATGCCATCCTCGATCGTCATGCCCTTTTCACCCCAGGATCCGACATCCACTAAGATCAGATATTTATAGGTAGGTTCTAACACCAGAATGCCGTTGCCGACGTATTCCGGTTTGACTGCTGTCTCCTTTGTGATCGCACCTTTGACCATCTTGCCGACAAAATCACCGACTCCCTTGATCCCTGTGGTTGCTTTCACATGACCTGCCATCCACTGCATGCTGCCCGCCTGGATAATGGCAGACTCTTTTCCGTTTAGTTCAATAACGATCTGGCGTCTGCGGACACCCATTTTACTCATAAAGTACTCATTTCTCGCATTTTCCGGCGCAACGGAGGCGTCTGACTGATACTCTAATACATGAAAATTTCCAAGACTGCTCACATATTTTCTTGCGTTGTTTTCTAAATTTTTTATATTCATTTAAACTCCCTTTCCTGCGCTGTTTTCTAATGAAAACAAGGTTTGCACACTGATCTTCTATTCTTTCTTATCCACTCCATTATAAAACAACCTGCTTTTCTGATTCAATCAATATCCGTATCATGTTTAAATCTTCAGTTATAAAGTCGTTACTGTTCACTCGTACCTCGTTCCAGTAACGGATTTTGCCGATGCTTCGCATTCCAAATCGGCAAAATCTGCTGCCACCACTGTATCATACGGCATTTTCAGTTCAGAAAATGCCTGCCTGTGAACAGTAGCGTAAAGTCAATGTTCTCTGGTAGATCTCAACCAATTTTTCACGGTTCTTTTCGCTGATAAAATAATAATCGCTCTGACTCCCCTCTGCCATGATATAAGGTCCAAAAGTCCGTATCCCACAAAACAGCACAGTTCCTTTCGATGCAATGGCAAGCCCGTATCCTTTCTCTGATAAAATAAGCGGCATTCTTAACTTTTTCCCACCATAGGAAACGTATTTTGCTTTTGCTGTCACATCCATAAAATCAGCAGCAAGCAGTCCCTTTGCTTTCAAATGTTCGGACTTTTCCCATTCAAAAAATGTCCAGTTACATCCGCCTTCCTGAAACCTTGGCTCCTCCGCTTTTTCCGCAAGCAACAGTTGCTTTTTCTCATTGTAAAAACAGACCGCTCCATTATTTTTTGCAATGCGCACGGTAACTTTTTCCGTTGCGATTTCCACCAGTGTTTTGGATTCCTTTGCATTCCATGAAAATGCTGTATCCGCCTTTCCTTTCCATGCGGTATCGCCAATTTTTTCCGTGACACCCTTCACGAAACTGACCCGGATCACCTCCGGTGTAATCGGCGTGATGCGTAAAAGTCCGTACATGCTGGAAAGTTCCACATAGCTTTTCGTCTTTTTGATCCATTTGATGGCAAAATTGTTTCGGGAGTGACCTTTGACACGGAGGATCGCATTGTCCGGGATCGCGCCAAATTCATAGGGAGAGATAATGATTTCCTCCGTATGGTTTCCTTCGTTTTTTCCAGAGCTGTCTGCTGCTTTTCTGACTGGCGCTGCCACAGCTCTCTTATAGGCAGATGCCATTTTCTGCCCTGTCAATGTTTTTCCTCTTGTCTCAGCCTCATTCTCTTTCCCCTGCGTTTTAATGACAATGCGCTTCGGACCGATATACTCGCGCTCTGCCATATCCTTTGCGCCCTCGATCCTGCGCTGCTGTTCGATCTCTTTTTCCGTGTGCTGCACCCGTTCAAATTCCGCTGCTTTTGTCAAGGTCTCTGCCGCAAACTCTTTCATATGTTTTCCTTCCGGAACTTTGTCGACAAGGATCCCGGTCAGTTTTCCATGGTACAAAACCACAAGTTCATGCAGTGCGCGGGTCGCAGCCACATACAGAAGTTTGACATGCCCGTTATCCGACGGGTATTTTTCCTGCGTCGGATCAAACAGCAGCACAGCATCAAATTCAAGTCCTTTCGTGTAGGAGACAGGAAGCACCATGACGCCATCCCCGAACTCGGCTTTTTCCAGATCTGTTTCTGCAATTTTTACATATTTCTTTAGTTCTTCCGCAGCCTGTGCCGCTTCCGCCTCATCACGACAGATCACAGCGATCGTCTCATAACCGTCCTGCTGCCATTTTTTGATCGTGGTGACGGTATCTGCCAGCAATTTATTTTCATCCGGACATGCCACCGTCTGCACCGGATTTCCGTGACGGATAATCGGCTCTACCGGATAAATGGAAAAGTCTCCATGGCGCAGGATCTCGTTTGCATACTCTGAAATCTCCACCGTGTTGCGGTAACTTTTCCTAAGAAGTCCAAACGCATCGAAGATCCCGGTCAAAATCAGTTTTTTCAACTCTTCCCAGTCGTTTAAACCATACTCAAAATGAATATTCTGGGATGTATCACCCATGATCGTGTAAGTACAGCCATACAGACAGTAATGCAGGCATCTGTATGACATCATGCCAAAGTCCTGCGCCTCATCAATCACTACATGGCTCGCCTCACGCACCGGATCCGTCTCTTTGATCCTCTTGTAAATATATGCAAGTGCCGCAAGATCATAGACATCAAACGAGTTTTCCGGCACATCGACTTCTTTTCCTGCCTCCTGCTGCGCAAGTAAAAATTCTCTGTAAAAAGTAAATACAGATTCTCTCCATTTTCCATCCCCAAAATAAGACGCGTATTTTTTGTCTAAAATCTTTTTCTCTTTTGGCGGAAAAGTCACGGACTTCCCGGAAACCTCATTTTCATATTTTGCATACAAAATCTCATTTAACATGAGTATCTTGCTCTGCATGGAAACTTTCGGATTATTTTTTAAATAACGTCCGATCTGCTCCTTTGATAACAGGAGATTTCCAGTCTTTTCCACATAAATGTCTTCTTTTGCGATTGACTGATTCTCATAGTTCTGGCAGAATTTTTCTAAATCCAGAAACCACGCCGTGCCGCCCCTGATGCTGTTTTTTGCATCTGTCTTGTCGATATTGTGGTAAGAAAACCGCGTCTCGTCCCAATCCTCATACAAAAGGCGGATGAAAAGCTGCTCCATCGTCATCTGACGGATTCCATACACATCGAGTTCCGGCAGAACACTTGTGATATAATTCAAAAGAATCCGGTTGCTTCCTATAATATAAAAGTCCTCTGGGCGGAAATCATCTTTATAATTATATAGAATATAGGAAATACGGTGCATCGCCACTGTCGTTTTTCCGGAACCGGCGACACCCTGCACAATGATGTTCGTTTTCGGCGAACGGCGGATAATGAGGTTCTGCTCTTTCTGGATCGTCGCAATGATCTCGCCCAAAACTGCCTTTTTATTTTTGGCAAGGTATTTTGTCAGCAGTTCATCGTTGGCGACCACATCCGAATCAAAGAAATCTTTTAACCGGTCATTTTCAATCTCGTAAGTGCGCTTGCGTTTCAGATCAATCTCAAATGTCCCCTCAGAGCTCACGGTATACTGGCATGTTCCCATCCTGCTCTCATAGTATACTGATGCAATCGGTGCCCGCCAGTCGAGCACGACCGGATCAGAGCTGCTGTCCGTGATGCCGACTCTTCCAATATAATAAGCCTCATCCGCTTTCGCCTTTGGATCCCTGAAATCAATGCGCCCAAAATACGGCTTCTTACGCGCCTTTTCATAGCGCACCAGTTCCCGTTCATCCTCCTTTAACCGCGCGGTTGCATTGTTCCAGAGTGCCAGTCCTTCCTTATCCTTTGCATCGTAGACTTCGAGGAGATCGGCAAGATCTTCATTGATCTTCCGGATATCTTCTTTCGCATGATCTAAATTATCCTGCGCAATCTCTATGATTTTACTGAGCTGATGCTCCTCGTCTTCCTTTGTCAGACCAGGGAATTTCTTAAACAGCTTTATGATCTCATCTAACGAATCCACCCTCGCTGCCAGTTTCCCACGCAGTGTCTCATCCGGTTCGGTCTGATCCGGCACCATCACAACATTACAGCCTGCATCATAAGCACTGCATACACCGTTTGGGGAATCCTCAACCGCCATACATTCATTCGGCAAAAGTGCAAGCTGTCTGCATGCATACTGATAGATATCCGGTGAAGGCTTTCCATGTTCCACCATCGTTGCACAGATGATCTGATCAAAATAACCGTAAAGACCAAGCTGCTTTAAATACTGTTCCGTACGCACCTGATCTGTCGCCGTCGCGATTGCACGGCGAATACCCTGTGCCTTTAAATAATCAAGAAGTTCGATTGCACCTTTTTTGATCTCAATTCCATTTTTTTTCAAACACTCTCCCATGATCTGCTTGCGATAATTTCGTATCGCCGTATAATCCAGATCCGGATCATGAAACATTTCTTTTAAATGCTGTGGTGCATATGGCTGCCCAAGTGACCGCATGGTAAGTGCCTGTTCATCCGTCATTTCATACCCAAAATGCGCCAATGCCTTTGGCCAGAACATGCGGTAATATTTTTCCGTGTCGATCAGTGTGCCGTCCATATCAAAAATTACGGCTTTTATCCTTTTTATATTCATGTTTTTCCTCTTCTATCCCGAACCATTACCTCAATTATACAACAACCGGCTGCATAAATCCCAGACAGAACTATTGTCGTGAATTAGAATATTTTAACACATTTATTTTCACACGACAACGCTATTTCGAATGGCTGATACATTCTGCTGGATTGCAGAGCCAAAATCTTTTGAAAATGATTCTTTTCGCATACGAAACTGTCACAGAGGAAGCAAAAGACTATGCATCTTTATGACCTGCATACAAGACAAACTATATTTCAGACGTTCCATCGTGGCTCTTTTGCATACCCCATAAACAGATCAAAGATCGCACGGTAGCCTTCTTCCTTGATATGCATTCCCTCAATCGTATACTCTGCTTTGAGATTTCCATCCCGGTCTTTTAACGGATCATTGATATCTATATATTTTGCATGATGTCTTTCCGCAAGCTCCTGCACTGCCTTATTTGCCATCGCAATTTTCCCGTTCGTGCGGACACGCAGACATGGTTTCATCTCCTCGGCTGCTGCTTCATAATTAATCGGATAATATGCCATCATATAGATTTCAATATCAGGCAGTTTGTTTTCTACAATGGAAAGTATCCTGTCATAGTTTGCGATCATCCGGTCTATGGATATCGCAGGATCACTCAGATCATTTGTCCCGATATTGATAAAAAGACGGGACGGTTTCAGATCCAGAATGCAGACATCTACATTTTCAAGCAGTTCGTCTGTGATAAAACCGCCGATTCCACGGTTATAGACCGTGATATCCAGATGGTCTTCGTCAATAAATTTTTCGACCGGAAACATCTCCATCAGTGAGGAACCTGCGCATACAATTTCCCCCGGTACCACTTTCTGATTCAATTTTCTGTAACGTACAATTTTTTCTTCTTTCGTCATGTTAATCCTCCTCAAATTCCATTTCCTTAATAAATGCTTCCACTTCTGCCGGCAAACGTTCCTCGCGCCATGCTAACAATATCTCGGTTGTAAGATCAGCGTCTGTAATGCCATAAACACACATCGAGTCAGACACACGCATGGACTCTGGCAAAATTGCCACTCCAATCCCTTTTTCTACAATCGTCATTGCTGTTCTTGCATCCTCACATTCATAATAGATATCGCAGGTCAGTCCAACAGCTTCAAACGCTGAAATAATATAATTCCGATACCGGTGTGATAATATCAGATGTTCCTTTGACAATTCTCTCAAACTAATCTGTGATCCATCCTTTTTCCAGAATCCCTCTATTCCCTCATATCCATCTGCTGCCACGGCAGCCAGTTTTTCCCGAATCAGCCTTTTTGTCTTACAACCGTTCAGTGTGATCGGCGTACGCAGTGTTGTGATATCTATCATGTGCTTTTCTAATTGTTCTTTTAAATTGAATGTCGATCCCTCATGAATATCAAAATGAATCCCCGGATATTGTTTTGAAAACCGCTCAATATATTCTGACATCATCAGAACCGTAGATGGTGTAATACCAATATGTATCGTTGCAGACTGGCTTGCCTTGACCACCTCACGCTTTGTAACATCTAACATTTTTAAAATACTGCCAGACCTTGCATACAACACCTTTCCAGCTTCTGTCAATGTGATTTTTTTTGTTCCACGAAAAAAAAGCTGTACATTAAGTTCTTCTTCAAGCATTTTCATCTGATAACTGACCGGTGGCTGTGTCATTTTAAGAACTTTCGCAGCACCACTCACCGTTCCCTCTTCCACCACTGCACGAAAATATTCCAGCTGTCTGATTTCCATGTTTCACTTCCTCTCCTGTTTTTGTCAGTATATATAAAAAATATTGTTTTATGATATAAAATAAATATTTTATATATATTATAATTTATGCTATACTGGTTTTCAAGAATTAAATTTTCACAAAAATGAGGATTACCATGAAACGCATTGATTTTGAAAACGGAACCGTCACAGAAAATATATTAAGCGCTGCACTGCCTATGCTGGCAGCCCAGATTTTAAGTCTGCTCTATAACATTGTAGACCGCATTTATATCGGGCGAATCCCGGATATCGGAACCACGGCTCTTGGCGCAGTCGGACTTTGTTTTCCGCTTATTATGATCATCACGGCCTGCAGCAATCTGTTCGGGAGCGGTGGCGCACCGCTTTTTTCGATCAACCGCGGGAAAGGTGATAAAGAACAGGCAAACAGGATCTTAAATACCTCTTTTTCCATGGTATGTGCCAGTGCACTCCTCCTGATGGGAACCGGTCTTCTCTTTGCAAAACCGCTTCTCATTCTTTTTGGTGCATCAAAAAATGCTCTGACTTTTGCCAGACCTTATATGATGCTGTATCTGCTCGGTACACTTCCATCCATGATTGCTACCGGCATGAACCCTTTTATCAATGCACAGGGTTATTCCACAACCGGGATGTTTTCCGTAGCAATCGGTGCAATCGCAAACATTCTCCTGGATCCGCTCTTTATTTTTACCTTTCATCTTGGGGTAAACGGCGCAGCGATCGCCACCGTATTATCACAGATCTTATCCGCGTTATTTGTATTTCATTTTCTGCGCCGCAAAGCAGAAATAAAAGTTCGTCTGCTTCATAAAAATGAGTTTGCATCCTGTATTCCTCTCGCTAAGAGCATCATAAGTCTCGGTACATCCGGCTTTATCATGCAGCTTACTAACAGTCTGGTTTCTATCTGCTGCAATCATGTACTTTCTGTCACCGGTGGAGATGTATACGTCTCTGTTATGACTATCATCTCAAGTGTCCGGCAGATGGTTGAAACACCGATCTATGCGATCACAGAGGGATCTTCACCGATCATAAGCTACAATTACGGTGCTCTCCGCCCTACACGTGTCAAAAAAGCCGGTATCACGATGGCACTTATGGCATTCGTTTATACCGGCTTAATGTGGAGCGTAATTATTCTTGCCCCAGAATATTTAATTGGTATTTTCAGTTCCGATGCTGCACTTTTAGCAGATGCTGTTCCTGCATTAAAAATGTACTTTGCTGCGTTTATCTTTATGGATCTGCAATATATCGGTCAGACTATTTTTAAATCTTTAAACAAACGGAAACAGGCGATTTTCTTCTCCCTGCTTCGCAAGGTATTTATCGTCGTACCACTGACCTATCTTCTGCCATACGCTTTTCACATGGGAACAGATGGTGTATTTCTCGCAGAACCTGTATCAAATGTGATCGGCGGCAGTCTGTGCTTTATTACGATGTTACTCACGATATTGCCGGAGCTGAACCGGATGGAAAATCAGTAAAATACTCTTTCAATTCCGCCACGATCATCTCCTGGCTCTCCCTCGTGTGGATCAGGGCATAATAATGCCCGCCGCCAAATTTTGACCGTCTTTCCTCTTCGCATATTCCCGCTGCAATGCCTTTTTCGGTCACACGTCTGATGCGGGTTTCGTCCTGTTCCTCTTCCTTCAAATAGCCTTTTTGTACGAGCAGATCATTGACAAAAGCAGCCGTCAGCTTTTTGCGGTCTTTTTCCTCACAGAGCGCATTGATCCGGTCGGTCAGTTCCGATACCATGCAGGCGTCAGAAAACGTTACCTGATCTAATTTTTCCGGTGCAATATAAAACGGCTGTTTCTTTTTTCTCGCCGGGGCTTTCGCCACAGTCTCTACTGTCGCAACTCCTTCTGTCTTTCCTGTCGTCATATTTCCGGATTCATGTGTCTGCAAAAACATCCGGATGATCTCTGCAAAACTTTCCCCGTAGCTTGCAATCTTCTGTGCACCCATTCCGTATACATCCGCCATCTGTGTTTTATCTGCCGGACATCTGGCACACATATCTTTCAACGTCTTATCAGAACAGATGATAAACGGCGGCACACCCTGTTTTGCAGCAAGTTCTGACCGGCATTTGCGCAGTTTCTCAAACAGCTCCTGCCCTTCTTCCGTTAAATCTGCAAGTTCTGCTGTCTTTTTCTTTGCACGTCCGGTCTCGATATAATTTTCCTCCACCTCGTCCTCTGTCACAACACAGTTACTGCATTTTTCACAGATGCACGGACTGTGATCCCCAAAATAGTTCAGGATATACTGGCGCAGACACTCATCTGTCTCACAGTAGTGAATCATCTGATTCAGTTTCCGCTGTTCATTTGCCCGGACTGCCGGATCTCCTGCCGTATAACCTCCCTCTGTCGCCTTATAGTCAAGCAGCCGTTTGTTGATCATGATATCCTGTTTGGAAAAGAAAAGCACACACTCCGCTTCCTCCCCGTCGCGCCCGGCTCTTCCAGCCTCCTGGTAATAATATTCAAGGCTTTGCGGCATATTATAATGGAGAACATAACGCACATTGGATTTGTCGATCCCCATTCCAAATGCGTTGGTTGCAACCATCACACGGATCCTGTCATAGGTAAAATCATCCTGACTCTCTTTCCGTTCTTCCAAAGAAAGCCCCGCATGGTACCGCCCTGCCAGAATGCCGTGCTGCAATAAAAGTTCACAGACACTATCCACATTCTTTTTTGTCGCACAGTAGATGATCCCGCTCTCATCCTCATGCCTTTTGACATAATTTAAAATACTGTTGTCCGTCTCTTTTCCACCTTTTCGCTTTACGACACGGAAGAAAAGATTCGGCCGGTCAAACCCGGTCACGACAGTCACCGGATTCTGCAGGTGCAGACTTCCCGTGATATCCTGTTTGACACGCTCGGTTGCTGTCGCCGTAAATGCGCTGACCACAGGGCGTCTCGGCAGTCTTGCAAGAAAATCTGCAATCTCTAAATAGCTTGGCCTGAAATCCTGTCCCCACTGGGAGATACAATGCGCCTCATCCACCGTCACCATGGATATATCTGCCTGACATGCAAAATCTAAAAAACGCATGGTATTCAACCGCTCCGGTGCCACATAGATGATCTTATACTTTCCCTGCGCTGCATACAAAAGTGCTGCCCGGATCTGATTCTCCGTCAGCGAACTGTTGATATATGCTGCATGTACTCCTGCCTGATTCAGTGCTTTGACCTGATCGGACATCAGGGAGATCAATGGCGAGATCACGATCGTGATACCGGAAAGCATTAGTGCCGGCACCTGATAACAGAGTGACTTTCCGGCTCCGGTCGGCATGATGCCAAGTACATCCTTTCCCTTTAAAATTCCTTCCATCAGCTCCTGCTGACCGGTGCGCAGGGTATCATATCCAAAATAGTGTTTGAGGGTTTGGTACAGGTTCACGTTTTTTCTCCTTTGTTGGTTTGAGCATAACTGCTGATGACATCCATCACATAAGTGAGGACAAGCCGCTTATTAAAATATATTATATTTTCTTTACATTGCAATCCAGCCAAATGCATTTGCCACGGAACTGATCAGTATGATCAGTGCAAAGACCGGGCACAGATATTTGATCATCACAATAAAAATCTTTTTCCTGCGGAATGTGCTCTCTCCGTGCATGATCTCATCTTCCATCCGCTTCATTCCGACGATTCTCGATACAAACAGGCTTGTGAGCATTGCCGCAATCGGCATCATCACAGAGTTCGTCAGAAAATCAAAGAAATCCAAAAACTGCATGCCGATAATTTTAATGCCTACTAACGGTCCATATCCCAGTGAAGATAAACTTCCAAGCGCGATCATGATCACTCCGACTAAAACCGTTGCTCTTCTTCTGCTCCATCCCAGCTCATCCTCAAAGGTAGAAACCGCGCTCTCAGTCAATGCGATAGAACTTGTTACTGCTGCAAACAGTACTAGCAGGAAAAATAAGATTCCAACTACTGTCCCAAATCCCATATTCTCAAACACTTTTGGAATTGTAATAAACATCAATGCCGGTCCCGCCTGCAGAGTATCCGGGTCGCCGCCCGAAAATGCGAACACCGCCGGAATGATCATCAGTCCCGCCATAATAGCGATCGCCGTGTCAAACACTTCCACATTTCTTGTGGAATCTTCCAGTGATGTTTCTTTTTTCATATAGGATCCAAAGGTAATGAGGATTCCCATTGCAATCGACAGCGAATAAAACATCTGTCCCATCGCCGCTACCACCGTCATCCAGGAAAAGTTTTTCACATTTGGCACAAGAAAATATTTTACTCCCTCCATGGCGCCCGGTCTTGTCACGGAATACACCGCAATCAGGACGGATAACACGATCAGTATCGGCATCATAAATTTCGATACACGTTCGATTCCGTTTCGCACCCCTGCGTAAATGATCGTCAGAGTGAACAGACAGAACAGGATAAAACAGAGTTCCGTGGATACTCCATCTGAGATAAACTCCGAAAAATATCCGTCTGCCGCCAGCATTTTTCCATTTCCCCTGATATACTCGATCAGGTATTTGATCACCCAGCCGCCGATCACGGAATAATACGGCACGATCAATACCGGGATGATCGCATTGATCCATCCACCGGCTGACAGCCATCCGGCTTTTCCAAATGCCTGAAACGCTCCCACCGGACTTTTCCTTGTCATGCGTCCAAGTGCCGACTCAGCCATGATCATCGTATATCCAAACGTCAGTGCCAGTAAAATATAGATCAGAAGAAAAATCCCTCCACCGTATTTTGCCGCCAGATATGGAAATCTCCAGATATTTCCAAGTCCTACGGACGCACCTGCGGCGGACAGTACATAACCCAGTTTCCCAGAAAAAGAACTTCTTTTGTTGTCGTGTGTGTGTAAATTGCTCATATCTTTTTGTTCACAGTTTGTGAAACAGTCTCCCTTCATTTTTTGTTTTCTTCTCTATTACCGCACCAGCCGGAATGTCTTTTCCACCATGAAAAACATTAACACAATGAAAATCAGCACATAGACCGGCAGCAGTGTGATGGAAATATGATTTGCGATCAGTCCAAAGACCGGAGGCATAAATGTAGAGCCGACATAAGCACTCGCCATCTGGATACCGATGATTGCCTGGGAATTTTTCTCTCCAAAATTTGCCGGTGTTGCGTGAATGATCGATGGGTAGACCGGTGCACATCCAATCCCCATCACGACAAGTCCTGCCAGAGCTGCCGTGTCAGACGGAATCGGCAGAAGTACTGCAGCACAGCCAGCCAGTAAAATAGTTGTGCCAAGCCTGATCATCTTATGATCACCTAATTTTTCCGTCACAAATCCTGCCAAAAATCTTCCGAGCGTGATACCGCTGCAGAACAATGCCGCATATGCCGCCGCACGCTCCGCAGAGATACCTTTTGCACCGACCAGATAACTGCTTGACCAGAGGATCAGTGTAGATTCCAATGCACAGTAAGAGAAAAATCCAAGCAAGAGCTGTGGTACGCCTTTGATCTTCACTGCACCGCGTATTCCAATCACCTCGTGCTGCTCTTCCTGCTGTTCTGCCGTTTTGTTGACTTTCCAGACCGGAAGTGTCACAAACAGAATCATTGTGATCCCCATCTGAAGAAAAGATACCATGCGGTAACCGTTCTGCCAGGATGAGGTGGTCAGTGCATAGCTCATTATGTACGGGCTGATGATTGTTCCCACGCCCCAGAAACAATGCAGCCAGCTCATATGTTTTGATGAATAATGCAGTGCAACATAGTTATTGAGTGCCGCATCGATAGCTCCTGCGCCAAGTCCATACGGAATCGCCCACAGGCACAACATGTAAAATGCGCTCGACGTCGAAAAACCAAACAAGGCAGCTGCCGTTAACAGGACACTGCATACCGTAACGATCTGTGTTCCAAATTTCTTTGTCAGGCGTTCCGACATTAAACTTGAACAGATCGTCCCTGCAGAGATGATCATTGTGACCAGTCCTGCATAGGACAGCGGCACCGAAAATGCCTCATGCATGATCGGCCATGCCGAACCAAGCAGAGAGTCCGGTAAGCCAAGACTTATAAATGCCATGTAAATTAATAGTAATAATAGTGTGTACATTTTTTGCTCCTTTATTTATCCAATTCGCCGTTTGCCACTTATACAAGTATCTTGACTCGCTTCGCCCGGCAGTCTTATTATATCTTGAACGCCACCAAAAATCCACGCAATATTATAGAATATTATCCCATAACATGGTAAAATAAAGTAAAAGTATTATTTGTGGAGATCTGATCATAGATGAACTTAAGACAAAATAAAGAAAAAATCGCACAGCAAATGTTAACAGGTGTAATTTTGACATTATTTATCATGCTCCTGCTTTGTACCATATTTACAAATCAGGATGCAGCCTCTGTAAGCAAACTCAAAGCGCGTCAGCCTGACAAAATACAATACCTGGATGATGGAATGGTACTGCTTAGTTTTAACATTAACCGCAATGAAAGCAACAACGGTTCCCTTGTATTTTTTACCTCACATCAGCATGTGACCGTTTCTACGAAAAACAATGAAATATACAGATTAGATGACTCCGGTGGAATATGGGGGCATACAACAGGAAATGTATGGAATTTTGTCAAACTGCCGACACATGCAGAAACAGTCATAGTCAGGCTGGAACCCTGTTATCCGGAAACAGCCGGTCAAATTGAACAATATTATATAGGAACCGGAAATGAAATCTATACAGGCATATTGCGTCAGTCTATGCCCACTTTTATAGCGAGTGTATTTATTCTGTTAGCCGGTTTTTTTATCACGTGTTACTGGGTGTTTATTCACAACAGCAGCCATATAGACGGAACCCTTTTTTATCTAGGGATCTTCTCCATATTGCTTGGACTTTTGACCGCCAACGAGACAGATGTTTGTTCTCTGATGCTCCTAAACAGAAGATCATCTGCTTTTGCTGCTTTTATGTTTCTGATGATAATGCCTATCCCATTTTTGATGTTTGTAAAGAGCTTCCTTGAGATCAATGATGATAAAATCTGGAAAATCATCTGCGATCTTTGTATACTTCAGACAGTTGTCTGCAGTTTGCTGCACTTTACCGGATTCTATGAGTTTCGAAGAAGCATCTGGATCACTCACATTTCCATTTGTATGGTGCTCGTTTATCTCATTGCAGTTATCATATATAAGATTGTAAAAAAACAGACAGACCAGAAACTGAAAGCCTGCATGATGGCTCTTACGCTTGTCATCATTGCAACTATCGTGGATATGGTCGGTTATTACAAAACAGGAAATAATTCCGGAATGTTTGGAAGATCATCCTTCCTTGTATTTATCATAATTCTCGGTTTAGAATCCGCAAGACAGGCTGTTACCAGTTTGAAAAAAAGACGCAGGATGGAGGAACTCGAACAATTTGCACTGAATGATTCCATGACAGGACTCTACAACAGAAATGCCTATGATTACTTTATAAATAATGAATCGGATATTAAAAATCATATGGTGGTTACATTTGATCTTAATAATCTCAAGATGTGTAACGACAACTATGGACACAGTGCCGGGGATGCCTATATCATCAATTCGGCACATATCATAGAGACTGCGTTTGATCGTTTTGGCAAATGTTACCGTATCGGCGGCGATGAATTCTGCTGCATCATACCGGATGCAACAGAATTTCAGATAGAACATTTTATTCAAAAAATGCATCAGGACGTAGCGATACTCAATAATAAGAATATCATTCCGACTGAAGTGGAAATCGCATGCGGATATGCGCTGGTCACACCGGATGATACCGATATAGAAAAAGTGCGTGAACGTACAGATGAGATGATGTACCATAACAAGAAAGTGTTAAAGGGACTTATTTAAAAAAGATCCAGCATATTATCCAGATATATCTCCTCTCTGACCTGCAGCTGATACTCAGGTTTTGTCATATAATAGAGCAGAAACTCCAGAATCAGGGCGCTGCCAAGTCCCCTGCCTTCGATTTTAAAATTGGAAAATCCCATCGGCAGATAGCTGTTTTTCATATCATCCACACCAATAAATCCGGGATTTTCCATTGCCTTCGAAAAACGATAGCCATTCCCTGCATCCGGAGCTGCACAGCGGTGATCCGGACCATTTTCGCCAAGGTTTTTGCGGCTGACAGCTTCATAGCAGATTTTCCTGTCCCCACAGCCAAACCAGCAGCATTCATTACATAAGAATTCCACTTTGGCTTTCTGTGCCCCTGTCAATGTATTTAATTTATCAAAAACCTTATTCAACCGGAAATCCGGTACGACGTAAAGAAACTCATCTCTGTTTACTTCCCTTACGAACTGCTCAAAATCCGTCAGGACCTTGGTGGTGGAAGAAACAAAATAAAATCCCGGATAATTTTTTCTCAGATATTCCAGTAACAGGTCCGAATAGATAATGACACCATTTCTGACACCCTCACTTTTCTCAAATAAAGTGCAGAGATGATTGCATTTCTTATCCCAAAGATGTTCCTGCCCAAGCAGGGAATTGCTGAATGTAAGCCGCGCTGAGATTCCGTATTCCTGCATCAACGCAAAAACCTCCTGCGGATCGTGATCCCCGAACGAAGTACGGCCTCCACCCCAGATACAATCTGACGGAGCACCATAGACAGAGCCTATCTCACACCAGTCGTAAAAGTATTCTCTGTGTTCACGGAATAGTGGCAGAAACACATGGTATAATTCATAAAACTCAAACAAACCCGGAAGATGGTAGTATGCTGTGTTCTTTTTTAATTGATTCATGTCTGTATTCTCACCCCTATTAAATACTAGCTATACATGCTGTAAATCTTATCATTCATACAGCATTTCAATCAGCACTGAAAAATTCTAGCATCATGACCGTTGACTGGCTCGTCTGGTTTTGCTTTATCACCTAATATTCCTTTTTCTTGAAAATACCTACAGTCAAAGGAAAGGACACGATAAATAACAATATAGAACAACCAATTAAAATAAACGGCCCGAACAACGGTATATTAAAAAGCATTGTGGCAATACCCAATGCACAAATCAAAGATATGATAAGAAACACAATGGTTTTATCTTCCCCCGCTAAATAAACCATAGGAATAAATATTGCTCCCATTGTAAGACTTATACTAATTCCTATTACAAGTACACCTGAGATACCCTCAAATTGTTCAAAAGTAATTCCATGTAACAGATAGGATAGGGCTATTATAATGCCAACGAAAAGCACTCCTATCATAATCCATAATAATTGATTTATATATAAACTTTTTACAATATCAATCCGCTTTACTGGCAAAGTAAGTTTATATTTTCCCCATTTTGAGGAAAATTCATTTCCAATAACGGTAGCTGCATTTACTGCTAATCCGACAATTCCAATAATTATGAAATACATTTGCCATGTCTGGTCTGGAATAATGATAACGGCAATCCCCATTGCAAACATAAAAAGCAAAAAAATTTTTGCATTTGTCCATACAGCAAGAAAATTGCTTTTAAAAAGACCTTTCATACATGATCCCCCCTTACTAAAAGCAAAAAAATTTCATCAACAGAAACGTGGTCTATCACGATTTCTTTGTACTTTCTCTGCATTGCTTTACAATCTGAAACCAGAACATCAATTTGAAAATCACGTTTCCGATAAACAATAATATCTGCCGGATCTAATGCAAGGAATTGATTTTCCTTGCAGCGCATAACCGCATAATTATAAACCAAATCATTTTTCGATACGGTCATAATCAGTTTTCCGTTATGAATGAATGTAATATAGTCTGCCACTTTTTCTAAATCACTTGTAATATGGGAAGAAAGTAAAATAGAGTGGTCTTCTTCCTGTACGAAATCAAGGAATGTATCTAACATCTCGTCGCGTACAACAGGGTCAAGTCCGCCAGTAGCTTCATCCAGAATTAACAGTTGTGGATGGTGTGATAAAGCAACCGCAATCGCTAATTTCATTGTCATCCCTCTGGAATATTGCTTAATTTTTTGATTTGCAGGTAATTTGTATTCTTTTAAAAATTTCTGAAACAAAATATTGTCCCATTGCTTATAAAATCCTGACATAACTTTCGCTAATTGTGCTGCTGTCCAATAAGCTGGAAAATTATCTCCGTCATAAACAACACCTATTCTTTCCCGCATATCTGTATCTGCGTCTGTCATTTCTTTTCCAAACAACTTTACCATTCCGCTGTCTTTGGCGATTGTATTTAGAATACAGCCAATCGTTGTAGTTTTTCCGGCTCCGTTTTCCCCGACAAAACCCAAAATAGAACCATACGGCAGAGAAAAAGTCACATTTTCTAACGCAAAATTTGACTTAGAAAATGTTTTGGAAACCTGTTGTAATTCTAAAATATTTTCCATGCTCATTCGTCCTCCTGATAGAATAAAGCCAACAACTCCGTCAATTTTTCAAGGGAAATATTACTTGTCCGTCCAATCTCTGCGGCGGCTTGTAAATGTTCCTCTGCAATACGTTGTTGTTCTTCTTGATAAAATTCTTTGTTTTGTGCCGATACAAAACTCCCCCTGCCGACAGTTGTTTCAATAAAACCGTCCCTTTGCAGATCCTCATATGCTTTTTGGACGGTAATCACACTAACATGAATAGATTTTGCCAGTGAACGCATTGAGGGAATAGCGTCTCCGGCTTGCAGTTCTCCACTCATTATCATTGCTTTTATCTGCGATGTGATTTGCTCATATATCGGCTTGTTGGCGTTATTACTGATAATGATTTCCATAACTCACCGCCTTCGTTTTTTTGATTGTACTTAATGTACAGTTACATTATAGCATCTATAAACTCATAGTCAACCCTCAAAATAAAATTGCCAGATACAGTTATCAAAAATAGTTGTATCTGACACTCAGAATAGGGGGCTGCTGTCTGTCAAGCTCTGTGTGTTACTTTACCGCACATGAGCATTGTAGCACCGGTTCTCTCCGCAGATATAAATAAACGCGATGTATATCTTCCTGCAGGAAAATGGGTAAACATAACAGACGGCACAACCTATGAGGGTTGTCAGACTATTATAGCAGATGCACCGATCGAACATATTCCAGTGTTTGAACGGATATAGATATAAACAAGGACCAAAAGTTCATCCAAGAACTTTTGGTCCAATTATTTCATACTCACTCCTCCTCAAATTCCGCAAGTTCGGTCTCCGTCTCAAGCATCCGCTCTAACAGACTCTCCTGGTTCTTTTCCTCTGCGTCAAGTGCATTCTGCAGTTCCATCAGCTTCGGATAGTCACTGGCAAGCTCCGGATCCATGAACTGCATTTTTATTTCAGCAAGTTTTTCTTCGCTCTCCTCTAACATTTTTTCATATTTTTCTAACTGGTGATGCAGTCTTGAACGGATTTTGCCCGGATTGTAATAAGTTTTTTTGTCAAACACATCCGTTAAAGTAGGAACATCTGCGTCTGTTTTTATGCCACTCTGATGCTGATTGTGTTTCTCATTCCCCACAGAATTTTGTGTATCATTTCCTGACACATACCTCGCACTCTGTGACATTCCTCGCCCTTTTCCGGAAATCTCCATCTCTTTTTGTTTTTCTGCAAGATACTCCTCATAGCTCATGGCATATTGTTTCACACCACTCTCGGAAAACTCCAAAATCCCGGTTGCGATCCTGCTGATAAAATAACGGTCATGTGAGACGAAAAGTACTGTTCCCTCGTACTCTCTTAACATCTGTTCTAACGCCTCTTTTCCAACAATATCCATATGGTTCGTCGGCTCATCTAAGAACAGAAGATTCGGTCTTGTCTGCAGCATTTTACAGAGTGCAAGGCGGACTTTCTCTCCGCCGGAAAGCTGTCCCATCTTCTTTTCTACATCTTCTCCGGAAAATAAAAATCCTCCCAGTGCACTGCGCACTTCCTCTCTCATATAAGACGGATATGCCTCCCAGAAATTTTCAAGCACGGTCTGATCCTCCCTGAAATGTTCCTGCACAGCTTTCTGCTGGTCAAAATAACTCCATTCTACATTTTGTCCAAATGAAAATTCACCACCTAACGCAGGCAGTTCGCCGACTAAGGTTTTCAAAAGTGTGGATTTTCCTTTACCGTTCTCCCCAATGATTGCAAGTCTGTCTTTCTTTTGAAGCAGAAATGAAACTTTACTTAAGACGGTATCGTAACCGATCTCAAGATTTTTGGCATGAATCACATTCGTGTAGCTTTCCATGCGCGGTACATATCTCGCATGAAATGCTTTCGTATCAAAATGTCTCGGCTTTTCGATTTTTACCATGTGTTCGATCGCCATGCGCTTTGAACGTGTCGCCGCCACTTTCGTCGGCGTATTTTTCCATTTTTCGATCCAGTCCGTCAGACGTTTGATCTCCTTTTGCTGCTCCTCATAGTCTTTTTCCTGTTTGATCAGTGCCTCTTCTTTTTGCTTCATAAATGCCGTGTAATTGCCGGCATAACGCTTGATCTCATGATATTCGATCTCGTAGGTCACATCGATCACTTTGTCTAAAAACATACGGTCATGTGAAACAATGATGACCGCCTTATCATAAGTCTTTAAATATCCTTCTAACCACTCGATTGTCGGAAGATCCAGATGGTTGGTCGGCTCATCGAGCAGCATGATATCCGGACGTTTTAACAGCAGTTTGATAAATGCCACTTTCGTCTGCTGTCCACCGGAAAAACTTCCGATCGGGCGTTTCAGATCTTCTAACGCAAACCCGAACCGCTGAAACATAGTCTCCATATCCTGCTGCCACGAATATCCCCGCATTGCCTCCATGCGGCTTTGTAAGTTGTCATATTCGCGCAAAAGCTGTTTGTCCGCGGAAGTTTTCATCTCATTTTCAAGTTCCCGCATCCGCTTTTCACACGCAAACACCGGCTCAAATACTTTCTTGATTTCCTCTTCCACGGTCACATCTTTTTCCGTAAAATTAACCTGACGCAGGAAACCAATCTCCTGTTTTCCTGCCATCGTAATACCACATTCTTCATCGCTGTCTAAATTATTCATCGAAATATCGCCCGCGATCAGACGCAGCAGCGTGGTCTTTCCACAGCCGTTTCGTCCTACAATGGCGATTTTTTCTTTATCATGCACCTCAAAATTGACATCACGTAAAATCACATCTCCGCCAAACTGCACGAGGGCATGACTGATCTTATATCTCATGTTTATCTCCATTCCTGCGTAAAATCTTACTTTTACACTAACTCCTCTATCTTTGATAGACTACCTACCTTCTAACACCAGCCGAAGTAATTCATTTGCCCAGTACTCCGTCAATTCAAAGTGACACACGTCTATATATTTTGTTTTCGGATCCATGCCTTTTTCTTTTAAAAAATCCTGCAAGAAACTTTCTATGTTGTAATTCTTATGACTCATAATACTCTTTCTCTCCCCCGGTTTTCATTCATTTTAATATATTCGCTTTCAAACAGAGAACTTTCCCCTTTTCAAATCTCTATGTCAGCCATAAATTACTCGTCTAATTTATACACAGCAACGACCTCGTCACCACAGTATTCTCCATTTTCCACAAACCCATATTTCTTGTATGTCTTTCTTCCATGCTCGTTTTCCGGTTCATAGGAAAGCCAGATATACTCTGCTTCTCCCGCTTTCTTACCTTTTGCAAATGCCACAACCTGATCTAAAATCTGCTTTGCATATCCTCTGTGCTGATATTTAACATCAATCATCAGACGCCACAGGCAGTAGTTATTCTCTGCTATTTCAGGATCATCTTCATCGCCGGTCTTCCCATAGCCCAGCATCACAAAACCAATCAAAAGACCATCATCATACATACATCCCAGACATTTTTTGTTGTAATTTCTTCAAAACGAATCATATTAACCCCCTTTCTTGCGTGTGAAAAAATGTATTTTCACACAAATCTCCGTTCTTTTCCCTCACAGCAGCCGAAATACCTGCTCTGCCGTGGCGGCTATATTTTCCATTGCATTTTCTTTTTTCATTGCTTCTTCTAATGTTGTCACGCCTCTTACGATCGGGAAAAATGCATCGATTCCCGCCCGGTTACAGACTTTCGCTTCCGGTGCAACGCTCCCTGCAAATGCAATGACTTTCGCATTATATTTTTTTGCCAGAGCAGCAACACCGGCCGGTGCTTTCCCCATGACCGTCTGCGCATCCAGACGTCCTTCTCCGGTCACCACAACATCCGCATTTTTCATTTTTTCTTCCAGGCCGGTTGCCTGCAAAATCAGTTCCACACCCGGTATTAATTCTCCCGCAAGATACGAAAGGAATGCATATCCGAGTCCTCCCGCTGCACCGGCGCCCTCACAGTCCGCAAAGTCACAGCCTAAACTTTCTTTGGTCACATCCGCATAATGTTTCATTGCTTCATCGATCTTAGACTTCTGTTCTTCCGTCACACCCTTTTGCGGTCCAAATATGTAGGTTGCACCCTGTCTGCCGCAAAGCGGATTTTTCACGTCACATGCAATCTGAAACTTTGCTCCAGAAAGCAATGGATTTTTCTTTTCTGTCCGGATTTCTGCTATCTTTGCAAGTGCAGCCGCGCCCTCCCCCACATCATTTCCGTTTTTATCAAAAAACTCGAATCCAAGTGCCTTTAACATCCCGATGCCGCCATCATTCGTTGCGCTTCCACCGATCCCAATAATGAATTTTCTGCTGCCGCGTTGTAAGGCATCTGCGATCATCTCCCCCACTCCATAGGTAGATGCACGCAGCGGATCTTTCTTTATCACAAGCGTGATTCCCGCAGCAGATGCCATTTCCATGACAGCCGTTTTTGTCTCTTCTAAAAAACCGTAATAACACGACACTTTTTCTCCAAGCGGTCCTGCCACGGTAACCGGTATTTTTTCTGCTCCCAAGCCTTCGATCAGTGCATCCACGGTTCCTTCACCGCCATCTGCGAGTGGACTTAAACATACTTCTGCATCCGGCTTTGCCGCAAGAATCCCTTTTTTAGCGGCATTTCCAGCCTCCATGGAAGTCATGCTTCCCTTAAATGAATCGATTGCAATTACTACTTTCATATAAATCTCCATTTCTGCGCTGCTTTCAAGCGCATCACAAGTTTGTGCGAAGCACAAATCTTGCGTGTGAAAAATGTTATTTTTCACACTAACCTCCATTCCAGACTATCTTTTCATCCCAAGCTGCCAGAACGCCACCGCGCTTGCTGCCGCCACGTTCAGTGAATCCACACCATGTGTCATTGGGATTTTTACCGTATAATCACAGTCCGCGATCGTGTGGTCTGCCAGTCCGTCCCCTTCTGTTCCAAGAACGATCGCTAATTTTTCCTCTGCCATCATTTTTTCATCATCAATGCTCACGGAATCATCCCGAAGCGCCATTGCCGCCGTTTTATATCCTAGCTTATGCAGCACATCCATCGCTCCATCCGGCCAGGATGCATTTTTATCAAAATATGTCCATGGTATCTGGAATACCGTTCCCATACTGACACGGCTTGCCCGCCGGTAAAGCGGATCTGCACAGGCAGATGTCAACAATACTGCATCCATTCCAAGTGCCGCTGCTGAACGGAAAATCGCTCCGATATTCGTTGGATTTACAACATTTTCCAAAATTGCGACACGCCTTGCATTCTTGCAGAGCTGCTCCACGGAAGGCAGTGTGGGACGGTACATGGCACAGAGCATGCCGCGTGTCAGCTGATAACCGGTGATCTTTGCCAGCACCTCGATTTCTGCTGTGTAGACGGGAATCTCACACTCTGCTGTGCAGACTGGAATATCATGCTCCGCCGCCATGCTTGAATTTCCATTCTCTGCTTCCATCTTGTCTGTCTGTTTGATGTCCTGGCTTTGTAATTTTTCGCAACGCGCAAGAATTTCTTTTGCCTGCGTCTTTACATGCTTTTTTCCCATCAGAAATGACATCGGCACACAGCCGGCATCTAAGGCACGCTCGATCACCTTCGGACTTTCCGCGATGAAAATCCCCGGCTTCGGCTCAAAATAGTGAAAAAGCTGTGCTTCATTTAAATTGTAATAAATCTGCAGCTCCGGGGCATCCAGATTTTTGATTTCTATAATATTTATCATTGTGTTCCTCTTTTCTCTCCTGTATCAGCGATTGAGCATATGGCAGATAAATTCATTGATTATACCATGTGCAAAATGGCACATGATCAAATTTCAAGCCGGAAAAGAATTCTTCCCTCCTCAAGCTCTCCCCAGCAGTTTACCGGAGGCTCTTTCGTTTCCTTAAATCCACAATCAGTATGCATTTTTATCGATGATAAATTACTTTTTCCTATAATGCAATCTATCTTTTTTGCGCCTGTGCCTTTCAAAAACTCCGTTACATGACGTATCAGTTTTTTACCATATCCTCTGTTTCTATGCCCCGGCATCGTCTCAACTGCCTCAAGGAACCATTTTCCCGGCTCCGACTCAACTGCCCTGAGTCCGCTTACCCACTGTTTTTCGTCAGTTTCAATGAACACCATCTGCTTGGGATTCTGGATAAACTCCTTTAAAAACGCCGCATATGATGCCTCCATTTCATCACAATCTTTAAATTCCCCCTCCATATCCGCCATGGATTCTGCATATAATAAAAACATTTTTTCTATTACCTGTTCATTAACATTTTCAATCCGTTCTAACATTTTTTATCCTCCTCTTCTGACCCTCCGAAAATTCTTCGAGTCTTTTCTCAAATTGCGCCCGTTCCATGTCAAGCTGGCGCAGTAATGCAAAAAATAAACTTTCTTCTAAATTTCTTTCCCGGCAAAAATCTCTGATATCACCACGCAGAAAGCTGGTATCCTGATTAATATATGACACCACCAGATTAGAAGCTGTTCGGTTTTCTCCGTCTGTCACAAGCAATTTTGCATGACTGCTGCACGATTGCTGCAGAATCGTCTTAATCAGCGTCGATTTTCCACATCCGTTTTCTCCATGTAAAAAGACACGCTCCCCCTGCACCAGTTCAAAGGTCAGATTTTTCAATACATAGTCCTCTGCACCTTCATACCGCACCGAAAGTTCCTGGCAGGAGATCAGGCGTTCCTTATGATAAGACAGGGGCATAAGTTTTAAGCTGACCGGCTGCTCGATATCCTGCAAAAGACCCTCTTTTTCCTGTATTTCCCGTTCCATCCGGCGTTCGTACTGTGTCACACGGCTCTGCATCTTTTTTGTCTTCGCACCGATATATGCTCTCGTTGCAACCGAGCGGTCATGCTCTTTGACGGGATCATAGCCTATTTTCGTCGCCTCGTTTTTATCTGCCCACTTCCAGCTTCTTGCCGCCGCCTGTTTTAAAGATGCGATTTCTTTCAAATGTTTTTCATTTTCCTCCATCGCAAAATGATCCATCCGCGTCTTGTTTTCCCACCAGCTTGAAAAATTGCCGCTCTGTACCTCGATCGTCTTTCGATTTAAAACCAGTACATGATCAATGCAGGCATCTAAAATATTTCTGTCATGCGATACCAAAATAAACCCTTTTTTGCCACACAGATTTAAAAAAGTTGTTTTTCATTTTCCATTTCTCCCGATCAGACCTAACTTCCAGTCCGTATCAATCCCAAAAGATACGTTTTCAAAAACCGTATCAAAACTTCCCTCATAACCATATGTGAGAGCTGTTACCTGAATCTGTGACATAAAAATCTCCATTCTTGCGCCGCTTTCAAGCGCATCTCAAGTTTGTGCGTAAGCACAAATCTTGCGTGAGAAAAATGTATTTTTCACACTAGCCTCATTGTTTTGCGAAGGAAAATGCTTGCTATGTTTCTTATAGCATTTGCCTCTTGCAGGAGCAGAGGATTTTCCTCCCATACAAAAAATCCCATGCTGCCATGGGATTTTTCTTACACCTCACATATTTTATGATCACATCTGGCAGACAATAGATTGCACATTGTAAGATAAAATCGATTGTCCCGGACAACAAAATGTCCGTTTCCGCCATTTTTTAACACAAAAAAGAGAGGATACAAGAATCAAATCCACTTTTGGCAACATGATATGCCGTACTGCACCTCTGCAATACTGCTGTAACTTCAGATTTACACAACATATCATGCACTTTATTCCTTATACCGGTGCAATATATGCCATGTATCATCCCGAATCAGCAGACAAACGCATGCCATATATGACACACATTCTCTTGCTGACTCTGTTTTCTTTCATGTTTCAAAAGTAAATTATCTCCGCATTGGTTCCTCTCCTTTAAATTTCTATTGCAATAGTAGCACAATGCCATTTTTAATGCAACCAAAAATTTTTACGAAAAATCTTTCGTTACCGGTCACACAATAAATATGCACAGCAGCAATCTCTACTCCACATTTTTGAGTGCCTGATCCATCGGGATCTTTTTGATACGCATAAAGTCCAGTATCATTACAAACAGATATCCGATCAGCACAAATGCAAACATTTTCACATATCCGGCTGGCTGGATCACAAATGCAAACCATCCACTGTAACTAAACAAGATCGCTTTCCATGCCAGATTCATAACAAACGCTCCAAGTACAACACTGACCGCATCTTCAATCACAACCACGATCGTTGTGGAAAGCAGATACAGGCTGGCGATTTCTTTATTCTCATATCCAAGAATCTTTGTCATTGAAATTGCATTCTCATTTTTCTCAATGATCAGCTTTGTCAGAAGATAGATCAAAACTGCGGAAAGCAGGATACAAAGTATCTGGAAATAATCCATATAAGATCCCATGGAATGATCTAACTGGTCACACATCTTTGTGATATCACGCTCGGTGATCACCGTTGCAATATCATCTTCCGACAGATCTGTAAGCTCTTCATTTGAAAAATATCCACTAAATGCCTCTTCATCCAGCTCAAATACCATGCGGTAATTTTCAATCGGCATAAATACTGCAATGTTTACGCACTGGTCATAAATTCCGGCTATCGTAAACGTATACTGTTTGTTTTCATATTTTTCATCCAGCGAAACGGTATCCCCGACATTAAGTTCATATTTTTCTGAAAATGATCTGGAAATATAAACTTCATCTTCCTGCAGGGACTGCATACCTTTTATTTCTACATACTTACTATTGGCTGAAATACCGTAAACAGAGACTTCCTCATCTATTACATCGCTTTTTTTCTGCAAAGAACACATACTGAATTTTTCTGCGTCTTTATTGTCCGTCGTCAGTACATTTCCATCTTCATCCTCAAAAGATTTCAGAACATACTGATACTTTGCAAACATCATATTTTTTGCATTTTCTTTGTAATAAGAAAGCGTATCCGGCATTCCCACTGCCATTGCAAGCATCACCATGATAAAGAAAATTCCCACAAACAAAATCAGATAATTTGCCACATTCTGAAACATGATGCGCAGACGGAATCTGTTAAAAAATTTAAAATATGGCAGCCGCATTGCTTTTTTGCGTTTTGTTTTTTTCAGATCATGCCTCAGAAACTGTAACGGTGTATGCTGCATCATTTTAATAATGACGATCAGATTGACCATAAACATCAGCACGACCGGTATCAAGGTTGTCTTAAAAAATGCATCCGGATTCCAGATCGTCTCATAGGTCGGAAGACTGTAACTGTTATAATACATGGATACCACAACATCTTTAAATACCGTATAGCCAAGCACATTTCCGACTAATGCGGAAATCAGGGTAACGATAACCGGCATAGACAGATAATGGCGTACCAGCTCCCCTTTCGTATAGCCGGACGCACGCAATGTTCCGATCGCAGATGACTCTTTTGTGATCGTATTGCTGATCGTAACTGCAAAAATAAATGCGATGATGACAATCAGAATATCAAGCAGCACACCTCCCATTGCCTCATCAGAGCCCATGTCGTCGGTTGCAAAATGAATCGCCGGATTCGCATATTTTGGCACATAATCTTCAATCTCATTGTCATTTACCACGGTCTGTGTGAGCAGTGCCCGCATAAAATCATCCGACTGGTTTTTCTCTTCTTTTTCATCTGACGGCTCATTTTCATACTTCCATGCATAATCGTAATGAATCGTCTTATGTAACTTTGCAAATCCCTCATCTGTTACCATTGCAACGTTAAACTTTAAGGCATCAAACATCAGATCCGTGCTTTTTTCGTGCAGTGTGGAATAGTTGACATATGCGATCAGACCAACGACCTGATATTTTTCTTCTCCGACTGTGATCTCATCGCCGACTTTTATCCCGACATTGTCGGCATGCATACGGTCAATGGCAATTTCATCCTCTTTTTCCGGGAAACTTCCGTCCATCAGGCATGCAAGATTGATATCATCTGTCTTTGCAAAAACACGGACTGTTCCATCCGAAGTTCCGTCGTTGTCATGATCTTCCTCTTCATCCCTGTAAAAATTTTCATACAGATGAACCGGAGTTTCCTTAAAATCAGGATCGTTCAATTCATATTTTTCTTCTGCATCCGCATATTTCTCGTTGATCTCATCTAAAACTTTATTCCAGGCTTTGTCGTATGCTTTCTCATATGCCTCGTTATGTGCCTTATCAAACGCTTTCTCATATGCCTCGTCATGTGCCTTAGGATATGCTTTTTCATAGGCTGTATCATAGGCTTTGTTGTACTGCCCGGACTGTTTTGCCTGTGCCACTGCTGTATCAAGCATAACTCCCGCAGTTGTTTCATCAAGTCCCTGCGCCATCAGCATTTGCTTTATCTGTGCATTAAAAGAAACATCAAATTCTGACTGGAACTCTGCATCAAATTTTTCTTTAAATTCTGTTTCAAACTTCTCATCAAATTCTTTTTTGAACTTTTCTTCAAATTCACTATCGAACTTTTTATCCAGCTTCTTTTTTGCCTCATCAATGTAATACTGTCTGACATCTGCTTTATTGCCTGTCTTAATTGCATCAAGCAGTGTTTCGTCTGCTTTCTTTTTTAATTCAAAGTGTCCGTCTTCCAGCTTGTATCTGCCAACACCCTCATCAGCCGCTGTCATCATGCTCTCGTTTGCAACATACATACCGGACACAAAGCCGATCATCAGAATCAGGAACAGACTTACCACAAGATACTTTTTCCAGTCTCCTGTCAGTTCCCTCGGTATTCGTCTGATAAGCGGATTTTTGATTTTTTTCTTTTTCATACTATCTCCATTCTTGCGCTGTTTTTAAGCGCATCACAAGTTTGTGCGCCAGTACAGCTCCCTACCACTCCAGATCTGCCGCTGAAATTTTATGTTCATTGATATCGTTATGACGCACTGCCCCGTCACGGAGTTTAATGACATGGTCTGCCATATGCCGGATTGCCTCGTTATGTGTAACCATGATAACTGTATTACCATATTTGACATTGACATCCTCAATCAGCTTTAATATTTCCTTGGAGGTATTGTAATCGAGTGCTCCGGTCGGCTCATCACAAAGCAGGATATCCGGATTTTTCACAATGGCTCGCCCGATGGAAACCCTCTGCTGCTGACCACCGGAAAGCTGGTTCGGCAGTTTATGCCTGTGTTCATAAAGTCCCAGCGTATGTAACAGATCGTCAATATCGAGCGGACTGTCTGATAAATATGCACCAACCTCAATATTTTCCTTGACATTCAGATTTGCGATCAGGTTATACATCTGAAATACATAACCTAAATGTTTTCTGCGGTACTGTGTCAGCTTCTTCTCTCCGAGTTCTTCTAACTTATCGCCGTTGATGGAGATATAACCGGAGTCCGCACTATCGATTCCACCGATAATATTGAGAAGCGTCGACTTTCCGGAACCGGATGGTCCAAGCAGCACACAAAATTCTCCTTTTGCCACGGAAAAATTCATTCCCCGAAGTACTTCCTGTCGGGTTTCCCCGCTTCCAAACCCTTTTTTCAGATCAACAATTTCCAAAAATTTTCTTTCTTCTTCTGACATATGCTCCCCTTTCCCATTACAGAATTGTTCTTATATCCTTATCTATTCTGAACGGCATTAAAGTCTTTCCTTACTTTTATTAGTGTTATCTAACTTTTGTTTGTATTATATCACAGCTTTTCCAGATTACAAGCAAAAAGACGATTCCTTTGGTCAGAATCGTCTTTTTGCCTTATATAATGTCTTTACTTACTATTATGTCTTTACTGTCTCTTTGACTGTAAATATTGTTCTATTTCTGAAACTGGCTTTCCTGTCACTTCTATGATTTTCTCTATTGGGAAACCGGACTTGATCATATTGTGAATCATTCTCGCTTCTGCGATCTCAATCCCATCACTTTTACCAGCTTCATATTCTGCCTTTCGGAGCTTCTTTTCTTCCCACTCTTTATCATACTCTAATATACTCACCATCTTTACCTCCG
>OOCD01000439.1_pt1 | contig 31095 bp, 28 predicted proteins | sample 1671791 | NCBI WGS metagenome assembly OOCD01 (sample SAMN06348193, study PRJEB24527) | human gut metagenome | biome: human gut; feature: ankylosing spondylitis patient; material: feces | host: Homo sapiens | place: China | collected 2015-10
ATTTTTATAATATATTTTGTTATAATAGAAACAATAACATTAGATAAGGAATGATTTTATGAATAATTCAAACCATAAAGCAAAGAAATTTTCTGTTGCTCTTTTAGTGGCTTTACTTGCGGTTTCCACATCTTTTGCAAGTGTAATGACCGGTTGTGGCAGTAAAAATGAAAGCTCGGCAGCATCTGCAACAGTAGCCGATACCTCTGCCGCTAATGCCGAAAACACAACAGTTGCCAATGACAAATCAGAAAGCGAAGTAACTTCTGAAAGCAGCAATTCACAAAGTTCGGGTTCTGAATCAAAGTCCGAGTCTGCTCAAAGCTCTGAAAAGTCAGAATCAAGCGGCTCTTCCGATTCATCAAAAGCAAACAGCAACTCTAACAATAATTCATCAAGCAAGGCTGCAAACAACAATTCAAACAATAATTCGGGCAATAATTCGGGCAACAAATCAAATAACAATTCATCTGACAAAAACAACTCCGATGAAAAATCTAACGAAGATGTAACTCTTGACTTAAAGAAAGGTCAGACAGTAACCGTAACCTACTCTGTTAAAAGTACAGTTGTTCTCACAAATTATCAGGCAAAAATCACATATGATTCTTCAAAATTAAAGGTTAAAACGGCTCAGCTCCAGAAACCAGCTACAACAAATGGTATTATTAACGCAAAGGTAGCAGGACAGATCAACTTCAACGGTTCTGATATAAGCACGGGCTACGATTACACAAAGGGCGGCGAGCTTGTTGTAGTTACTTTTGAGGCTACAAGCGACGGTTCATCAAAGGTTGATTGGTTATGGCAGTCAGCAAGTACACTTGATGATAAAAACAACATTGTTCTTCACATTGATGACAGCGGAAAATCAGACGGCACTGTAACACTTTCAACATCTTATAAATAAAATGTTAAAAACTCCTGCAATCCAGGAGTTTTTTAGTTATCGCAAATTTTAATCAGAAGTTCTCCCCTGAATGTAGCTAACCTATAAAATTCCCTCAGGATTTATTAGTAGTCATATTTGACGATATGTTTTTTTGTGGTCGATTTTATACAAGTCAAAACTGACCACGAAAGTTATCCTAAACAACTACCATTTCCGATTTTCCGATGCTATAATATATCCAAATAAAAACTGAGGGAGATACCTATGGAAATTTTGAAAACAAATATCGACCACTATATGAAGTTAAAAGGAATAAAGCAGTATAGCCATTTACTGATTGATATCGCCCACGAGTTAGGAATCAAGGGGCAAGATGCGTATGATTTTGCAAATAGAGAAAAATCAAATTTTGCAAAAATGTTAAGAGGAGAGCGACCACTCAAATATCAGTTTATTATCCCGTTAGAGAAAATATTTGGTGTTTCATTAGCGAGATTGTTAGACGAAAATGCGTATAAATTACCCGTAGAAAAGGATAATGTGCCGTTTAATAAAGGATATAGATATTATGCATATTTAGATGATCCCGAGCTATATAAAAATGAATTTGATATTTTACTCGCCAAGAACGGAAAATCAATTCTTACACAAGCGGACGAATTTGGCAAAACTTATCTTGATTATATGGTTGAATATCATTCCGTCAATGGTATAAAATACCTGCACAATGAATATGGAATTACTCTTAAACGACATATTAATCTGTTTGATTTTGATAATGATCTCGGTTCAACTTGGATTGATTTTGAAAACTTCGTTGAGTTTGCTCGTCTTGTTGCAAGTATGAACGATACAGAACTGTTCAATGATATTTTCGATTCATATTATATGTTTATATCATGTGGTCACTACGGCTCAGACAGAACTATTTTTTGCCAAGGCGAATATCTTGAAATCATTTTAGATAATGATGATTTATTTAATTCAATATTTAGAAAAAGACAATACAAGTATGTTTTGCATAAAAGCCTTAAGTTCAAAGAGAAACCTGATTCTATTACTTACAATTTAATTAATCCGATAATTAATAATTGCCTGAGATATGCTTTAAATCACTTAGACAGCTATCGGCAAAGGGCAATAACTATGTTGAAATTCGGAATAAAACACAACAAAGAAATCCTAAATAAAGCAGGAAATACTACATATTATATTTGCGATGATCTTGGAGGAGTAAAGACGATGCATTTTAATAGTTACGACAATTGTGATGTTGAAGACATTGCTGTTTTTGTTGACACAGAGGTAAACGATAAAGAAATAAATGCACTAATAAAGCAACTTCCAAAGTTTAAAAGGCTATGATGAAAAATATAGTATGATTATGTATCATTTTCATTGCGTATAAAAAATGAAAACATAAACTTATTTACAATCCAATACAAACAGTAATATTGGCTTTGCTTTAAATGTAAATATATAGCAGATATCTTAGAAAGGAGATAGACTTATGAGAAGACATTTTTTTGATTACCAAGACGGAGATTTCGCAAACACTATTTCGAACAATATGGCAATAGATTCCGACGGGGATTTATTGATGAAAATTGGAGATGATATGGCAATGGATATGGATTCAGGAGAGTTACATATTACATCCGGTTGGCCTAACGATGATGATGCCTAAAAGAACGGCAACAGAGTGACTAACATCTCTCTGTTGCCGTTTGACAGTTTAAGCATAATGGTTAAAGCAAAATATGCGATAGCAACAAAGGAAAAAACCACGCTACTGCAACTACTAATTTGCCGCTTTTCAAGGGCAAATCCACAACCATTTAAAAAGGGTTGTGCAAAATTTTATGTTTATTTAACTAAACTTTGCAATCTAAAGCATAATATCCAATAGCCTATACAAAAAGCGGATATCCACACAGGATACCCGCTATATTTTTATAATTTATCTTTTTTCGAGTGGAGTATAGTCTTTCATAGTTGAAATACTCATATAAGCAGGACGAATAATCTTGCCTCCGTTTACAATTTCCTCAAGTCTATGTGCGCTCCAACCTGCAATTCTGGCTGTTGCAAACATCGGTGTATAAAGCTCGCAAGGAATATCAAGCATACTGTAAAGCAAGCCGCTGTAAAAATCGACATTGGACGCAACACCCTTGTAAATCTTACGCTTTTTGCCGATAACCTGCGGAGCGAGTCTTTCGACTCTCTCGTAAAGCTCAAAGTCCTCATCGTAACCCTCTGCCTTAGCGAGTTTCTGAACAGCACCTTTAAGAATTATCTGACGAGGGTCAGAAATTGTATAAACTGCGTGTCCCATACCGTAAATAAGACCCATTCTGTCGAATGTCTGCTTTTCGAGGATTTTTTCGAGATAATCTGCAATCTCCTCGTCATCTTTCCAGTCTTTTATATGCTCTTTAATATCTTCAAACATATAGAATACCTTAACATTTGCACCACCGTGCTTAGGGCCTTTAAGAGATGCCAAAGCGGCGGCAGTTGCCGAATAGGTGTCTGTACCTGAAGATGTTACTACATGAGTTGTAAATGTTGAGTTGTTACCGCCGCCATGCTCCATATGGAGAATAAGCGCCATATCAAGAACCTTAGCCTCAAGCGGAGTGTACTTTCTGTCAGGACGAAGTAATGACAAAATGACCTCAGCTGTTGACATAGTAGGCTCTGCACGGTGAATATAAAGGCTTTTGTCACGGAGATAATGGTTATATGCATGATAACCGTAAACGGAAAGCATTGGGAATACAGAGATAAGCTGAATGCACTGACGAAGTACATTATCAACAGATGTATCGTTAGGGTTATCGTCATAACAGAACAAAGTAAGTACGCTTCGAGCAATCGAGTTCATCATATCTTCACTCGGTGCTTTAAGAATAACATCACGAACAAAGTTCTGCGGTAAAGTTCTGTATTTTACAAGCAATTCCTTAAAATCTTTAAGCTGTGCGGCATTTGGCATTTCGCCAAAAAGGAGAAGATAAACAACCTCTTCAAAACCAAAACGGTCGTCCTCAAGAATACCGCCGATAATATCGTTTATGTTGTATCCACGATAATACAGCTCACCGTCACAAGGAACAAGCTTGCCGTCAACTTCTTTATTTTGAAGAATTGTGGAAATATCTGTAAGGCCTGTTAATACACCCTTACCATCAAGGTCACGAAGACCTCTCTTAACATTATACTTTGAATAAAGACTTGTATCGATCATCGAATTTGAGATCATCTTTTGTGCCAAATCGTGGATAGCCGGTGTGTTATCTGAATAACTGCCCATCAAAATCACTTCCTACAATAAATATTAGTAAATTTAAGTAAATTTATAATTACCATCAGAAAACATTATATCACATTTTAAAGCAAAAGAAAAGATACAAAATGCTTTAAACTGTCTTATTTATAATTACGATTATGTCATATTTATATACATTTTAGCAATAATATTCATTTATCTGCAAATATATACAAAAAGAGGATGAATTTTACTTCATCCTCTTAGTTGTAATTATAATTATTTAATTACTTAAGATATGTACCGTTTGTACCAATCTTACCGTCAATGCCTGTGAAGCCTGAACCGCAAGCTACATAGCATCTCATGTTGGCTTTACCGATACTGCCTACTGTAAGTGTGCCGTCTGTAACAGTCTTAACATCACCTGTAACAGCGTCAATATACTTGCCGTTAGGAATGTTCTTGAATGTAGCGCCGCCTGAAATAGTTACAAGTGCAAGGCTGTCTACGCCTTCGCTTGAATTTGTATAACGGCGGATAAATGCCATATCACCAGTTACATAGCTGCTGTCCTTTGTATACTGACCCTTCTGGAGAGCAGGTACTGCCCTACGAATCATATTCAGTTGCTTAAGGTGAACAGCAAGCGGAGAATTAAGAGTTTCGGCAACTGTTCCCGATGCGCTATATTCACCAAAATCAGTAGCTGAAACATCACCCTCAAGGTAATCACCGAAATATGCACGACCTACAGTTGAAAGAGGAGCATTTGGACCAACATCTATGCTTAAACCCTTTTGGAATTCAACCTCTGAACCATAGTACAAGCAAGGAATTCCACGGAATGTAAAGAGAAGTGAAAGGTTTTCTGCCCAAGCCTGAGTACCGCCATCATAACGAGTATCCATATCCGGACCGTAGTCATGAGAGTCAACATAAGTTACATTCCATGTTGAATCATTATAATACGGATCCTCTTGAAGAGCACGGGTAAATGCATTGCTGGCAGTAGAGAAGTTCCAATGCATTGGGAAGTCAATAACGCCTGTGCCATTGCCCTTACTGTAATCAGGAGTATGATATGTAAGACCATCAAGATAAACATTATCAGAAGTTGGCTGATCACTTGTAGTTGAATTGCTTGCATAGTGTTCGTTTGTAAGGTTTACATTTTCAAGCTGATCATCGCCGAGAGCATTGATATACTTGCTGTCTGTTTCTGCCCAAGTATAGAAAGGAGCAGAAATTGCAGGGATATTATGGTTCCAGAACTCGCTTACACGAGTACAAACCTCGCCGAATACATAGAAATTCTCTCCGCCTGTCTTAAGCCATGATGGGAAATAGAACTGGTTAAGAGTAAGTCTTGATATATGCTTTTCGGTATCCATTCTGAATGCGTCAACACCCATATTGATATAATCGCCGTAAACAGTGTTAAGATACTCTGCAACCTTTGGATTTTCTGTGTTTACATCAACGCAGTCACCGGCAATCTGTCCTGTCTGTACAGTTGGGCTTTCCCAGCTAAGGTCTTTATAATGATGATAGTTATTTTCTGTGTCATGTGAACCTGAATCAAGAGCCTTAGTATCCTTCATTATATTAAGTCTTGCCTGATACTGATAACCCGGAGCAAGACTGTCATAGTCAGGGAATGTTTTTGCAAAATCCGAATCAGGAATCGGAACCATACAATTAACAGATTCAAGATCCTTAAGTGTGTTATACTCTTTTGTAAACATAGGAGCGAGAGTAGCCTCACCAAAGTTACCTGTATGATTGATAACTACGTCCTGAACAATCTTCATACCTTTTTCATGTGCAGCATCGATAAGGTCCTGATACTTAACATCGTCACTCTCATAACGAACATCAACAGTTGAGAAATCAAATGCGTGATAGCCATGGTAGTCATAACCTGACGCATTAGATACAACAGGAGTAATCCAAATTGCACTGAAGCCTAAAGCCTTGATGTAATCAAGCTTTTCGATAAGGCCCTTAAAGTCGCCTCTCCAAGCCGGGTCTGAATCAGGGTTGTTAGCCTGCTGGTCGTCCCAACAATGAACATTGTTGCCTGTGTCACCGTCATAGAAACGAGTTGTGATTACAAAGTAAATTGAATCTTCACGAAGATCCGTTCTCTTCCAATCGTCAAAATCGTCCCAAGACTTAGAAGACCATCTTCCGTTTTTGTACCACCACTCGCCGCTGTTTCTTGTTGTTTCAGCAGACTGAGTTCCGTTTGTAACAAACATCATATTGATTTTTGTTACATTGTCGAATGTGTAGCCGTAGCTGTTGTTACCCTCCGAAGTCATTTTCGGGCCCGGGTAATCTGTTGCGATATTCTGTGGAAGGCTGTTCCAATAGTAGATGTTAGGTGCGCCGTCCTCAGAATACACATGCACTTTAATACCGTCGTATTTAGCCTGAACTGACTCAGCATCGTCAACAGTAGCAGCCGAAACCGACACAATTCCCACTGTTGCCGCAATGCAGACAACGAGCATTAAAGCAATGAGTTTTTTTACCTTTGTCATAGCTTTTCCTCCATTTTCCGTTAAAACCAAAATTTAACATCTATATATAATTATAAAGTAGTTATCAATGATTTTTTTTCTGATTTAGAATTATTCGAAATCTGTGCTTCCAAACATTTAATCCTTGTTTTATGTAATTTATACAAAAAAGTGAACAAAGTGCCGTTTTTTAAAAAGCAAACAGATTTTTCGACAAAGCAAAAAACTCTCCAATTAAATTCAGAGAGTTTTTATATATCACAACTATTTATATATCACAACTACAAATTATATATTATTTTTCAAAACATATTTTTCAAGTGTTTTTGCAACTCCGTCATCATCGTTTGACTCGCAGACATAATTTGCAATCTTTTTTACATCTTCCTCTGCATTGCCCATAGCAACGCCAAGACCTGCATAACCAATCATAGTTATATCATTGTAATTGTCGCCAAAAGCAATCATCTCTTCGTTTGTAAAACCGAGTTTTTCAAGCAGCATAGGCAGCATAGAACCCTTTGTTACGCCGAAAGGCATAATCTCGAGGAAGTATGGTGCGCTCTTATACACATCAAGCAAGCCGTCATAGCGTTTTGCAAGAATTTCGTTATATTTATCAATTTCGGCAGGTTCGCCCGAAAGTAAAAGTTTATTGATTTTTTCAGGAATATTCGCCGCAAAATCTTCAACAACAACCATATCCATTTTAAGAATATCTCTTTCAACATTGGAGTAATCGTTGAGAGTGCCGCCTGTTATAATTTTTTTATCATCATAGGTATGAACAGAAAGATTTGACTCCTTCAGCACACCGAGTATGTCGGAAAGGTATTCCTTCGGAAAATCCTTACTTACAATAGTTTGTCCGGTAGTACAATCAAGAATTTTTCCTCCGTTGAAAGCCATAATATAACCCTCATAGCGGTCAAGCAATAAATCTCTTGCAATGCTCTGAATACCCATAGGATGTCTGCCCGAGGCAATTACAACTTTTTTGCCCATTTTCTGAGCGTCAATAATAGCGTATCGAGTGCGTGGTGTAATCTCTTTTTGAGAATTTGTCAGAGTACCGTCAATGTCAAGTGCAATAATTTTGTATTCCATAATATCACCTTGTACTTTAGAAATATTGATTAACAAATCAGTTACAATATAACACACAAGCGTTAGAAATGCAAGTATTTGATACATTATGTAAAAATCAGCTGTACTTTTAGCTTTGTAATGCTATTTCATAACAATAATCTGCTATTTTCCTTTGGCAACAGGCATATTAAAAGGGACTGAGAAAATCTCCCAGTCCCCCATTTTTGCAATTCAAAAATTACTGATTATTTGTGTCATTCTGAGCATTGTTATCCTTTTCAATATAAATGCCCTGATCAACAGTATCGTTGCGAATTGATGAATACTCGCTGAGTACCCATGAATACTGACCTGTTGTAATTGTACTTCCGCAGTATTCACACTTGCCTGAGCTTGACATTTCAAGCGGCGCACCGCAGTTTGGACAGCTGTGCGACTTGAGTGTCTGAGTATTTGCACTTGTGGTCTTAATGCCTGAATTACGGGCAAAACGAAGTGCATATCTAAGTTCGTATCTTGCATTTGGATCGCCACGAAGAACCTGACCTGTCTTTTCGTTTATCTCGTAGTCTGTAAGACGGGCATTGAGGTAAACTGTAACATACTCAAATTCCTTATCCCTGCGATATGCGGTAAGATAAGCTGTGCTTACCGCTACATTTTCAATCTTGTTGATTACACCGTTTGCAATCTTGCGCTCAATCTGCTTTTGGGTCTGATTGTAAAGGTTATCGTGAAGATAAATTCTAACAGGCGAAAGATCACGATTGCTCCACGCATCCTGAATTGTAACATATACATATCTTGAGAATGAAAGGAAATCCTCTGCCGAGAAGTTCGGGTCTTTCTGCTTGATAAGGTCTGAAATCTGTGCCGTACGGTCAGGAAGTGTAATATTTCTGCCTGCCGACTGCTGAATTGTCTGTGATCTGCCAACAGTAGTAGTTGTTCTTTTGCTGTCCTTTTTGCCCCTTATCATGCTGTAAACAACTATACCGATAACTACAAGGAAAACAACTAACGTTCCGCCAAATCCAAGACCTTCTCCACTGCTTTCGGAACTGCTGTTGTCTGAACTGTCCCAATCGGAACTGCCGCCCCAGTCAGAGCTGCCGCCCCAATCAGAACCGCCGCCCCAATCAGAACCGCCGCCGCTGTCATAATCGTTAGAATCACCAAAGTCAAGCGGAGGTATTCCTAAGTCCGCTATTTGGTTAGTATGTACCGATTGATTACTTTCGACAGAAACAGCATTAACTGATGAAAAAGCTGTAAAAGCTATCACCGTCATAAGTACAGTCAGTACAATCGAAAAACATTTTTTCAAAGTTATACACCTTCTTTTAAATTTCACGGTAAATCCGTTTGCTTATTATTGCTCTAATTTTAACATATATTGTAAAAATTTGCAATTGTATTTAAAATTTTGTTTATAAAAAATCCCGTTGTATTTCTATACATATTGCATATAAGCAGTATATTATTCATTATTACAATTTTTTATTTATTTTAATTTTGGGTGTTGACAACGGTATATAGCGGTGCTATAATAATACCTATAATTTATGTAGGTTTAATAAGAATTAAATTTTAATTACGAAAATTACTAAAATCACTATAAAATAAATACATTACAAAGGAGATACCACCATGAAAGTTTATGAGAAAATCACTGACCTCATTGGCAGAACACCTATTATGAAACTCAATAATTACTCTGCTGCACAGGGACTTGACACACCTGTACTTGCAAAGCTTGAATATTTTAATCCGGCAGGAAGTGTTAAGGACAGAGTAGCAAAGGCTATGATTGATGACGCAGAGAAAAAAGGGTTACTTACTTCTGACTCTGTAATTATTGAGCCTACAAGTGGTAACACAGGTATCGGTCTTGCAGCTGTTGCTGCCGCAAGAGGATACAGAATTATCCTTACAATGCCTGAAACCATGAGCGTTGAACGCAGAAATCTCCTCAAGGCTTACGGTGCTGAGCTTGTTCTTACAGACGGTGCAAAGGGTATGAAAGGCGCTATTGCAAAGGCTGACGAACTTGCCAAGGAAATTCCGCACAGCTTTATTCCCGGACAGTTTGTAAATCAGGCAAACCCTGCCGCTCACTTTGCTACAACAGGCCCTGAGATTTGGGAAGATACAGACGGCAAGGTAGACATTTTTGTTGCAGGCGTTGGCACAGGCGGTACTGTAACAGGCGTTGGCAAATACCTCAAATCAAAAAATCCTAATGTAAAGGTTGTTGCTGTTGAGCCGGCTACATCACCTGTTCTTTCAAAGGGTGTTGCAGGTCCTCACAAAATTCAGGGTATCGGCGCAGGCTTTGTTCCCGAAACCCTTGATACTAAAGTATATGATGAAATTTTCGCAGTAGAAAACGATGACGCATTTGCAACAGGCAAAGCAATCGCTCGTGCCGAGGGTGTACTCGTAGGTATTTCTTCAGGTGCGGCTGTATATGCGGCAACTCAGCTTGCTAAACGCCCTGAAAACAAAGGCAAGGTAATTGTAGCACTTCTTCCTGATACAGGCGACCGTTACCTTTCAACTCCGATGTTCTCAGATAAATAATTTAACATCTATCCCCTGTAATAAATTATTTAGGAATTTTTTAACAGACCACAAAGACGGAATTTTACTTCGGCTTTGTGGTCTGTTATTTTGGGCTTTTATCAAAAGTTTTTGGGAGAAATTTATGCTTTAGCTGATTATCGTTCAGGCAACAAAGTAACGCAAAAGCTAAATTTTCAAAACTAAACTTTGTGTGTTAAAACATTATTTGCCTAAACAATAAAAAACTAATTCACAAACAAAGCCGTCTTTGACTGATAAAATCAAAGATGGCTTTATAATTTTTTCTATAAACTTATATACTATTATATTACATAGTCATTGCCGATGCTCTCAGTCTGACGGTCAATAATGTCTTGAATAGTGATGCCGTCAAGATACTTTGTAATAACCTCATTAAGTCCCTGCCATACAGGTAAAGTAATACATTCATCACTCATAGGGCAGTTATTCGGAGTGTGGTCAAGACAAGCAACAGGAGCAAGGCTGCCCTCTGTAATGCGGAGAATCTCACCTACCGTATATTGGTCGGGAGTTCTTGCAAGGCGGTATCCACCCTGAAAGCCACGATTAGTAAGCAAAATATCAGCTTTATTTAAAATCGGCATAATCTGCTCAAGATACTTTTTGGAAATATTCTGACGAGCCGCAATATCCTTTAATGCAATGTAACCGTCATTCTGGTGCATAGCCAGATCTATAAGCATTCGCAGTGCATATCTTCCCTTAGTAGAAATTTTCAAATTAACACCACCTTTTACTAAGTATTTGCAAAATTATAGCATTTATCTATAACACAATAATAACATATATTTAGTAGGTTTTCAAGGTGTTTTTTATCCGATTTCTTCTATTTTATATTTCATATAAGATTTTTTGCAAATTTTATGCTTTGAATTTGATAAATTTTGCTCTTAAAACCTACTAAACAAATATACTTTTAGAAATTTCAAAAATACTATTGACAAGAGTAAAATTATATGGTAATATACAATCACATTAAACCTATGTAATTAGTAAGTTTTAGCAAAGGAGAATTCTAATGCTTATATTATTTGTAAACCTTTTAAGACAGAATTACCGATACGGACGAATGTGCAGTACCTCAGAATGTTGTTGCTGATGCAACAATTACTACTACTTTAACTTTTACTATAACATTATAACAAACTAAATTAATTATTGAAAGAGGTAACTAAAATGAGCACATTAAAAGATAGAAAATTACACTTTGAAACACTTCAGCTTCATGTAGGACAGGAATCAGCAGACCCGGTAACAGACGCAAGAGCTGTTCCGATTTACGCAACAACATCTTATGTATTCCACAACAGCCAGCACGCCGCAGATCGTTTTGCACTTAAAGATGCAGGCAACATCTACGGCAGACTTACAAACCCAACAGAAGATATTTTTGAGCAGAGAATTGCAGCTCTTGAGGGTGGTACAGCCGCTCTTGCAGTAGCTTCGGGCGCAGCTGCAATCGCATATACAATTCAAGCTCTTGCTAAAGCAGGCGAGAACATCGTAGCTGCAAAGACAATCTACGGCGGCACATATAACCTTCTCGAACACACACTTCCTGCTTACGGCATTACAACAACATTTGTTGATCCTGATGAAGAGGGTGCTTTTGAAAACGCTATTGACGAGAATACAAAGGCTCTCTACATTGAAACACTCGGCAATCCAAATGCTAACCTTATTGATATTGAGGCTCTCGCAAAGATTGCACACGCACACAATATTCCGCTTGTTGTTGACAGCACATTTGCAACCCCTTACCTTGTAAGACCGTTTGAGTACGGTGCAGACATCGTTGTTCATTCAGCTACAAAGTTCATCGGCGGTCACGGTACGGCAATCGGCGGTGTAATTATTGAGAGCGGTAAGTTTGACTGGGCTGCATCAGGTAAATTCCCACAGTTTGCAGAGCCAAACCCATCATACCATGGTGCTGTATTCACACAGGCTGCTCCAGGCGCTGCATTTGTAACATACATCAGAGCAATTCTTCTCCGTGACACAGGTGCTACAATCTCTCCGTTCCACGCATTCATTTTCTTGCAGGGTCTTGAAACACTTTCACTCCGTGTTGAGCGTCATGTAGAAAACACAAAGAAAGTTCTTGAATTCCTTGTAAATCACCCACAGGTTGAGAGCGTAAACCACCCATCACTTCCAAACTCACCGTATAAGGCACTTTATGATAAGTACTTCCCTAACGGCGGCGGTTCAATCTTTACTTTTGAAATCAAGGGTACAGAAGAAGACGCTAAGAAGTTCATTGATAACCTTCAGGTATTCTCACTCCTTGCAAATGTAGCAGATGTTAAGTCACTTGCTATTCATCCTGCATCAACAACACACTCACAGCTTAACGAGCAGGAGCTTGCAGAGCAGGGCATTAAGCCAAATACAATTCGTCTTTCAATCGGTACAGAGCATATTGATGATATTCTCTTTGACTTACAGGAAGCATTTGAGGCTATTAAATAATCAAATCACATAATTCAAATATTTACGGACTGCATTTTATGTGCAGTCCGTATGTTGTTTATTACTGTTTAGTGCACAGTTTAAAGCAAATAGTTTTAAAATACTCTGCTGCTCTAACTTTTGAAAAAATCAGCAAAACACAAAACCTGCGTTATACTCAACAACGCAGGTTTTGTTTATATATCGTAATTTTCAACTATTTGATTACTTTCAAGGCTCTTTTTCACATCAATAATACGCTGATTTCTGCTTCCTCTGAACTTAAGCATCAGGCTCTTTTCTCCAAGTATAAATCTGCCATCTATAAGGTAGTCTGTCTGTTTGAGCAAATCCATCCATTCGGGATGTTTATCTGCTCCCTCAAGCAGCTTTTCGTAAGTATAGCCCGTGTATGTAACTACATTATATCCGTTTTCGTGTGCAAGTCTGCCAAGCTCAGCAAATGCCTCTGCCTGACAAAACGGTTCGCCGCCCGAAAAAGTAAGTCCCTGTAAAAGCGGAAGTGACTTTGCTACATTTATAATCTTTTCAACCTTGCCGTCAAAGCCGCCGTCAAAGTCCCATGTTTTTTCGTTGTGACAACCCTCGCAGTGATGCGGACAACCCTGACAAAAGACTGTAAGTCTGAAACCCGGGCCGTCAACTATGCTGTTTTTTATAACTCCTGAAAGTCTTATAATATCTTTACTCATAATTATGCTGTAATATCATCGGAAAAATCTTCCATACCGCAACATTCAGAAACAGAGTGTTTTACCCTATCCCTTACCTCGGCTGCCTTTGCGTTGTTAAAACGCTCTGTTGTACCAACAAGGTAGCCTGTAATTCTGCGGATACGCTCAAATCCCTGACCGTTCTTAGTTTCTTTTCTGCCGCACTGTGGGCAATAATCACCGATAATACCTGTATGTCCGCAAACAGGGTCACGATCAACGGGGTGGTTGATTGCACCGTAGCCGATTCCGCTCTCTTTCATACAACGGATAACAGCCTCAAATGCGTCAATGTTCTGTGACGGGTCACCGTCAAGCTCAATGTATGAGATGTGACCGCCGTTTGTAAGATTGTGGTACGGAGCCTCAATCTTAATCTTATCAAATGCGGAAATATTGTAATAAACAGGTACATGGAAAGAGTTTGTATAATACTCTCTGTCTGTAACACCCGGAATAATGCCGAAACGCTCTTTATCAATTCTTACAAATCTGCCCGACAAGCCCTCGGCAGGAGTACCGATAACACCGAAGTTAAGTTTGTACTTCTCGGTAGCCTCGTTCATCTTCTTTCTCATATAGCCGACAATTTCAAGACCGAGCTTTTGTGAAGTTTCGCTCTCGCCGTGATGTTTGCCTGTAAGAACCACAAGGCACTCGGCAAGTCCGATAAAGCCGATTGTGAGTGAGCCATGCTTTAAAACATCTCTTACAGAATCGTTAGGAGTAAGCTTGTCGCTGTCAAGCCAAATACCCTGACCCATAAGGAACGGATAGTTTCTGACAAGTTTCTGACACTGAATTTCAAAACGCTCAAGAAGCTGACCTACAACGAGATCGCACATTCTGTCAAGCTGTTCAAAGAAGAAGTCAATATTTTTATTTGAAAGAATTGCAAGTCTTGGAAGGTTAATTGAAGTAAAGCTAAGGTTTCCTCTGCCGTATGTAATCTCTCTGTCAGGATCGTAAACATTGCCCATAACTCTTGTACGACAGCCCATATACGCAACCTCTGTTTCAGGATGACCGGGCTTGTAATATTGGAGATTGTAAGGTGCGTCAATGAATGAGAAGTTAGGGAAAAGTCTTTTTGCAGAAACTCTCATTGAAAGTTTGTACAAATCGTAGTTCTTATCCTCCGGATTGTAGTTTATACCTTCTTTTACCTTGAAAATCTGAATTGGGAAAATAGGTGTTTCACCGTTGCCAAGACCTCTTTCGGTAGCATAAAGAAGATTCTTCATAACAAGTCTGCCCTCCGGAGAAGTATCTGTACCGTAGTTAAGTGAGCTGAACGGAATCTGCGCACCTGCTCTTGAATGCATTGTGTTGAGGTTGTGGATAAGTGCCTCCATTGCCTGGAATGTAGCCTTATCAGTTTCTGCCTCGGCGTGTTTGAATGCAAAGCGCTGAATTTTCTCGGCAATTTTATCTTCAAACTTTTCTTTAAGAAGTGCAAGCTCTTCCTTTTTGTAGTTTGGTGTCTGGTTTTCAAGTGTCGGCCACTCACCGCTTGCTTTCTCTGCTTTTTCGCAAATTTCTTTTACTGTTGCATCAGGATCTGCGTCATCTGTCAAAAGTTCAATTGCTCTTTCAAGATTGATTCTGTAACGCTTTCTGTATGTTTTCTTAACGCCCGGAGCCATTGAGTAATCAAAGTTAGGCACACTCTGACCGCCATGCTGATCGTTCTGGTTAGACTGAATTGCAATACATGCAAGTGCCGAATATGATGCAATGTCATTAGGCTCTCTTAAATAACCATGACCTGTTGAAAAACCGCCCTTAAAAAGGCTTACAAGGTCAATCTGGCAACAAGTTGTGGTAAGTGTAAAGAAATCAAGATCGTGAATATGAATATCACCGTCACGATGAGCCTTAGAATACTTAGGGTCAAGAATATACATCTCGTTAAACTGCTTAGCACCCTCTGAGCCGTATTTGAGCATTGTGCCCATTGCGGTGTCGCCGTCAATGTTTGCATTCTCTCTCTTTACATCGTTATCTTTTGCTGATTTAAAAGTAAGGTCCTCATAAATCTTCATCAGCTTTGTGTTCATTTCACGAACTCTTGTACGCTCGGCACGATAAAGGATATATTCCTTGGCTGTTCTTGCGTGTCCGTTTTCAATAAGTACCTTTTCTACTGCGTCCTGAACCTGCTCAACAGTAGGAGCTTTATCTCCGCATTTTTTCTCAAGTAAATCGGCTACCTGTAACGAAAGAGCCTTTGCGGCGTCATAATCATTGCCGCCGATTGCCTGAGCAGCCTTGTAAATGGCTTGTGTTATTTTTTCCGAGTCAAAATTTGCTTCTCGTCCGTCACGCTTAATAATTGTAGTTATCATTTTTGTTCCTCCCGTATTCATCATTCATATATTTAACTATATTTAGTATTAATTTAAAAAGTTTTACTATATGTTGTGGTATGTATGTTACCGAACGCAAGTCTTATTCTATCATAAACAGGCATTTAATTCAACCGTCAAACTGACAAAAACAGATTTTATTATTTGTTTAATTTGAGCAATTTTTCGGGAATAATTGCAAATTAGAATATTACAAAAATTTTCTATAATATGTGACGGTTTGCTGTTGCCACCACAATATATTGTATATTGTCTTAATTATCAAATACTGACAATCAATCCAAATAAAAAGCAATCAAGCGATTTTCAAAACTCACTTGATTGCTTTAATAATAATTATAATCGCCCTATGGCTTACAGCTTAAAACTTCCGCCACCCTCAAGGCAAATTTTATCTATATGTATTATAGGGATAATTTTTGCATCAATCTGCGCTATTTTTTCCTTTACCGCACTCAGTGCCTCAGCCTCTTTGAGCTTGCACTCGGGCGGAACTACAAGGTCAAACAGTACTCGCTGATATTCCTCGCCTTTTACAATTCTAAAATCGTGCAGACTTAGTGCGCCGTCAATATCTGCCAGCGACTCGCTGATTTTTTCTTTTAATTCAATCGTATATTCGTCCGATACGGCAATCGGATCCATATGAATTGTTACCACGCAATTATACTTTGACTGAATTTTTCTTTCAAGCCTGTCGATTACATCGTGAGCTTTCATAATATCCACATCATACGGAACTTCTGCGTGAAACGAAACTATACATCTGCCGGGGCCGTAATCGTGAATAAGTAAATCGTGAATACCTGTAATAAGCTCGGTAGAAAGTACGGTTTCTCTTATTTCATCAATAAATTCGGGATCGGGAGTATTGCCGAGCAACGGTGAAAGGCTCTCTTTAAAGGTGCTTATGCCTGTATATAAAATAAAGCCTGCAACGGCACAGCCGAGCCAGCCGTCAATATTCACACCTGTTACGGCAGAAATTCCCAAGCCGATAAGGACAACCGAGGTTGCAATGCAGTCGGTGAGTGAATCCATTGCCGTAGCTTTCAGGGTGGCTGATGAAATCTTCTTTGACATTGCCCTGTTAAAGAAAAACATCCATAATTTTACACATATTGAGCCAATCAGAATACAGATTGACAGCAGGGTTATAGCGGTAGTTTCGTCAGGAGTGAATATCTTTTTAATCGAGGATTTTAAAAGCTCTGCACCCACAAGGATAATTGCACACGAAATGCCGAGTCCTGCCACATATTCATATCTGCCATGACCGTACGGATGCTCTTCATCGGCAGGTCTGTTTGCGAGTTTAAAGCCTAAGAAAGTAACCACAGAACTTCCTGCGTCTGACAGGTTATTAAACGCATCTGCCGTTACCGAAATTGAGGCGGTGAGTATTCCCGACAAAAGCTTTGCGCCAAACAGAACAAGGTTAAGAATTATTCCGACAACACCCGAAAAATTACCGCAAGCCGTACGAACCTGCGGATTTTTTATGTCATCATAATTTTTTATAAACTTTGAAAGTACGAAATCCAACAAATAAAAACACCACTTAACAAATAAAATACACCACAAATTGGCATTAACAATAATTTAGCACAGCACATCAAAGTTAGTCAAGAGAAACAAATCCCATCGCAGGAAAAATCTGCAATGGGATTAAGATTTTTTATTTATTCAGCGTCTGTCTTAGCTTTTTCTATTATTTTCTGAGCAACATTGGCAGGTGCGTCCTCGTATCTTGCAAATGCAAATTCGTAACTGCCTCTGCCCTGAGTTACCTGGCGAAGATAGGTAGCAAAATCGTCCATCTCTGCCATTGGAACTTCGCCCTCTACAATCTGCATACCGCTGTCCTCAGCAGGTGTCATACCGAGAACTCTGCCTCTGCGCTTGTTTACCTCGCCCATTACATCACCCATATTTGAATCCGGCAATGTAACCTTAAGCGAACCGATAGGCTCAAGAAGTGTAGGAGATGCGTTTGGAATACCGTTTTTATATGCCATACTTGCGGCAGTTTTAAACGACATTTCAGATGAATCAACAGGGTGATATGAGCCGTCATAAAGAGTTGCTCTGATACCAACCATTGGATAGCCTGCAAGCACACCCTTTTTAATTGAGTCACGCAAGCCTTTTTCTACTGCCGGGAAGAAGTTTTTAGGAACAGCGCCGCCTACTACTCTCTCGGCAAATTCAAGCCCCTCGCTCTCGCAAGGCTCAAACTCAATCCATACATCGCCAAACTGACCATGACCGCCCGACTGCTTTTTATATCTGCCCTGAGCCGATACCTTTTTCCTGATAGTTTCACGATATGCGATTTTCTGCTTTTTGAGAACTGCGTCTACATTGAATTTTGACTTTAGCTTTGAAATCACAACATCAAGGTGCTGTTCGCCAAGTCCCGAAATAAGCATTTCATGTGTTTCGTGATTTGTTACATACTTAATAGTAGGGTCTTCCTCGCTGAGCTTTGCCAGTCCCTGCGCAACCTTGTCTTCATCACCCTTTGTGGCAGGATAAATAGCCATTGTGTATGAAGATACAGGATAGTCAATGCCGTCAAGCACTACTTTTCTGAGCGGCGAGCAAAGTGTGTCGCCTGTTTTTACTGACGCAAGCTTCGGAATAGCGCCAATGTCGCCTGCACCTATATAATCTGTTTCAACCTGTTTTTTGCCTTTTACTGTAAGAACCTTGCCGATTCTTTCCTGAGTGCCTGTTCTCATATTTACAAGCGGAGTATCTGCACTTACCTTGCCCGATACCACCTTTACATATGACAGCTTACCTACAAACGGATCAACAACTGTCTTAAATACAACAGCGGCTGCCGCTGCATTTTCATTAACGCTGATTTCAACAGGCTCTCCGTCAACATCAACTGCAATTTCTTCGCCCTTATCGGCAGCAGTAGGAGCAAGCCATACAAGGCTGTTCAAAAGCTGATCAAAAGCAAAGGTATTGTGCGCATCACCGCAGAATACAGGGCAAATTGTACCGTCTTTAACACCCTTGCTTACGCCGAGGATAATTTCTTCAGGAGTAAACTCCTCGCCCATAATAAATTTGTCGAGCAGCTCCTCGCTTGTTTCTGCAACAGCCTCTTTAATAGCCTCACGCAAGCCCTCAAGTCTGTCGCCCATATCAGGGAGCGGAGTCTGAACCACAGAGCCGTCTGTATCATATTTATAAGCCTTATAATCAAAAAGATTTACATATGTATTTGCCTGACCGTCAACAATGTACGGAACAACAACAGGACAAACAGTAGGGCCGAATGTAGCCTTTAAACTCTCAAATACACGGTAGAATCTGGCGCTTTCATCACAAAGACCGTTTACGAAGAAAATCTTTGTAAGGCCTGCCTTGGTGGCAGCTTTAACAGCCTTTTCAGTACCGACATTTACACCGTCTTTGCCCGATACAACGATAAGCGCTGAATCGGCGGCACGCATACCCTCTGCTACACCGCCCTCAAAGTCGAACAAACCGGGAGTATCTATAATATTTATCTTGGTATTTTTCCATTCAATGGGAGCAACCGAGGTTAAAATTGAAGTCTGGCGCTTGATTTCCTCGCTGTCATAATCAAGAACGGTATTACCGTCTGCAATATTACCAAGTCTTTCAGATGCCTTTGCAAGATATATCATACTCTCGGCAACAGATGTTTTACCGCATCCGCCGTGACCTGCAAGGGCAATGTTTAATATTTTTTTAGCATTGTACTGTTTCAAAAGAAACACTCCTTTCGGGATATATATTCAAACCTTAAGCGTTTTCGACAATTAGTAATCAACTTACTTGTCAATTATAGCATATTTGTATAAAGCTTACAATAGAAATTTGACGATAAGCTAAAAAATTAACTCCTTGCCTAATAAGACAAGGAGTTAATTGTGCAAATTGCTTATTTTATAAAAATCAAATGTTTAAAACATAAAAATCCGAAAGGTTTTTTGTGCAATTACACCAATTAAATATTACTCAAGAACTGCACCCTGAGCGCCTGAAGTTACGAGCTTTGCGTAACGAGCAAGGTAGCCTGTTGTAATCTTAGGCTGACGAGGTTTCCACTCAGCCTTACGCTTTGCCATTTCTTCGTCAGAAACAAGGAGATTAATTGTATTTGCGTTGATGTCGATTTCGATTGTATCGCCCTCTTCAACAAGTGCGATAGGGCCGCCTACTGCTGCCTCAGGTGAAATATGACCGATAGCAGCGCCTCTTGTAGCGCCTGAAAAACGGCCGTCTGTAATAAGTGCAACGCAATGACCAAGACCGCTGCCCATGATAGCAGAGGTAGGATTAAGCATTTCTCTCATGCCCGGACCACCCTTAGGGCCTTCGTAACGAATAACAACGACATCGCCGGGGTTAATCTTGCCTGCGTGAATTGCCTCGATAGCGTCTTCTTCACACTCAAATACTCTTGCATTGCCCTTATGCTGTAACATTTCGGGAGCAACTGCACTTCTCTTAACTACGCAACCGTCGGGAGCAAGATTACCCTTAAGAACGGCGATACCGCCTGATGTGCTGTACGGATTTGTTACAGGACGAATAATATCTGTATCCTTAATCTCGCAGCCTTCAATGTTCTCGGCAACAGTCTTGCCTGTTGCAGTAATAAGGTCTGTGTTAAGGAGATTGAGTTTTGTAAGTTCGTTCATAACAGCGTAAACACCGCCTGCCTCGTTGAGGTCTTCCATATATGTATGACCTGCAGGAGCAAGGTGACAAAGGTTAGGTGTCTTTGCGCTGATTTCATTTGCAATATCAAGGTTAAGCTTAACGCCTGCCTCTTTAGCGATAGCAGGAAGGTGAAGCATTGTATTTGTTGAACAACCGAGAGCCATATCAACTGTAAGAGCATTCATAAATGCCTTTTCTGTCATAATGTCGAGCGGACGGATATTCTTTTCGAGAAGTTCCATAACCTTCATACCTGCGTGTTTAGCAAGTTTGATTCTCTCTGAATAAACGGCAGGAATTGTACCGTTACCCTGCAAGCCCATACCGATAGCCTCTGTAAGGCAGTTCATACTGTTTGCTGTGTACATACCCGAACAAGAACCGCATGACGGGCAAGCCTTGTTCTCAAACTCGCAAAGTTCCTCTGCAGAAATTTTGTTTGCCGTGTAAGCGCCTACAGCCTCAAACATACTTGAAAGGCTTGTCTTTTTACCCTTTACATGACCTGCGAGCATTGGACCGCCGCTTACAAAAACGGTAGGAACATTAATTCTTGCGGCAGCCATTAAAAGACCCGGAACATTCTTGTCGCAGTTAGGAACCATAACAAGAGCGTCAAAAGCATGAGCTTTTGCCATAGCCTCTGTTGAGTCGGCAATAAGTTCACGGGTAACAAGCGAATACTTCATACCCTCGTGACCCATAGCAATACCGTCACAAACAGCAATTGCAGGAAAAACAATAGGAACACCGCCTGCAAGAGCAACACCCTGCTTTACAGCGTCAACAATCTTGTCTATATTCATATGTCCCGGAACAATATCGTTCTTGGAGCTGACAATACCGATAAGAGGTTTTTTCATTTCTTCTTCAGTAAGACCGAGAGCGTTCAGAAGTGAGCGCTGCGGTGCGGCATTAACGCCAACCTTAATTACATCACTTTTCATTTTATTATCCTCACTTTATAATTGTTAATAAATCAATGCAAAACCGCACCGATTTACCTCTATAAGCTTTATTCTAAACAACAGGTGTGAAAACTGTTTAGTAATATAATCTTAGCACAATAAGTGCATAAAATCAAGTTAGTAAGTAACATTTCCTGTATTTTATATGTGTGTTAAAATGGTGTGAACCAATAAAAAGAGAAGTAGCTTTAAAAATATGGTATAATGAATTTGTAAATCTTAAAATGAGATGACCTGCGACAGTACTGTTATCAATTAATGTCATATGGTAAAAATTATCCTTATCAATGCTTTGTCTAAATATTATCAGTATATTAACATTGCAAAAATAGTATGTCAATACATTTTTCAATTTTCGTAAAAATTCAAAATATCTTTGTAAATATCCGATTTATTTTTCTCGTTAAGAATTTCGTGACGATTGTTTTTATACAGTTTTTGGCTGATGTTTGCATAGCCGAGTTCTTTTAAGAAAACTATAAGTGCGTTAAATTTCTTTTTTGACTGAATAACAGGGTCATTTTCACCTGCTATTACAAAAATCGGTAATCTTTTATTATAAACTTCCCAATCATCCGAATCAAATGCACTTAATTGCAGTTTAAACAGATTTATAAAACCGTTTGTGGTAAACACAAAACCGCAAAGCTCGTCCTCGTTATACGCTCTGACATTGTCTTTATTTTCCGTTATCCAAGAATTAGGTTCGGCATTCTTTTCGTTGTATCCGATAAAAGTTCCGTTGTTCAGCAATTTATTGGGCGCCTGCTCTTTGTAAAAGGGTTTTAAAATTTTTGAAAGAAAAAGCCCGAAACTTGCATTGCCGTTATGGGTAGGCGGGCCGCAAAGAACGATTTTGTCAATTTCCTTTTCATACTTTTTCATATAATTTCTTGCAACAAGTGTGCCCATACTGTGGCTGAAAATATAAAGCGGTAAATTAGGATAATTATTTTTTATATATTCGGTTACAGCGTGCATATCGTCTATAACGGCACTGATGTCCTCTGTATAAAAATTGCCGTACTCGCCCTCGTTAATCACGCTCGCACCATGACCCCTATGGTCGTGAATAACGCATACATAGCCGTTATCATTAAGGTAATTCATAAATTCAAAATATCGTTCTTTATGCTCGCACATTCCATGAGAAAATTGTACTATTGCCTTTGGCATACCCTTAGGCTCGGATACCGCAACTTCAAGCATTAAATTATCAAACGGAGATTTAATTTTTTCAATTCTCATTTACAAATCCCTTTCACATAAATAAATTTTACATAGTATAAACCTCTTGACCGCAAAAATCAAGAGGTTTATGGGGTATTTTTTATTATGAAAATTTACAAAATATCAAATTTATTCATCAATCAACTTTAAAAGTACAGTTTTTGCGTCTGCAAGCACCTTTGCCGAATAATTGTCGCCCTCTGCAATACGCTTTTTAATTCCTGTAACACAGCTTAACGCAATCGTAAGCTTTGAGTATCCCATTTCCGCAATATCATCGGGATAATATTTTAACATTCTTAAAAATGCGTCGGGTGCTACATAATAATTTTCGCTGTTGTCGGTTGCCAGTATAAATGCTCGTTTGTAGAGTGCGTGTGAAAAATCAAGATTTTGTGGCAGGTCGCCGTATCTATACATATCGCCAAGCTTATAAACAGCCGCAATATCTCCGAGAATAGCCGCCTTTTCCCAACACTCTCTTGCTTTATCTTTGTCAACAGGAATACTTCTGCCGTAATAGTAGCAGTAGCCGAGATTGCTGAGTGCGGTAATATTTCCCATATCGGCTGATTTTTTATAAAGCCTTATTGCGGTTTCGTAATCTCCTCTTTGGTAAGCATCTGCACCCTCATTGAGATAAATCTTGTCTTGAGTAAGTCCCTCATAAACTTCATCATCAAAGTCAAATTCGTCTTCATCATAATCGTTTTTCATAGCTTTTGTCCTTTCTTTAAATATTATTTTCAAAAAGATTGCTGTGTTTTTTGAAAAATTCATAGTAAATCCTTGTGTTTTCAAGCTCCCACCAATTTTTTATTTCTATGGGAATTGAATCTAAATCGTAAATTTTGGTATTATCCATAGCGAGCAAGAACGGAGAATGTGTAGCTATTATAAATTGACAGCCGCAATAATGCGACATTTCTTCAAGCATTTTTACAAGTTTTAACTGCATTTTTGCCGACATACTGTTTTCGGGTTCGTCAAGGCAATACAACTTGTCGTTTTTCAGCTTTGTTTTAAAGTATTTCAGAGCAGTTTCTCCGTTGCTGAAAAGTTCGGTTTCCTTGCCCGCAGTTCTTTCAATAAACTTTCTGCGAGACACCGATTTCCTGCGTGACATAACCTGCATTTTAAACTGCTCGTAATCGTCCATTCCGCTGAACCTTATACTTTTGCCATACTTTAAAGCACCGTACTCATCACGGGCAATGTCCTTTTTCTCGGAAATTTCGTCATTATTTGTACGAATAGTGAGCATATAATCAAAAATATCATCGCTTGTTATAATACGACTGCCGTCAGGTATTTTGTGCTTGAACCCCTCATCATCGTAGCCGAGAGAATACTCACAATTTTTTACATATTCATCAAATAATTCGCTTGAATTAAACGGAGCAATGCGGTTTAGCTCAAGTTTTTGAGCAATAAGATTTAAAAGTGTGCTTTTTCCCGAACCGTTGCCGCCGTAAAAAATTGTTACATTTTTAAACGAAATCCCATAAAGTTCACGATTTCCGAACATTCTGCACGGGTATGTGTTATCTATATAACCGTAAATGCCGCCGTTGCGTTCACATTGATTTTGAATCATCGGTTCTTCAAAATCAATCGGTAATGTAAAAGTATCTAAATACATCAAAGGTCACCTGCCGTTCGTAATTTATATGTTTTAATAATAACATATAAGGTGTACCAAAAACAGTACTGTGCAAAAATTTTCGGTCAAATACAAACAGCTTTTTAAGAAATACATAATACATATCTCAAAAAGCTGTTTTTTCGTAAAGTTATTAAGTTAATTCATTTCCGGCAATAATTAAATGTTCAACCTTACTCAAAGCCTGCGAAACATATTTTTTAATTTGCTTTTACCTCTGTATCAGATAAAAAATGATGCATAGCTCGAACAGAGTTTTCCAAAACATTTAACAGATTTTCCGATAACTGCGGTGTTCTTTCAGCCGCTTCATATATCTTCATATCAATACACTTATTTAATTTAGTGTTTTTTATATTATAACATTTGATATGTTAAAGTCAATTCAAATAAAAAGCCCTTTGAGAAAAGATTTCTCCTCTCTCAAAGGGTTTGGCAAACTGGAAGTTGTTTATTAAACCTTTTTAACCTTAACCAACAACATCATAGGTCTACGCATTTCATTACACATTCCCGGCATACCCATCATATCTGCCGGAGGCATTGCTTCCTCAATAGCCTCAATTTGAAAACCACATTTTATAAGTGGATTCAATATCTGCGTTAATGTGTGGTGCTGTTTAATTACTCGTTGACCAAGAAAATTGGTTTCTCTTTCGCCTGTGTAATAGTAATTGTCGATTGGCCAATATTTAGGTTTCCCATTTTCATCATAAATCCAATCCTCATTAACACCTGCGGTGAAAGTCGGATGTTCAATATTGAATAGGAAATAACCACCTACTTTTAATGTGCAATACACCTTTTGATAAACATTAGCTAAATTTTCGATATAGTGCAGTACCAGGTTAGAAACAACTAGGTCATAAGTATTTTCAGGATAAATGTATTCTTCAACACCGCAAACTTTATACTTGATTTTGTCATCAGAGTTATCAGCTACTGCTTTTGCAATCATTTTTTGACTACTATCAATACCAAGAATTTCAGTAGCTCCCATTTGTGCGGCATATTTGCAATGCCAACCGTAACCACATCCTAAATCCAAAACTTTTTTTCCCTGTAATTTAGGGAATAACGGTTGCAACTGATGCCACTCTCCAGCAGCTTTCAGACCATATTTGCTTCTTCCCATTTCCGCATATGCGGCAAAAAATTCACTATTATCGTAAATATTTCTCATTGATAATTACCTCCACAACTTCAAATTTTCATGTGTTCGACAAACTGGAATTTGTAATTACATTCCATACATATTGGCATTTTTTACAATTACTTTATCGCCTTTTTCTAATTGTTCCTTGGAAATTCCTCGTAACCCAAGTCCAACATGCTCTGTTTTATATCCACAACCATTTGCTTTTCGTTCTTTTGTATGTACATCGACAGTAGTAATTCTGGATTCTAAGATATCTCCATTTGCTTTATAAATACACGCATTTTCCCCTTCTCTGCACATCCCTATTAATATGTTTCCTGTGGCAACTGTTCCAACCCCCATAATTGTAAATGCATCATCAATAATCAATTCAAAATTTTCTTTTAAACACGATGGAACATCTAATTTGTTCATGTATTCTTTTTCTCGTTCTTTTTTGCTTTTACCAAATAATCTCATAGTATTTCTCCTTTAAAATTTCCGATTTTCTTAATTCTACAAACTTTAATTTTACTTAGTAACTATGACTTTTCCTTCAGAATCCAGAAGAGGTGTAATACCAGCCCCGTATCCAGATTTCCAACAAAGATAATTAACTCCCGTCTCCTTATCTACAAGAATTTGACGGACCCCTTCATCTTTAAGCGAACTTCCATCTCTAAATATAACTTCAAATCTTTCTTCTTTCTTTGCCATGTTTCTTTCTCCTTTTTTCAAGCGTTAAATTTAAATTTTCCTGTTATACAAAATTGGAATTTACTTGCTTTTCTTCTCTTTGCTGCGTCTCACTAATGCGATAAATAGTTCAATGACTCCGCCACATAGCCATATGATACCTAACGCAATATTTTCTGCCCAGAACCAAAACGGTGACATAACAATCCATGTAATCGCTAAAATAAAAATTCCCCTACTGCTCATGATTTTCTTCCTGAAACTTCGATTGTTGCTTACATTATACTTCGTCCATCTCTCTAAGGACAGTGGGATGTTGTGATGAAAGTGAGAGAGAGTGCTTACCTGTCAGACAATTTATCTTACTATATTTTTTGCACGATAAATTTACTGATTTAATATCTCTGCAATCGTGTTTGGTGCATATTTATTGAGTTCATGTCCTGCATTTGGAACGATGTGCAAAGTAGCTTGGGGTAGCAATTCTTTTAGCCTTTTAGAAGCCTTTAGATTGGCAGTATCCTTTTTGCCACACAAAATTGTTACTGGACAACGAATATTATTTAATTGCAAAGTAAAATCCAATGACCGCATAGAGTGAGCCAATTTTATGGTGCTGCTTTTTGATAGTCCCATACTTTCAAAAACCTTGTTTGGCATACAACGGAAGATAAGATTTTGAAAATCTATCAGTAAACTTGAAACTTTATATTGTGCGCCAATCAAAACCAGCGAATCCACTTTTTCCTCATGTCGAATAGCAAAATCAATCGCAAGAAGCGCACCTAACGAAAGACCGCAGATACGAAGCGGCTCTTTTACTTCTGAATACCGCTGTTCTAAATCACCCAAAATCTGCGAATAGGATATTTCATCTTCTGTTGAAGAAAAAAGTTCTGGGCAATCGACATCAGAAATTGATAGTTGTTGGACTACTTCTTTCCAGTCCTGTGCAGTTTGTCCCAACCCATGTAAAAAAACAGTTTTCATTAAACGCCTCCTAAGCTCAAGATAACCATCAATGCACAAACAAAATTGGAATTTATCGTCTTGTTCCATTCTTATCAAAATTCTTTTTTAATGCTATTTCTGTTAGGAGAATAGACCCAATTAAAGGAATAAGTTGAACACCACAGATAATTCCTCCTATACTCCCAACACAATCTTCATTTTTTCCAATCACTAAAAGCATGAAGATTACTGTTATCGGCAACATAACCATTCCACAGACATACCAGACTTTACCACAATATTTATGAGCATATTCCCATGTGTCTTTGTTCTTCATAGACATCGAAGTCCGATATCCAAATACTGAATTTATTTCCTTGGGAGCCTTTTTCATAAAATATCTTCCAAAACCAATCATCGTAAATGGAAGAAGCAAATCCATAATCAACATAAAAATCCAAAACCCCATTGTAAACCTCCTTTACTACAACTTCCGATTTCTCAGTTTCAAAACTGGAATTTACTTTAATAAATATTTTTCAAACGCTTTATGATTATCAAAGTGGACTTCTCTAAAAAACAGAACTAACCAAATAATATAGGTTGGTATAGCTATATATGGGGTTAAAAAACAGGATAATAATGCTCCTGCCAACATTATAATAGCCCACATAAAGCACTGATTTCTTATATCACGAGAGATATGAGCTTTATCATACAATGCCTGTTCTTCTTTAGAAAATGAATTAAATCCTGAAACAAATTTTGCTGCTTTTTCCTTAAAAATCGCAAATAACACACCTATAATCAGAAATGGTATTACCAAAATTATACACGACCAAAATCCTATATTCATAATACATACCTCCGTTTCAAATTTCGATTTATATTTCTATTCATTTTAAAAAATGGGCAATCCCGATTGGAATTGCCCACTCGTTATACTATGTATCTTAACATAATATTTTATATTTCACAAGCCCTTTGAGAAAAGGCTTTCTCCTCTCTCAAAGGGCAAGTTGGCAAACTGGAATTTACCTTCTGCTCATATAAAATATATCAATAGCTTTACTTGCAAACTCTGCTGTGCCAACTCCTCCAACATCATCAATATTTTCCGTAAGTTCTCCTCCACCGGCATACATTCTTCCAAGACCGCATAAAATCTTATCAGAACATGTATAAAAATGATCTGTAATGTAATCCTGAAGTTTCCTTACCTGCATCTACACCTGTTCATCTTCTGGGTCCATTTCTTTCATTTGTCCGAATTCAACAAATAATTGCATAAATTCATTTGCAACAGTAGCTTCATCGTCTTTCGTCCAGTTCTTTGTTTTCTCTTCAAACTCCTTATACTCATAGGTTTGTCCCCATTGTTCTTTTGCTCGTTTAGAATACTCATCAATCTTTGTTGTATCAAATACTTTAAAATCCATATATTTCACTCCTATTCCTTTTATTCCTCGAGCGAAACTAATAAGATTTTCAAGATGCTCTTTTTTCATAGTTAGCAATTCAATCTGCTGCTCTAATGCTTTGTTCCTGTCAAAGTTAGGGGCATCAATTATTTTTTTAATCTCCTTAAGCGGAAATTCCAATTCTTTAAACAGTAAAATTTGTTGCAGCCTTTCCAAGGATGTATCGTCATACAACCTATAACCTGACTCTGTATATTCAATAGGTTTTAAGAGACCAATGGTATCATAATACTGCAGAGTGCGTATACTCACTCCTGTTAATTTACTTACCTCATTCACTGTCATCATTGTCATTTCCTCCTCTCGATAAACATATTGTAAACTATTACGTTGCGTAGGAGTCAATAGTTTTTAAAAGAAATTTTCAAAATTAACAGCTTGATAAATTCCAATTTGTATTTCTGTTTGTTTTAAAAATGGGCAATCCCGATTGGAATTGCCCACTCTTTGTACTAATTATGCGATTTTTTCTTGCTTGCACCGATTTCTGCATCAAATGATGTAAGTTTGATGTAAATCGCTGCTTTTTTAGTTTTTTTATCAAATGAAGTACATCTCGTTTATTTGGTTAAACGGTACATCTTTACATCATCTTAATAGAGCTTTGCACCTGCCGGGATATGGTTATCTACCATTAAGAGGTGGAGTTTTTCCTCGCCCTCTTCTGTATGAACGGCGGAAAGGAGCATACCGCAAGAGTCAATACCCATCATTGCTCTCGGTGGAAGATTTGTGATTGCCACAAGTGTCTTGCCAACAAGCTCTTCAGGCTCATAGTAAGCGTGAATACCGCTTAAAATGGTTCTGTCTGTGCCTGTTCCGTCGTCAAGAGTAAACTGTAAGAGTTTCTTTGACTTTTTAACAGCCTCGCAAGCCTTTACCTTTACCGCACGAAAATCACACTTGCTGAATGAGTCAAAATCTACAAAGTCTTTGAACATAGGCTCGATTTCAACCTTAGAGAAATCGATAACCTCTTCTTTTACTTCTTCCTTAACTTCGGGTGCTTTTTCAGCTGACTTTTTGCTGCCGCTGTCTAAGCTCTTCATCGTCGGGACGAAATCGTCCACTCACGACTTAAAACCATTTTATAAATTTTATCGCCTATAAATGGGCTTGTATTCAACCTCTTTACACCATTCCCATCTGTTTCGTGAAGGTAAAAATGAGGTTTGGTGTAAAAATTGGTGTAAATGGTGTATAGCCATATTTAGTTTTGGGTTTGATAGCATTGCTATCAGTCCTGTGCTTCATTCTACCACTTTTTCGTCATAAAGTAAAGAAAGCACACACCGTATGCAATCTGTCTTTTTGTCATACACAAAAAATGATTTGAACTCATCATACACCTGCTTTCTACGCATTAGTGCACCTAAAAAATACAGCATTTCTTAACTGAACAGTATTTTCAATGCATAACCGCATATGATATACTGTTTTCATCATAAAAAACCTTATCTAGAAACCGTAATAATTCTATTCAAATTTTCTTTCTGATTCACTTCACTCTGCATGTACGGTCACATCACTTTCCTTTTTTTAGACATAAACCAATAAAATATAACACAAAATGCTAAAGCAAACACAACACCAAAAACATTTTGAATCACTCTAAGACTAACCGCTCCTTGTAGTCCATAAGTCTCTGCAGCAATGGCTAAAGCACCAAATGTGTTAAATACTGCCTGCCAGCCATATTGTGCTGAAAATCCTACACCGATTCCACCAAGAATTCCTATATATGCATAGATTGACGAAGGAAGCAGAAAATATAATACTGTAAAACATATAACACCTGCAATATTTCCGACAATCCTTTTACGGACTCTGTAGTGCATATCTTCCATAAACGGCAAAATCGCGGACATGGCCGCAATACCAGCCCACATTGCACGTGGCATATTACAAAGTTCTGCAATGCAAAGGACAATCGGTACGCATAAAATCTGACATATCTGCCATTTTGTTCTGGAAGAAGTGATATCAAATTCTTGTATCAGATCTTTCAGATTTCTTTTATAAGTTCTGTTTTTATGATTTCGATAAAATACGAAGCAGGTAAGTGCTGCACCTAAAGCCATTCCGACTAATCGCATCTGATAGCTTTTTCCCGTAACATCATAACCATATAGCAGCAGATACCCAAGAACCAATGTAGATTGATTAAACATGAATGGATTATGGCATCCGAACAGAATCAACACAGCCAGTGCCGCAATATTTAACAGCATTCCCAATACCGGTGAAAACTGATTTGCTAAATGCGGACATACAGTCATAATTACAAAGAACAAAGCCAAAAGCATCG
>OOCD01000482.1_pt1 | contig 28984 bp, 20 predicted proteins | sample 1671791 | NCBI WGS metagenome assembly OOCD01 (sample SAMN06348193, study PRJEB24527) | human gut metagenome | biome: human gut; feature: ankylosing spondylitis patient; material: feces | host: Homo sapiens | place: China | collected 2015-10
TCAATATAGGCAATGTAAACGGCAACGCTTCCTTTCCGGACACGATAGGCTCCCAACGCAATGATCTCACCATCTTCGGTTTTGGCTGCATACTTTTCTTTTTGAGGGTCAAGGATGAAATCTGTGTTCCAGACTGTCTGCCAGCCGTTCCGCGTTGCATCCAAATCAGCTTTGGTGGCTGCATCAATTTCAATGTTGACCCGGTTTCCGGTGGCTGACTCGGTCACATAGTATTGCAGAAACATCCAATCACCTCTTTTTATATAGTATAACGAAACTGCGGAAAATTTTCAAGAATGCCGATGGAAAACATAGCAGGCAAGAACCGTCCCATGGGCAGTTCCCCGATGCGATGAGGATGTGCGGCGAACTTATTCGTTCCAATGTTCAAGTTCTTCAGCGGGGTATGCTTTTGTCCAATGATAGGGCTGCAATTCTTTCAGCTGTACGAATTTGATTTTTTCTTCTTCTGTAGTAACTGCTACCTGCACATCTTCACCCCAATATCTTAATCTCTCCTGGCAAATACCGCACGGAGACAATACCTGATAAGGGGATTTCTCATCTTTACGGACAAGACACATGCAATGCGTTACCTTTTCATTGAATTTGTGTGCTTCAAGCATTGCACCTGTCTCGATGCACAAAACAGCAGATGCGTTAGCAGTCTCAATGCTGACACTTGTGTAATAATTTCCATTCGATGTATGCACGACACCAGCACCACCCCAACCGACAGGATACCGTGTTTCAATCAGTTCTACCGCCCTGCGGTACATTTCGTTTTCGATTTCATAGTTTCTCATATAAATCTCCATGCCAACTTCTGAATTGTTGAGCTGAGTATACCATACTCTATGAAGAATAGCAAAAGGCAGGGCACCACCTCCATGGTGATACCCTGCCTTTTACTGTTATTATCACGCGGACCTGTGCTGGCGGGGCCGCCCTGTTCGAGCCCTGTACCGTCCTGATCTGACATGAGACAGCGGCAGACGCAACAAAAAAGCCCCTAACTTTCGTTAGAGGCTTTCGTTTGGTGGACGGTACAGGACTCGAACCTGTGACCTCCTGCACGTCAAGCAGATGCTCTACCAGCTGAGCTAACCGTCCAGATGTCGTATCGACTCGATTATGATACCACATCTTTGGCCGGATTGCAAGCCTTTTTTGCAAATTTCTGCAAAAATCATTGCAGAGCCTTCCGGATGATGTTGTAGAGCACGGGTTTCATGGCGTCGATGTGGTCGGGTTTGCCTTCAAGGATGGACGAGTAGCACACCGACATGCACATGCTGCCCAGCGCCGTGATGCGCTGGTAGACTTCGCGCTCGGTCAGGCCGGCCATTTCGGGGCTGGACATGATGGCGTGGAGCAGTTTGCGCATCAGCGGCTCGGCCTCGCCGGAAGCTTCGATCTTGTCCAGCCCCGGCCAGACGAAGCTGCGCTCCAGAAAACGGAGCATCAGGGTGTCGTTCCGCAGGGCCTCGATGATGTGGTCGATGACAAAGATCATCTTGTCGGGAAAATCCATCGGCGCGCTGACGCGCTCACAGGCCGTCACGGCGTCGTCCAGCAGCTGGTAGCTCACGCGGGCCAGAAGCGCCTGGGTCACGGCACCCTTGTCGGCAAAATAGAGATAGAAGGTGCCTTTGCCCACCTTGGCGCGGGAGGTGATATCCTCTACGCTGGTCTTGGATGCGCCCCGCTCCAGGAACAGCTCGTATGCTGCATCCAGAAGCGCCCGGCGCTTTTCCTGCTTTTTGCCTTCCACGGTATTCATGCTTTGGGTCGATTCCTCTTTTCTGCGATGTTCTGTCGTGTAAACATTATTTTAGCAATGCTTTCCTCCCGGCGCAAGCCCCAAATAGCCGATCGGTGTTAGACAATTTTCAGTGGATGATAAAAAAACTGACGTTTGGTCAGTTTTTGTCTTGACACTTTCCGCCAACTGGTTATAATAGTGCTTGCTCAGAAGTGACTGCGAGTCATTTTTGAGCGCCAATTCTGTTCCAACATTTCAATGGAGGGTTTTCATGAAAAAGATCGCACAGGGCATTGTGCGTCTGCGCAAACTGATCTTAACAGTAGCCATCCTGCTGTTGATCCCTTCCGCGATAGGCGCCGTTGCCACCCGCATCAACTACGACGTCCTCACCTATCTGCCGCAGGAGCTTGACTCCATGATCGGCGAACGGGCATTGGAGGACGACTTCCATCTGGCCTCCACCGGTATGATCACGGTCGAGGGCCTGCCCACGAACGAGCTCATCGCCATGAAGAAGGACATCGACGCCGTGCCCGGTGTCACCCAGACCTTCTGGCTGAGCGATGTGATCGACCCCAGCATCCCTACCGAGATGCTCCCGGCGGACATCCAGCAGTTTATGTTCGGCAAAAATGATTCCACCATGCTCATCGTCCGGTTCGACGGCCCCAGCGCCAGCGACGAGACGATGAACGCGGTCCAGGAGATCAAGAAGGTGCTCCGGAAGGATACCTTCTTTGGCGGCATGAGCGTCATCCTGCAGGACACCAAGGCCCTGATCAATGAGGAGATGCCGCTGTATATCCTGTGCGCTGTGGGCGCCAGTATGCTGGTGCTGTTCCTCTCGCTGGAGAGTACCATCACCCCGGTGCTGTTCATGCTGGGCCTGCTGTTCCCCATCGTGTACAACTTTGGCACGAACATCTTCCTCGGCCAGATCAGCTACATCACCCAGGCGCTGTCCACCGTGCTGCAGCTGGGCGTCACGATGGACTTCTCCATCTTCCTGCTGCACCGCTATCAGGAGGAAAAAGAGCTTCGCTCCTCCAATGAGGAAGCCATGGTCAGCGCCATCTGCAAGACCATGACCTCCATTTCCGCTTCGTCGCTGACCACCATCGCAGGCTTCCTGGCCCTGTGTGCCATGCGCCTGACGCTGGGCCGCGACATCGGCATCGTCATGGCAAAAGGCGTGGCGCTGGGCGTCATCTGTACCGTCGTCATCCTGCCGGCGCTGATCCTGACCTTTGACAAGTGGGTCGAGAAATACAAGCACCGCACCATCATCCCGCAGCTGACCAGGACCAGCTACTTCGTCTCCAAACACGCAGCCCCCATTGTGGCGGTCTTCCTCGTGCTGCTGGTGCCCTTTGTGGCGGCGCAGCAGAAGACCGAAGTCTACTACACGCTGTTCGATTCGCTGCCCCAGGATCTGACCGGCATCGTCGGCACCAACAAGCTGGGTGAGGATTTCGGCATGACCACCTCGCACTTCATTCTGGTGCATGACGACCTGACCGCCACCCAGGTCTCCGACCTGTGCGACAAACTCAAGGACGTGGACGGCATCACTCAGGTCATCAGCCTGGATTCCGTCACCGGCCCCGGCTTTGATACCGGCCTGCTGCCCGACAGCGTGACCGAGATCCTGCAGTCCGGCGGGTACAAGCTCATCCTCGCCAACAGCTCCTATAAGACCGGCACCGACGCCATCAACAACCAGCTGGACGAGATGAACACCGCCATCAAGGCGGTGGACCCCGAAGGTGTCATCACCGGCGAGGGTGCCATGACCAAAGACCTGATCGAGGTCGCGGATGTGGACTTCAAGAACGTCAACGTCTGGTCCATCCTGGCCGTTGCCGTCATCATCCTGATCTCTTTCCGCAGCCTGTCCATCCCGGTGCTGCTGGTGGCCAGCATTGAAGCCGCCATCTCCATCAACATGGGAATCCCGTACTTCACCGGCACCCAGCTGCCGTTCATCGCCAGCATCGTCATCGGCACCATCCAGCTGGGCGCGACCGTGGACTATTCCATCCTGATGACCACCCGTTACCACGAGGAGCGCAGCTATGGCCGCACCCCGAAGGAAGCAGCCCAGCAGTCGCTGGAGCATTGCAGCCAGTCCATCCTGACCAGCGGCCTGACCTTCTTCGCCGCCACCGTCGGCGTGGCAGCCATCAGCAAGATGGAGCTGCTGAAGAGCATCTGCCTGCTCATCTCCCGCGGCGCGCTTATCAGCATGGCCGTCATCCTGATCGTCCTGCCCGCTGCCCTGATGCTGCTGGACTGGATCATCCGCCACACCACCCTGCACTGGCTGGTCCCCGAACCCGCCTCGAAATCTGAAAAGGAGTAATCACCATGAAGAAATCGCTTCGTTTCGCCAGTGCGGCGCTGGCGCTGACTCTCGCCGCCAGCATGACGATGCCTGCCTTTGCCGCAGGCAAGTCCGATTTTGCCAAGTCTGAGAATGTCTACGCGGTCATGAACGCCGATGGCTCCATCAAGAGCACCAGCGTCAGCGAGCATCTGTACAACGCCAACGGCCTGTCCGGCGTGACCGATGTCTCTTCCCTGACCGACATCCAGAACACCGAGAGCGATGCCGCCTTTACCCAGGACGGCGAAAAGCTGGTCTGGAACACCGATGACACCGACGTCTATTATAAAGGGACCACCGACCGTGACCTGCCCATCTCGGCCAAAGTCACCTATACGCTGGACGGCGTGACCGACAGCCTGGAGAACCTGATGGGCAAGAGCGGCCACCTGACCATTCAAATCGACCTGACCAACAACGAGACCGGCACCGTGAATGTCAACGGCACCGACCGCACCATCGTCACCCCGCTCATCACGGCGGTGGGCGTCATCTTTGGGGAGGACGCCTCCAATGTGACCGCTGAGCACGGCGTGATCGAGTCTGCCGCCAAGAGCAACGTGGCCGCGTTCGTCACCCTGCCCGGCGTGAAGGATTCGCTGTCCGGCCTGCTGCCGAAGGACCTCTCTACGGTGGAAGATTATTTGCAGGACAGCGTGACGGTGGAAGCCGATGTGGAAAATCTGGCAGCTCCGCAGATCATGCTGGCCGCAGCCACCAGCCCCGATGCACTGGGCACGGACAATGTCTTTGACCTCGACAGCATCAACGAGCTGACCGACGGCATCCAGCAGCTGAACGACGCCATGAGCCAGCTCATGGACGGTGCGTCTCAGCTGGAAGACGGCGTCTCGCAGCTGGCCGGCGGTACGCTGGCTCTGCTGGATGGTGCATCCCAGCTGAAGACCGGTGTTGCCGCGCTGGACAACGGCCTCGGCCAGCTGACCAACGGCCTCGACACCCTGACCTCCAACAATGCCGCCCTGAATGCTGGTGCCCAGCAGGTGGCCGACGGCGTTCTGGCTTCCGCAAACAAGACCCTGATGGAGGGCGGCCTCATCGACACCCCCATGACCTGGGACAACTATGAAGCCGTCATCGACGAAGTCCTGACCATGAACGACAAGACGCTGGCCGCTGCCCGCAAGAAGATGGTCCGCACCATCTGGGAGCAGGCCCCCAGCTTCAAGGACAGCCAGCTCGACCTGGCCCTCTACCTCTCCGCGACCAAGACCGACCATGATCTGGAAGCAGCCCTCCGCCTGATGCAGAGCTATGACCCCTCCATGATCTGCGGTCTGGTGCAGCTGCTGACCAATGCCGACGCCCAGCAGATTGCCCACGAGGAGCTCAAGCTGCAGGCCGAGAACAGCGACGATATCGCCAGCGTCCGCGCCCTGAAGACCAGCCTGAGCCAGATCCAGTACTTCGTTTCCAGCGTCAACCAGTACACCAGCGGTGTCGCCACTGCGGCCGACGGTGCCCACTCTGCCAAGGACGGCAGCGCCAAGCTGGCCTCCGGCAGCAAGACCCTTTACGATGGCGTGAACACCCTGAACAACGGCGTCAGCCAGCTGACCGACGGTGCCACCCAGCTGAGCAATGGCCTGGTCCAGTTCAACGAGGAGGGCATCTCCAAGCTGACCGGCTCGCTGGACACCGACCAGATCCACGCCCTGAAGACGGTCCTGGACGAGATGACCAGCCGCCTGGAGAACTACACCAGCTTCGCCGGTGCACCGGAAGGCGCTTCTTCCAACGTGAAGTTCATCTACAAGACCGGTGAGACCGTGGCCGCCGCCGAGAATACGGCTGTAGCCGAGACCACCACCCAGGAGGGCAACTTCTTCACCCGCCTGTGGGAGCGCATCGTGAATCTGTTCAAGTTCTGAACACTTTGAAGTAGAAGTAAAACAGGAACGCCCCCTGGTATCGCAGCGATACCAGGGGGCGTTTTGCTGCCATTTGGCAGGATAGAACGTTCTCAGAACCAGTTGATGTCCACGATGACCAGCTCCGGCGGATTGTTGATGCGGGGGACCGGTGTGCCCTTGCCGTCACCCAGACCGCGGCTGATGATGAGGGAGGTGTCGCCGATCTGATGCAGCCCCTCGGTCAGCGTTGGCAGAACGCCCTGATCCGGCGTGTAAAGCCCACCGATGCCGGGGATGCGGATCATTCCGCCGTGGGTGTGGCCGCAGAGCGCCAGATCGACCGGCACGTCAGAGAAGAAGCCGTCCTCCAGAAAATATTCCGGGTAGTGGACCAGCAGCAGCTTGAAGGCATCCAGCTGCTCAAAACTCTCGAAATATGCACTGGCGTACCGCTCGTAGGAAGCGGGTGCTTCGGCCACGCCGCCGATGGCGATGGTGTTGCCGTTGACCTCCAGCGTCTCGGTCTCGTCTGCCAGGAAGTGGACGCCGATGGCCTCCAGATCTGTCCCGATGGGGGAGTTGTGAAAAACGATCTTGGGCCATTCGTGGTTGCCGGGCACGTAGTACACCGGTGCGATCTTGACCAGCTCGGTGCACAGGTCGGTGACGACGGAATAGTCGTCCACCAGTTTGTCGTTCATGTCGCCGGTGATGGCGATGATGTCCGGCTTGAGCGCGGTGATCCGCTCGATCAGATCCGCATTGTGGTCGCCGAACTCATGCAGATGCAGATCGGACAGCTGAACGACCCGGACGTTCGAGGTCAGCTTGTCGGACTGGACCTGATAGTAGCTCTCGACAAAGCTCTGATGCTTTGCAATAAGGGTGAAGATGCCCCACAGGGCCGCCAGCAGCACCGCCAGCCCCAACACGAACTGAAGGATGCCCAGGACGATCTTTTTCAAAGGGCCGAAACGGGCCTTGCGGGGTGCGTAATGAGAAGCCAAAGATTATCCCTCCTGTCTGGTTTTAGAGCGCATTGCCTCACGCAGCAGTGCGCGGATGGAATAGGCATTGTTGGCCTTGCTCTCCGAAATGCCGATGGCGTATTCGTAGGTCGCCTCGGTGCTCTCGGCGTTGTAGGCCGCGATGAGGCGGTGGAAGTAATCGGCAAAGCTCTCAGCGTCCTCCATCCGGCACTGGTCGAAGAAGCCGATGAACTGCTGGCCGCCGTTGTAATAGACGGTGCCGCAGGTGGCCGAGGCTTCCTTCAGGAAGCCGGCAAACTGGTCCAGCATCGCGTTGCCGCGTTCGCGGCCGTAGGCGGTGTTGATCTGGCTCAGGTTGGCCAGCTCCACCACCACACAAACGGTATCGTCCGGCAGGACGCGGCCGCTGTTGTTCCGGATGAACAGATCGCAGGCGGTGCGGTTGGGCATATCCAGCGACTGCTCGGTGAAGAACAGGTATTCCACAAAGTCCTGGATACGGCCCAGCAGGATGGCGCCGCAGACGCCCAGGATGAAGAAGACCGCAACGCCCAGCAGGATGTACAGCTTGACGTTGATCTTCTCGCTGACCGTGGTACTGGCCAGAACGCCCAGATTGACCGCGCCGCAGTATTCATTGTACTCCTTCATGGTGATGGAGAGGCTCTCATACAGGGAGTTCAGCTGACTCTGCAGGGCGTCGATCTCCTGTTCCACAGACTGCTGGGAGAAGGCCTTGTTCTCGCTGGAAACGTCCGTGGAGTCGGCCGCATCCTGGAACACGTCGATGATATACTGGCAGTAGGCAGCGTCGATGACGTTGCTGGACTTGCGGTTCAGGATCGTCACGTAGTCGCTGATGAGGGTGTCGTAGACGGTGGTGCGGTCTACTTTGGTGTCATACTCGTAGACATCGCTCAGCACGAAGCCGCCGGCGTCATCCTCGGTGCCGGTCCGGGCTCCTCTTTGATAGTAGAGGGAGCCGTCCTTGTTCTTGTTGCCGTAGCTCTGGATGACTTCCAGTACGGCGGCGACCTTCTCGGTGTCCACATCGCCGTCCATGACGTAGGTGTTGTAGCGTTCCTGGTATTTTTTGAGCAGGACTTCCCGGTTCTGCGTCAGCTTGCCGCCCAAAATCTCGGAGAAGAGATAGGGGATCTCAATGTCGCCGACGTAGTTGTACTCATCGAGCAGGTCCGAGAGAGACATCCCGGTGTGGGAAGAGATGAACTCCGGGTGCGATTTCTGGCAGTTGATGAGGTTGGAGGAGATCTCGGAAACGGTGTTTTTCAGGATCTCCGCCTGTTCGAGGTAGTCGTAGCCGTGGCCGTCCAGCGCAGAGGCATTGTTGGGGATGGTGTAATAGTCCACGTATTTTTCGCCGAAGCTGGCAAAGTAGCAGCTCAGGATCTCATCCAGCATGGTGCGGGCGTACTCGGTGTTGTAATTGCTGCTGAGCGAGAGCGTGACGAGGTATTCGGTGGATTGGTATTCCTCCACATCCTCACCTTTTTCAATTTTGGCCGCCTGGGTCTTGGCCACATCGTCGGGCACGATGGGGGTGACCGTGCCGCCGGAGCGGATGGTATCCACGTTGACGGTCAGGTCCAGATTTTCAATGGCCTGCTTGACGACGGAGGAAGAGAAGATCTCCGAAACATCCAGTTCGCCGCCGCTGGGGGTCTTGCCGTCCTCGGCCTGGGAGTAGTTGTATTTGATGATGGACTGCGCCGTATAGGCCTGATTGCTGGTGGCATAGCGCATGAAGAACACACCCGCACAGAACGACATCAGCGCGATGAGCGGCCACCATTTTTTCAGATATCGGATGATGTTAAAGCTTTTCATTTCGTTTTGTCCTTATCGCGGATGACTTTGCTCTTGGCGAGGACCCAGGCGCAGAGTGCACAGAACGTGACGCCGCCGGTCAGGATCATCCACTTGATGCTCAGCTCGTCGGCCAGAGAACGTTTCTCAAAACTGATGGTCAGGTAGTTTTTGGTCTTGTAGCGGATGTATTCCTTGTTGAGGATCCGGGAGGTCTCGATGAGGTTCTCCAGCTTCTGCTTCATATCCTGGATCATGCTCTCGGCGGTCGCGACGCTGGAAGGCGTATTGGCCGTCTGGGCATTCATCTGGCGGATGGCGTATTCGTTTTTCTGGATGATGGCCATCGTATCGTTGGCGGAGTCGTTGGCGCTCTCGGCTGCCGAGGCCTGGTAGTCGATGGCGACCTTGGTGCGGGACATATAGAAGTTGTTCTGGGTGTCCAGCGTGGGGATCAGAACAACGGCAGTCAGGGCCGAGTCATAGATTTCGATGGTGTGCAGGCGGTTCTGGTATTCGGCCATGAGTTTCTGGTAGCTGATGTTATTCAGAAAGTTCTGGTATTCCAGCTTGCTGATGTAGCGTTCCCGGTTTTTGGAGAGGCCGCTCTGCAAAACATAGGAATCGTATTTTTCAAGGTCGATGCTGGTGAAATTGTCCACCTTCTGGCGCAGAGAGGTGAAGGTCTCGCCGGTGAGTTCGGAGCGGAAGGTGCCGTTCTCCTTGGCGTTGGTGTTCAGGAAGCGGTGGAGCTTCTGGCACTCCTTATCAAAGAAGGAGCCGATCTCCATGTACTCCTGCTTGTCGCACTCGGACCAATCGGGGGAGATGCCCATCTCGACGTAGGTATAGTCCTCGTAGAAGACCTCTTTGTAGGACTCGACGATCAGGCCGAGCATATCTCTGGCCGAGATGCGGGGGCCGATCTCGTCGTTCTTTTCGTAGGTGATGGTGTAGGTGGTGGCGATCTTATAGCTCGTGGTGTCGGAAGGCAGCTGCATTCCGTTGACGTTGGAAGCCCAGGCCGTGATGTTTTCAGCCATATCCTGCGCGGTGACCTGGCCTTCGAGGCCGGCCTTTGCGATGGCGCGGTCCAGCACGTCGTCCGATTTGATGAGCGAGATGTTGAACCGGGTGTTGTTGGGGTAAAGCCCTCTGGTGGCTTCCTCGTAGTTCAGGGCGATCATCATCTTTGCGGTGCGGGCTTTCAGGTGGTACATCACAAAGCTGGTGGAGCACATCACCAGAAGGATGAGGGCCAGGTAGAGGAGGCGGTGCTTCCACAGCCCCTGGCAGAGAAGCTCGACCAGCGCCCAGAACTTACTTTTTTGCGGGCGGTTCGGTTGGTTTGTTTTGGGAGATGGCATGGTTGTAGATCACCTCGTTTCGATCCAGCAGCTTCATGGCGTGGCCGATGGGCAGCAGCATGAAGATCGTGTTCATATAGCAGTAAAAGGCGGTGTTGTCGGTCGCGTAGGTCACAAACGCATAAATGGTGCAGTACAACAGCAGGAAAGCGGTCTCGGTGCCGTACTGCTTCTGGCACCAGACGACCTTGCCCTGCCAGCTGAGCCAGATCCAGAAGGAAAAGCCCCAGAAGCCAAGCTCAATGTACATGGTCACAAGATCGTTGTGCATCCCGCCGAAGTCGTGGGTGCCAAAGACGCCGATGCCCGCTGCGTTCATGATGCTGATATACCGCGTGACCCAGCCGATGCCGTAGCCGCGGAACGTGGGGCTGAAGGAATACAGGTCGGTGAAGGCTTCGTACAGGCCCTCGCGGCCCATGGTGTCGATGCCCAGGGTGTCCACTGTCCAGCTGAACAGGCCCGACCAGATGAAGAAGACGTAGAACAGGCAGATGGCGATGGCGAAGATGGAGATGGAATGGAGCACAAAGTTCTGCCCCTTGGGCTTGAGCCGGGTGATGAACAGGTGCATCATCAGCACGCCGAGCATACCGATGAGGGCGATGCGCTTGAGACCCAGATAGAAGAAGCCCGCCGCCAGTGTGAGATGGACGACCCGCCGCCAACCTTTTTCAAAGAGGGCGTAATAGAGGACCATCAGCCCGAACCCGAAGGTCAGGTCGTGGACTTCCAGCGCCTTGATGGGCGCATTGGTGTCCACGCCGCCGGATTTGGCAAAGGCGATGAAGCCAGTAATGAACTCGCTCAGGCCGTAGGGCCGGAGGCTGTCGAACACCAGAATGCAGACATTGGCGATGCACATGCCGTAGAAGGTGTAGTCGATGGCTTTGCCGCCGAACAGATACACCGCTGCGCACATCGAGGTAAGCGAGATCATGTGGTAGAGGATGGTGGAACACCCGCGGGACATGTAGTTCAGCTGCTGGAAATCCAGCGACCAGACAAGCATGGACCACGCTGCCATCATCACAAAGGGAATGAGAAAGATGATGTAATATTCCCCGATGAGGGGCAATCGGTTGAAGTCTCCGGTGATGAGCAGAAAACAGGCGGCCAGGCCGACCACGGCGGCCTGTACCAGGTACTTCATGAACCAGGGCAGGCCCATGCCGCGGTACCAGAACCCGATGCCCATCATGGCAATGTAGAGCAGCGGCAGCCAGAACGGCCGCTGCGCCGGTTTCCGCTTCAGGAATTGTGTCCCTCCATGCTGCGCAAGATACTCCCAGTTTCCGCTGCCATATCCCCCAAAGAGTAGTTTCATAAAACTTGGCATCTGCCCTCCTGTGCGAGCCTGCGGGAAAATCGCGGCTCTTCGCGTTCGTTCAGTTCAAAAGCTCCACGATGGCCTGATAGTTGCGGGCACAGTTCTGGTCATCTACCTGGTCGAACAGCGCGTCCACACGCTTTGCGTAGAAGGGGGATATCGTGCCGTTCTGAGCCAGAGCGCGGTCCAGCTCCCGGAAGAGCGCTGCCTGCTCGGTGACCACAGGTCCGAAGCCGTCGTCCCGGTAGCTGAAGTAGCCGACGTCGTGGTGCACGCCCCAATACTGCGCCTCATCGAACTGGTAATAGAGGAGGGGCTTTTTCATATAGGCAAAATCGAACTGTACGCTGGAAAAATCGCTGACCATGACGGCGGATTCCATCAGAAGGGTCTGCACATCGGCCTCACCCAGCGCCGCGATCTTCACCCGCGGGTTGGCGGTGTGGAAGCTGCTCAGAAAACGCTGCACCTCGAAATGAGGGTAGAAGACGGCCTCATAGCCGTGCTTCTCCAGCAGCGCCTCCAGCTCCGGGCTGGAGATGACGTCCTGCCAGTGCCGGAAATAGTCGCTCTGCTCAAACTCGGCCTGGGTCTTCCGCTCGATGGCGTAGGTGCGCCAGGTGGGCATCAGCAGCAGCTGGCGCTTGGTCTCGTGGGGGCGCAGCAGGGCGTCAAACCGGCACAGACCCAGCCGTTTGACAATACCAGCTGGATAATGATAGGCGGATTCTACAAAATCCCGTTCTTTTTGCAGGGAGCAGACGAAAAGGTCGGTGCGGATGTTGGGGTAGTGATACCATTTCATGTCGTCGATGATGACCCCATGCTGCAAAAAGGCGCGGGGGCCATGGACCACATGGAGCTTGTCGAGCATGTAGTAGCTGTCGATCTCCGGGGTGTAGCCCAGCACATGGGTGCTGATCTTCATCTCCGATGCGGCGCAGAGCAGATAGTGCTTCCAGCTGCGGTAGGGCACGACCCGGCCCAGCGCCTGCACCCGCTCATAGTCCGACAGGGTGGGGTCTGCCACGAACCAGCTGTTCAATTCAGGATGCTCCCGGTTCAGGTAGGCAAAGATGTGGTAGCCGTTGTCCCGCGCTTCGCGGCCCCGCTCGGAGACGAGCCAGACATGCCGGTAATCCTTGTTCCAGCACTTCAGAACGGCAGCACAGCAGGTGGCAGTTTCATATTTCAGGAGTTCCCGCAGCAGATGGAAGGCGCGCCGGGTCTTTCGCAGCAGATCGTTCATAGACGTCGTTCCTTTACATTCAGTTGATAATACAGAGAAAATTCCGATTCATCAGGCTTTCTTCACCACATCGCCATACAGGGCCAGCAGCTGGTCGCAGTAGCGCTCCAGCGTCATCATGCGGTCTTTTTTCTGGATGCAGTGGGCCGACATCTCGGCCAGCAGGGGCTTGTCTGCATAGAGCGCCCGAATCTTTTCTGCGTAGGCGGCCGGGGTGAAGGTGTCGTTCAGGATTCCGGTGCGGCCCTCTTCCACCAGTTCCGGGATGCCGCCGATCCGGTTGCAGAGCACCGGGGTGCCGAGGGACTGGGATTCCAGCAGAGCCAGCGGGCAGTTTTCGTACCAGATGGACAGGTGCAGGGTGAACAGCGCCCCGGCTACGAGGTCTTCGAGCGCTTTGCCGGTCTGGAAGCCGACGTACTTCACGTTGGGCAGGGTGCAGTTTTTGCACAGATCCTCCATGGGGCCGCTGCCCGCGATGACGAAGGGAATGTCCGGCAGCAGCTTGCAGGCTTTGAGGATGCGGTCGATGCCCTTTTCCTCCGAGAGGCGGCCGAAGTAGAGGACGTAATCTCCCTTTTCGATAGGGGCAGCCGCAGCGACCCGGCTCAGAAAGTTGTGCAGCATCACCGTCTTGCCCCGGAAGCGGGGGACGGTGAGGAGCTTCTTCTCCAGAAACGCACTGGGGCAGATGAAGCGGTCGATCTTGTCATAGACGTGATTGCACTCGTAAAGGGTGCCCTCCACGGCACCGATGAGGCTCTTGGGCAGCGAACCGTGGATGCAGCGCTTTTTCACGCAGGGCCACTTGCTTTTTTTGCCCATGCAGGCTTCGCAGAGCTTTTTGGAGTTGAACTCCATCATCATGTGGTTGGGGCAGAGCATCTGCACATCGTGCACCGTCTGAACCATAGGGACCCCGCATTCCGCCCCGGCGCAGATGACCGAAGGCGTCAGCTGGAAATTGATGTTGTTGAAATGGATGAGGTCGGGCTGGAACTGCCCGATGACCTGCTTCAGCTTCCGTTTTGCCTCAGACGAGTAGAGGATGCGGAAGGGGTAGAGCAGCTTTTCCGCCCCGGCGTTGTGGAAGTCCATATTGGTGGTGGCGAGGTGCAGGGCATTGCCGACGGTGTTTTTTTCGTCGTACATGCCAAAATATTCGACCTCGTGGCCCCGGCGGGTCAGTTCCTCGCCGATCTTGAGGAAGTAAGTCTCTGCACCGCCGCGGGGGTAGAGAAATTTATTGACGAATAAGATCTTCACAGGGTCCAGCCTTTCGTTGCGAAAAGTAGAATCGGAGGATTCCCACATAATAGGTATGTATAAACAGTTTAATAATAGCATCACCCCTCTTTTTCTGCAATATGTATTCACAAAATCATCGCAATTTGGCGGGGCAAACGGCCCAAAACCGCAAAAAACCGTGAGCGGCGGAATGGCATCTTCCGCGCCCACGGTTCGTCAGGGGTGGATATTCGGTCAAAGATCGTAAAGTGCGTTCAAAAATTTATTGCAGTGTGCTCGGTGCGTCGCTCAGGTTGTGCACGATGCCGTACCAGCGGCAGTTCGTCTGCTTGCTCAGGTCCACATCGCTGAACTTGGTCACGCCCGAACCGTTGATGTCCGCGTTGAAGACCTTGTACATCGTCTTGCCTGCCGGACTGGCCGGGAAGACGTAAGCCGTCAGGCCGGTGGGCCAGGTGTTGGAAGCAACGTACCATTTGAGATTCGTGATGTAAACGACATACTGGCTGGAGCCGAACTGGAACCCCTTCTGGTAGGTGTCGATGTAGCAGTCCGAGAAGCGGGTGCCGTTGCCCCGGATGTATGCGAAGACGGTGTTCTCCAACAGGGCCTTTTTGGTGTCGTTGTCGCTGTAGTTGAAATCGAAGCACCAGGCGTGAATGTTGTGGAAAATGCTGCTGCCGTTGCACGAGAGCGCTGTCTTCACGTTCAGGATGACGGTGTCGCTGTACATCGAATCGCCGGTGTCATAAATGCCCACGGCGTTCGGGTAGTCCAGCGAAGACTCGATCATGCAGTTGCGCACCATCAGCTCATACGAGAGGTTCGCTTCCGTCTGGCCGTCGCCGGTGGTCATAGAAGAGTCGTTGAACTTGCCGCAGATGCCGTAGCGCTGGAAATTCTGGATGGAGATATGATCCAACAGGGTGCATTTCTGCCGTGCCACGGCGATGCAGTCGTCTGCCTTGAAGTTCGCGTTGACTTTGCCGTTGCCCCGGATGAACATGTCCTGCTGGGGCGTTTCGGGCGGGTACATCTTGCCGCGGATCTCGATAAAGCGGTTCACCTTGGTGCTGGCCGTGCACTTCAACTCAGCGTTGTCGAGCACCATGTAGCACTGGTCGAATACCAGCTTGCCGGAAAACGCATACACGCCCTTCGGGAAATACAGCGTCTCGGCCGGGTGCGCGGCGATGAGCGCGTTGAACGCGGCCAGGTTGTCGGTGGTGCCGTCGGCCTTGAAGCCGTAATCCAGCACGTTCAGCATCCCGCTGCCGCTGCCGCCTGTGCTCAGCGTGGTGCCATTCAGGTCGTATACCATATCAGTTTGCCTCCATCAGGGTCGTGATCTGTGCGTCGGTCAGTGCCGTGTCGAATACCTGGAAGTCGTACACCGTGCCATTGAAGAAACGTGCCTTGCCGTCCGTAATTTCGCCTGAGGCGGTGGTCCAGGAAGCGCCAAGGATCAGCGAACGATCCACGGTCTTGTTCGCGGCATAGTTCGGAATGTTCTTCCACTCGGTCATGGAACCGTACGACAGGAACCGGAACTGCGTCCCCTTGATCTGGAGCAGAAACTTCAGTTTCTTCCCGGATTCGATCTTGACAAAGTGACTGCCGTAGGTGAACATGTTCATGCCCACGGTTCCGTTGGTCCATGTTGAAACGATGATGCCTCTCTGATCGTTGGTGATATCGCTGAAGCAATCAAGCAAAGTTGTCACCGTATTAACTGCACTGTCAGCCACCGTAAAGGTGGCGTACACCGTCAGATTCATGCCGGTGTCGATGGCTGCGAACGGCTTGATCCCGGTGTCGATCCACTCTTTGTTGGCCGGCACAAAGGTCTTCTGAGCCGCCAGTTTATAGCGCGGCGTCGGCAGGCCGCTGATGGGGGTGTCCGGCTGGCTGGGGGGATCTGGCTGGCTGGGCGTGGGCGGGACATCGGGCAGGCTGCTGCCGCTCCAGAGTGCGGCCAGTGCATTGTAGTGGGGCAGCATCTCGCCGTTGTCGTAGACGGCGTGGCGGAACAGCGCAAGGATGAGCCCGCGCTCCTCGTCGGACAGGCCGGATGCGGCGTTGCGAAGCTCCCGCTTGACCTGCTGCAAAAACTGCTGCCAGGCCGGGGTGCCCGGTTCGGGCAGGGTTGGGTCCGTGGTGCCGGAGTTGGTCAGCACGCGGTACGGGACGCTGGCGCTGGTCACGGTGCGGGTGCCGTCGGAGCCTTCAAAGGTGACGGTCCCGCTGCCGCCCTGCACGGTGACGAGGGCGGGCACTTCGACGGCTCCGTCGGCCACAAGGGTGGTCAGCGGCTCGGCCGGACCGGGCAGATGCCAGAACGCCACAACGGTGGTGCCGTCCCACTCGCCGGAGCAGACGACCCGCAGCCGATAGACGCCGGTGTTGTGCGCGTAGCCAAGCAGAAGCCCGCCGGAATAGCCCGAAAGGACGGCGCGGCCGTTGGAGCAGAGCGTAATTTGTTGTTCGATCATAGAAAACCTCCCATCTGTAAAAAAGATTGAGTGCAAGCAGGAACAGGAAAAAGCAGAACGCTGCCCTGTGCAGGGAAAACGGCGCTAGGGGGAACGATCCATTCACTTCGCCTCCTTTTGGTTGTGAAATGGCTGCGTTTGTGTGTAAAATCAGTATAAATCAACAACGGAAAGTTGTCAATACGAAATTTGAAGATTTTGCAGAGCGGGTTCAGATGCGTTGCAATCGCGCGGCCGGTGCGTTATAATACAACCACACAGACACGACCAGGAAGCCCAGGGGATGTGGTGTAAGAAAGGAACGTGGATATGAACTATATCATGGCGCTGGATGCTGGGACGACCTCGAACCGCTGCATCCTGTTCAACAAGGCGGGCGAGATGTGCAGCGTGGCGCAGAAGGAGTTCACCCAGTATTTCCCGAAGCCGGGCTGGGTGGAGCATGACGCAAACGAGATCTGGACCACGCAGCTGGGCGTGGCGCTCTCGGCCATGAACCAGATCGGGGCCAGCGCGTCGGACATCGCGGCCATCGGCATCACGAACCAGCGCGAGACCACCATCGTATGGGACCGTGAGACCGGGGAGCCGGTCTATCATGCCATCGTCTGGCAGTGCCGCCGCACCAGCGCCTACTGCGACGAGCTCAAGGCGCGGGGCCTGACCGAGACCTTCCGGGCAAAGACGGGTCTGGTCATTGACGCATACTTCTCCGCCACCAAACTGAAGTGGATCCTGGACAATGTGCCCGGCGCGCGGGAAAAGGCCGAGGCCGGGCGGCTGCTGTTCGGCACGGTGGAGACCTGGCTCATCTGGAAGCTGACCTGCGGCCGGGTCCATGTGACCGACTACACCAACGCCAGCCGCACGATGCTGTTCAACATCCACACGCTGGAGTGGGATGAGGACATCCTGCGGGAGCTGAACATCCCGCGCTGTATGCTGCCCACGCCCATGCCGTCCAGCTGCTTCTACGCGGAGGCCGACCCGATGCACTTTGGTTCGGGCATCAAAATTGCAGGCGCAGCGGGCGACCAGCAGGCCGCGCTCTTCGGGCAGACCTGCTTTTCGGCGGGTGAGGCGAAGAACACCTTCGGCACCGGCGGCTTTCTGTTGATGAACACCGGCAAAACGCCGGTCGTCTCGAAAAACGGCCTTGTCACGACCATTGCGTGCAGCAGCGGAAAAAGCGTGAATTATGCGCTGGAAGGTTCCATCTTCGTGGCCGGTGCGGCCATCCAGTGGCTGCGGGACGAGCTGCGGCTGCTGGAAGAAGCCCGCGACTCCGAGTATATGGCCCGGAAAGTGAAGGACACCAACGGCTGTTATGTGGTGCCCGCCTTCACCGGCCTCGGTGCGCCCCACTGGGATCAGTACGCCCGCGGCACCATCGTTGGCCTGACCCGCGGCTGCAACAAAAATCACATCATCCGTGCCACGCTGGACAGCCTGTGCTATCAGGTGAACGATGTTCTCCACGCCATGGAGGCCGACTCCGGCATCGCCATGAAGGCCCTGAAGGTGGACGGCGGTGCCTGCGCCAACAACTACCTGATGCAGACCATGGCCGACATCAGCAGCCTGCCGGTGGAGCGCCCCTGCTGCGTGGAAACGACCGCCCTCGGCGCGGCCTACCTTGCAGGCCTTGCCGTGGGCTACTGGCAGTCCACCGACGAGGTGGTCCGGAACTGGTCGGTGGACCGCACCTTCCTGCCGGATATCTCGGCCGAGGAGCGCACCAGGCGCATCAAAGGCTGGAACAAGGCCGTGCGGTGTGCGTATCATTGGGCACTGGATGAAGAGTGAAGCGGGACAATACGGTGGCTGAGAGGAAGCAATTCGCAATGCAATACGAAAAAAGCTGCGGTGCAGTGATCTATACCGTGCAGAATGGAACGAGATTCTACCTTGTAGAGCAGATGCAGAAAGGGCATGTGTCCCTTTGCAAAGGCCATGTTGAGAAGGACGAGACAGAACTTCAAACGGCAGAGCGGGAGATTCGGGAAGAAACAGGTCTTGATGTGGAGTTTGTGGAAGGGTTTCGGAAAACCATCGCGTATTCTCCCAGGATGGACTGCATGAAAACCGTGGTGCTCTTTCTGGCATATGCAGAGCATACGGATGCGAGAGCGCAGGAGGAAGAGGTCAGAGCAATTCAATGGCTGCCGTTTGAAAACGCCGTGGAAGCATTGACCTTTGATTCGACCCGTGAAATACTGCGGCAGGCGGATGCGTTTTTGAATGGGTGAGAACGATAGTCTTTGTGTCACCACTGGTGACACAAGTCAGCTGGACGAATCATCTGCTGATTATGTCTGGTTCCAAATCCGCAGAAGAACGGCATTTTTATCTTTCTCTTTGTGTAAAAGAACATTATTCAAAACGCGAATTGGAACGTCAAATGGACAGTGCGTACTATGAGCGATCCATGCTGTCCTGCCTTGTTCCCATTGAGTTAAAAATCGGAAAATTTAAGCCGGAACATATTGGTCAAATCAACTTTTATCTGGAAGCTCTTGACCGTACCGTGAAAAAACCAAATGAAAATCCCAGTGTAGGTGTTGTTCTCTGTGCAAGTAAAGACGATGCTGTGGTAGAGTACGCATTGAGCCGCAGTATGTCTCCAACGTTGGTTTCTGATTATAAACTTTGTCTGCCGGATAAAGAAGCTTTGCAGGCAAAGCTTCGTGAAGTGACAGATATTGCGTTAGAACAGGCTGATAAGTAAACGGTTTACCTGACACTGGGTGAAACGAGAAGTGTGATTGAATTTACGGAGGAGCGAATGGGCGATTTTACGGTAGAAGAAATGCTTGCGATGCAGCAGGCCCTACAGGAAAAATACAAAGACAAGTGGGAGCTGATCGGCCCGGAAGCGGGCAAACATAAACTATTATGGATGCTCGGTGAAGTCGGAGAGGTCATCGACATCATTAAAAAGAACGGGGACAAAACTGCTGTTGAGGATGCAACGATACGGCAGCATCTTGTGGAAGAAATGGCGGATGTGCTCATGTATTACAACGATGTCCTGCTGTGTTATGGAATCAGCGAGCAGGAGCTGAAAGAAGCGTATACCGCCAAGTTTGAAAAGAATATGACGCGCTGGTAAGAAAGCGCAAAAAGAACCCCCGGCCAGAGACGTTGGAGTCTCTGGCCGGGGGTTTGTCTATCCAAAAATTATCCCATCACGACCGTGACTTCCACGGTCTCGCCGGGGGCGGCGATGGGGAGCACATTGCTGGGGATGGGAGAACCGTTGACGGTGACGCGCTTCACGCCCTTCTGCACGGCGTCGGGATTCTCGACCCGGATGTGGTACACGGCCCCGCGGTAGCGGCGGGTGACGGTGAAGCCGGGCAGCGTGTGTGGGATGCAGGGGTCGATCTTCAGGCCGTCCAGCGTGGGCTGAACACCGAGGATGCACTGGCTGATGTTGAAGAAGGTCCAGGCGGCGGTGCCGGTCAGCCAGCTGTTCTTTGCCTCGCCAAAGGTCGGGGCGTCGATGCCGGCGACCATCTGGCTGTAGACATACGGCTCGGTGCGGTGGATCTCCGAGATGTCCTCGATGTAGGCGGGGCAGGTCTTCTTGTAGACCTCAAAGGCGCGGTCGCCGTGGCCAAGCACGGTCTCGGCGCAGCTGATCCACGGATTGTTGTGGCAGAAGATGCCTGCGTTCTCCTTGTATCCCGGAGGGTAGCTGGAGATCTCGCCGAGGTTGAGGCGGTAGGTGGTGTAGGCGGGCTGGAGCAGAACGACGCCGTACTTGGTGTCGAGCCGCTCTTCCACGCTCCTCAGCGCCTGCTCGGCCTGACCGGTCGTTTTGCCGATGCCCGCCATGACGCACATGCCCTGCGGCTCAATGAAGATCTGGCCCTCGTCGCATTCCTTGCTGCCGATGGGCTGGCCGAAGGCATCGTAGGCGCGGCGGAACCAGGCACCGTCCCAGCCGGCGGTCAGAGCGGCCTGCTCGACTTCTGCGATGGCGGCGCGGGCCTCGGCGGCCTCCTCCGGGAGGCTGCGGTGGTCGCACAGGTCGGCGTACTCGCTGCCGTACTTGACGAACATGCCCGCGATGAAAACGCTTTCGGCCACCGGGCCTTCGCTGGGGCCGGTGATCTGAAAGCTCTCGCCGGGGTGCTCGGAGAAGCAGTTCAGGTTCAGGCAGTCGTTCCAGTCGGCGCGGCCGATGAGGGGCAGGCCGTGGGGGCCGAGGTGGGTGCGGGTGAAGCGGAAGCTGCGGCGCAGATGCTCCATGAGGGGCTGTGCCTTGCTCACATCGTTGTCAAAGGCGACGGACTCGTCCAGAATGGACCAGTCGCCGGTCTCGCGGAGATAGGCGGCGGTGCCTGCGATGAGCCAGAGCGGGTCATCGTTGAAGCCGGTTCCAACATCGCGGTTGCCCTTTTTGGTCAGGGGCTGATACTGGTGGTAGGCGCTGCCATCCTCGAACTGGGTGGCGGCGATGTCCAGAATGCGGCCGCGGGCGCGCTCCGGGATCATGTGGACGAAGCCCAGCAGATCTTGGCAGCTGTCGCGGAAGCCCATCCCGCGGCCGATGCCGCTTTCGTAGTAGCTGGCCGAGCGGCTCATGTTGAAGGTGACCATGCACTGGTACTGGTGCCACAGGTTGACCATCCGGTCCAGCCTCTCGTCGCCGGAGTGCAATTGCAGGGTGGAGAGCAGCTTGTCCCAGTGGTCGGCCAGCGCTCTGCGGGCTTCGTCCACCTGGGCGTCGGTGGCGTAGCGGGCCATCATGGCCTCGGCGCGGGTCTTATTGATGACACCGGGGGCGGTGAACTTTTCGTCCACGGGATTCTCGATGTAGCCCAGCCCGAAGAGGATGGTCCGGGTCTCCCCGGCTTCCAGGGTCAGGTGGAAGTGGTGGGCACCGACCGGGGCCCAGCCGTGGGCAATGCTGTTGGAGCAGCGGCCCGCCTTGACGGCTTCCGGCTCGGCGGGGCCGCCGTATACGCCGCAGAAGGCATCGCGGGCGGTGTCGAAGCTGGTGACCGGGGTGTTGGCCCAGAACACTGCGTAGTGGTCGCGGCGCTCGCGGTACTCGGTCTTGTGGTAGATGGCGCTGCCCACGACCTCCACTTCGCCGGTGGAGAAGTTGCGCTGGAAGTTGGAGCTGTCGTCCATGGCGTCCCACAGGCAGAACTCCACGTAGCTGAACACATCCAGCGTGCGGGGGGCATCGGTCTTGTTTTCCAGCGTCAGGCGGTCGATCTCGCAGGCGTCGCCGCGCGGGACGAACAGCTCCTGCTGGGCGCGGATGCCGTTTTTCTCACCGGTCAGGATGGTGTAGCCCAGACCGTGGCGGCAGCTGTAAGCGTCCAGCTCGGTCTTGGTGGGCTGCCAGCCGGGGTTCCAGATCGTGCCGCCGTCGTTGATGTAGATGCGGTGGCCGTCCATATCCAGCGGAGAGTTGTTGTAGCGGTAACGGGTGATGCGGCGCAGCCGCGCATCCCGGTAAAAGCTGTAGCCGCCGCCGGTGTTGGACACCAGACTGAAGAAGTCCTCGCTGCCCAGATAGTTGATCCAGGGCAGGGGCGTGCGGGGCGTGTCGATCACGTATTCCCGATGCACATCATCAAAATGTCCGAATTTCATACGATCAGTTCCTCCTTTGCAAAAACAGGAAACGCGCTGCAACCATCAGAAATGCGAAAACGATTAAGAACGCGCTGCAAGAAAAGAGAGAACGATTACGTTGCTTTAAGGATAACCGATTCCACAGCGAAATTCAAGTGGTTTTATGAAATATACAACGTACCGGACAGGAAGCGGATTTCGGCGGAATTGTAAGGATTTTGTAATGATTTTGAAGAGAGAACGAACTTTTTTCATGTGAAGCAGGCGGGGCGGGGGAAGCGCTGCGCCTTCTGGAACCGGCCCACAGGCTCCAAACTGGGAAAGAAAATCCCCATTCTAAAGTAATAATAAGATCCTGCCAGAATGTCCCCGCTGATACGAAAGCAGAAAGCGAAAAAATATTCGAAAATGAGCGAAAGGGAGCGAAAATGGAGCAAACTGCATAATTTGATGCGCCGAAAATCGAACAAACCGCCAAAATCATGGCAATCGACACAAAAGATTTTCTCTTGCGCTTGATTTTTGATGCGAAATGCGTTATATTGAAGTTGCGAAAACGATTTAGGATTCGTTCAGAACCAATCGGTTCCTGAGAGGAGGACGACGAAATGTCATCCCTGAAAGATCTGGCGCAGGAATGCGGGGTCTCGGTGGCCACGGTGAGCAAGGCGCTCAACGGCCAGTCGGATATCTCCGAAGCCACCCGCACCCGTGTTCGGGAGGCGGCTCGCCGGATGGGCTATGTTCCCAATATGGCGGCCCGCTCCATGAAGACCAACCGTACTTATAACATCGGCGTCCTGTTCGTGGACGAACGGCAGAGCGGCCTGGCACACGAATACTTCTCCGCTGTGCTGGACAGCTTCAAAGTCCGGGTCGAGCAGCTGGGCTACGATATCACCTTTATCAACCGGAACCTCGGCGGCAAGACGATGACCTATCTGGAGCACTGCCACTACCGCGGGGTGGACGGAGCCGTGATCGCCTGTGTGGATTTCACAGACCCGCAGGTGATCGAGCTGGTGAACAGCGATGTGCCGGTCGTCACGATCGACCACGTGTTCAACAACCGGATGGCAGTCCTTTCGGACAACATGGCCGGCCTTTCGGCGCTGGTCCGCACGGCATACAGCCAGGGCCACCGCCGCATCGCTTTCATCCATGGCGAGCGGACCGCCGTTACCGAGAACCGTCTGGCGGGCTTCTACAAGAGCTGCGATGAGCTGGGGCTGGAAGTTCCGGATGTGTATGTGCGGGAGGGCATCTACCACGACGCCGCCCGCTGCGCACAGGAAACGAAAGCACTGCTGGCGCTTCCGCAGCGGCCCACCTGCATCCTCTTCCCCGATGACTTCTCTGCCATGGGCGGCTACAATGCCATCGCGGAGGCGGGGCTGAGCATCCCGGAGGACATCTCCGTGATGGGCTATGACGGCATCTATCTCTCCCGCGTCATGAAGCCGCAGCTGGCGACCTACCAGCAGAACACCATGATGCTGGGGCGCACCGCCGCAGACAAGCTGGTGCAGATGATCGAGCACCCGCGTGTGACGCTGGCCGAGCAGCTGCTCGTGACCGGCAAGCTGCTGGAAGGCGACTCCGTCGGCCGACCGGCCCAAACGTAGTTCCTCGGCTCCGGGCGGACCGGAGCTTTGATAAAACAAAACAGATTTCGTTTGCATGAGAACCATTGAAGGAGGTTTTCTACTATGAGAAAGATTTCGCGTCGTAATTTTCTGGTCGCTTCTGGTGCAGTCGCCATCACCGCAGCGCTTTCTGCATGCGGCGGCAGTTCTTCCACTGCCAGCTCGACCGCAGCCTCCTCTGCAGCCGCTTCTTCTGCCGCAGCCGGGCCTGCCGCACAGGGCAAGGTTCTGAACATCTGGTGCTGGAACGACGAATTCCAGAGCCGCTTCAACGATTATTACCCCGAAGTCTCCGCCATCGCATCGGATAAGTCCACCACCACCCTGAAGGATGGCACGACCGTGAAGTGGACCATCAATGCCAACGAGAACAACAACTATCAGAACAAGCTGGACGAGGCCCTGCTGAGCCAGGACTCCGCAGCCGATGATGATAAGATCGATATCTTCCTGATCGAGGCCGACTACGCGCTGAAGTATGTCGATTCCGATTACGTTCTGGATGTCAAGAAGGACATCGGCCTGACCGACGCCGACCTGGCGGGTCAGTATCAGTACACCAAGGACATCGTCACCGTCGATGGCAGCCAGCGCGGCACCACCTGGCAGGCAACGCCGGGCCTGTTCGCATACCGCCGCAGCATCGCAAAGGATGTTCTGGGCACCGATGATCCCACCGAAGTCCAGACCTGCCTGTCCGATTGGGACAAGTTCAACGACGTCGCCGCACAGGCATCCGCCAAGGGCTACAAGATGCTGTCCGGCTTCGATGACGCATACCGCACCTTCTCCAACAACGTGGCAGCGCCCTGGGTCACCGGCACCACCGTCACCGTCGATGAGAACATCATGAAGTGGGTCGATCAGACCAAGGAGTACACCGACAAGGGCTACAACAACAAGTCCAGCCTGTGGGACAGCCAGTGGGCCTCCGACCAGGGCCCCAACGGCAAGGTCTTCGGCTTCTTCTACTCCACCTGGGGCATCAACTTCACCCTGCTGGGCAACTCTCTGGAGACGCCTACTTCTGAGGGCGGCAAGGAAGAGGTCGGCAACGGCATCTACGGCGACTACGCAGTCTGCGAAGGCCCTCAGCCGTATTACTGGGGCGGCACCTGGATCTGCGGCGCAGCCGGCAGCGACAACCTCGACACCATCAAGGATGTCATGCAGAAGCTGACCTGCGATGAGGCCATCATGAAGCAGATCACCCTGGATACCCAGGACTACACCAACAACGAAAAGGCCATGGAAGAGATCGCCAGCAGCGATTACAAGTCCGACTTCCTGGGCGGTCAGAACCACATCGCGCTGTTCGCAGAGGCAGCCAAGAAGATCGACATGTCCAACGCCGGCCCGTATGACCAGGGCCTGAACGAGAGCTTCCAGACCGCCTTCAAGGATTACTTCACCGGCAACGTGGATGAAGATACCGCAAAGGCAAACTTCGAGACCGCCATCAAGGAGAAGTATCCGGAGCTGACCGACGTTGTCTGGCCCGCATAAGGCAGACGCACTCGCACACAACTGAGATCAGGGGGGCGGGCCGGGCGCAGTGCCCCGCCCGCTCCCTTTTTTCCTGAAACACCCGTCAGGAGGCAGTCACATGGGAGAGAAAACAAAAAAGAAAGGGTCGATCAGCTACGCGAAATGGGGCTACATCTTCATCGCACCGTTCTTTCTCATTTTCGCGGTATTCCAGCTGATCCCCCTGGCATCCACCATCTATTACAGCTTCTTTGAATATTACCGCAGCGGTCTGAAGATCATCGGGCCCAACTTCGTGGGCTTGAAAAACTACGTGACCCTGTTTGCAACAGACCTGCCCAAATATTTCAGCAACACTCTGCTGCTCTGGATCATCGGCTTCATCCCGCAGATCGCCATCTCTCTGCTGCTGGCGGCCTGGTTCACCGACCTGCGCCTCAAGCTGAAGGGCCAGACCTTCTTCAAGACGGTCATCTACATGCCCAACCTGATCATGGCATCGGCGTTCGCCATGCTGTTCTTCGCCCTCTTCTCGGACAACGGCCCCGTCAATGCGGCGCTGATGGGTATGGGCATCCTCAAACAGCCGTTCAGCTTCCTGAACACGGTCTGGGGCAACCGCGGTCTGATCGGCCTGATGAACTTCCTGATGTGGTTCGGCAACACCACCATCATGCTGATGGCCGCCATCATGGGCGTGGACCCCACCCTGTATGAGGCCGCTGAGCTGGATGGCTGCACCCCGAACCAGATGTTCTGGAAGATCACCATCCCGCTCATCCGCCCCATCCTCGTTTATGTCATGATCACCTCGATGATCGGCGGCTTGCAGATGTTCGATGTGCCGCAGATCCTGACCAACGGCAAGGGCGGCCCGGACCGCACCTCCACCACCATGATCATGTACCTGAACAACCACCTGTTCAGCAAGAACTACGGCATGGCAGGCGCGGTGTCTGTGGTGCTGTTCCTCGTCTGCGCAGTGCTCTGCGTTGTCGTTTACATGAGCCTGACCAAGGAGGACGATGGCCGCAGCAAGGCAGAGCGCAAGGCTCTGAAAGGAGGAAAGAAGTAATGGCTCACACTGCATTGACAAAGTCGGAAAAAGCCACACTGGCGGCCCGCCGCACCGGGTGCTACATCGCGCTGGTGCTCATCAGCTTTCTGTGCCTGTTCTTCTTCTATGTGCTGGTCATCAACTCCACCCGCACCCACTTTGAAATCCAGAAAGGCTTTTCGCTGCTCCCCGGCAAATCCCTGATGACCAACCTGAAAAACGTGCTGAACGACGCGAATATCCCGGTGCTGACCGGTGTGCGGAACAGCCTGATCGTCTCGGCCTGCTCGGCTGCGCTCAGCGTCTACTTCTCGGCCCTGACGGCTTACGGCATTTATGCCTACAACTTCCGGTTCAAGAAGGCGGCGTTCGCCATCATCCTGCTCATCATGACCATGCCGACGCAGGTGTCGGCCCTGGGCTTTTTGCAGCTCATCACGAAGATGGGCCTGAAGAACTCGTTCCTCCCGCTCATCATCCCCAGCATCGCAGCGCCTGCCGTCTTCTTCTTTATGAAGCAGTACCTTGACGCCAGCCTGCCGATGGAGATCGTGGAAGCGGCCCGCATCGACGGAGCAGGAGAGTTCTATACCTTCAATAAGATCGTGCTTCCCATCATGAAGCCCGCGCTGGCCGTGCAGGCCATCTTCGCCTTCGTGTCCAGCTGGAACAACTACTTCATCCCCGCTCTGGTCCTGGATACCGCCGATAAGAAGACCCTGCCCATCCTGATCGCACAGCTGCGCAGTGCAGACTTCCTGAAGTTCGATATGGGCAAGGTGTACATGATGGTCGCCATCGCCATCCTGCCCGTGATCATCGTCTACCTGCTGCTCTCGAAGTTCATCGTCCGCGGCGTAGCACTGGGCGGCGTAAAAGGCTAAAATATCGACCGTTCCTGATTCTCCTTCCATATCATAACAGCAGACAGCCCGGAGACGACCTGCTCCGGGCTGTCTGCTGTTTTTTCCGATTTACAAAACTGAACTGAACCAGTATAATAAAGTACGAAGTATAAAACACAGGAGGAGACCCAGTTGATTCATTTGATTGAAACGGTCTATCGTTTTCTCTGGGGCGATTTGTTTGTGCTGCCCATTGCGGGCGGCGTGGGGATCTCGCTAATGGTGGTGTTGCTGCTCATGGCGGGGGTGTTCTTCACCCTGCGGACGCGTCTGCTGCCGGTGCGGCTGTTCCGGGATATGATCTCGGCCGTCTGCGAGAAAAACCAGAGCAGGGACAGCCTTTCGTCGTTCCAGACCCTCATCGTTTCCACGGCCACCCGCGTGGGCATGGGCAATCTGGTGGGCGTTGTGGCGGCGGTGTCTGCCGGTGGCGCAGGCGCAGTGTTCTGGATGTGGGTCACGGCCTTGCTGGGCGCGTCCACCGCATTTGTGGAATCCACCCTGGCCCAGAAGTACCGACAGCCCGACCCGCTCTACGGCGGCCAGCGCGGCGGCCCGGCCTATTATATCCACATGTGGGCGGAGCGGAAACGGAAGAAACCGCTGCGGCGCTCGGTGGTCGCGGTGCTGTTCGCGCTGTCGGGCCTCATCTGTTGGTGCGGCATCAGCCAGGTCATCAGCAACTCGGTGAGCTCGGCGTTCAAGAATGCGTTCCACATCCCGCCCATTGCAACGACGGTGGCACTGGTGGTGCTGGCGGCAGTCATCGTGCTGCGCAAGAACGCCACCGTGAAAAGCCTGGACGTCATCGTGCCGGTGATGGCGGGCTGCTATTTTGTGATGACGCTCTATGTCATCGCGACCAATATCACCCATCTCCCGGCGGTGCTGGGCAGCATTTTCTCGGAAGCCTTCGGTCTGCGGCAGGTGGCGGCGGGCGGCTTTGGCGCCGTTCTGATGAACGGTATCAAGCGCGGCCTGTTCTCCAACGAGGCGGGCAGCGGCTCGGCACCCTGTGCGGCCGCAGCTGCCGAATGCGATGACCCGGTCAAGATGGGGCTGGTCCAGGCGCTGGGCGTCCTCGTTGATACGATCGTCATTTGCAGCTGCACGGCCTTCGTCATGCTGCTGGCCCCGGAATCCGTCACGGCGGGCCTGACCGGCATGGACCTCTTGCAGGCGGCGGTGCAGTACCATCTGGGTGGCTTCGGCGTCATCTTCATCGCCGTGACGCTGGCGCTGTTCAGCTTTTCCACCTTCATCGGCATCCTGTTCTACGCCCGCTCCAATGTGGCGTATCTCTTCGGGGACCGCTGGCTCTGGCAGACCCTTTATAAGGTAGTGGCGCTGGGGATGCTGCTGGTGGGCGGTGTGCAGGCCTACACGGTGGTGTGGGACCTTGGCGATGTGGGCATCGGCCTGATGACCATCTTCAACCTCATCGCGCTCTATTCGCTTTCCGGCGAGGCCATTGAGGCCCTCCGGGACTATGAGCGCCGGAAACATCTGGAACACTGAGCAGGGGAGACGCCCCGCTCCATGAATCGTTCGCAAAACGGCGCGGCCGAAGCGGAGAATTTCCGCCAAGCTGCGCCGTTTTTTTGCGCTCGAAAAAAGAAGCTGAAAAAATGCGAAAAAACGGTTGACAAATCCGCTTTTGTCTGATAAAATAAACGAGTCGTCCAGCAAGGACGTGAACAGAATCTGGGCGTGTTCCCGAGTGGCCAATGGGGACAGACTGTAAATCTGCTGCTTTTCAG
>OOCD01000526.1_pt1 | contig 27876 bp, 26 predicted proteins | sample 1671791 | NCBI WGS metagenome assembly OOCD01 (sample SAMN06348193, study PRJEB24527) | human gut metagenome | biome: human gut; feature: ankylosing spondylitis patient; material: feces | host: Homo sapiens | place: China | collected 2015-10
ACAACTCTGATATCTTATCATGTGTTGTTCTGTTTGTCAACAACTTTTTTATTTTCCAAAAGATAAGCAATCAAGTATCTTTTTTCGCCGCTGTAAAAGCACTTGTCTTTCGCAGTGGACTTTTATACTACCATTATTGTTTTGATATGTCAACACTTTTTTTACTAACTTTTTACAAACTATAGAAAATTCATAACAATCGTCAGAATAGCGTTGTTTTCATATAAATACTTTAACAGGTTGCTCTGATATATATATGTAACGAGCATACCACCCAGTTCGCTTGTGCTTGTCACTGCTACAATGTAAAACCCGATCCACACCAGTATCACCCCGTATATTCCACCGGCAAATACCCCCAGCGTACGATTCACACCGCTCAATACCGGGATTCGTGAGACAATTCTTAACATACGCGCTATTATATGAACGATCGTCCACGCTGCAACCAGCGCAATTAAAAATGCTATTCCCTCTACAACAAATTCTGCAATCTGTTTTGCAATCTCATCATAAAGACCACTTTGTGCCATAATCTCTCCTGCCACATTCCCTGTCTTATCAAAAATATCATTTACTACCGAGTCTGGCAGCATAATTCCAAACTGTGACAGTTCCTGATTATCCAGACTATTTTCACTCTGAACGGATTTCTGTTTTTCCTCTACTGATTTTTTTATCTGTTCACTGCACTGTTTCTCAATCTGTTCGTATAACGTTGTATATTCCATCAGATATGTATTAATGTACGGAGTTGTAACAGTAACAAAAGTAAGTACTATGACCCACGATACCAGAGAATATACAATTCGCAAAAATCCTTTTCTGTAGCCTCTTATAATATTATACCCCAGTATCAGTAATACCAGTAACAAAACCCAGTTCATATGTATGCTCCTTATTTCAGTCTTATTTTTTCCGTTGTATCTTCCAGTATAAATGTATAATTCAGTGCACCACCCCCTGAAATGACCTTATAAAGTGTTTGTTCGAACTCATGGTGGAACTTATATATGCCATGTATGGTATATATATCACATGCATTTTCATTTATAATACAGATTTCATTATCTGCAAGAAATTCTACGCCGGTGTACTCCATTGTAAAATCTTTTTCCAGAACACTTTTTCCTTCCAGATCATAGACACTTATATGATGTGTCACTGCCTCATCATCATTGCCGGTCACACAGCCAATATAATTATCATTATAAAAAATGCTCTTCACTTCTTTTTCAAAAGGAATCTTACCGGACTGTTTTGGTTTCTGCGATCCTTCAAACAGGATAACCCCGGTATCCGAGAACGCCGCAAGTCTGTTATCCGCCAGATAGACAATTTCCGGTATCACTGTATCCGGAAATGTCTGTGCTCCAACCACATGATCGATCTCGCTTTCTCCCGCTGTTCCAAAATTGTAAAAGGCAATGGTGCTTTTTATACTTCCATCATTAATATCTAACATGGCAACGGCAAGCCTTAAAGCATCTGAAGATAATGCAATTGCGATCGGATAGCCTTTCTTGGCACCGTGAATCTCTCCTTCTGTCAGTTTCTCACCTGTCTTATCGTACATTGCAAGATAACCGGCGGCATCTTTTTTCATCAGAACTGCCACCGTTCCCTGCGCTGCCACACGTACCTGCTGGATTGGCATCGTCGTTTCAATTCCGCCTAAGATTCCCTCCTTTGTCATGATATAGATCATCGTTCCTTTTCTGTCATAGATAGTCAGGTAATCTTCACAAATATCAATCTGTGGATCCGCCATCTCATAAGTCTGATTCCAGATCAGTTCATTTGCTGTATCCGTATAAAATGCTCCGTCATTGCTGTATTTTAAAATATTCCCCCCAAAATCTGCAAACTTTGTTGCTTCCGTATCAGCCCTGTCAACAGATGATGTCACATCAAAATTCTCATAATGGCGCAGTGCCATAAACACCCAGAGTCCTGCAGAAACTGCCAGCACAGTAATGATCAGAATAACCGTCCTTCTGACCACCTTTATGCGATGCTCACGCAGTTTGCGTTCATATTCTTCCATATCCGGTTCTTCTACCGTATGAAATCCCCTCTTGTTTTTTTCCGCCATACTAATCTCACTTTCCTCTTAATCTTTCGATATTATAGCATTATTCCCCGGATGTTTCATCTTATTTTTAGAGCTGGCAGCGTCATCAATTTGGAAGCGTCAGGTATTGCCCTGCATATATTGCATCAGGATCATCGATTCCGTTTGCCTGGCACACCTTGTCCATCATAGCTGTTGTCTTATATACTTTTCGGCAGATTGCCGCCAGATTATCCCCCTTTTGTACCACATAATATCCCTGTTTTAAATATGTCTGTGCCTCATCTGCCTGTGCTGCTGTTTCTTTAACGTCTTCCTTATTTTTATTCGTTTCATCCGGTGTGCCTGCCTGCGCTCCCGTTGTTTCTGGCATTTCTGTTTTAGCCTGCGCCTCTGTCGTCTCTGACATTTCTGTTTTAGCCTGCGCCTCTGTCGTCTCTGGCATTTCTGTTTTAGTCTGTACCTCTGCTGTTTCTGTGTCTGCCTTTTTCTCTGCACATGCCTGTGTCTCTGCTGTTTCTGGCATTTTTGTTTCTGCCTGCATATCCGATGTTTCCGTCGTCGCAGACGCCTCCGTTTTTTCTACTTCTCCCGCAATATTTTCCACTACGATCCCGGTATCAGCTTTTTTTTCTGTTTCCTGCATCTCTGTCACAATATGCACCTGGTTCATCTGTGCCAGAGTATTTTCCATTTCATTCATTTTCTTATGATTCTGATAGGCGGTAAATCCAAGTGTAAGCACCACAACAGCCAGCACAAGCGAAGAATATACCGGAATCTTTGCTTCTTCTGTTTTTTCTGCTTCTTCAAGCTGTTTCCGATACCGTCCCTTACTTTTTAATTCCGTCTGTGGAACCGGTTCCGGTTCATCCTGCTGCATACTCTCCTCCAGATACAGTTCTTCTTCCAGAATATCATTCAGGTTCTCTTTTTCTTTCATTGCAGGTACAGGCTCGTCCTGCTTCGCAAACACGATTTCATCGGTCTTGGGCAAATTAACTTCTTCCTTTTTTTCCTCCTGAAGTTCCACCTTTTTTGATCTGGTCAGGGCATGCTTGTCATAATAAATGTAAAATCCTTCTCTCCGGTACAGATGTCCGTTCCGGATGCTAAAAAATGTTTCCTCCTTTTCCAGACTATCCATCAGAAATAATGTCTGATGGATGCCTCCAAAATGAGTCTGATGAAATTGTTCAATCTGTTTTGTCATATTCGGAAGGCACCCTCTGTGATCCAATGCCCATCCAACAATGACCATACTGTCATATTCATTCTTTAATCGTTTATATATATATGCCCATTCACGGTCGCTCCATCTTGGAATTTCACCATCAAATTCTAAATATTCCAGTTGTATTGCTGCCTCAACAAATGTGCACTGTCTTCCGCTGTAATTTTCAAATCTTCCAAGTAAAACATATACAAGTTTTTCACAGTCGCTTTCATATGGGTGCAGATACTTATATACCTCATCCTCTATGTATATTCTCTCCCCAACATCCGGTCTCCCAATCTGTCTGATATCTTTTGGCAGTTTTTTTTCTTTCGTATCATCCCAATTTTCTTCCCGGATAATCTCTATCATTCCAATCCTCCATTCCTGTGCGCAAAAATTTGTTTTCACGCGATCTTACAGCGCAAAGACGCCGGTGTTTACATTCAAAATCACTTTTTATTTTGCAATCGTATCACAGCATGTCCGATTTTTTTGTGGTTTTATGGGCAGTTTTCCAAAAACTTTTCGACAGAAAAAGACGCAAAAAAACTGCTGCATACGTTTTACCGTAATAACAGCAGTCTTTTTATGTCTGATTATTTTACAAATGCTTTTACTTTTTTGTAGATGCCTTCTGCATCGAGCTCATATTTATGAAGCAGTTCTAATGCCGGTCCGGATTCACCGAATACGTCATTAACGCCGATCTTTAATACTTTAGTAGGAGCCTCCTCGCAAAGCACATCACATACTGCACTTCCAAGTCCTCCGATCACGGAATGTTCCTCAACTGTAACAACTTTTCCGGTCTTTAATGCTGATTTTACAACCAGTTCACGGTCGATCGGTTTGATAGTATGGATATTGATGATCTCTGCATCAATGCCATCTTTTGCAAGCAGCTTTTCTGCCTCTACCGTCTCATTTACACAAAGTCCGGTTGCAAAAATTGTCACATCTTTTCCTTCTTTTAAAACAATTCCTTTGCCGATCTCAAATTTGTAAGTTGCCTCATCATTGAATACCGGAACTGCAAGACGTCCAAAACGAAGGTAAACCGGTCCTACATGATCGTATGCAGCGTGTACTGCTGCTCTTGCCTCAACATCATCTGCCGGATTGATCACTACCATGCCTGGTATCGTACGCATTAAAGCGATATCTTCTAAGCACTGATGAGTCGCACCATCTTCACCAACAGAGATACCTGCGTGTGTTGCGCCGATCTTGACATTCAGATGCGGATATCCGATGGAGTTGCGCACCTGCTCAAAGTTTCTGCCTGCTGCAAACATTGCAAAAGAGCTGATAAACGGTACTTTTCCACAAGTTGCAAGTCCTGCTGCGATACCTGTCATGTTTGCTTCTGCGATACCAACATCCCAATGGCGTTCCGGAAATGCTTTCTTAAAAATTCCGGTCTTGGTCGCACCTGCAAGGTCTGCATCTAATACGATCAGATCTTCATGCTCTTTTCCCACTTCTACCAGAGCATTTCCATAACTTTCCCTTGTTGCGATTTTCTTTATTTCTGACATAATGCTTCCCCCACTTTCTCCAGGTCTTTCATTGCGATCTCATACTGCTCGTCGTTCGGAGCTTTTCCATGCCAGTCTACGGCATTCTCCATAAAGGATACACCTTTTCCTTTTAATGTCTTTGCAATGATCGCAGTCGGCATTCCTTTTGTTTCGCGTGCCTCTTTGAATGCTGCACGGATCTCATCAAAATCATTTCCATTGATGTTGATCGTATGGAAATTGAATGCCTCAAACTTTTTGTCGATCGGATAAGGAGAACATACTTCATCAATAGTTCCGTCAATCTGAAGATTATTATTATCAACGATCACGACCAGATTATCCAGCTTGCGGAATCCTGCCCACATAGCAGCTTCCCAGATCTGTCCTTCCTGAATCTCGCCGTCTCCGCAAAGTGCATAAACACGGTAATCTTTTTTGTCAAACTTTCCTGCTGCTGCCATTCCTGCCGCCGCGGAGAGTCCCTGTCCCAAAGAACCGGATGACATATCAATACCAGGAATATGCTTCATATCCGGATGTCCCTGCAGATAAGATCCTGTATGACGCAGTGTAACAAGATCCTCCTTCGGGAAAAATCCACGTTCTGCCAGAACTGCATAAAGTCCCGGAGCCGTATGACCTTTAGAAAGTACAAAACGGTCGCGGTCTGCCATCTTAGGATTTTTCGGGTCAATATTTAACTCCTCAAAGTACAGATAAGTAAAAATATCTGCTGCGGAGAGTGATCCGCCCGGATGTCCGGCTTTTGCGCTGTGTACTGCAGTTACAATACTTTTGCGGACTTCGTTCGCTGTTTTTTCGAGTTCCAGATTTGTCATAGTCTAGTCATGTTCCTTTCTGTTTCTTTTATTAAATCTCCGTTCTGCCTTCTAAGGCACGGAGCAGTGTTACCTCATCAATATACTCTAAATCTCCGCCGACCGGAACACCGCTTGCGATCCTTGTCACTTTAATCCCGGTAGGTTTGATCAGTTTGCTGATATACATTGCAGTCGTTTCCCCCTCAAGACTTGAGTTCGTCGCAATAATGACCTCGTCAACATCCTTTTGCAGACGCTGCATCAGCTCTTTTAACTTAATATCTGCGGGTCCAATTCCAAGCATCGGTGAAATTGCACCATGAAGAACATGATAAACACCATCGTATTTACCTGTTTTTTCATACGCTGCAAGGTCTCTGGTATCCTCCACAACCATGATCGTCTTATGATTACGCCCGGCATCTTTACAGATCGGACATAATTCATCATCCGTCAGTGTAAAACATTCCTTGCAGTAACGGACGTTTTTTCTGGCATCCACGATCGCAGCCGAAAGTTCTTCGACCTGCTCTACCGGCATATTTAAAATATGAAATGCCAGACGCTGTGCAGATTTTGCACCGATTCCCGGAAGGGACGATAATTCCTGTATTAACTTGCTGATCTGACTGCTGTAGTAATCCATGGTGTTTCCATTCTTTCATTTATAATATATAAATTACTTCTTATACAATGACATCTGATCTTCTTTGTCATATGCCTCCTTTATATTAAAGGATAACGGCAATTTTTACAAGAAGTGTTTTTCACTGCATATTTTTCTGATTTTTTGTACATGATAAACTGGTAACCACATAAAAACAACAGACAGCATATTTCGCAGGCAAATCTGTTAACAGTAATAAAAGGAGAACTCTATGGCATCTTATGTATCACCCATGATCAAAGACAAATTTGAAACACTTTCAACAGATCTGAAGAACCTGATCTTAGAGCGTAATGTACAGCTTAATAACATGCAGGATCTTATCCGCGTATTAGAGCAGATCGTAGAAGAAGGAGAAGCCGGTTGATCACGGTTTCCCCTTCTTTTCATTCTTTTCATTTTTAATCAGCAAAATATAACTGCTGCACCCGCAACTATTCCTTACTGAATATCGGTTACTTCATAGCCGGCATCTACAACGGCATTTTTTAATGTATCTGCATTGACTGATTCATCTGCGGTAACAACTGCATTTTTGTCCTCTAAACTTACCACTACCTCAGACACACCCTGTACTCCTTTTAAAGCCTTCTCGACAGTTGCCTGGCAGTGTCCGCACATCATTCCTTCAATACTTAATGTTGTTTTCATTGTTTTTTCCTCGCTTTCTGTTACATCACTCTTTATTTCAGAAGTGACCGTTCTGTTTTCACAGACCGCACTCTCCTGTTCCATATTATCTGTTCCATTTTCGGATGAAGATTTTTTTCCAAGTTTTACCCATCTTAAACGCAGCGCGTTACTTACCACACAGACACTGCTTAAACTCATGGCTGCCGCACCAAACATCGGGTTTAATTTTAATCCCCAGATCGGATATAAAAGTCCTGCGGCAAGCGGTATACCAATGCTGTTATAGAAAAATGCCCAGAACAGGTTTTCCTTGATATTGTGGATAACCGCCTTGCTTAAACGGATTGCTCCGACTGCATCAAGCAGGTCATTTTTCATCAGCACAATATCCGCACTCTCAATTGCGACATCCGTACCTGCACCGATGGCAATTCCAACGTCTGCGGATGCAAGTGCCGGAGCATCATTGATACCGTCTCCGATCATTGCAACTTTGTGTCCGCTGTTCTTTAAGGCAGATATCTTTTCTTCCTTCTGCGTCGGAAGCACCCCGGCAATGACTTCATCGATACCCACCTGATCTTTGATCGCCTGTGCCGTCACTTCATTATCACCGGTAAGCATAATGACATGGATTCCGTATTCTTTAAATTGTCTGACTGCCTCACGGCTGGTCGGTTTTACCACATCTGCAACGGCGATCATTCCTATGATCTGTGTCTCATCTGCAAACAGTAAAGGAGTTTTCCCCTGTTTTGCAAACTGTTCTATCTCTTTTTTTATTTCTGAAGATATAGCAATGTGTGCCTCATCCATCAGTTTTTCATTTCCGGCATAGTAAAGTTTTCCAGAAGATAACCTGCCTTTAATTCCTTTTCCAAACAGCGCCTCAAAATCGTTTACTTTTTCCGGAATGATATTCTTTTTCTCACAATCTGAAACGATTGCTTCTGCCAATGGGTGCTCACTGCCCTTTTCCAGGCTGCCGGCAGCTTTTAACAGGTCATTTTCTGAAATTCCCGCATATGTCCGTATATCCGTCACAACCGGTTTTCCAGAAGTGATCGTTCCTGTCTTGTCCATCACAACAGTATCAACAATATGCGCTGTCTCTAATGCTTCTCCCGACTTGATCAGAATACCGTTTTCTGCACCTTTTCCGGTTCCAACCATAATCGCCACCGGCGTTGCCAGTCCAAGCGCACACGGACAGGAAATAACAAGAACTGCGATTCCACAGGACATTGCAAACTCGAAATCTGCTCCGCTTGCCAGCCAGACAATGAATGTGACGATTGCGATCCCGATCACTGTCGGGACAAAAACACCTGCGATCTTATCGGCGAGACGTGCGATCGGTGCCTTACTTGAAGATGCTTCCTCCACAAGACTTATGATCTGTGCGATCGTTGTATCTTTGCCGACACGTGTTGCCCGCGCATGGATCAGTCCGGCTTTATTGATAGATGCTGATATGACCTTGTCCCCTTCCTGTTTTAACACAGGAATACTCTCTCCGGTGATCGCTGATTCATCAAAGGAAGATTTCCCTTCTACGATCACACCATCCACTGCAACCGATTCTCCGGGTTTGATCACAAAAATATCACCCTGTACCACGTCAGCAGCATCGATGACCTGCTCTTTTCCATCGCGCACTACCGTCACTGTCTTTGGTGCTAAGTTCATCAGTTTTGTGATTGCCTCGCTCGTCTTTCCTTTTGACTTTGTCTCAAGGTACTTTCCAACTGTGATCAGTGTAAGAATTGTTCCGGCCGATTCAAAATAAAGATCATGACTATACTGGTGTACAAGCTCCATGTTTCCGGTAGAAAATCCCCAGCCGATCCGGTAAATTGCAAAAATACCGTATACCGTCGCCGCTGTTGCTCCCATCGCGATCAGGCTGTCCATATTCGGGCTCCTGCGTGCTAATGTTGCAAATCCGTTCCGGAAGTATTTCTGATTTGCAAACAGGATCGGAAGTAACAGTAAAAACTGCGTAAATGCGTAAATAACCGCATTTTCACTTCCATGAAAAAACTTCATGGTAACCGGCGGCATAGGAACACCAAGCGCATTGTAGATCATATGCCCCATTGATACATACATTAACGGTATCAGAAATATCACAGATACGATCAGTCTGATCTTCATATTTTTGATATTTTTCTGCTGGATGGAAACCGCATCCTCCGTCTCTCCTGTCTTTGCTGCCGCCTTTGCTTCATTTTTTACCGAGGCACCATATCCGGCATGCTCTACCGCTTCTATAATGTTTTCTGTGCCCAGTTTTGTCTCATCATACTCGACCTGCATACTGTTCGTCAGCAGATTCACGCTGACTGCATGTACGCCCTCTAATTTGGAAACACTTTTTTCCACATGGGAGGAACATGCCGAACAGCTCATGCCTGTTACGTCAAACTTTTCCTTCATGTCAATCTCCTATTGTATAAAATGCAAACCGTTATTTCATCAGCTTCTTTAACAGTTCACAGAGTTCGTCGACAGCCTGCTCATTACCCTCTTTGATATCTTCGGAAACACAGGTCTTGATATGGCGTGCTAAAAGTTCTTTGTTAAATCCGTTTAATGCCGCCTGAATAGAAGATACCTGTGTGACGATATCTACACAATATCTGTCATCCTCCACCATGGCACGCACCCCCCGCACCTGTCCTTCTATCCGGGAAAGTCTCGTTAACAGCGCTTTCTTTTCTGCACTCTCACGCTGCTTATGCTTCACATTATCTCCATTCGCACTGCACTTTTCACATGCCATCTGTCTACCTCCGGTCTGTATAGTCTGTGCTGTTTTTGATTTTTTATCACGGTTTTTCATCGGTATATACCATATACCCCTATTGGGTATCTTGAATTTACATCATGATATACACTTTGTCAAGAGATTTTCAGTTATCAGGAATTTTTATCAACAAACCGGATCATCCATAAGCCTTTTATCGTAATCAGCATTGTCACAAATTCTGCTGCCGGAAATGCCAGCCAGACTCCATTTAACCCAAACAATGTTGACAGTAAAAATGCAAAGAAAATAATTACAACAAATCCACGGGAAATTGACGCAGCAAATGCATATCCCGTAGATTCAACCGCACTTAATATGGATGTTCCTACAATATTGATCCCGGCAAATAAAAAACCTATAAAGTAAAGCCGCAGTCCGTTTTCCGCATAATCTGCAAGCATCTGATTATGTTCTCCATTAAATACAGCCGTCACCACTGGTGCGAACAGATAAATAAAAATAAGCAAAAGGACAGAAACCCCTATCGCAGTCGTAACTGCCATTTTCAAATACGTTTTCACATCTTTATGAATATCCTTACCATATGCCTCGCTGATCAGCGGTTGGGAGCCCTGCGCCACCCCATTAAATAAAGCGACTGCAACAAGTGACGCATTTGCGACCACTCCATAAGCAGCCACTCCGGTATTTCCGGCAAGTCCAAGGATGATCATGTTAAAAACAATTGTGATCACTCCGGATGAAATTTCACCTACAAAGGATGAGACACCATACTTACAGCAAAAAAATATTTTTCGCACAGACGGCAGCACGGGTTTTAATTTTATAGTACATTTTTCCGACCGGAAATGAATACAGCAGATCAGAATACCCACAACCGGGGAAAGTGCTGTCGCAAGCGCAGCTCCCTCCATGGAAAGTCCCAGCGGAAACATCAGTACATAGTCAAATACGATGTTAAACAGACTGCTGAATAAAGTCGCTGCCATTGCAATCGACGGATTTCCATCGTTACGCACAAATGCATTGCAGATATAATTCCACATAAAAAGCGGCGCAAAACTCATAAAAATGCGCGTATAATTTTTTCCGACCGCAACGATCTTTGCATCTCCGCCAAGCAGGGCAATCAGTTTATCCGGCAGGAATATGCCGACAAACATAAACAGCAGGCTAACGATAAATGCCCACAACAGTGCATGAAAAAAATATCCGTCTGCATCCGGATTTTTCTGGTTCCGTTCGATCACCAACCGGATTGCGGAACCGACTCCCATCATTGCGCCGATGGCAAAAATTAAATTATACACCGGCAATACCAGATTGAGTGCCGTGATACCATCTGTCCCCACCGCAACAGAAATAAAGTAGGTATCTGCCAGAATATAAACCGACATACCTACCATGCCAAGCATGTTCTGAGAAACATATTTTGCAAATTTTTTTAACATCTTAATCCCCATTCCTGTGCTTATCTTTGCTCATTCCAGTTTTTTAACAAACTTGTGTTTGAAAAATATTATTGTTTATCAACTACTGGATTATATCATTTTTCCATAAAATATCATAGGGCAAATAATAGAATGTCCATAACGTAATATTCTATTATTATGAATTACACGCAAACAGGCAGGTCTTTTATGACCTGCCTGACTCAATCTTTTTATTCATTTAAATCTTACTGTTTTTTTTATACGAGTGCTTTACCAAGACTTCTGCAAGCCTCTAATGCATCATCATCCGGTGCTTCATGTGCAATCACACCTTCACCGTTTACAACAACTGCTCCGGCTGCATTCATGCGTTCTTCCCAGTCACGCATCCACTGTCCATCGCCCCATCCATAAGAGCCAAATAACGCGATTTTTTTGCCTGCTGCAAAGCCTTCTACCTCTTCTACAAACGGCTCCATCTCGCTCTCCTCTAATACCTCAGCTCCCATTGCCGGGCAGCCTAATGCAAATGAGGATGCAGCTTTTAATTCATCTACGGATACTGCAGATACCGGAACAACATCTGCTTCTCCTCCTGCTGCTTTGATTCCCTCTCCGACTGCATTTGCCATTGCCTCAGTATTTCCCGTCTGGGACCAGTATGCCACGATAATCTTACTCATATTTCCTCCATTCCTGTGCTTATTTTTACACATTCATTTTATACAAGCGGATCGCCGATTCAGTTCCAACGCCTTTGCCAGAGCTGACCGGATGGTATCCGTTTTTTACACATCTGACTTTTAATCCATTTATGCTGATTCCAGCATTTTGCCATAAAGCAAAAGTTCATGGATTTCCATTCCGGATGATATCAGACGGATTGCATCTTCTTTTGCCTGATTGTAGCGGTCAAATGTTATTCTTGCCGCATTCACATCTCCGTATACTTTCCAGTAGCCGCAATACAGGTAATTGCGTCCTTCGTTTCGGATAAACCCCAATACATCTTCTACAGGATAACCCAAGAGCAGTCCAAGCTCATGTGGAAAAGACAGATGATCCTTCATATATTTTTGATAGCGGGCACACAGTTTTTCAAAAATGTCGATAAGGCGTAATGTCTGATACCCAAACAATCTCATCGTTTCCTTCACATCTTCTTCGTTCAGATAAGCGAGTAGTTGTTTTTCACGAAAAAGCAGGAATATCGTACGATGTTTTGTCTGGTAGAGTGTATGTACAGTAATTTCTGTATTACGGAACAAATCTCTCACATCTTCTTCGTTGCTTTTTGTCACCGTAAGAAGATTTGACAGTTTGATTCCCGTAAGAAGCGGGGCACATTGCAGTGCCAGTTGAGTCTTTAATTCTTTTTTATCCATCTTCTCCAGAATCTCTAACACTTCCCTGCTCATGGTCATCTCCCATAGATCGATGAATTTATGATCCATCGTCATAACATGTATAGTTAGTTTTTCCTAACTCCTGTTTAAAAAAGAAAGAGTTGCGAGAACTCATTTCCTTTTCTGATAGTTAGATTACACTAACTTTTGTTATTTGTCAATAACTTTTTTTATTTTTTTAGAGAGCGTTATTTCGGATCATTCTATATTGATCAGATTTGATACAACTGCACTGATCCGTTTTGAACCTAGTACTTCCCCTATCAACTCTGTAAGTTCTTCCTCTGAAGAAATCAAGAACTCACTTTCCTCCATTCCAAGCTCATCCGCTATTGACTTTTCCAGCGATACTTCTACTGGATAAATAGCAGCAACTCTATATGCAAGAAACATAATCCTGTATTTATATTTTGGTACTGCTTTTGCTGTTATATAAAATTCATAAATAAATTTGCTCTGTTGATCACCCAAAACATTTTGCACGTCAAAACTCATATTTTGTATAAATGCGTGCTCTGCTAGTTCATCTAATTTATAACGACTCTTGTAATCACCGTCATAAGGTGCGATCCTTGCAATCACTGTTCCATTTGTCATTTCAGACAAATATTCACATTGCTCACTTATAATATCGTGCGGTGTACGAATCTTCTCTTCTGTTTGTACTCTCCATAAATTCTGCATTATGCATCCTCCTTAATGCCAAATACGATCGGCAGATGATCACTATATTCTTTCCTGTTCGGTATCCCTTTACTATCTGCTAAAGCGCCCCTGCTGGTTTCTGTCACAATCTTTAGATTGTCTTTATCAAAATATTTTACCATATCAGCACTGACAATAACCTGATCAAAAATATGTTTATAAAAATTGACTGCACCTCCCGAATCATAACAGCATGTACTGTGTGGCGTCTTTAAATCACCAAAAAAATTCCACATCGGGTTATAAAACATCTGATAATTTTTTCCAAAAACTTTTCTCTGCCGCTTATTTTCAACAATATCAGCATATGGCAAAGCATGAAAATAATTCGCTTTTAACATTACCTCTTCAAACGGATCAGCATTAAAATCCCCTGCTATGATAACCTTTTTATGTCCCGCTTCACTTTGTGCCTCACACAATGCATCCATAAACTGTTCTGCCACAATTTCCCTGTCTCTGTTTTCAGCATATCGCTTACTTGGAAAATGTAACCCCGCAATTAAAAAGTCTGTTAATGCATTGTTTATGGAACATATAAAATAATATTTTGAATCCCTGATCAACTCTACATTAAACTTCATACTTACAAGCATTTTTGCCCTGCTGTCTTCTGGAACAGGTGCAGTTTTAAAATCCTTTCCATTCACTGAAAGCATATCGCACATAAGCTTCATATCAAAAGTATATTCAGCCAAAATCACAATGTCTATGTTATTTTCTAATATCAATTCTATTATTTTTTGCCTGACATTTTCTCCCCGTATACTGTTCCTGTCTTCCTCTGATCGTATTCCCGCATTCCAATACAAAATATTTATCATCCACAGCTCCATTATTTTTTATCACAAAGATTTTGGTCATAAAAATCTCCATTCTTGCGTGTGAAAAATGTATTTTTCACACTATAAACCCCGTCTTACTCCTCCAACGCCGCATTCATGACTTCCATCTTCTCCTCCGCCTCATAGATCAGGCGGCTGCATTCTTTTAACTCATCCGAAAAATCCATCGTGACATCCTGATAAAGCGATTTGTACTTGATGTCATGCTCCAAGCTCGCCCAGAGATCCATGGCAAGCGTACGGATCTGCAGTTCGACCGGCACCATCTGCTTTTTGTTCATAAAGTAGACCGGCACGCGGATAATGATGTGCAGGCTTCTATAACCATTGCCCTTCGGCTGTTCAATATAATCCTTAACTTCCATGATATGTATGTCGTCCTGTGCCATCAGACGATCCCGGATCAGATAGACATCCTTGATATAGGAACAGACCACACGCACTCCGGCGATATCATAAATATTATTGCAGGCTGCACTAAGCGTCAGATCAAGATCTTTCTTCTGGAGTTTTCCCAAAATGCTTTTCGCTGATTTTAACCTGGTATCAATATGATGGATCGGGCAGCGCAGTTTGCGGTATTTAAACTCGTCCTCTATGATCTCAAGGCGTGCGGTCGTCGCACACATCGCTGCGTTGTACATGCGCAGGATCGGATCAATCGTCTGGGAAAACTGCTCTTTCATGTCTGCAATATGCTCCATATCATCATCCACCATACCACGCACCAGCATCAGGCTGTTTTCCTGCGCTGCATCCATCATCCTGTCTTCCTCTGTGTCTTCCACCTTCACAGAAGCCGAATACTGTTCCTGCTCCACGTTATCCTCCTGTACAACTGTCTGTTTTTGCCTCATATTATCATTTATAATTGCCTGTTTCTGTATCATAATAAAAAACCCCGTTTCTAAATTGTTTTCACCTTCATTGCCACACATTCTTTTCACACAACAAATCTTAGGTGTAACTATCCCATACTATGAATATCAGTATAACAGATACCGCCCAAAACGGCATAAAGTCTGTATGAAATATTTATAAACAATTTAAAAACAGGGGTTTATTTTCCAGCTATTTTCCTATAATTCGATACCGCAGCCTTTCATCAGCTCTCTTGCGGAATCTAAGGAATCCACACCATGAAGGTTTTTGATCGGTGCAAACTCTTTTTCACGCACTACCTCATAAGGGATACAATCATCCATCATGTGTACCATATCAAGTACTAATGTCTCAAATTTGTAACCGTTTGGCTGCTCCGGTTTCACAAATGTACCGTCCACATCCATGTATGGGATTTTTTTCTCTACCACATGAATCGGCATTCTTGCATCTGCGATCTGCTCCAGTTTCTTTTCGGAAAACAGATAATTTAAGATAACACCAAAACCATATTTTAAATCACCGTTTTCCTTGCGTGCTGTTGCCATCTCTTCTGTCATCTCATAGTATTCTGCGATAGAAGGTTTGCCATCTTCAGTGCAAAGTACGCCGACACGTTCATCCGGTGCTGCTTTTCGTACCACTTTTGCTCCGCTTTCACAGCCATAAGCGATCGTGGCACCAACAAACTTCGGATCTGCGATGCGCTGTAAGCAGTTATCTACTGCAAATACATTGATCCACTCGATACCTCTTGTTTTAATATCAGCGAGCAGTCCCGCATTTACCATGGATGAGAACCAGCCTCCATTGCCATTTGGTGACATAGCAACTTCGGTCTGGGATTCCATATAAATTCTTCCCTCATAATCACATGCCGGCACCATTTCCTGTACAAAAAACTTCACATAGTCTTTCGGATAACCGAAATAATCATGTTCCTTGAAAAATGCAGTTGTATCTGCATGATTGATGTTACTTGTCATAATATAAAGAGGAACATATACTCCCGCCTCATCCGTAACGTCCATCAGATTGCGCAGTAACTGCTCAAACAAATATAATTCACGGTCAATTCCAATATTTAACGTACCCTTCGGTCTGTCAAGTCCGAGACGGGTTCCCTGTCCACCTGCTAAAAGTACGGCTCCGACTTTTCCCTCACGGATCGCCTTTAAGCCGGTTTCTTTAAATTCTTCTCCCCTTGCCTCGATCTCGCCAACTTCCACGGCATCTAACGGCGCAAATACCCCCCGCTCATTGACCGTTTCTTTTCTTTCAATATGCTCTAACACAGAAAAATCGATTTTCTCTAAACGCTTTGTCAGCTCCCCATTCTGCTCCGTGGTATTTTTCTCCATCATCGCTTTGATGTATTTCTGGTTATCATCTTCCCAAATTTTCATTCTCTTCTCCATTCTGTATTTTAAAATAATTGCAATACCGATTTGTATACATACGATTTCAGCCACTTACATTTCCTGATTGTATACAATCTGCTCTCCCTATTATATAATAGACAGTTCTTTCATGCAACCAAACCTTAGTTGAAACCACGGAATCCCTTTCCGATGATCTCGCTGCTGTTTGTGATCGCAATGAATGCAGACGGCTGATTCAACCGGATAAAATTACGGAGTTCCACCGCCTGGCTTCGCTTCATGACTGTCAGTATGACTGTTTTCTGATTGTGCTGGTAGGCACCTTCTGCCTGATAAACCGTTGCACTGCGGTTCAGTTTCTTCGTGATAAAATCACAGATCGGCTCCGGATCATTGCAGACGATCGTAAAATATTTACACAGGTTAATACTCTCGATCACATTATCGACTACCAGTGATTTTGCCAGAAGTCCGCACAGGGAACAGAGACCTGTCTGTGCATCAAACACGAGGCATGATGCAATGACGATTCCAAGATCAACCAAAAACAATGCCGCACCTATATTTAACTTTGTGTATTTCTTTAAGATCATCGCCACGATATCTGTTCCACCGCCGGATGCTCCGATATTAAACAGGATTGCTGACGAAAATGCCGGTAATACGATCGCATAGATAAGCTCTAATACAGGCTGTCCGGTCAATGGTCCATCCATTGGAAATACTCTTTCAGCAAAACTTAATCCCACAGATGTCAGTACGCTTACATAAACGGTTTTAACTCCAAATCCTTTTCCAAGGAAGATAAATCCAAGTACCAGTAACAGCATATTGATGATAAAAGTAAGATTTCCCGGTGATGTTGGGAGTATGGCACCTAATACGACCGCCATACCTGTTACTCCTCCAAAAGAAAAATTATTTGGAAATTTAAACACATATACTCCTACAACAAGAATCAGTGTTGCAACGGTCAGTACCATATACTCTTCCACTGTACGTTTGATCTTTCCAAGATTCTTCTGCATTTCTTTTGTCCTCGCTCTTTATACACTTCTATTGAATGAAACATTCCATAGATTATTCCAGTTCAATGCAGAAGAAGTATACTACATCTTTTTCCGATAATAAAGTACTTTTATGTAATATGATTTTTCCGTTTTCTGCATATATCAGAGATCACCTGTATGAACTGTTCCGCATCTAATGGTTTTGATATATGTGCATCCATACCGGCTGATAAACTTCTTTCTTCATCATCCGCAAATGCATTTGCTGTCATTGCAATGATCGGAATTGTTTTTGCATCTTCTCTTGACATCATCCGGATGCGCTGTGATGCCTCTAAGCCTCCCATGACAGGCATCATCAGATCCATCAGGATCACATCATATTCGCCCGGTTCTGATGCTGCAAATATATCGACAGCTTCTTTTCCATTCCAGGCTTCTTTTACCTTTGCCCCCTCATTTTCCAGAACAAATTTAGCGATTTCCATGTTTATCTCATAATCTTCCACCAGAAGAATCTTATCATTTTTTATTCCCTTTTTCTCATCCGTACCCTGTTCATCCTCTGTTTCCTTTTCCATGGTACGATCCACAAGAAATGGTATCACAATCGTAAACTGTGTTCCTTCTCCGGGTTTACTCACAAAACGAATCGTGCCTTCCATCTGTTCTACCAGCTTTTTTACAATCGCAAGCCCAAGTCCGGTCCCGGCATAGGAAGTACGCGCTGAAGTCTTTTCCTGCGCAAACGGTTCAAATGCATGTTTCTGAAATTCCGGACTCATTCCAATCCCTGTGTCAGTACATACAAATTCAAACACCGCTTTTTCATTTTCCGACGGCAGTTCCCTGCACTCTAAAACAACTTTTCCATTTGTTTTATTATATTTCACTGCGTTTGATGCAATATTCTGTAATATCTGCCGGATATGAAGGGAACTGCCAAGCAGATTTTCGTGGATGATTTCTCCCATTTTTACGGTAAGTGTGATTCCATGCTCTGTTGCAGCCATTCCGACTACCGTTTCCACTTCTTTTAATATTTCGTGGATTGAAAATGGCTTTTCCTCAAGTCTGATCTGACCGGATTCCAATTTATTCATATCAAGTACATCATTGACCAGTTCCATCAGGAATGTCGACGAAAGCATGATCTTGTCCAAACATTCTTCCTGTTTTTTCTGATTTCCGATATTATACCGGCAAATATCCACCATTCCGCGTATGCCATTGATCGGTGTACGTATATCATGGCTCATTCTTCGCAGGAAATCTGTTTTTGCAACATTTGCCTGCTCTGCCTGTTCTACGGACTTTTCCAGTTTTTTCTGATAATCCAGCTCACGCATCTTTTCGTCTGTGATATTTCTGCTCAGAAAAAGTGCTGCTTCCACATTTCCCTGTGAATCATAATGCTGGGGCACCAGCATGACTGTAAACCATTCACCTTTCGCGCTTTCCGTTTTGCAGTTAACATAGTCTTTTCCCACCAGCCTGTCTGAAATAGTATCAGGATTCACAAAATCAAGGAATTTCTGCCACTCCTGTTGCGCAACCGCATTTTTACAAAAGTACTTCATCATTTTTGCAGTACTCTTTTCATTGCCAATTATTTCCTTTATACGATCAGATGCTTTGATAATTTCCCATGTATCTTTTTTGAGATCAAACAGCATACACACGGAAAATACACTGCTGACGGAACGGATGATATGATATTGCTTTTCTGTCTGACGCATATTTAACTCTGCCACATATCCACGGATCAGCATAAACGTCATCCAGCACAGTATGTAGATTACAGCCACACAGATTACAGCTTTTGTGCGCAGTGCAAATACAGATTTTGTTGGAAAAAAAACATATAACGTGTAGTCCCCCATCTGCTTGCTTTCTCCGTACCAGCATCCTCCCGTGCTTTTTAAATGAATCATTTTTTTCTCATCCCCGGTATCGATATCCGGGATAAAAATATCCTGATATTCTTCTGATTTTACTGCGAGCAGTTCCTCCGAATTGGAACTTAAAATCTGTTTTCCATCTGTCACCGCAACAATTCCATTTTTCTCAAATGTAAGTCCTGTAAACAACGAATAGAAGGATATGTCACCATTGTCCTCCATGCAATTATCTTTTTTGATATAGGCAGCAATCAGTCCTTTTTTATTTCTTTGGGAAACCACCGCAAAATCATAGACTTCGCCCTCTTTATCCAGCCGTGTGATATATGCTTTTTGCGGATAATCCAGCGTATCTTCTACCACTGGTTTCTTCATCTCATCCTGCCAGAAGTTTTTTTCTTCCCACGCATCCCCAATCTGGCACACACAATTTAACTTGTCATCTAATACCAGTACTCCATCCAATCTCTGATCTTTCATATAGCGGATGATCATTGTTTCCTGATCCGTATTTTCCTCTTCCAGCCGCTGACTAAGCTCCAGTGTCTTATCTGCCAGACGGTAAAGACTCTTTACTTTATCGTTATTTTTGTAATTATCATATTGTTTCACGCGGCTCTGCATGAAATCGAGCGTCCTGTCTGCGATTTTTCCGACCCGTGTCCTGTCATATCCGGTAAAAACGCCAAAACATATCATTACTATAAAAATACCTGCCACAAACGGCATCCATATATATTTATGTGAGATAAACCCAGTCCAATTTTCTTTATTCAGCATTTGTGACCCCCAATGCTTTTTGGACATCCAGACCGTATTTTTCTACAATACCGCCAAGTGTTCCATCCTCCTGCATCTGCTCTAATATCTGTGTCATCTTCTGTGCCAGTTCCTGATGGGTATCCTTTTTAAAAGCAACCCCAAGCTCTGAAATATACAGACTCTCATCCAGCATACAATATGTATCCGGTGCACTCTGCACAAATCTCTCTAATGCACTCTCATGTCCGGCAATCGCATCCACATACCCTTTTCTGAGACTTGCGTAGATCTCATCCATACCGGACATACTGTATACCCTTTCTGCTTCCGGGATTCCCGGAAAACTCCCTTTGAGCAAAATCTCCTCCGGTTTCGTTGTCGCCTGAACTGCAATTCGTTTTCCTTCCAGATCAGATATTTTTGTAATCCCGCTGTTTTTCTGCACTGCAACGACCTGTCTGCTGTAAAGATATGGTCCAGCCCACTGATACTGATTTTCTCTGTCATTCATGGTAAAGGATCCCCACAGACAGTCCACCTCACCATTGTCTAAATATTCATCCTTTTTATCCCATGTAATACGCAAAAACACCGGCGTATAACCCAGCTTGTCACACACCGCTTCTGCCAGTTCCACATCGATTCCGGCAGGATTACCGTCATCATCGAGATAATTGTACGGCTCATAATTATCACTTCCTATAATAAGCTGTGGAAGTTCCTCTCTCTCTTTCCCGGAATCCGGTTTCTGACCGCATGCCATTCCAAGCATCGTAACACATACAAATATCACCGCAATGTACTTTTTCAAATTATCATTCCTTTTTATACTGTTCTTCTTTGTCTGATCTGCCATTTTTATTTTAGTAGTTTATAAAATGTGTGTCAATTACAAGTGTATAAATTTAACGGTTTGACGACTTTATCCTGCTTTTTTTGACAAAAAATGCGGATAATGAATTTTCACTATCCGCCAGAGCTCATATGTATTCTTTTATTTTACAGTTCATCCGCTACCGCATGAATGCTCCGCTAGTTACATTGCCATCATTTTTTTAATTTACCGGAATCGTAATCTTCTGTTTCTGTTCTTCCTTCCCTTCCATCCAGACTGTCACAGAAACCGCTCCCTTTTTGTCGCCTGCACGGACTGCTGCAAGCGCATACCCGTCATAGGTTTCCCAGCATGACGCATCATAGCTTTCGATGGACTGCGGATCGGCATTTCCAAATGCAGCAAGGATTCCTTCCCCTTCTATTTCTATATGGATGCGTCTCTTTTCATACAGATTTGCAGTTCCTTTTGCATCGCAAAGGTTCATGGTAAGGAAACAAAGATCCTCTCCATTTGCCTGCAGTTCTTTTTTATCTGCTTCTACATGAATCTGTACATCCTCATCTGCTGTACCAAGCTGGCATCTGCCGGTTTCCATGCCATTTTGATAGCTGGCTGCCTCCAATACGCCAGGTTCATAATTAAGTTCAAACGTTGCCGTAAATCCATGTTCTGCCCCGGCAGGTTTTCGTCCGAGTGACCGCCCATTTAAGAAAAGTTCTACCTCCGGTGCATTCGAATACACATCCACAACCGCAGGTTTCCCCTCATATCCACGCCACGTCCAGCTTGCAATATTATCTTTGAACATCCACGGCGTCTTTGAACATTTTTTCCCATATTTATCAACGCGTTCCACCGCAATATAAGGCTCTGTCCGCAGACCATATACGATCTCCCGGAAAAAACTGACCGGTCTGCGATAACCTGCAAGATCGATATCACCGATATAGGCTGTTCTGTCCGGGTAGTGACTTCCAAAATTGCTCTTTCCATCATAATAAAAGATTCCGCATCCTGCCTCTCCCAGATAGTCGTAACCAGTCCAGGTAAAATCACCCAGCACGCGGTTGGAAGAATTGACCACTTTCCATAACCTTGCAATATCCGCCGGGAATGTCTCTGTCCCAAGCACGCATTTATTTGGATGAAGTTCTCCCTCTAACAAATGTCTGCCTGTCAGATAATTTAAACCGATGATATCCATGGACTCGCTGCTCTCCTCTAACACTTCCGTGATGATCGGATGCGCTGCAAATGCGTCTCCCGCTTCGCCTTCCATCAGCTTCATAAAACTGTTGATCGCATTACTTCCGGAGTTATCATTTGTCCCGACTTTTTCGGCATCTTTGCGGATCAGCGGTGCAAGTTCCTGCATGATCGGATATACTTTTGCCCCTGCTGCATTTAAGGCATTCATGCCGTTTGTGGTAAATCTTGTCGAATCCAGTTCTTTAAAAGCGTTACAGAGCATGCGGTTGAGCTCAGCTCCCCGCTCCGTGCCGATTTCCTGAATCTCATTTCCAACCGAATACAAAATAACACAGGCATGGTTATAATCTTTCTCCACCATATTTTTTATCATATTCTGGTATTCATCCAGAAATGAAAAAGCAAAATCGTGGTTATTTTTATGTACCGTCCACATATCTGTCAGTTCATCCATCACAAGCAGTCCCACCTTATCACAGGCTTCTAAAAATGCCTTGCCTGCCGGATGATGTGCACTTCTGATACTGTTAAACCCGGCTTCTTTGATCAGCCTGCATTTTCGGAGTTCAGCATCTTCATATGCTGCTGCACCAAGGATTCCGTGGTCATGATGTACACAGGTTCCGCGCAGCTTCACCGGTTCACCGTTGATCCTTAACCCACGCAGGGCATCCAGCGTGATCTTGCGGATTCCATAGGAAATCGTCTGCTCATCCAACAGCTTATCTCCTGCATAAATCTGGACTGTACACTGATACAGATGCGGCGCATCACAATTCCACAGCATCGGATGTTCTATCGCGATCTGCTGATGCATAGTATTCTCAGATTCCGCAAAACCAGTCAGATGGACTCTGTCCTCATATACCCGGTGTTTTTCATCCTCCAGTTTTGCTATAATAGTCAGTTTTTCTTTTTTTCTGGAACGGTTTAAAACTTTCGTTGAAATTTCGACAACCGCAACATCTTTATCTGCTTCTTCTGTTGTAATACGTACTCCATTTAATGGAATCTGCACCGGCTCTCCGACATACAGGCTGACTCCCCGGTAAATGCCGCTTCCGGAGTACCATCTGCTGTTTTCTTCTGCGGAATTGTCTGCGACAACTTTGATCTCATTTTCTTCCCCAAAGTTTAAATATCTCGCAATATCCACATAGAAATTTGTGTATCCATTTCTGTTGGTCTTTGCCAGCGCACCATTGATGTAGACCATGGCTGTCTCATACACACCTTCAAATTCCAGTAAGACTGTTTTTTCTTCCCAGTCTTCCGGTACGGAAAATGTTTTGAAATAGGTATACATACCGCCCGGATAAAATCCGGTAGCGCCTCCGTTTTTTGTATTTTCATCCCGCGTCTCATGTATCATGGCATCATGTGGAAGTGTAACTTCCTGTGCCTTTTTTCCATACATCTGAAGCACTTTTAAGGACGGCACATATCCTTTTACAAACTGCCATTTTGTATTAAAATCTGCCTTTATCATTCCTATACTTCCTTTGCATGTTCTTCATCCCATTTTCTGTTTGCTTTCTCCACATTTAACAGTCCAAGAATCACTGTAATTGCAACACTGAGGATTACCGGAATCACGATATACATGGCAAAGATCATATTGATCGCACCTTCTGTCTGCTCTGCTGCAGTTCCGATATAACCGCCTAAGTCTAACAGCCAGCCCACTGCTGCAGTTCCGATTCCACCACCGATCTTGATACCTAAAGAAGAACAGCTGAACATTGTTCCATCCATCCGCACACCCTTCGTACGATAAGTATAACCACTTATTTCCGCAATCAGCGCATTTAAAGTTCCGCTTAAAGTTCCTGCAAAAATACCTTTGATAAACATGAATAACAGCATCAATTTAACATTTCTCTGGTATGCAAAATAGATAAAAAATACACTGAGTACACAGTTGATCGCATATCCCCAGAAATTCACTTTCTGCATGCTTCCAGTCTTTTTCACAAGCATTGGCGTAAAAATCAGTGCGATGATCACCGGAAACATTTTCATCATCTGGAACATACCAAGTAAAGATGCATCTCCAAGTACATATTTTGTAAAATAAACGCCGCTGCCTGTTGTAATATTACTCATTATGTAATATACAATATACAAAACAAGAATCAAAACATAATATTTATTGGTAAATAAAAATTTCATGCTTTCCCAAAAACCAAGTTTATCATCCTGCGGTTTTGACTCGTCTGTCTTTCTTACCGACTCATCCGGTTCTACCTCTTTTACTGCAAGACAGCTGATCGTGTTGACCACCAGACCGATCAGTGCACAGATGATCGCTACCGCTCTCCATCCGGCTGCACCGCCACCAAAAGCCTCCACACCGCCTGTTACAGCAAATCCCATAACAATATTGGTTACGACTGCAAACATAAAGCGGATAGAACCAAGCTGTACTCTCTCCTGCGGATTATTGGTAATCAGTGCTGATAATGTGGAATATGCAACGCCGTTTGCCGTGTAAAAAATTGCATTCAGGCAGGTATAAAATGCAAAGAAATATGCATACTGTGCAGTTTGTCCCATATTCGGGATTGAAAACAGCAATACCAGACATAACGACACACCGATCTGTGCATACAGCATCCACGGTCTTGCTTTTCCGAGTCTGCTTTTTGTCCTGTCAATCATATTACCAAAGAAAACATCCGTTACTCCGTCAAAAATCTTTGACACCAGCATTAACGTTCCGATGATGCTGGTCTTTAATCCCATGATATCTGAAAGATACAAAAGCAGGAAACTTGAAACCAGTCCATAGCTGCAGTTTGATGCCAGATCCCCCGAACCATATGCAAGTTTCTGATACCATTTTAAATATTTTTTATCATTCATTTTTTCCTCTTCCTTCTCGTCTTTTTTGCTGCCTGTCCACACATAATGTGCGATCAGAATCACTTTTTTACATTCGAATGTTGTTGCATTTATTCTATCACTTTGCTTTTTTTCCCTTCAATGCTATAATTAGACACAACATCCATCATTTAGTAACATATTCGCGACTATCACCAAAAGTTCCAACGGGAGAATCCAATGAACCAGTCATCCATTGATACTTTAAAAAACAATTTTTTTGAGATCCAGAATGTAAACAGCAGTTTTAACCAGTACTATCACCTGACTTCCCCTTATAATGCCGTCATTGAAACCTACCGCTGTGATCTGGATATGCCTTATTTTAAAATTTCAAGTTTTTCCCCAGAGCACACCAGCCATTCTCTGATCGATGCCACGGAACTTTTGGAAAAAATGAAAAACCGCCCTCTGCACCAACACGATTTTTTTGAAATCATGTTTGTTCTGCAGGGAGAAGCGATCGTTAAAATTGAAAATACAAAACGGGTTTACCCATCCGGAACCGGATGTATTGTGAACTGTAATTTAAGACATGTGGAACTTCTCTCACATGATTTTCGGATTTTCTTTCTGAATTTATCCAAAGATTACCTGTTGTCCCTGTTTCAGTCGGACAATCTGTTCCATCTGATGCCAGAGACAAATATGGAGCAGAGTGATGCGTTTCACTTTTTATATAAAAATGCTGCTGATGAGGATAATACCAAAAAAGAATATCTTGACTTTTTCCCCTCATACCACAACCCGGCAGCCTTTGAGAAACTTTACCAGATTGCAGAAGAAATCATAAAAATCACACTGTCTCCGCAGATTGGTTCTTCCTTTTTTATCAACGGACTGATCTGCCGCTTTTTAGATACGCTTTCCAATCCGGACTTTTTTCATCTGGCAAGTATTCAGATTGATTACGGAAATGATTTTCTGATCTTTACAAACCTGACACATCTATTAGAAAACAGTGACGGGCGGCTCAGCCGGCATGAACTGTCGGATCTGCTCAGTTACAGCGGCGACTATTTAAACCGGATCACAAAAAAATATACCGGAATGACCTTATTCGAATATGGAACTACGTTTTCTCTCCGTAAAGCAGAATATTATCTTTTAAAAACGGATCTTTCCATATCCGAAATTATTGCACAGCTGAAATTTACAAACAAATCTCATTTTTATAAGCTTTTTTATGCAAAACACCATCTGTCACCAAAAGAATTCCGAGGCAAATACCGTAAAGATTAGATGGAGCAGACGGGACTGGCAACTCATCTGACATGAAACCCATATTCACGTTCTTCCACCGGTATCTGTTTTGCCACGATCCGGTCAATGTTTACATAGGTTCCCTGATTTACCAGAGCAAGCACTTTATCGATCTGTTCTTCTGTTCCCTGCATCTCTAATAATACAGAGCCGTCCGGCTCATTTCTTACCCAGCCGGTCACGCCGAGCATGTTTGCGGCATGCTCCGCCCTGTACCGAAACCCTACGCCCTGGACTGAACCATAAACAGATATCTTTTTCCGGATCATATTGTTGCCCATAATATAAAACATTTCCTTTCATCGCCAACGCTGACATATTGGGTTCAACCAGATTCTTTGCTATTTGATTCCACGCGATCGAATCAACCTCTACCCAATCAGTTCGTACTGCATCAGCTCGTATTTTAACTTACTGCCTTCCATAATCTCTGCAGGAAGCAGCGCACGTGCCACAAGTTTCAGATCATCCGATGTGATATCTGTTCTGCGCAGATTAGCATAATCTCCATCGATAGAAACAACTTCATAAAACCAGGTTTCCATTACTGTAAATCCTCCTCTGTATAATAAGTACCTGACATTTCTGCATTGATCTCGGCAATTTCTTTTTTTCCGTTGATATAATCTGCGTAAATGTCCCACAGATCCATATCTCCACTGTCACCAAGTCCGTCCTCGTCAGGAATCCACTGTCTGATCAGCGCAATACGCTGTTCTTTGGTTGTATTTGCAATACTGTAATCTTTCATTTTGCCTGCTCCTTTTTCTGTTTGTAACCATTATTTTTTATATATTTTCCGTATATCTGCAGTCCGGGAAACCTGTGCATCCCCAGAATTCACCAAATCTTCCGTTTCTTTTTTTCAGGGTGCACCCGCACCGTGGACAGATTTTCATCTCTGTCTGTTTGTTTACGGTTCCTTTTAATTCCTCTGCCATAAGTTCAAATACCTGCTGATTCATCCGGCAGTCAGCGAGGGCACGGTGTGCCCCATTCGTAGAAATGCCATAATGTTCCGCCAGATCACCAAGCCGTCTGTGTTTCCACTCCGGGAAGCATTGCTTCGCAATCGCAAGAGTATCTATGTAATCATTCGTGAGTGTCTGTCCAAAATATTTTTCGCAGTCCCTGTACAAGAATTTCATATCAAAACTTGCAATATTGTGGCCTGCCAACACATCATCCCCAACAAATGCCAAAAATTCCGGTAAAACTTTTTCAAAGGTAAGCGCCTTTTCTACCATTTTATCGGAAATATTATTTACTTTGCTTGCCGCATATGGGATATGTCTGCCTGGATTCACAAGTTCACTGAACTCGTCCACGATTTTTCCATTTCTGACTTTTACTGCGGAAATCTCTATAACCTCATCATAAAGGCTCGATATCCCCGTCGTTTCAAGATCATACAGCACATAATCCGGTACATATTCGTTCCGCTGCTTTCCCTTTTTCTTTCCTAACATCAAAGTTCTCCATTCTGATGATATATATTTCTGCTGTCGTTTTTATCATCTAAAATAATATAAGTTAACCAACAAATGATGGTTTGTTTATGAAATAAATCGCCCGTCCAAATGGTGAGTCGCAGGTTTGTGAATGGCATCTTGCGCAAAGCCGGAGTTAATTTTGGTTCCGTTGTAC
>OOCD01000535.1_pt1 | contig 27576 bp, 19 predicted proteins | sample 1671791 | NCBI WGS metagenome assembly OOCD01 (sample SAMN06348193, study PRJEB24527) | human gut metagenome | biome: human gut; feature: ankylosing spondylitis patient; material: feces | host: Homo sapiens | place: China | collected 2015-10
CCGAGATCCCCGTTATTTCTGCCTTTCGGACGGGCAGCCGTATATCCCCGTGGGATGCAACATCGCCGCGATGGGGTCGGTTGCCGACATGGAACATTACCTCGGGAAGATGCACCGCAACGGCGCCAATTTCGGCCGCGTATGGCTCAATACGAACCTCTTCGAGATCGAAACCCGTTACGGCGAGGTGGACACCGCCAAGCTCGTGCGCATCGACCGCCTGCTGGAGCTCGCCGACCGGTACGGCATCAAGATCAAGTTCTGCATCGAGAGTTTCCGCCATATCCGGCCGGGCGTGAACAAGTGGGACACCAAAGCCTCGTACCATACCTCGAACGGCGGCCCGTTTGCCGATGCCGACGATTATATCACTTCGCAGCGTGGTGAGGAGGAGTTCCTGCGCCGCGTGCGCATCTTCCGCGAGCGTTACGGCGACCATCCCGCCGTTTTCGGCTGGGAGCTGTGGAACGAAATGAACGCCGTGGAGACGCCCGAGGAGCACCTGCGCGCGTGGAATGTCCGTATGCTGCCGCGTGTGAAGGAGATCTTCCCGAAAAACCTGGTGATGCAGAGCCTCGGCTCGCTCGACCGGGAGTCGAGCTTCCCGATTTATGAATTCATCAACCGCCTGCCTCCGAACGAGGTAGCGCAGGTGCACCGCTATATCGACGAGGGTGCCGAACTGGCCGTGTGCGGCGCTCCGGTCGACAGCATGGCCTCCGATGCCATCGCCGTGCTGCGCGGATACGGCCTCCGCAAACCGATGCTGCTGGCCGAGTCGGGCGCCGTGAAACCCGTGCATACCGGCCCCCATCCTATATATAAGGTAGATACGATGGGTTCCGTGCTCCACGACGTGCTCTTCGCCCCCTTTTTCAGCGGGGCCGCCGGGCCGGGGCACCTCTGGCATTGGGATCACCATATCGACAAGCAGCATACCTGGTTCCAGATGGGGCGCTTCGCGCGTGCCGTCGAAGGTGTCGACCCCCTTCGCGAAGGGTTCGAACCCGTGCGCCGCGATACGGCGGGGCTGCGGGTCTATGTGCTGCGGGGCGAACACACGCTGCTTGCCTGGTGCCGCGATACGGTGAGCACGTGGCGGCACGAGCTCTCCGAACGCATTCCGGCACAGCGGCTGTCCGGCCTGCAGGTCGACTTCACACCGCTGCTCGGCGGGCGCAGGGTGAAGAAAGTGCGGATCTACGACCCCTGGCGGGACGAGTGGGTGCGCGCGTCCCGCCGTGCCGACGTATCGCTTCCGGACTTCACGCGCTCGGTGGTCGTCCGGATCGAATATTGAAGCGCAGGAGGGTGGATGATAAATCCGTTCTTTATATCCCTGTTCCGTCTTCCTAAATTTGTTGTAACGAAAATCCTGAAGCATAACCAAACCTATCAGCCTATGAAAGAAAAAGACGCTCCGACCTTTTCGATTTTGTGATCCGGCCCTCTCGGTGAACCTCAGTGCGGGCCTGTCCCGCGGCGGCGATTCTCCCCGCGGGACCCAATCAACCAACTACAACCTAAATACCTATGAAAATGAACCATTATTTGAATGTGCCGGGGCTTCTGCGCAGATTCGCGAAGATCGGGCTGGCTCTGCTGCTCGTCCTGTCGGTCGCTTTCGGCGCCGGTGCGCAGGACGTCTCCCCTGCCAGGGTCTCCGGGACGGTCGTCGACCAGCAGGGCATGCCGGTCGTCGGGGCCGGAGTGGTCGTCAGGGGAACCCAGACTGGCTCCGTGACCGACCTCGACGGGCGTTTCACGGTCATGGCGGCCAAGGATGCGACGTTGACAGTTTCATTTATCGGCTATACCACCCGGGAGGTGCCCGTAGGAACTCAGACCGATATCCGCATCGTGCTCGAGGAGAATGTCCAGAGCATCGACGATGTGGTGGTGGTCGGCTTCGGCACCCAGAAGAAGGAGACCGTCACCGGCGCCATCGGGCAGCTGTCGGGCAAGGAGCTGATGCGCTCCCCCGTGACCAATATTTCCAATGCCCTCGTTGGGCGTATCGCCGGTATGGCCGCCGTCCAGAAGACCGGCGAAGCCGGCTTCGAAGAGTCCACGATCCGCGTGCGCGGCGTGGGGACGTATGCCGGCGACCAGAACCCGCTGATCGTCATCGACGGCATCGTGCGCGACATGACGGCCTTCAACATGCTCGACCCGAACGATGTGAAGAACGTCAACGTGCTCAAGGATGCTTCTGCGACGGCCGTGTACGGCGTGCGCGGTGCCAACGGCGTCATCATCGTGACGACCAAACGCGGCCGCGAAGGCAACCTGAAAATTTCGTTCACGGCCAATGTCGGCTTCACCTCCCCGACGACCCTGCCCAGCCTGGTCAACTCCTACGATTATGCCGTGCTGCGCAACGAGGCGTTCGCCAACGACGGCAAGCCCGACGACATCAAGGTATTTTCGCAGGACGAACTGTGGAAATTCCGGCATAACCGCGACTATACGCCCTCCGAGGTCGAGGCGATGGGACACCTTTCGCCCGAACAGAAACAGGCGTTGCTCGACAGTCCCGCCATCTATTACGGCAGTACGGACTACATGAAGCGGTTTTTCGACGCCGGGGTGTCGCCCCAGCAGCAGTACAGCGTCAATATCTCCGGTGGTACCGAAAAGGTGGCCTTCTTCACCTCGGTGGGGTATTCCAACCAGAAGAGCCTCACCAACGACTTCGGGTTCAGCGATGCGGCCTCCAACTCGGGCAGCCACAAGTATAACTTCCGCACCAACTTCGATTTCAACATCATCCCGCTCACCGAGATCAATGTTTCGCTCTCGGGGCAGGTGCGCGAGACGAAGATCATCACCGACCGCAACAGCAGCGTGGACATGTGGGGCCGTTACCGCGACCTGATGCTCAACATCTACGAAGCCCCGCCCTTCTCGGCGCCGGGCGTCTCCGACGGCCGCATCATCACCGATTATGCCGGCGGTACGATCATGGACAGCAACAAGGGCGCATGGGGCAAATCCCCGATCGCCTACATGCTCGAAAAGGCACAGGCGCGTATTAACCAGAGCAGCCTGAATACCTCGATCCGCATCCGCCACCGGATGGATTACCTCGTCGAAGGGCTTTCCGTACGCGGAGCGTTGTCGTATGACCATTATTTTACCAAGACGCTGCGCGTTGCGCCCAACCTGCCCGTCTATTCGATCACGCGCAACCCCGCCGATCCGGCCGAGCTGCTCTATTACGGCGGCGAACACAATGCCAAATCCTACGAGGAGACCGGCTGGGGCAAAAACCGCAAGGTCTATGTCGAGGCCGGCATCGACTTCAGCCGCGATTTCGGCAAGCACGCCGTCACGGCCATGGCGCTCGTCACCGGCGAACGCTACACCTCGCCCGGGCTGAAGTACAACGTCCCCCGCGGCTATTACGGTGTGGTGGGGCGTGTCACCTACGGTTACGACCAGCGTTACCTGGCCGAATTCAACATGGGTTACAACGGTTCCGAGAACTTCGCGCCCGGCAAGCGGTTCGGGTTTTTCCCGGCCGTTTCGGTAGGCTGGGTCGTGTCGAACGAACCCTACTTCCCGAAGAACGACATCCTCACGTGGCTCAAGTTCCGCGCCTCGTACGGGCAGACCGGCAACAGCGAGATCGGCGGCGACCGCTTCCTTTTCCTGCCCGGCACCTGGGGCAGCCACAGCTACGGCCCCTGGAACGGCACCCCGCTCGACGGGTATTTCTGCGGCTCGTCGAACGGTTCGGTCAATAACCCGGCTTTCCCCGGCAAATACGAACAGTCGACGGGCAACCCCGACGTCACGTGGGAGAAGAAGGAGTCGTACAACATCGCCGCCGAGGTGCGCATGTTCCGCGACCGGCTTTCGGTCACGGTCGACCTGTTCGAGGAGAAGCGCAACAACATCCTCACCAAACTGGGGGTCACGCCGGGCATCATCGGCCTGAGCGGCAGCGCCCTGCCGCCCGTGAACGTGGGGCGCATGAGCAACCGGGGTTACGAGATCCAGGTCTCGTGGCGCGACAACGTCGGCACGGATTTCTGGTATGAAGTGGGCGGACAGGTCTCCTATGCCGTCAACAAGATCGACTACAAGGCCGAGCCCTCCTACATGTACGCCTGGATGAACGAAACGGGCTTCGCCTACGGACAGTACAAGGCCTATTACAACGAAGGCTTTTACAATACGCCCGAGGAGGTCGCCAACCATCCCTACAATGCCATCGACGGCAACCGTGTCCAGGGCGGCGACCTGCGTATCATCGACGTCAACGGCGACGGCATCATCGACGACAAGGATATCACCCCGACGGGCTTCTCGAACGTCCCGCGCTTCGCGTTCAGCAGCAACCTGAGCTTCGGCTACAAGGGGTTCGAAATATCCGCGCTCCTTACCGGTTCGGCGCAGGGGACGTTCAACATGAACGGCTACCTCATCACGCCCTTCGCCCAGGGAAACGGTACGCCGCTGAGCTATATGAACGGCCGCTGGACGCCCGAACGCCATGCCGCCGGCAAGCATATCACCTTCCCGCGCATGTCCGTGAATATGGCCAACAGCCAGAACAACCAGAACAATGCCTTCTGGTTCCGTTCGACCGACCATATCAAGCTCAAGAACGTCGAGGTGGCCTATACGTTCCGGAACGCCCGCTGGATGCGCAAAGCGCATATCGGCTCGATCCGCGTATTCGTCAATGCCAACAACCTCTGTACCTGGGGCGGCAAAGACCTGATCGACGGCATCGACCCCGAGCTGGTGCAGGACGGCAGTACGTCCGAAGGCATCATCTACCCGCTCACGCGCGTGTATAACTTCGGTTTCAACATCCAATTTTAAGTCGCAGCCTTATGAAAAAGACCATTTATACGCTTCTCGGCCTGTTGCTGGCGGCCGGCCTTACGTCCTGCCAGGACTGGTTCATCGAGAAGCCCGAAGTGACGGGCATGGATCAGGACGAGGTCTTCAGCACGGCCAAGAACGCCGAGGGGGCGATCGCCGAGGCCTACGCCACGATCCTCTCCTCGGGATTGCCCGTACTGGTGTGGAACAACTCCCCGATCATGCCCTACGAGACGACCGAAGCCATCATGGGCGGCGAAGACCTTTGCCGCCTGACATGGGGATACATGGACAAGCAGGTCGTGGCGGGCATGCTGGCCAACAACGAGAATAACGGCGCCGGTTATACCGACGACTATTTCCCCAACAACTACGCCTACATCCGCAAGGCGTGGCTCGTGTACGAGAACATCGACAAGGTCGCCGACATGTCCGACCGCGACAAAGCCATCGTCAAGGCCGAAATGCAGGTGCTGGTGGCTTTCCGCTACGTGGAGATGCTCAAGCGCTACGGCGGCGTGCCGCTGGTCGAATCGACGCTCACCACGGTCGACGTGCGCTCCCGCTCCACCGTGCAGCAAACCCTTGACTTCATCGTCGGGCTGTGCGACGCGGCCGCCGCGACACTCGAAGGCGTGCGCTGGCCGGCCGACTGGCTGGGGCGCGTGAACAAGGGCGTGGCGCTGGCCGTCAAGGCCGAAGCGCTGATGTACGCCGCCCGTCCCCTCTTCAATGCCGACGCTCCCTACATGCAGATGGCCGACCCCGCGAACAATGAGATGATCTGGCTCGGGGGCTACGATGCCAAGCGCTGGGAAACGGCGCGCCTGGCCAATCAGGAGGTGATCGACTGGGGCAAGGCCAACGGCTTCGAGCTGATCGACACGGGCGACCCCATCAAGGATTACGGCACGGCCGTTGGTACGCCGTCGAACCGCGAGGTGCTGCTGGCCTACAAGCAGCAGCGCGAGGCCGACGACAACGGTATCTACAAGAACTACACCTTCATGCCGACCCACACCGGCCACGACCTGGGGCAGTACCGCGGCACCGGCTACGGTCAGCTCTGCCAGTACCGCAAGGCCGACGGTACGGATCAGACGTGGGCGGGCGTGGACGACTGGCGCCCGGCCGGCGAATACCGCGACAAGGCCGAAGAGTTGGAACCCCGCGCGCAGGCGTCGCTCTATTTCTACGGCGTCAACCCCAAGAACAATACCGGCAACAGCCGTTGGGATCTGTACCAGAACTGGCAGCTCGAATACAAGTGGCAGGACGGCTGTGCCAAGAACATCAAATTCTGGTATGAAGCCGGTTCGCGCGAATGGTTCGAATTCCCGATCTACCGCATGGCGGAGTTTTACCTCAATATCGCCGAGGCCTACAACGAGGAGGGCAACCCGACCATGGCGCTGCGCTACCTGAACGACATCCGCAGGCGCGGGGGCATTCCCGATGAAACGCAGACCGACCGGGTGCGGCTGCGGCAGAGCATCCACCGCGAATGGGCCGTGGAATTCTACGAGGAGAACCAGTGGTATCCCCACGCCCGCCACTGGAAGCAGGGGGCGTCGATGGTCGGCGGGGCCAAGTACAAGTTCGAGTTCTCGCAGGCCGCCGGCGTGTCGTGGAACCCCCGCAAACCCGAGGAGTTCGCCAATTACACGCGCAAGCCCTCCTATGTCCCCGAATACACGTGGCACGAGCGCATGTCCCTTTCGCCCTTTACGCTCAGCGAGGTGAATAAGGGCTATCTGGTGCAGAACCCCGGATATTGATCCGCCCATACACAATCGTTTACCGAAAAAATCAGAATTACATGAATCCCAACCATATGAAAAGTGTGTTTCTCGGAGGCGCGGCACTCGCGGTTCTGGCCGTCGGTGGTGCCGGCCCGGTTTCCGCCCGGGATACCGCGGCTGCGGAACAGCCCGACAGTGCGGCCCTGGAATATGTGATCCCCGGGACATCGGCCCGCACGAAGGCGATGCTGGTCACTTCGTCCGTCTCTTCCGTGACGGGAGACGAGGTATCCATCCCCTCGGCCAATATCAACAACATGCTTTACGGACGTATCCCGGGGCTCGTCGTGTCGCAGACCAACGGGGAACCCGGCTACGATGCCGCTACGCTCAGTATCCGCGGCGTGGCGACCTACAACAACTCGTCGCTGCCGGTCTATGTCGACGGCTTCCAGACCAATATGGCTTATTTCCAGTTTCTCTCGCCTGCCGAGATCGACCGGATCGAGGTGCTGAAGGATGCCGCGGCGCTGGCTCCCTTCGGCATGAGGGGCGCCAACGGCGTGATTTGGGTCACGACCAAGCGCGGTCGTATCGGCCGCCCGCGCGTCACGGTCAATGTCCGGGGCGGCGTGCAGCAGCCCATGAACCTCCAGAAACCGTTGCGTACGGGCGACTATACCCGGCTTTACAACGAGGCGCTGAGCAACGACAACGGCAACGTTTGGACACCCTATTACACGGCCGACCAGGTCGCCCGACTGCCCGACGTGGACTGGTACCGCGAGGTCACCAAGAAGGCCACGCCCTATACCGATGCCGACGTGTCGGTCTCGGGCGGCGACAAGACCGTACGCTATTTCGTGCTGTTCGGCTACATGGGGCAGCGGGGAATCTACGACACCCCGACCAACGATACGCTGGCCAACGCAGGCATCGACCGCTACAATATCCGCACGAACCTCGATATGAACCTCTTCGGTTTCCTGGAGGCCAAGGTCGATGTCGGGGGCCGGATCGAAGACCGCCGTTACCCCAACCGCGCCGCGGGCGACCTGTGGAACGACCTTGCCAAATACCCCGGCTCGGTTTATCCCGTGCGCAACCCCGACGGGACGTGGACGGGTACCCCGATCTACAATTTCAACCCCCTGGCCTCGATCAAGGCGCTGGGGCGCAACTCCACGCACGACCGTACCCTGCAGGCCAATTTCCAGCTCAAGGAGCGGCTCGACTTCCTCGTGGAGGGGCTCTACCTTTCGGAGGCGATGTCGCTGAGCAGCTGGACGCGCGACGGCGCGAGCAACACGCGCAACTATTCGCGCTGGCTCGACGGGGTGCAGCAGACCACCGATAACGACACCCCCTATACCCGTGGCGAGGACAGCGGCCAGAACCAGTGGACGTGGCAGCACTACAATGCCACGGTCGGCTACGACGGCACGTTCGGGCGGCATGTGGTCTCCGCCTCGGCCGGGATACTCTACAATATCTACAAGACAGACTTTTCGCAGAACGGCGCTGCCGGCAAGATGGTCGAATACCGTCACATGACCGTCAACGGGGCGGTCAACTATGCCTATGACGACCGCTATGTGGCGACCTTCTCCTTCGCCGCCGACGGTTCGGACAATTACAGGCCCGGCAACCGCTGGGGGTTCTATCCCTCGCTCGGCCTTGGCTGGATCGTTTCCCGCGAGCGTTTCCTGCGGGACAGCCGCACGGTCGATCTGCTCAAGCTCAGGGCTTCGGTCGGTAAGAACGGCTGGGATCCGATGGGCGAGATGCGTTACCTCTGGGAGGGCTACTATACCGGCCGCGGCGGCCTCAATACGGGAAACTCCGAGCACACGTGGCACGGGGGAACGGCGCTGTCCTACCTCCCGAACCCCGGTATTTTTGCCGAAAAGAGCCTGAAGTACGACGCCGGCATCGACCTGCGCCTGTGGAACAGGTTGTCCCTGAACGTCGACCTGTTCCTCGAAAAAAGATCGGGCATCGTGACCCAGGACTGGATGATCCCCGGTGCCTCGGGCGTGGACAATCCGCCTTACCGCAACATCGGCAGGATGACCAACAAGGGCTTCGAAGTCCAGCTTTCCTGGGCCGACCGCATAGGCGATTTCAATTACGCGCTCACGGGCATGGCCTCGTATAACAGCAACAAGGTCGACTATATGGCCGAGGTCGTGACCGTGCCGACCGCGGCACGCACGGGACGGCGGCTCGACGCCCTGTTCGGATATGTGGCCGACGGGTTCTACGACTGGGACGATTTCGACGTCGGCGGCGAACTCAGGGAGGGGCTTCCCAAGCCTACGTTTGGTGCCGTGCAGCCCGGCGACATCAAGTATAAGAACCTGAACGGCGATACGGTCATCGACGAGAACGACCAGACGGCCATCGGCGACTCGTACCTGCCCAAGTTGCAGTACTCGTTCTCGCTGGCGGCATCCTACAAGGGGTTCGACCTCTTCGCCCTCTTCCAGGGGGCGGCCGGCCGTGACGTGAACCTGCTAGATGCGCCCTTGCAGAACATTGCCTTCCGTGACAACGGCAACGTCTACGGGATTGCCGAAGGCCGCTGGGCCTACTATCCCGAACAGGGCATCGACACGCGGGCTACGGCCACCTATCCGCGCCTTTCGTTGCAGGACAACAGCAACAACTACCGCAATTCGACACTCTGGAAGCGCAGCGGCGACTTCCTCAAGCTGCGCAACGTGGAACTGGGATACACCTTCGCGCAGCCGTCGCTGAGCAAGGCCGGCATCTCGAAGATCCGCATCTACCTGAGCGGTGTCAACCTGCTGACCGTCAGCAGGCTGATGCGCGACTACGACATCGACCCCGAAATCCTTTCCGGCCACCCGGCGCTGAAATCCTACAACCTCGGACTGACCGTAACCTTCTAAACACGACTGCCATGATACGAAAAAATATGAGAATCCTTTTCGCGGGCGCCCTCCTCTGTTCGCTGTCCCTGGCGGGATGCGATGCGCTCGACACCAAGGAAGACCTGAACCTGACGGACGAGATGATGGCCACGCGCCGTTACCAGATGTTCGACTGGGGCTACCGCGTTTACGAACACATCCCCTACGGGTTCACGGCGATCGACGGCAACCTCTTCGCAGCCGTTTCCGACGAGGCGCAATACGTGACCACGTTCAGTTCCACGCAGCGGTTCAACGAAGGCAGCTGGAGCGCCTATTACAACCCCGACGATTGCTATACGAGCTATTACAACGGCATCTATGCGGCGCACGATTACCTCGATAAGTCGGTGGATTACAGGTATATCCTCGGTATGCACCGCGACACGCTCACTTCGAACGGACTGGACAGCTACCGCCGCGACATCGTCGACGTGCAGCGGCTGCGCGCCGAGGCGCATGTGCTGAAAGCCTATTATTATTTCGAGCTTGCCAAGCGTTACGGCGGGGTGCCCCTCATCGACCGCGTATATGCCGACCAGAAGGAGGCCAACCTTCCGCGCGGCACGTTCGACGAGGTGGTCGGCCTCATCCTGCGCGAGATCGAGGGGGTGCGCAACGAACTGGTCGTCGACTGGCGGGCCGAGAACCTCGATGAGAAGTCGGGCCGGATCACCCGCGGCGCGGCGCTGGCCCTCAAGTCGAGGGTGTTGCTCTATGCCGCCAGCCCGCAGTTCAATCCCTCGGGCGAAAAGTCCAAGTGGGCTGCCGCTGCCGCTGCGGCCTTCGAAGTGATCAACATGGGCATCTATTCCCTGCATCCCGATTACGGCGGGCTGTTCGTCGCCGAAACCTCTACGACCAGCCCCGAGACCATCTGGGCGGTGCGTATGGGGGCGACCAACGAGTTCGAACGCAAGAATTACCCCATCGGCACGCAGGGCGGCGGTACGGGTATCTGCCCTTCGCAGAACCTCGTGGAAGCCTATGAATCTACGGGGGAGGATACGGGCGATGCCTATGCCGGCCTCGACCCGCGCTTCTACGCCACCGTCCTGCGCAACGGCGATACGTGGAACGGGCGCACGCTCGAAATCTATGCGGGCGGCGCCGACGACCCCGCCCGGCAGAACGCTTCGCCCACGGGGTATTACCTGCGCAAGTTCCTGAACGAGAACCTGAACCTCACCAACGACGACAAACGGCTTCGCAGCTGGATCGTTTTCCGCTATGCCGAAATATTGCTTAATTTTGCCGAGGCGATGAACGAAGCCTACGGCCCGGACGACGCCCACGGCTACGGGATGAGTGCGCGCGACGCCGTGGATGCCGTGCGTGCCCGTTCTGGGGTGGGGATGCCCCCGGTCGATGTCGACCCGGGCGATGCGGCCGCCATGCGCACGGCCATCAAACACGAACGCCGCATCGAGTTGGCCTTCGAAGACCATCGCTACTGGGATCTCCGGCGCTGGGACGATGCCGGGACGGTGCTCAACCGGCCCCTGCGCGGCGTGAAGGTGACCCGCAGCGGCGACGGCTTTGCCTACACGCCGTTCGAAGTGGCCAAACGCATCTTCGAGGCCCCGAAAATGAACCTTTATCCGATCCCGCAGGCCGAAATCGTAAAATCGGGCGGGGTACTCGACCAGAATCCGGGTTGGTAGACCGAAAAATATCGAACTATGAAAAAGATTGTTATATTCTTTTCTGTGCTGCTCCTCGCATGCGGCGCAGCCTCATGCCAGAAAGCCGACAGCGAAAGGCCCTGGGGCAGTGCGGTGATCTATATGCCGCAGGCCGGCTACACCCCTTATACTGTGCCCAACGACGGGACGGCGCAGCAGTCCAACAAGAATTACCGCATTGACACGCAGGCGGGGAAGGTGCACATTTTCCTGGGCATCTACCGCGCCGGGCTGGCCGAGTTGCAGGCCTACACGGTCAGCGTCTCCGTGGGCAGCACTCCCTTGGACGGGACTGTGTTGCTGCCGGGCCGGGCATACACGCTGCCTTCCTCGGTGAGCTGCCCCGACGGGAAACGCGATGCGACTTTTTTCCTCACGGTCGACATCGCCTATCTGAAGGCGAATGCCGATAAGGATTTTTCCCTGCCGGTCACCATCTCCGACCCGACGCGTTATGCGCTCAACGACAAGCTCACAACGACGCAGGTGCGTATCGACACGTCGGAGCTGCTCTCGAAGGAGGGGCTGTAACCCGGCTTCGCCGCCACTCCGGCACGGGGTCGCCTTAGGCGGCCCCGACTGCCGTTTTGTTTCCGGTCGTCGCCTGAAATCGTTTTTTATAGGGAAATTATTTGCGTTCCTGTTTTTTGCGCTCTTTCTTGCGCCTGCGCCCCTTGGCGCCCGGTCTTTCTCCCGCGGGCGCATCGTCGTGCATCCCGGCGGGCGTTACCTGCAATATGCCGACGGCAGGCCGTTCTTCTATCTGGGCGACACGGCGTGGGAGCTGTTCCACCGTACGACGCGCGAAGAGGCGCGCCTCTATCTCGAAGACCGCGCCCGGAAAGGGTTCACGGTCATACAGGCCGTCTGCCTCGCGGAACGTGACGGGCTGCGCGTCCCCAATGCCTACGGCGACCTGCCGTTTGCCGATGCGGGGTTCACCCGGCCCAACGAGCGTTATTTCACGTATGTGGACGAAGTGGTCGCCATGGCCGACTCGCTGGGGCTGGTCATCGGCCTGCTGCCCGCATGGGGCGACAAGTTCTGCCTCAAATGGGGCCCCGGGCCCGAGATCTTCACAACGGGGGGGCGTGCGGCGGAATATCATCTGGATACTGGGCGGCGACCGTCCTCCCGAAGGGCGTGAACTGATATTGCGGGCCTTCGCCCGCGGCATCGCCCGCGGCATCGCCTGCGGTGTCGCCGGCCGCGAGGATTATTCGGCCTGCCTGATTACCTACCATCCGTGGGGGAAATCCTCTTCGGGCGACTGGCTGCACGACGAGCCGTGGCTCGCGTTCAACATGCAGCAGAACGGCCATGCCTACGATTTCGACCTTTGGGAGCGCATCGCCCGCGATTATGCCCGGCGGCCCGTCAAACCCGTGCTGGACGGGGAGCCGATCTACGAGGAACATCCGATCGACTTCGACCGGGAAAAATACGGCACTTCCGAAGCCCTGCATGTGCGGCGGGCATTCTACCACGAGGTCTTTTCCGGAGCCTGCGGACATACCTACGGCTGCCATGCCGTATGGCAGATGTGGGAACCCGGCCGGTATGCGCCTGTCACGGGGCCCGTGCGGAGCTGGCGCGAATCCCTGTCGCTGCCCGGGGCTTATCAGGTGTGCTATGGGCGGGAACTTATCGAGAGCCGTCCGTTTTTCCGCCGTATTCCCGATCAGGGCGTTATCGCCGGGGATGCTGGCTGGGGGCACGGGCGTTGTACGGCTACCCGCGACAGCCTCGGCACCTATGCCATGGTCTATTCCGAGAGCGGACGGCCGTTTGCCGTCGACCTGGGACGGGTTTCCGGGAAGCGGATCGTGGCCTGGTGGTACGATGTCCGCAGCGGGCGCCCGCTGCGGATCGGGGAATTCCGCCGCCGGGATGCCGGTGCGACGATGACCTTCACGCCCCCGACCTGCGGCAAGGGGAACGATTGGGTACTGGTGCTCGACGATGCGCGCATGAAATACCCGCCGCCCGGGAGATGCCCGGAAGCCCGCTCCGGGGCTGCCGGGTAAGTCCGCCTCCCGGGCGTTTTTATCCGGCGGCGTACAGGGTTTCCTGCCGGTGCGGATCATGTCCCCGCTCCGGGCGCTCTTTGCCTGTTAAAACAAAACACCCCGCACGAAGCCGTGCGGGGTGTGCCTATTAGGGGTGCCCCCTACTTGGTCAGGTATTTACCCTGCTTCTTGAGGGCGTTGTATACCGAGCCGGCCCAATAGTTGCGCAGGCCGAACCCGCCGGGCTTACCGGCCATGTCCATCTGGAGGATGACCTCCTGCGTGGCGGGATCGAACAACACGGCCGTGTAGTATCCGATGCCGTTGCCCTTGTCGAGCGTCGTGGCTATCAACACCAGCCCCTTGTTCCCCGAGCCGTTGTCGTAGCGGGCGAGGATTCCGGGGAGCTGCGCCGCGATGTCGGCCTTCGTGCTGCGGGGCGTGAACTGCTCCGCAGCCAGGCCGCCCAACGCCTCGTTGGCCTGTTCGACATTGGTCGAAAGGATGTCGATGCCGGTGAATCCGGCCACGTCGTATTTCTTGGGTTCGCTGAGGAAGAGGCGGTTGATGGCCTCGAACGCCTTGATGAACTCGGCCGGCTGCTCGTTGGCCCCGACGACGCTCACGCAACTGTAATCCACGCCGTAGAAGTCGGCCGCCATCTTCGTCTTTCCCTTCTGTGCGAAACCGCTGACGGCGATCAGGCACAGGGCTATGCTCAGTAATTTTTTCATGGTTGGGTTTTATTTGGTTTGTTCGCGTAAATCTACGAATTTTATTTGTTTCCGGCTCATTTGGGGCATCTGTTTTTTCGCAATGTACTCCACCTGCTCGAAGACCACCTCGGGTGCTACGCGCACTTTCGAGCGGAACGTGTCCTTGATCTCCTTCTCGAACGCTTCGTCGCGGCGCGTGCTGCCGATTCGCAGCACGATCTGGTCGGTGCCGAGGCTTCCGGTGAATACCTCGATGATGTAGTTGTTCACGCCGGGGATATTCTCCAGCACGTCGTACAGCGCGGGCGGGTAGAGCGTCGTGCCCTTGAATTTGATCATCTGCCCCCGGCGTCCGATCACCGACGAGAGGCGCATCGTCGTGCGGCCGCAGGCGCAGCGTCCCGTGCGGGCGATGCAGATGTCGCCCGTCTTGAAGCGCAGCAGCGGCATGCCCCGCACGCCGAGCGTCGTAATGACCACCTCGCCCTCCTGTCCCTCGGGCACGGGGTTGTTCTGCTCGTCGAGCAGCTCCACCAGAAGCATGTCGGCCGGAACATGCCCGCCGCAGTGGTGCCCGCATTCGGTGATCGAGGTCTGCATCTCGGTCGAGGCGTAAGTCGAGAAAAGTTCCAGTTCGGGCCACAGTTCGGTGATTTTCGCTCCCAGCGTGTTGTTGCTGAAGTCGGTGTCGCGCAGCGCCTCGCCGATGCAGATCGCACGGCGCAGCGACGAGCGGCGGTAGTCGATCCCGTGCTCCTGCGCATAGCCGACGAGTTTTATCAGGAACGACGGCACGACGATGCAGCCCGTGGGGCCGATGCGCCGGATGGTGTCCCATTGCAGTTCGGGGATGCCGTTTCCCACGCGGATCACGCCGCATCCCAGCTCCCGGGCTCCCATGAAGTAAGCCAGCCCGGCCATGAAGCGGCGGTCGATGGTCGTCATCAGTTGCAGGATGTCCTCTCCGGTGCATCCCGCCGTGGTGAACGACATGGCCTCGTTGTAGGCCAGCCGGGCCAGGTCTTCTTCCGTGAGGGCGAACGTCACCGGGTCGCCGAGGGTTCCCGACGTGGTCACGTAGTCGATGATGCGGTTGCGGGGCACGCAGACGAACTCCCCGGGGTGGAGTTGCAGATCCGTTTTGGTGGTTACGGGCAGGTGCCGCAGGTCGTCCGCCGTGCGGATGTCGCCGGGCTGCATGCCGCAGCCGTCGAACATGCGCCGGTAGTAAGGCGAATTTTCATAGAGGTAGGCGACCTCATCGCGCAGGCTTTCCTCCTGGAACGCCGCGATCGCATCGGCCGATGCGAATTGTATTTCCGGGTTTCGTATCATGGCTTGCATTCCGATTTGAGTCTTTCTATCGCCAGGAGTTCGTCCCTGCGGGGAACCCCTGCCTCCAGCGCCTTGCCGAAGCTCTGTGCCGCGCGCTCGTCGTCGCCCTGCGAGAGGTAGTATTCCCCCAGCAGTTTCCAGGTGTGGAAATTCTGCGGGTTGGTTCGGGCGAAGGTTTCTGTCAATTCCCCGTCGGCCTTCCTCCCTGCTTTTATCGCCCGGCGGATGCGGGCTCCGAGCTGGCGGTATGCGACCACGCGCGGGTAGTCACGGGCGAGGTAGGCCGTGTCGGAAGGTATCTCCAGCGCCGCGTCGTACAGCTCTGCGGCGGGGTCGGGGTTGCGCAGGATTGCTCCGAGGTCGTAGCAGACAAAGGCGCCGCCCTGCCACGGCGAGGTCGAGATCCACATTTGCAGGGTTGCCGGTTTGAATATGACCGAGTGGTGGGCGATCGACTGGTTCACCGAACAGTCGTTCCCCACGCCGATGTCTTTGCCGCCCGTGCCGCGCTGGTCGCGCAGCATGGCGGCCGCTGCCGGGACGTCGAGGGGCGCATTCGCCGCCATGAGCTCTTCGAGCCGGGCGAAGCGATGGGGGCTGTCGGTCATGGCGATATTCTCGCGGTTGTCCCCGTCGTCGGCGAACGCCTCCGACTGGTAGTGGTTCGTGCATATGAGGTACTCCCCGTCGCCCTCGTAGAGCACGGTTCGGCGGGGCGTTTTCTCGATGATCGCCGCCCTCCCGTCGCGTGCCGAGGCCACGAGCAGCGATTCGCTGACGAAGGTGTCGCGGCGGCGGGCGATCTCCAGCGCCTCTGCGATGGTCGCCGCATGTTGCAGGATCTCGCGTGCGAGGATCGAGATGGGTGTCGCCGATGCGAGCGGCACGGGCCCTTTCGCGGCATTGATCGTCACGGTTAGCCCTTCGGAGTTCATGCCCGACAGCACGCCGATCATCCCCGCCCAGCCGATGCTGGCGAAGGGATGGCCCGCCTGCGGCCGGCAGAAGGTCACGATCTTGTTGCGGGTGAAGTCGTCGCCCATATAGAAATCGAAGTTGCGCCCGACGACCGGCTTCCCGTCGTCGCTCGCACCGCCCCATGCCGCGAACGAACTGCATCCCACGAGCATGTACTGGCTCATGGCGTGCCCGATGTCGTGCGCCGCGTGGTAGTTGAGCTGGCGTTCGTAGGGGGTGCCGATGGCGTCGAAGTCGTGCGAGCAGTAAAGCGACCGGGCGTATATCTCGCGCCGGTACTCCTCGGGGACGTGCCGCCCCAGGTTGCGGTTGAATATCCGGATCATGCCGCCCAGGAATTTCAGGTAGCCCTCCGAGGGGATGAATTCGCGGATTCGGTCTACGAAAACCTGTTCCTGGTAGTGCATCAGCCCTGCGGTGAGGGCGCCTGCCGCCGCCCCCGACTCTTCGGGCGACCCGGCGGTGTAGAGCTCCCAGAGTCCGTGGGGGTTGCGGCGCAGGAAACTGCCGTGGCATACGGCGTAGCCGCCGTGGTCTGTGACGCGGTAGGCTGCGGTATCGATCGTCACCGCGGGCTGCTCCATGTCTGCCGTCAGGTAAAGGCCGCAGAGGAATGCCGTCGGCAGGACGAGGATCGCCGCCAGTGCGGCGAGTGTGTATTTGAGGAGGCGTTTCATGCGTTGGCGATCTTTTTTGCGAGGTATTCCGTGCCCACTATTTCCGAGCAGGTCGCCGCAGCCGACAGCGTGACGCCGATTGCGCCGTGTACCGTGAGGTTCTGCCCCGTGAGCAGCAGGTTGTCGAATTTGGTGCGGGCCGGGATGTGCGACGCCATGATGCTGCGCCAGTCTTTCAGCAGCCCGTATGCCGCGCCGTGCGGTGCGCCGGTGTAGTGGCGGTAGGTGAGCGGCGTGGCGGCATACGTATGGGCGATGGCATCCCTCAGTTCCGGAAGGCGGGCGCAGGCGAAATCGACCGTCGCCTGCGTCATGGCGGCCTTCAGCGCCGTGTAGGCTTCGGGGCGGCGTCCCGGGGCGGAGCCTTCCCACGCCTTCCAGGGGCGGGTGGCGACGGGCGTCATCAGCGTTACGACGTCGCACCATGCCGGGTCGCCGTCCGGAGCCTGTGCACTAAGCAGCACCATCCCCGGCCGCATGGCTTCCAGGTCGAAAAGCGTCTTCCAGACATCTTTCCCGGCGAAGTAATAGAGGTTCCGGTTGATGTACGGGATCCGCCCCGGCTTCAGCAGCAGGTATGCCGAGAAGAGCCCGTACGAGTCGGGCAGGCTGCCTATCCGTTCCCGGAATGCCTTGCGGATGACGGGCGTCGGGCCTATCAGGCGGAATGTCTCCGCGGGATGGATGGCCGAGATGACGGTTTTTGCCCGCAGCATCCGCCCGTCGGCCAGCTCCACGCCCGTGATGCGCCGCCCTTCGGTGTGCAGGGCTACGACGCGGCTCCGCACCAGCATCGTCCCTCCGTGCTCGCGGATCTTCGCCGCCAGTGCGTCGGCGATCTGCTGCGTCCCGCCCGTAAAGCGGCAGGCGCCCTCGATGTTCGAGTGGTTTACCATCGCGTGGTGGTAGAGCGTCGAACTTTCGCGCACGCCTCCGTAGAGGGGGTTCGTCCCCGCGAGGACATTGCGCAGCAGCGGGTCTGCGACGCATTCGCCGATGAATCCGGCCGCCGGTGCCCCGAGGTATTTCGTTCCCCCGTCCGACAACCGCCCCGTGCGGTGCACCCCGATACCGATGCTGCCGCCGATTTCGCGCAGCTTCGCGCAGTAGCGGCCGAGCCCCGCCTTTTCGTGCGGGAACCATTCCCCGAGGTGCTTTTCGAAGGCTTCGTAACCGTGCATGTAGGCGTAGTCGCCCGCTCCGGGCAGCGACACGACGTCGAATGCCTCGTCGAGCGGCCGCAGGCGCAGTGAGCCGAGGATGCCGAAATATTCGAAGTAACGGCGCATGATGCCGCCGGCCTGCATGCTGCCGATGTAGTGCATGCCCGTGTCGATCGCATGTCCCCGCCGGGAGAACGATTGCAGGCAGCCTCCGGGCAGGGCCGCCTGTTCCGCGACGCAGACTCCCATCCCTTCGCGGGCGAGCATGGCGCCGCACTCCAGGCCTCCGAGGCCGCTGCCGATGACGATTATGTCGAACTGCCCCTGCATGTCACTCCTCCTTTCCGCTGTCCGTTTCCCGCCGGCTCAGTATGTATACCGTATTCGACGTGCGCGTGTCCTTGTGCGCGGCGTGTATCTCCATGCCCAGTTCGCGGGCGATCCGGGCCAGCTCGGGCGTCGAGGTGAAATGCAGCCCGCCGTCGGTCTTGTTGAACCCCACGATCTTCGTCGACCACACCTCGGTCATCGCCGTGGCCTTGTGCCGCTCGGCCTTGCCGCTGTCGCCGTCGCGGATGATGATCCGTCCGCCTGCGTTGAGCCGTGCCGCGCAGCGCCCGATGAGCGCCCGTTGTTCTTCGGGGCGCATGTAGTGCAGCACGTCGACCAGCAGGAAGGCGTCTGCCCCGGGCAGCTCCGCCGTGCGCAGGTCGGCGTGGATGAACTCGATGCCCGGCCGCCGCAGGAAGCTCTGTTCGGCCGTCTCGACCTTTTCCGCATCGTAGTCCATGCCGATGACCCGCCGCCGCTCGCAGAGCATGGCGAGCATGTAGCTCAGGGGGCCGTACCCGCACCCGAGGTCTACGACCGCCGCATCGCGCGGCACGATGCGGTCGAACAGCTCGTAGCTCCGCTCCAGCCGCACCTTGACGCGCATGTACCACTCCAGCACGGGGCCCTTGTAGGTGTAACTCTTGATGAGCATGTCGCGAAAATAGGGGTTGCACGGCCTGTTGTAGGTTTCGTACAGCCCGAGGTACTCCCGGCGCATCAGGCGGCAGGCGGCCTTGGCCTGCGCCGAGCAGTTTGCGGGGTCGGCGGCGGCCATGCGCGGCAGCACGCGGCTTACCACCAGCCCGTGTTTGATATAGATGGGCTGCCTTTTCGACGAGATCATGCCGTTGCCGTAGAGGCAGATCGGCAGGATGTCCAGCCCCAGTTCCCCGGCCAGGTAGAAAGCCCCCTTGTGGAAGCGTCCGATCTTCCCGTCCGCCGAGCGCGTCCCCTCGGGGAAGACGATCACGCTGTACCCTTCGGCCACTTTCTGCGCCAGTGCCGGGGCGAGGCGTTCGTATCCGTCCGCCGCGTGGTAGAACCCCAGGTAGCGGACGATACGCCCGAATACCGGCGAACGCCATACCCAGCCGTTGGTCACCATCACGGCTTTGGGGCAGATGCTCAGCAGCACCAGGATGTCGATGAACGACTGGTGGTTGGCGATCACGACCGCCGGTTTTTCGAACCGTTCGCCCGGCTCGTTCAGGCGTATGGTCTTCGTCGTGACCATCGCCCGCAGGAATCCCCGCGTCATGTGGTGGATCGACCACTGCACAATGCGCTGTTTGCGGCGGCGTGCCATCGGCAACGGCCAGAGCGTGAAAATCAGCGCCTGTAACAACTGGCAGCCCGTCACGAACAACCCGAATGCGTAGGCCGTGTTTACGAGGCTCCCCAGCGTGTAGGGCGCCCCGCCCTTTTCGGTCTGCGAGGTGATCAGCATCCGGAACAGCACGGGTTGTATCGTGTAGGAGACCAGCACCACGGCGACGATGCCGAACAGGGAGATCGTCGCCAGCGAGTGCAGTGCCGGATGGCGTGCGAAGATCAGCGCCCCGAGCCCCACCACGACGGTGAAGGCCGAAAAGAAGATCGCCGTCTTGTGCGTGTCGAGCATCTTGCGCCCGGTCTTGTATTCGCTCAGCAGCCCGTCCATGATGAAGATGCTGAAGTCGTCGCCGATGCCGAAGATGAAGGTCGAGAGGATGATCGTCACGATGTTGAATTCCACGCCGAACATCGCCATCAGTCCCAGGATGATGACCCAGCTGATGCCCATCGGCAGCAGCGACATCAGCGTCAGCTCGATACGCCCGTAGCAGAGGAATAGCGCCACGGTGACCAGTATCGACGAGATCGAGAGTATCAGGTAGAAGTTGTGGTTCACGCTCCGCGCCATTTTCCCGGCGTAGAACGCCCGGTCGGCGACCACGATGTCGTCCGCCGCCGAGAACACGGCGTAAACCTCGTGCTTGCAGCTGTCGGGCAATGTCACATGGCTCAGGAATATGGGTGTCGCGCCGTGCCCGTCGATCCATTCGCGGAATACTTCCCGTGCCGCCGGGGACGAGTAGTCGAGTTTCGTGTACTCCCTTCCGGCCAGTTCCAGTGCGCCGTCGAAGGCCCCTTCGGCGAATCCGTAGCGCCTTTCGCCCTCCCGGATCCCTGCGCGCAGCACTTCGCGGCGCTGCGGCGTCCAGAACTTTCGCCAGCGCCCCAGCCTCAGCAGCTGCTCGGCGCTGTCCACCACGAACGAAGTCACCCCGGCATGGGAGTCGATCTTCCCGGCCTGTTTCAGCGAGTCGAGCTGCCGTCCCAGGCGCAGGTAGCTGTCCACGGCTTCGGCCGGGGTGTCGGCCGCCGTGAGGAAGAGCACCTTCGAACGTTCCCGGTCGTCGTCCATCAGGCGGCCCAGACGCTCCTCGGCCTGCGCCAGATGGGGTGCGTTGTAGTTCAGGTGCATCATGTCGCTGTCGAAGCCGATGCGGTTGAAGAAGAAGAGGCATACCGCCGTGAGTCCGAGTATCGCCGCCACCAGCATGCGGTTGCGGTCGGGGCGCATACCCGTGAGCCGCTCCACGCCTTCCAGCACGGCCGACCCCCCCCCGCGATCCTCCTTACGGATCAGGTGGGGCAGCAGGACGAGGCTGAACAGCGTCGTTCCGACCAGTGTCAGCGAAGCGAAGAGCCCGAAGTCGCGCAGCAGCTGCGAGTCGGTGAAAAGCAGCCCGGCGAAGGCGCCGATGGTCGTGATGCTGCCGATCGTCAGCGGGTAGGCCAGGTCGCGGATGATCTGCCGCGGGTCGTGGCAGTGGTTGGCATGGCAGAGGATGTGTATCGAGTAGCTCAGTGCGATGCCCATGACGACGGTTCCTGCCCCGACGGCTATGGCCGAGATCGTGTGGCACACGAGCGACATGACCGCCAACGCCAGCAATCCTCCCAGTGCCACGGGGATCAGGGCCAGCAGCACCGACAGCTTGTTGCGGAACGAGAGGGTGATGAACACCACGATGACGAGGATGGCGATGTTCAGCGTCAGCATCATGTCGTGCTTGATCTGCCGCGCGTTGTATGCGGCCACGGCCGGGGCGCCGAAGTAGTCGGCCGAGATGCCCTGGGCGGCGTACTCGGCGTTCAGGCCGGCCAGCACCGCTTCGATCCGCTCCACCAGCCGGTCGCCGATGCCCGTGTCGCTGCTCTCGTACCGGGGCGAAATGAAGACCATCAGCGTCGTCATGTCCTTCGAGAAGAGGTAGTCGTCGAAGAGCGTGTAATTGCCCCCGATATTCAGCTCCTGTAATTTTCCCAGTGCCCCGAACGACAGCCCCAGCGGGTCGTCGTAGATGTATTCGTCGATGAACCCGCCGACGGGCGACAGCAGCCTGCGGTAGTTGCTCTCCATCGCGCGCGCGATGCCCTGCCGCGTGAGGAGCGTGTCCATGCGGGCATAGTCCGCCTCGGTGAGCAGCAGCGGCAGGTGCCCTTGCAGGAACGCCCGCATGTCGTCCGCCAGCTCGCTGCCGAACGAAGCCTCGGCCTGTGCCCAGCGGTGGAAAAGCGTATCGGCTTCGAGCAGTTCCACCAGCCGGTCGGCGCAGGCCATCATCCCCTCCGCCGTGGCTCCCGTGCCTTCTGCACCTTCCCGGGTATTTATCATCACGGCGATCTTGTCCTTGATCTTCAGGTTCGAGAATGCCGCCGCGGCCTTCCGCTCCCCGTCGGGGAAGAAGCCGGTGATGTTCTCGCTGAAACGCAGTTGCAGGGCTGCCGCACCCATCGCCGCGACCAGCACTGCCAGCACCGTGCAGAGCAGTGCGCGGCGCCGTTCGAAGAAGTCGTAGAGGGTGATGAAAAGTTTATTCATGGCCGGGCGTGCGTTTACAGAGTACGAGCAGGGCATAGCCGACCGCCGTCGCGGCCGCACCGCATACGGCGGCCATCGTGAAGCTACCCGCGATGTATTGTACGAGGTCTGCGGCCACCCGTTCCAGGGTGATGTCCGAGAGCGAGAGCGGCATGTCGCGCTGCAAGACCTGCGCCCCCGTCCAGTAACTTCCGTAAAGGATGAACGGGATCATCGGCGGGATGCTGATGTTCGAGCTGATAACCGCCACGGCTTTGTTCAGGCGTGTGAAATGCGCCGTAACGGCGGCCGCGATCATCTGGTAGCCCCACAGCGGGGCGATGCCGAAGAAGACGCCCAGCCCGATCGAGGCGGCCAGCCGCGGGTTCGAGTCCTTCGACCGGGTGATGTTGTCGGCTATGAAACGCCGGACTCTCTCCCGGGTGAGTGACCGCAGGAACCGCCAGGGATAATAGAACAGCAGCGCCCCGAGCACGAGCAGCGTGTTGAGGATGCTGATGCGCGTGAAATCCTTGCCCGGGCGGAAATGCGACACGCGCTCGGCCTTTTCGGGGTAGAAAACCCTCACCGGGATGTTGCGCACCTCGATCCCGCGCCATGCGGCGCGTACCAGCACTTCGACCTCGAACTCGTAGCGGCGCGTCGCGAAACGCATCCCCTTCATCCGCCGCACGGGGTAGAGCCGGAACCCCGACTGCGTGTCGTCGAGGCGGATGCCCGTCTCCACGCGGAACCAGAAGTTCGAGAACTTGTTGGCGAAGGTGTTTTTGCCCGGCATGTTGTCCGACCTCAGGTTGCGTGCCCCCACGAGCAGTGCGTCGGGGGTCTTTGCGATCTCTTCGACGAATTTCGGGATGTCCGAGGCGTAGTGCTGCCCGTCCGAGTCGATCGTCAGCATGTAACGGTAGCCGTGCTCCGCGGCGTAGCGCAGCGCCCGGCGCAGGGCGTATCCCTTGCCCCGGTTCGGGGCGTAGGAGATGCTCCCGACGCCCGCCCCGGCGATTATCCCCGCCGTCGAGTCGGTCGACCCGTCGTTCACCACCAGCACGTCCGTGCAGTAGCGGCGCACCTCTCCGATGACTCGGGCGAGGGTCTTTTCGTTGTTGTAGGTCGGGATCACCGCCAGTATGTCGTTCCGCTCGATGGTCATGGCATTTCGCATACGGTGCCCCTGAGTTTGAGCACCGTCTTTCCGTGATTCGTAATCGTGCAGGAGAGCCTCGTGCCCTCCGGCGTGTCGTCCCCCACCCGGATGTCGATCTCCAGCAGTTCGTCCGCCTGCGGCACGACCATGCCGAGGAACTTGCATTCGCGGATGGCCGCATAGCGGAACCTGCGTCCCGTGCCGCGGTTCAGGCATTCCCGTACGAGTTGCAGCGTGCAGACCCCCGGCAGCACCGGGTGCCCCGGGAAATGCCCCCGGTAGACCGGGTGCGACGCATCGAGCCGCACGCGGAAAGCGTAATGCCCCTCCTGGGCCAAGTAGTTGTCTATGCTGGTGAACAGGTCTTGCATCGGGTGTGGTCTCAGGGTTAGGGGTTGAACCTTGCGGGGTCGACCGGGAGGTTGAAACGCTTGTTGCGGAATTCGTAGACCGAATGCCCGCCCTCGTTCTCGCAGAGTTCCATGCGGTCTAAGGTCATGTCCTTCAGGTCGAAGCAGAGCGTGATCGAGTCGATGTACTTGCGGGCGCGCTTCGACTCGGGAACCATTTTCACCTCCCCGACACCCTCCTTTTCGGTGTAGCCGATCTGCCACCCTTGGCCGAACTGCGAGAGGTCGCCGGTCATGCTGGCGCGGATCATCAGCGCCACCTGTTGCAGCATGGGGTTGGCCGACGTCGCGGTCTGGGTCACCTGCCCGGCCGTTTTGAGGATGATGCGGTCGTTGCGGATAATCACCTTGTCGCCTTCGGGCACGGTGTAGTCGAGCGCCATGGCCAGGCTGTTGTCGTAATAGAAGCGGCCTTTGAGCTCGATCTCGTTCTTCATGCGGCGCACCTGTTTGCGCTGCGTGAAGTCGCACTGGATAGTCCTGTTCTCGCGGCTGGCTTCGGCGAGCCGCTCTTTGAACGACGCGGGCAGCCCGGCCCGGGCCGTCAGCCCCGACAGGAGCAGGGCGGGGATGAAAAGAAGTGACGCTATCTTCATGGTTTCTCGGTTTTAAACAGTTCGCATACGGTCGCCGTGCGGTAGCCCCCGCGTTGCAGGTCGTTCAGCACCATCGCCAGTAGCCGTTCGGCACCGGGGCGGTCGTCGTGCAGCAGGATCACCTTGCCGTCGCCCAGCCGTCGGCGGATGCGGCGTGCCACGGCCTCACGGCTGCGCTGCCGGAGCGTGTCGAGCGAGCGGATGCTCCAGCCCACGCAGCGGCTTCCCGTCCGTTTCACGGCGCGTGCCACCATCGGGTTCGTGACTCCGTAGGGGGGCCGGAAAAGGTCGGTTTCCACGCCGGTTATCCCGCGCAGCGACTCCCTGCACCGCAGGATGTCGGCCGCCATCGCCCCGCTTCGCTGCATCGGGAAGCCGGGGCTGTGGCTCCACGTGTGAATGCCGATTGCGTGCCCCTCGGCGGCCATGCGGCGTACGATCTCCGGGTGCAGCTCCGCCTTGCTGCCGATCAGGAAGAAGGTCGCCCGTACGCCGTGTTCCCTCAGCGTGTCCAATACGCGCGGCGTCTGCTCGGGGTCGGGCCCGTCGTCGAACGTCAGCGCCACGACGTGCCCCGCCGCCCGGTTGCGGCACAGGCTGCGGACATACGCCCCCAGCCTGATCTGGTAGGAGCAGTAGAAAAGGGCGAACCCCGCGGCGATTATGGCGATAATTACATACATGTCAATTCGATGGCGGATACGGTGCTGCCCGGGAAATCGTTGTAAAGCACGATCCTCTGCCCGGCGTTCCCCGCGTTCCCGATGTTCCCGGTGTCCTCGATGCTCCCGGCGTTCCCGATATTTCCGGCCTTACCCGTATTCCCGGCCTCCCCGGCGACCACACGGCGGAACACCTCGGCGATGGCCGTGAAATGGGGCGTCACGCCGCTCATCGACGCACGTACCGTCCGGCACTCGCCGCTATGCATCGCATTCCCTGGTTCCTCCCCGTTCCCGGCGGCCGCCCCCGTGCCGGGACTTCCCCCGGCCGGGATTTCACGGCCGGCGTTTCCCCCGGCCGATGTCCTTGTGCCGGCATCTTCCCGGGACTGGATTCTTCCCGTGCCGGCGCTTTCCCCGTCCGGGAATTCACTGCCGGCGCTTTCCCCGATGGCTGTGCCGTCCGTGAACCGGATCCCCGTGATCGCCGCGACCGAGGTGTCGAACGCTTCGGCGGTCAGCACGAAGAATACCGACGATTCGCCCCAGCCGCCCTGCTGTGCCATCCCGAGGCGTTGCAGTACCTTTTCGACCGACGGCGTCGTCTCGTCGAACGCCCCGACCAGTACCGCCCGCGACAACCCCGCGCCGATGCGCAGTGCGGCATCCGTCAGGGCGTTCTCGAAGCTCGTCCAGCGGTTGGCGTAGGTCGTATTATAGCAGTGCAGCCCGCGCAGCAGGGCGATCTGCGCCCCGACCGTGTTGAACGTCGACTGGATGAACGGCGTCGGGTTGAGCATCCGCTCTTCGTTGGCGATCAGCGAGTCGAGGAATTTCTCGCTGTCGGCGATGCACCCCAGCCCCGTGGCCGTGACGACGGCCTCGACCGCCGCCCGGTCGCCGAATTCCAGCAGCGATTCGATGCCCGCCGCGACGCCCGACTTCACCACGCGGCTCATCCTCCGGCGGAGGTTCATTTCGGGGATCAGCTCCTTGATGTCGCGGCGCAGCCCGGCGCCCGATGTGATGCAGTTGACGTAGAGTTTCATTTGGCAAAGATTAACGAACAGCAGTTGCCGCCGAACCCGAACGAATTTGAGAGCACCGAACGTACGTCGGCCTCTTGCGTCCGTGCTACGGGGTGCAGCCCGAGCTCCGGGATCGGCTCCGCGAATCCGGGGTTGCCGTAGCGCAGCCCGTGTGTGATAGCCAGCACCGCCAATACGGCCTCGATGCCTCCCGCCGCGGCGAGCGCATGCCCCGTGTAGCCTTTCGTCGAACTGAACGGCGGCACCTGTCCGCCGAACAGTCGCCGCAGGGCGGTACCTTCCGTGAGGTCGTTGTTCGGGGTCGCCGTGCCGTGGACGTTGATGTAGTCCACGCAGCGCAGCCCGCTTTGTGCCAGCGCCCCGGCCATGGCGCGGTATGCCCCCTCGCCCGTTTGCGACGAGGCCGTTTGGTGATAGGCGTCGTTGGCATTGGCATATCCCGCCAGGCGGCAGTAGGTGCGCATGCCGGGCCTTTCGTGCGTGAGGACGAGGTAACCCGCCCCTTCGCCCAGGTTCAGCCCGGCGCGCGTGGCGTCGAACGGGCGGCAGGGTTCCCGGTCGAGCACCGAGAGCGAGTTGAAGCCGTTGAGCGTGAAACGGCAAAGGGCATCCGTGCCCCCGGCCACCACATAGTCGGCCATGCCGCTCCCGAGCAGCAGGGCGCCGGTGACGATGGCGTTTGCGGCCGACGAGCAGGCCGTGCTGACCGTCGCCGTGTAACCTCCGATGCCGCAGTAGCGGGCGATCCGTTGCGTGCTGTCGGCACAGTCGTGCCCCGCCACGTCGCGCAGCCGCCCTTTCGCCTTGTCCGTGCGGAAGTCGCGGTAGAAATTCTCCGTCAGATCCATGCCGCCTACCGAGGTGCCCGAAACGAGTGCTACGCGCGCCCCGGCGGGGATCGCCGCATCCGCTACGGCCTGTGCGGCCGCCGCCATGCCCAGCAGGGCGGTGCGGGAGGGGTGCTCGCGCTCCGGGATGCCGAGCAGCTCCCCGAGCGCCGCGTTGTCCCGCTTCACCTCGCCCACGGGCACGTCGACAGCCGAACCGAGAAGCGTCGGCTTCCCGATTCCGCTGCGTCCGGTGCGCAGGTTCCCGAGCGTCTCCCCGGCTCCGATGCCGATGGCCGAGACGATCCCTATGCCGCAGACGGCTATGCTCATTGCGGGCGGTTCTTGCGGATAAAGTCGGCCAGCGTGGCTACCGAATAGAATATCGGTTTGGCTTCGGCCGGGTTCGCCAGCCGTATGCCGTAGTGTTTTTCGAGCAGGAGGGTGATTTCCAGTGCGTCGATCGAGTCGAGTCCCAGCCCGTCGCCGAACAGCGGCGCGTCGGTCGCTATCTCGTCGGCGGTGATCTCCTCGAGGTTCAGCGCTTCGATAATTTGTTGTTTGAGTTGCAGTTCCAGATCTTCCATCGTATCTTGTCCCGTTT
>OOCD01000541.1_pt1 | contig 27403 bp, 17 predicted proteins | sample 1671791 | NCBI WGS metagenome assembly OOCD01 (sample SAMN06348193, study PRJEB24527) | human gut metagenome | biome: human gut; feature: ankylosing spondylitis patient; material: feces | host: Homo sapiens | place: China | collected 2015-10
CACTTTGGGGACGTCCTTCTTAGGCTCCACCGTTACATCTGCACCACCGACGATGGTGAAGATTGGCGAAGTGAAAGTGTCCGTGTTTTGATTGGTGGAATCTGTTTTGACACTCTTAGTCACAAAGAGCCAGTAGCCAGTATTCAGGGTATTGAAAGCGCCGTTATCGCTTGTCTGCCAGCCATTCTGCCCTTCAGCGATATTGGCGCCCTCCAGCGCCCTGGCGATCATATCGAGCACAGTTCCAGCATTAACGTTTTTGTCCACTACTTCAGAAGCATGGTTATTGATGAACTCGGCCCATGCCTGAGCAGAATTATCGATAGGCAAATCGACAGGTTTAGAGTCTGCTGCAACTTTATCAAACGCATGAATCACTGCGTTCTTCACGGAACCGTTTTCTCCACCCGCCCATTCAATGTCAGAAAGCGTCTTATCCCCATTCCAGGCGTCATCCTTCATATCCTGCGTGACCGTTGCCTTAAAAATCTGGATACCCTTAAAAGTCGTATCCTTGTAGGTTGATTCCGTAATCGTCACGTTGCCGCTCTGGGCCACCGTCGGCGTGCCCTCAGCAAACGCCATGGTAACCGGGGCCATAACTCCGCCGAAGCTCAGCGCTGCTGTGAGGCCGGCGGTTACTGCCAGGCGTGCGATGTTCTTGCTCATGCTCATCTTCTTTTCCTCCGTTTTCCGGTTGGTTCTCATTTGATCGATCATCATCTGTCTGTGTCTTAGCATCTGCTTCGCTACGTCTCGCCCCGCTCTCTGTGGGGCTGCCAGCTACTCTTTATGGCTGCCACCTCCCCGCTTGACCAGGAGCGCGACCACGATGAGCGCGGCTCCGGCGACCGCTGCGGCGGCCGCGGCGTACATTGCCATATCGCCAGTCGAGGGCATAAAGCCTCCGGTGGTAATGCTAGGGGGTGTGCCGGTGGGCGTGTTGATGAGCGACGCCTCCAGACTGCCCGTCGACCCGTCCGCGCTGTCGGCGCGCAGGGGCGACTCGGCCGTGATGGTGAGCTTGGGCTTGGCGGCCGCCACCTGGTCGACGTCTAGGCCCTCGGCCTTGACCGTCACGGAGCGCGTGCCCTCAAAGGCGGTGTAGCCCTTGGGCGCCTTGAGCTCGCGGACCTCCAGCTTGCCCGAGTCCACGCCCGAGACGGTCACGCGGCCGTCCTCGCCCGTGGTGACGGTGGCCTTGCCCTCCGCATCCCACGTGCCGTCGGCCGCCAGCGTGCGGCCGCGGTCGTCGGCGATGCTCAGGACCGCCCCGGGCAGCGGCTTGTCGCCGTCGCTGCTGCGCTTGGTGAACGCGAGATCCCAGGTGTAGGCGCACGCGTCATCGCTCGGCGTGCGGGTAAAGCCGGCGTCGCCAGACTGGTCGGCAAAGGGAGAGCGCGGGTAGCGCAGGTAGACCTCGTTGGGGTTGCCCTTCGCAATGCCGTGGTTGCACGCGCTGTTGAGCGGCGCATTGTACACGGCGACCACGCGGGCACCCGCAGTAAAGGCGTCGGCCCCGCCGAGCGCGGCGATGAGGTCGCCGGTGCGTACGGTGAAGGTCTTGCCGTCGGCCGCCACCTTGGTGGCGCACTGGGCCGTGATGTCGGTCCAGCCCTTCGCGGGCTCGGTGCCGGCGCGGCCGTCCTTGCCGGCCGAGACGGCGTCGAAGCCGCCGTCCGCGCCCGCCGCCACGTACACATGCATGCTCGCGGCCACCTTGGAGGGGTCGAGCCCCGCGCTCATGGTGTCGACGAACTGCACCGCGTAGGTGTCGTAGGCGGTAAGACCCGCCGGGACCGTGGCCGAGAGGCGCCAGTACAGGTCGTCGGCGACCGTGGCGTCGGCGGCCTTCTGCCAGGCGGCGGTGCTGTCCTCCAGCACGTGCTTGGAGACCTTGGGGGTCGCGGCCTTGGGCTTGACGGTGACGGCGCCGCCGCCCACCAGGGCCATGATCGGCGCGGTGCCGGCCTCGTTCTGGGAGATGGCATCGTCGTCGGCGACGATGAGCCAGTAGCCGCAGGGCAGCTCGGCCGTCGTGCCCGCGTTAAGGGCCACGGACACGGCGCCAGAGCTCTGGAGGGAACGAGCGAGCTGTGCGCTCAGCGCGCTCGTAAGGTGGGAATCGGTGTTGAGCCACTCGGCAGCTTCCTGCGCGGCGGTCTGGGAATTGGGCATGCCGGCGCTGTGCAGTACAGGCAGCGCGGCGTCGCGCACGGCGTCGCTTGCCCAGGCAAGGTCGGTGGCGATCTTGGCGTCGCTGTCGCCGTCGACGACGTTGGCGCTAAAGATCTGGTAGGCGTCGTAGCCGCGCGCCACGGTGCCGCTCACCGTGATGGAACCGGTCGAGGTCGGCGCGGCCTGCGCGGATGCGGGGAACACAACCGCGCAGGTGCCGATCAGGAGGGCAAGCAGCGCAAACAAGATCGGGAAGGAGCAAACTTTCTTATTCACGACGCTCGCCTCCCTTCGCATTCGCCTTGCGACGAATGTGCATCCAGGCCGCAGCAGCGCAAAGCACCGCCGCGCCGGCAAGGTACGTCAGAGTGACGCCTGACATACCAGAAAGGGGCAATGTGGTGGAGTAGGTGTTGATGAAGGTGGGGTTATCGGTCTCGTGTTCTATGTTGTTGGCGTCGACCTCGTAGTAGGTCGGCGTGCATTTCAGCGTGCCGTCACCGTTGTCCGTTGCCGTCACCACGACCTTGAAAGTCTTGGTGTCGTTGGTATAGCCCTTGTGGCTGGTGCCTTCGCCGGCGTCAGCAGCACATTCACAAATGTAATAAGTGAATGTTGCCTTATCGTCGTTGAAGTCGCTGACTTTGAGTGGTCCGATCTTCTGCTCGGCGAACGTCACCGTCTGCAAGTTGTTCGAGTCATCAGCGGTACTCTTTGTATCAAGCACCGTTTTCTCGCTGCCATCCATGGTATATAGCTCGAACTTGAACTTCTTCATCTCGCCGCCATCGACCTTCTTGGTCACCTGAGGTGTCCAAGTGCCTGAAGTCTGGTAGGGCGCAAGTTCGTTCGTAAACGCAGGTTTGGAGCTGTTGCCGATTTTTACGGTCGAGATTGTATTGTCTTTCGGATCTACACTCCAGTTATAGAACTCAGGAGATTTACACTCGGTGAAGCCCGTTTCGCCTTCCCTTTTAACGGATACTGTGGAAGCGCTCTTATCAACTTCATAACGATTAATATTGATCCCCAAGAGGTTGGTCGTATTAACTGGTGTCGTACCAACCTTTATATGTATTTTGTAAATGGCCTTATCAAAGGTCGTGCCTTCCTCATTGATAGGGACTTCAACAAGGTAGAGGTCGTAATTGCCCGACTGGTAGTTCGCAGCCGTATCAATGACGATCTCTCCACTTTCATTAACGGTAACCTCGGACGTCGCCTCGCATCCGTTTGCGTTAAGTGAGCCGTCCGTATTCCAATACGGCTCCCCAGCTGAATCGGCGGCTTTACCCAACAGCTTGAACTTATAGCCGTGGCCCGTGAGGCCTTGCGGTTTGCCGTCCTTCATGAGGACCTTGTTAGCCTTGACCTTGATTGCAGGATACACGTCCAGGGAAGTAACCTCACCGACGATGAGGTCGCCGTTGGTCATGATGCCACCGCCGTGGGTGTAGGAGTAGTTGCCACTGATGATGGTCGTAGCCGCTGCCTGTGCATCAATTTTAGCCTGGTCGGAAGGATGAGCCTCAAGGCCAAACATGTACTTGGCCTCGGCGCCGCCATTAGGATCGATGGTGATTTTCTGGCCATCGCAGGTACCTTTCCAGCCAGCCGAGTCGCCACCGAGCATCTTGCCAAGAACGACAGCGATTGTCTTATCCGCGCCAGTCTTATTACGGACCAAGAAGAAATCCTCATGACCGGAATTTTGGAAGAGATGAGTAACGTAATTTACTTCATCGCGGTCTTCAGTTTTGTTGTCGCCGCCAGCGGAATAATGAAACGCTGGATGTTTATGTTCATTTTGATCAAGGTCTGGCAGCTTTTTGCCATCTTGATCAACGTTATCTGTGTTGTCATAGATAGCAGCGCCATTTGAGTGCGAAACGATTGTCTCGCCCGTAGGACAAGCACCGACGCCACCGCCCCAGCCACCGGCGCGATTATTAGTGATCAGCGTCTTGAAAATATTGAGCCTGCCGCCCTTCTGGATAAAGACACCGCCGCCGCCCCAGTCGCCGCCGCGGCTCTCACCCGTCATGGTCTTGTTGTTGGTGATGTAAATCTTGTCGGGCGCGTCCGGCTTAGTCCCAATATCGCCGGTAGTACCGGTGGAAATACGGAGACCACCGCCCTCAGCGTTTGCAGATTTGTTGCCGGCAATCGTGCCACCTGTCATCTTAAACGTAATCGCCTGGTTCCAGAAACCAGCGTAGATTCCGCCGCCGGCCTCTTTGGAGTAGTTGGCCGTAACAGAACCGCCCGTCATGGTCAGTGATCCCTTTTTATTATCACTGCTCGTTGATGCAATGCCGCCGCCACCGAGGAGACCATTGTTGTAAATTTCCTTAATAGCGACTTGAGCTTCAACTCGGTTGTTAGTTATATTGGCAGAACCACTGATGGTTACGGTTGCACCCTTGGTATAAACACCGCCACCATAGCCGCCGGTGTCGGCGCTTCCGCCATTGCTGACAGAAACGGCATACGTAGCGTTGCCCGAGATGACACCACCGGAGAGATCCAACGTGACACCGCTGTCGGCAAAAATTCCACCACCGGATGCAGCCTTATTCGCTGCAATCACGCCGCCGGTCATATTGAGTGAACCCGCTGCCATGCACAGGCCACCGCCCCAGCCGCCGCCGTTACCGTTGGTGACATAACCGCCAGAAATATCGACAGTGCCCTGAGAGAAAATAACGTGACCGTTGTTGCCCAGGATACGAGGCGTTGTGATCATGCCACCCTTAAGGTTGAGCGTGCCCCCATCCTCAACGGAAATGACTTGATTTACATAGCCCGTTTTGCATGCAACGATAGCGCCGAAATCCTTAACAGTGTGCTGGTAGGTCGTTTCCCTAGTACCAAGACCGTTAGGCGTGCTTTCAGTTACGTAGTATGTGAGTTGTTGTGGAACATTTCCATTGAACTGCATCTGTGCTAGCTGACCAGGTTCACCGCTGGTAACTTCAGTCGGCAAGTCCTCCGCCGCACCTTCGACAGTTAGCGTAAAGCCCTTTGAAATTGTGATAAATGTACGACCAGCGTCGCCTATGCCATTGTTACCGCTGCTGTAATAAAGCTTGTGATGCGCAAGGTCGATCGTAGTGTCTTTGTTGATCGTAGTGTCTTTGTTGATGGGGATCGGCTCGCTCGAACTAATATCAGCAGCCAGACGCAGCTTTGCGGGCTTTTTCGCCGCGGGAAGGGCAAGGTACGTAGACAGGTCTTCATCACTCTTCAGCAGCGCGTACCCCTCCGAATCTATATCAAGTTCCCGAGCCTCACCTTCATTTGCAACAGTAGCGACCTTATAGACAGACTGCCCATCATCCGCGGGCTGCGCAGCGCTCTCGGCTCTCGTGTCATCAGACGACGGGGCCGCCCTGAGAGCATCGTCGCCAGCTTCGTCGCCCTCGGTCTCGTCACTATTCAGGTTTTCGGTATCCCCGTTGTTGGTGCTGTCTACATCAGTAGACTCACTTGAGGAACCCCCCCCCATCACAGTTCCCTCGGTAGAAGCTGCCTGGGCGTCGTTGGCAATGGCCTGCGAGATCGGAGGCATGACGAGCGACAGTACCAGGCTCAACACGGAGGCTCCGCACAAAACGCCTGCCAGTACACGGCGCGTCGCTTTTTTACGCTGCTTAGTTTTTTCTGAATTCGCTTTCATCGATGTCTCCTCCCCAAGAGACCGCGATCTTGCTCTTTCACTATCAAACGTATCTGCGCAATCTGTAATTGCGCTCGCTAAGTGATGCAATTATAACGATTGTTTAAACATCTGAGCAGCAAAACCGACATTTTTGTGCAAGTTCTTAATTCTCTTGACATTTACTCAGATTTACCTTCGTTTATTCGCTATCTATTTTTTATTTCTGCTGGTAATTTAGTTGCCTATTATTTTTTAATGGCATTAGATTTATTTGCACAACATTTTGCTCAAGAGCAAACATCCCGTGAGCGGTGTGTCATTACCCGGGAGGAATATCCTACCAAACTGATGAGAATATCTTTAACCCATCGGTGGTTAGAAGCGTGATGTTTAAACGACGTTATTTGAATTTACGCGAAGATTTTAGGCATCAATTCGCCCAAATCGCCTGAGGCCACCGCAAGGGCGCCTGCCCCCTTTGCGGTGGTTCTCCCCCGGCGCTACAGCAGATGTTCCTCGATAAAGATCGCGATGCCGTCTTTGTCGTTGCTGGCGGTTACAAAGTCGGCGGCGGAGCGGGTGGCATCGCTGCCGTTTGCCATGGCCACGCCCACGCCGGCGCCAGCCACCATGCAGGTGTCGTTATCGGCATCGCCAAACACGCAGATGTTCTGGAGCTCCATGTCGTTGAGCCCCGCCACGCGCACAAGGCCGCGCGTCTTGGACACGCGCGGATCCATGAACTCGTAGAGTCGCTGCGTGGTTTGCAGAGCAGCCGCCTTAACGGTGTCATCGCCGAGCGTCGACGCCCGCTCGATAACCTGCGGCATCACCTCGGGCGCCATGGTAAACATCACCTTGGGCTGCGGATCGCGCAGGAACTCGGCAAAATCGACCACCTGGTAGGGCACACCGTCGACGCGCGACAGGTGCTCGACGCACGCATTGCTCTCGGGCACGTAGAACACGCCGTCCCGGGGGCAGACGGGCGTTGCCGGAAGGTCCGCCATGTGCTTGCAGATGCGCGCGATGGTCTCGCCCGGCAGCGGATAGCTTAGCTCGTTGATGTCGTGCGCGCGGTCGATGATCTCGGCGCCACCGCAGCCCACGAGCACGTCCACCAGGCCTTCGATGCCCCAGAGCTCGTACATGGCCTCGGTCGCGTGGGCGTCACGCCCGGTGCACAGGCCAAAAAGCACGCCGTGCTCGCGCAGGGCGCGGATCGCCGCCACGGTTCGCGGGGACACCGTGTGCTCGCTCGTGAGCAGCGTGCCGTCGATATCGCAGAACACGGCTTTGATGCGGCTGAAGGTGGTGTCCATGGGAGCCTTTCTGGGTTGTGCGGCGGTGTGGGGTGTATTCGCGAACGGCGTACATGGTATACCAAGGCGCGGGCGCGGCCCGTCAAAGCAAAAACCACCACAAAGGTGCCTGGCCCCTTTGTGGCGGCCGGACTCGCTGGGTGGCATGGCCCGTGGCGCAAACCATCACAACATTCGACGCTTTTCGGCAAAATCGCGATTTTCATCGAATGTTGTGATGGTTTTTACTGCCTTGCGGCACGTTGCAAATGCCGGCGTCCAAACAGCAGCAGCGCCGCGGGAACCGCCGTCACGACCATGCCCGCACCAACGAGCGTCTGCTGCACGCCAAACGTCGCCGCCAGCCAGGGAGCAATCGCCAGCGGGGCTACGCCGGCGAACATGTTGCCAAAGCCCATGACCGAATTTACGCGACCAAGCTGCTCGAGCGGAGCCGTCGTTTGCACGATGGTGTTGTGGAGCGGGTTGACGATGCCCCAAGCTATGCCCAGTGCAATCTGGCCGACAAGAGCCACGCCCACGTACGGTGTCCCCACATAGAGCAGACTTCCCAGGCCCACGGACATAAGCGCCACAAGCAGCGTCTTAAGGTTGACCAGGTGCGGCGGCAAGCGGAGCGCGAGCACGGCACCCAGCACCGCGCCCACACCGCAGGCCGACGAAAGCCAGCCCATCCACTCAACGCCGACGTGCAGGACATCGCGGTAGAAGAACGACTCCAGCGGATCGAAGGCTCCGTAGCCAAAGTTCGAAAGAAAAATGATGCAGAAAAGTAGCGCGAGGACGCTGTTGGTGAAGACCGTCTTGATGCTAGTCGCGAAGGTGGCGCGAGTGGATGCGCTGGGGTTGGAGCTTTGTCCCGCACGCTCCCCTTCCTCTGCCGAATCGGCATCCGCATGCCCGGCGACATGGCTGGCCCGCGGCCTAAAGCCCCAACCGACGACGAACGCCAACACAGTAGAGAGCATCATAAGCACGAACACCGCGCGCGACGACGTAGCCGCCGCGACAAAGCCGCCCAGCGCGGGTCCGACGATAATGCTCACGTTTGAGAACATGGCGATGGCGGAGTTGATGTCTTTGAGCTCGACGGGGTCGTCGGTGAGATAGGCCGGATAGGATGTGGCAATGGGCTGGGCGAATCCCATCGTAAAGCCCAGAAACACCGCGCCGAGCAGGACGACGCCGGTCGCGCTGCCAAAGGCGAGGATCGCCGCGCCGGTTGCCAGCGTGCCCACGATGCTCAGCAAGAAATGGTAGCGCGGGCCCCGGGCGTCGAGCACCGCGCCACCCGCAAAGGATCCCATGATCACGAATACATTCATAAACAGGACGGCCAGCGATGTCGCGACGACCGAAGCGCCGTCCGCATAGGTGAGCGTTCCGATGACGCCGATAAAGTAGCTGGTCTGAAAGCCGGTGTAGATGAGGAAGCGCATTGCCACCAGGCGCTTGGCCTGCACGGACAGCGACGATTGAGATTTTGAGAAAAGAGAGGCGAGCATGGAGACTCCTTGTTTCATACGAATACGGGCGGCGGGCATTCGCCACCGTCTGTCAAATCAATCTATCCGCATGAAACATTAAGGACGCATCAAGCCCCTTCTCTCCGTTTTCGCCCGTCATGAACTACTTGGTAAATTGTAAGGCATGTCCCACACATCTACTAAAGCAAAATCCACCACAAAGGTGTCTGGCCCCTTTGCGGTGGAAGTGACATTTGCCCAGATAAAACCTGCCAAAATAAACCTGTCCCTTTTTGGCAGGTTATGGCAGCGCAGCGAGCCGGTTCCAAGTGCCCCAGGTCGCCCCGAAAGAGGAGCGACGCGTACTTTGGTACGCGAGCGACGGCTTGAGGGGCGAGATGGGGTGCTTGGGGCCGGCGCAGCGTCAAGCCTTAAAGATGATCTTGGATAAGATCGCAGATGGCTCGGGCGTCGTTGATATTGATGGCTCGGGTCGCGAAACCGGCGTCGAATGCCTGACGCGCCAAGGCCTCATTGCAGGCAAGGGCCAGCGTGTGGCCATCGACCAGGTCGAGCGAGCTCTTGCCGCGCAGACGGTCGACACCGGAGCGCGCGACCACGATATTGTCGAAGCCCTCGGTCTTGTAGCCCTCGATGATCACCACGTCGACATCGTTGTAGCGCGACAGCAGCTCGCGCGCGGGCATCTCGTCCTCCTCGCGCGTGTCGGCGTACTCCGCCCAGCGCGTGGCGCAGATGAGGCCCACGTGCTTGGAGCCGGCCTGGTGATGGCGCCAGGTGTCCTTAGCGGGCACGTCGATATCAAAGCCGTGGTGCCCATGATGCTTGAGCGAACCCACGCGCAGGCCGCGGCGGGTGAGCTCGGCGATGACCTTCTCGACGAGCGTGGTCTTGCCCGAGTTTTGGTAGCCGATAAACGCAATCGCGGGGACGGCCGGGGCCAGAGTTGCGGGCGCGACGACGGGTGCGCTCGCGGGCGCGGCACCATCAGCGGCCACGGACTCAACAGCAGCGACCTGACGCTCGGCACGATCCCACACGCCCGAGCGGCCGCCCTCCTTGTGCAGCAGGCGCACGTCGACGATTTCCATGCCGCGATCGACCGCCTTGCACATGTCGTAGATTGTCAGGCACGCGGCACTCGCGCCGGTCAGGGCCTCCATCTCGATACCCGTCTTGCCCGTCACACCCGCCGTGACCAGTACGTGAAAGCCAACCTGCCCGTCCGCGCGTGCCGGCGCCCAGCCCTCGGGCACGTCCTCGGCCGGCGTCCCCGCCGGAGCGATGGGCGCAATGTCGCACTTACTCTTGGTAATGAGCAACGGATGACACATGGGGATGATGTCGCTCGTGCGCTTGATGGCCATGATGCCCGCCACGCGCGCGCAGGCAAGCACGTCGCCCTTTTTGGCGCGGTCCTGCAGCACCATGGCCTGCGTCTCGGGGTGCATAAGGATGGTGCCCTCGGCGATGGCAATGCGATGGGTCTCGGCCTTGTCGGACACGTCGACCATGCGAACCTCGCCCTTGGCGTCCACGTGCGTCAGCTCGTCGCGACGGGCGTCACGGGCGGGCTCGGTGGCAGCACTGGCAGTCGGCCGTGCGGACGCGTCGGCGTTGCCAGCATTCGCCGCAGCCGTGACTTTGTGGGCAGACATCGCGGCCCTGCGAGCGGCCTTGGTGGCATCGGCGTACCTGCTCTTGGCCATATGATCATCCTCCGATTTGGGACATAAATCGTTGCGTGCCCTCAATTATCGCGTGTTCCTGCGGTTTGTGGGCGACGGCATCGCGCCAAATCGAAAGTACCTGCATATCATCACCACGGTGCAGGGCGTCGCGCACCGAATACTCGGCATCGCTGAACAGGCACGGACGCACGTTGCCGTCGGCCGTCAGGCGCAGGCGGTTGCAGCTCGCGCAAAAATGGTTGGACATGGCGCTAATGAAGCCGACCGTTCCCGCCGCGCCCGGAAAGCGCCAATAGCGCGCGGGGCCCGCGCCGGCAGGAGCGTCACTGATGTCGAGCGGTTCGAGCTCGCCCAGACCTACCGCGGCGGCCCCGGCATTGACGCGCGCCCGCAGTTCGTCGCTCGGCACGGTGTCGCTCGCATCCCACAGCGCCGGATTGAGCGCAGGCGCATGCGGGTCCACAGCGCAATGCGAGCTCGTGCGCTCGTCGCCGATGGGCATGTATTCGATAAAGCGCAGGTGGATGGGGCGGTCGAGCGTGAGCCGCGCGAGAGCCGCCACATCCTGGTTGAGCCGGCGCACAACAACGCAGTTGACCTTAACGGGCTCAAAGCCCCAAGCCAGCGCCGCGTCGATGCCAGCCATGGTCTGTTCGAGTCGACCCAGGCGCGTGATCTTTCCAAACAGCGTAGGGTCGAGCGTATCGAGCGAAATGTTGACGCGGTCAAGCCCGGCATCTTTGAGCTGCGGTGCCAGTTTGGGCAACAGGGCGCCGTTGGTGGTGAGCGAGATGTCCTCGATCTGCGGAATCGCGCGGATGTCGCGAATGAGCGGGATGATACGGCGGCTGACCAGCGGCTCGCCGCCCGTCAGGCGCACGCGGCGAATGCCCTCCCCCGCCACCAAGCGCACAAAGCGGGCGATTTCCTCGGCACTGAGTAGCTCGTCGTGTACACGGGGCGCCACGCCATCGGCCGGCATGCAGTAAATGCAGCGGAAATTGCACTTGTCGGTAACGGCAATGCGCAGGTAGTTGATATCGCGGCCAAAACCGTCATGTTGCACGTGCCCGTCCACGCAGTCCTCCCCTCGCGCGGCGTTTTATTCTTCGGAAAACATAATACCCCACGGGAGAATCATGCCGACACCCGTACGACAGGACAGGTCGCTTCGAGCAAAACGGACTTTCCAAGCCCATCCTCAGCATACAAACCATCACAACATTCGATGCTTTTCCCGATTTTGGCAAAAAACGTCGAATGTTGTGCTGGTTTGAAGCGAGGTGAGAGGCGCAGAGGACCAAAGCATCGTGCTCGAACAGGTTAATCCAACTCTTTTAAGCCATGCGCCAGCTGCCAGTACTCGCCGTGTTGGGCGAGCAGCTCTTCGTGCGTGCCGCGCTCGATGATGCGACCGTGTTCGAGGACCATGATGGCGTCGGCGTCGCGGACGGTGGACAGGCGGTGCGCGATCATAAACGTGGTGCGTCCGCGCATGATGCGGTCCATGCCGCGCTCGATGAGCTTTTCGGTGCGCGTGTCGATAGAGCTCGTGGCCTCGTCCAAGATGAGCACCGGCGGGTCGGCAACGGCCACGCGCGCGATGGCGAGCAGCTGGCGCTGGCCCTGCGACAGGTTGGCGCCGTCGGCCGTGACCGGTGTGTCGTAGCCTCTAGGCAGGCGGCGGATAAACGAATCCGCGCAGGCAGCCTCGGCAGCGGCGCGCACTTCCTCGTCGGTCGCGTCGAGCTTGCCAAAGCGGATGTTCTGTGCGATGGTGCCGCTAAACAGGTGCGTGTCCTGCGGCACAATGCCGAGCGACCCGCGCAGGCTGGCCTTGGCAATGTGCTTGACGTCGATGCCGTCGTACGTGATCTCGCCGTCATCGACCTCGTAGAAGCGGTTGATGAGGTTAGTGATGGTCGTCTTACCGGCGCCCGTCGAGCCCACAAACGCGATCTTTTGCCCCGGCTTGGCAAACAGGTTGAGGTCCGTGAGCACACGGGTGCCCGGCACGTAGGAAAAGTCCACGGCATGGAAGCGCACGTCGCCGGCGAGCGGGACCAAGCCGCACGTGAGCTCGGTGCCGTCGGCAGCCACCGCACGGCCCGACTCATCAACGGCAGCCACATCATGCAGGTGCCCGTACGCGCCCACGCCCTGGCCCTCGGGAATCTTCCATGCCCACGCGGCGTCGCCCGTCTGCACCAGCTCCACGCAGCCCTCGTCCACCTCGGGCTCAAGATCCATGGCGGCAAACAGGCGCTCGGCGCCGGCCAGCGCGTTGAGCAAGAAGTTGCCCAGCTGCGTAAACTGATTGATGGGCATGGCGGCCTGACGCACAAAGACCAGGTAGCTTGCGAGCGCACCTACATCGGCCAGACCGTTGATGCAGAGCATGCCGCCTGCCACCGCAACGATGGCGTAGTTGGCATAGCCGATCACCACGGTCATGGGCACCATCGAGTTGGCGTAGGCCTGCGCGGCACCACCGGTGCGGCGCAGCTCTTGGTTGCGCGCGTCAAAACCAGCCACGTTGGCCTGTTCGTGATTAAAGACCTTGATGACCTTTTGGCCCGAGACCATCTCTTCGATATATCCGTCCAAATCGCCCAGCGACGCCTGTTGGGCGGCAAAAAAGCGCTTGGAACGCATGCCCGAGTAGCGCGCGTACAGCACAATGGCCACATCGCACACGAGCGTGATAATCGTGAGCTGCCAGTTGAGGATGATGAGCATGGCCGTGGTGCCGACCACCTGGATGCTCGCCTGAATCACGTTGGCAAAGCTGTTGTTGAGCGCCTCGGAGACGGTGTCGACGTCGTTGGTAAAGAAGCTCATGATGTCACCCGAGCGCGTGCTGTCGAAGTAGCTCAGCGGCAGCATCTGGATGTGCGCAAACAGGTCGCGGCGGATATCGGAGACCACGCGCTGGGCCGCGCGCACCATAATCTGCGAGTAGCCCAGAGCCGAGAGCACGCCCGCGGCGTAGATGGCAGCGGTAAAGATAACCTGCCTGGCGAGCAGTTCCTCGCCGCCCGTTGCCAAACCGTTGACGATGGGGCGCACCATGTAGGTACCGGCAAGGCTTGCGATGGCGGCCACAGAGGCAAGCACACCCACTGCGAGCAGCGAGAACTTGGCATGCCCCATGTAGGAGAGCAGGCGGCGAAGCGTCTGCGCCAGATTGGCGGGACGGGCCTGAGCGGATGTCTTAGGCACGATGCTCATCTCCTTTCGCAGCCTGAAGCGATCCACTGGGGCCAGAGGAAGACAGGGCATTTGCGCCATCCACGACGCCCGCATCCCCCGCAAACTCCATCTGCGAGGCATAAATCTCCTGATAAATGGCGTCGCCCGCCAGCAGCTCCTCGTGCGTGCCCACACCGTGGACACAGCCGTCGTCCAACACCACGATGCGGTCGGCATCCATAACGCTCGCAATGCGCTGCGCAATGACAATCACCGTCGTATTGGGAATCTGAGCAATATGCTCGCGAATCTTAGCGTCGGTCGCCATATCGACCGCGCTGGTTGAGTCATCAAAAATGAGCACGCGCGGATGCTTGAGCAGCGTGCGCGCAATGCACAGGCGTTGCTTCTGGCCGCCCGAAACACCGGCGCCGCCTTGGCCCAACTCGCCGTCCAGCCCGCCGATGCGATCCAGGAACTCGTCCACGCATGCCGCCCGGCAGGCCGCGAGGAGCTCATCGTCCGACGCCTGCGGATTGCCCCACTGCAGGTTCTCGCGCACGGTACCCGTAAACAGCACGTTCTTTTGCAGCACGATACCCACGGCGTCGCGCAGGGCAACCAGGTCGTAATTGCGCACATCGCGCCCGCCCACGAGCACGGCGCCTTCGGTGGCGTCGTACAGGCGCGCGATTAGCTGCACAAGCGAACTCTTGCCCGAGCCCGTGCCGCCGAGCACGCCCACCGTGGAGCCCGCCTCAATGCAAAGGTCAATATGCTCGAGCACATCCTCGGCAGCATCCGCGCGGTACTTAAACGACACGTCGCGAAACTCGATGCTTCCGTCGGCCACCCCGTGCACGGCAGTGGCAGCGTCGGGCGCCTGGATAAGCGAACGCTCGTCGAGCACCCGCGAGATGCGCTCCACGCTGGCAAGTGCGCGGGTGAGCAGCAAAAACACGTTGGAAATCATCATGAGCGAGTTCATGATCAGCAGCACATAGCTCATAAAGCCCGTGAGCGAGCCCACGCCGAGCTCGCCGGCAAGAATCATGCGCCCGCCGATCCACAGAATGGAAAGCGCCGCCACGTACATCGACAGCTGAAACACCGGCAGGTTGAGCACGGCGTTGCCAAAGGCCTTCGTCGCCGTGTGCGCAAGCTCGGTATTGACGGCATCGAACTTGGCCTCCTCGTGCTCGGCGCGCACGTACGCTTTGACGGCGCGCACGGCGGTGAGGTCTTCCTGCACCACACCGTTGAGATGGTCCATCGAGGTCTGCAGCTGGCGGTAGAGCGGACTGACGCGATAGGTGATAACGCCCAGCACGATCGCCAGCACCGGCAGGATGATCGCAAATACAGTGGCGAGCGGGCGCGACAGCACCAGCGCATAGACCAAGCCGACGATAAGCGTCACGGGGCCGCGCACCATAGGGCGAAAGCCGTTGCCGATAGCGTTTTGAATCACGGTGATGTCGGTGGTCATGCGCGTGACGAGCGAGCTAGCGTCGTAGTTGTCCAGATTGCCAAAAGCGAGCGTCTGGATCTTGCGATACTCGGCCTCGCGCAGGCTAGCGCCCAGCCCCGAGGCGACGCGAGCAGACGTGCGTGCATAGCCCAAGCCAAGTACCAGCGAACATGCGGCGCATACCAACATATACGTGCCCTGCAACAGCATGTAGTTGATGTCGCCCGCGGGCACGCCCACATCGATGATATTTGCCATGATGACCGGGATAAACAGCTCGAGCGCCGTCTCGGCCGTCACAAAGAGCACGCCGAGTATGGCGTCGCGGCGGTATGCCCCCAGATAGGAAAACAAAATCTTGAGATTGCGCACGCAGGTTCATCCCCCATCAAACGTTGTTCGCAAACCCACGTATTATGGCGCGCCGTGCGGCGGTGTCAAGTGCTCCGAAATCGATTTCTGCAAGGCTAGTGCAGGCGCCATGCTCACAGGGCGCATGTCCGTATTCAATTGGAAATGAACGCGAGCGTGACCTTTTCGCCCCGCTGCCAACACAAATCTTGACTCTACAATCGTTGTAGGGTTTTCACTACACTGGTACGTAAACGATCTAAGCCAGAAAGCGCCCCGCCCATGGAACACGACCTCACACGCGGCAATGTCCTCAAGACCATCGCGGTCTTTGCCCTGCCCTATATGCTCTCGTACTTTTTGCAGATGCTCTACGGCATGGCCGACCTGTACATGATGGGACAGTTTAGCGGTGCCGCCGGCATCACCGCCGTGGGCAACGGCGCGCAGACGCTCTATATCATTACCGTGACGCTCGTGGGCCTGGCCATGGGAACGACGGTCATCGTCGGCCACGCCGTGGGTTCGCGCCGCTTCGACCGCGCCGAAGCCGCCATCGGCAACACCATCACGCTCTTTATGGGTATCTCGGTGGTGCTGGCCGCTGTCCTGCTCGCACTGTGTCCGCACATCGTGGCGCTTATTGGCACGCCGGCCGAAGCGGTCGAAGGAACTGCCGCCTACCTGCGTATCTGCTTTATGGGCATTCCCTTTATCGCCGCGTACAACATCCTCTCGGCCATCTTTCGCGGCCTAGGCGATTCGCGCTCGCCCATGTACGTGATTGGCGTGGCATGCATCATCAACATCGCACTCGACTTTCTGTTTATCGGCCACATGGGGCTCGGCCCCGTAGGCGCGGCACTCGGCACAGTCATCGCGCAGACGGCGAGCGTGGCTCTCGCGCTCGTGTGGCTCAAGAGCCGCCGTACGCACATTCACCTCAAGCGCAGCGACCTGCGCCCCCAGCGCAAGGTGCTCGGCAGCATTCTTAAAATCGGCGTGCCCGTGGCTGTGCAGGACGGCTGCATCCAGGTGGCGTTTATGTTCATCACCGTCATCGCCAACCACCGTGGGCTAGTCGACGCCGCCGCCGTGGGCCTAGTCGAGAAGATGATCAGCTTTTTGTTTATCGTGCCGAGTTCCATGGGCGCTACCGTCAGCGCGCTCACGGCGCAAAACGCCGGCGCGGGCAAGGGCGACCGCGCGCGTCAGGTGCTCAAGGATGCCATGACCATCTCGGTGGTGTACGGCTGCCTGATCACGGTGCTGATGTGGCTGGTAGCGCCGGCGTTTATCGGCTTTTTTGCCAAGGACCCCGCGGTGGTCGCGGCCGGTACCGGCTATATGCACAGCTATATTTTTGACGCGATTTTTGCCGGCATCCACATTTGCTTTAGTGGCTTTTTCGCTGCGTATGGCAAGAGCTACATCGGCTTTGCTCACAACGTGCTGGCGGTGGCGCTCATTCGCGTGCCCGGCGCCTGGCTGCTGTCGAACGCCTATTCCGACACGCTGTTTCCCATGGGTATCGCCTCGCCGTGCGGGTCAATTCTGTCGGCGGTCATTTGCGTGATTGCATTTACCGTACTCAACCGCCGCGGGGTTTTTGACAAGCTGGCGGCGTAGCGGGGCGACGCAAAATCGCCCTGATCGACGACATCATCAGCGACGACCCAGCAACCTACGTGACGCAGATCACGGTGCCGGTCTCTCTAGGCTAGACCGAGCCTCGCCTCTAACTCGGTCAACGCCTCAAAGGCATCGCGAGATGCACTCGCCGCGCGCTCGCGCTCGGCAACGCAAATTCGCATCATTAAGCGCTCTTTTGCCTGCACTTGGGAATGCCTCGCGCGCCCTTCCGCCTGCGAGCAATTGCGATTCTCGATATCCATTACGCCTCCGGCACCTCACCAGTCGCCAGGATCTGCTCGAGCGCGTCCTCGTCCAGCACGGGTACGCCCAGCTGCTCGGCTTTGGTGAGCTTGGAGCCCGCTTTGGGGCCGGCAACCAGATAGCTCGTCTTCTTGGACACGCTGCCCGAGACCTTGGCGCCGAGCACCTTGAGCGCCGCGCCTGCCTCGTCGCGGGTGCGGTTGACGAGCGTGCCGGTGAGCACGAAGGTCAGACCCGCGAGCGGTTGTGCATCGGCGAGCTCGCCCGCCACGCCCGCGTCGGCTGCGGCTTGTGCATGCGCGGCGCCCAAGTCGACCTCGAGCGACAGACCCGCCTGGCGCAAACGCTCCAGCACGGCAAGGTTTTCGGGCACGGCCAGGAACTGCTTGACGCTCGCCGCAATCTTGGGACCGATGCCCTCGCACTCGGCGATGTCCTCTTCACTCGCCAAGATGAGCTTATCAATCGACAGGAATCGCTCGGCGATGACCTCGCCCACGCTCTTGCCCACGTGGCGGATGCCCAGGGCAAACAGCACGCGACCGAGCGGCTGGCTCTTGGACTTGTTGAGCTCGGCGATGATTTTCTCGGCCGTCTTGAGGCCCACCGGGATGGGGTCGCCCTTCTTGACGCCCTTTTTGCTGTTGGAGCTAGCGTACACGCGCCCTGTGTCCAGGCCTGCGATGTCGTCGACCGTGAGCTGGTAGAAGTCCGCGACATCGTGGATCAGGCCGGCAGCGATCATCTTGTCGACGATCTCGTCGCCCAGGCCGTCGACGTCCATGCAGCCGCGGCTTACCCAGTGAAGCAGGCGCTCCTTGAGCTGTGCGGGACAGTCGATGGACACGCAGCGGTAGGCAACCTCGCCATCCTCGTGGACCACGGGGCTACCGCACACGGGGCAGACCTCGGGCATGTGCCAGTCGACCGAATCGGCCGGGCGTTTATCGAACACCGGACCTACGACCTCGGGAATCACGTCGCCCGCCTTGTGCACGATGATAGTGTCGCCCTCGCGCACGTTTTTGCGACGGATCTCGTCGATGTTGTGCAGCGTGGCGCGCGCGATGGTGGAGCCGGCAACCGTCACCGGGTCGAACTCGGCGACCGGTGTGAGCACACCGGTGCGGCCCACCTGGATGCGAATCTCGCGCAGGACGGTCTGCTTTTCCTCGGGCGGGAACTTAAAGGCGATGGCCCAGCGCGGTGCGCGGGCGGTAAAGCCCAGGTCGAGCTGCTGCTGGAAGCTGTCGACCTTTACGACCACGCCGTCGATGTCGTAGTCCAGGTCACCGCGGTGTTCGAGCGCCTGGGCACAGAACTCGTGGACCTCGGCGGGTGTGGCACAGCGAGCCACGTTAGGGTTGACGCTAAAGCCGGCGCTACGCAGCCAATCGAGGAACTCGCGCTGGCTGTGGACGTGCAGCGGATCGGTATCGGCGATGGCATAGATAAAGGTAGCGAGATCGCGGCGCGCCGTGACCTTGGGGTCCTTTTGGCGCAGGCTGCCGGCGGCAGCGTTGCGCGGGTTGGCGAAGGGGTCGCGCCCCTCGGCATCGGCCTCGTCGTTCAGGCGCACAAAGCTGCCCTTGGGCATATAGACCTCGCCACGGACCTCGATGGTGCGCTCGCGGTCGGCGCCCATGTGGGCGAGCGCCGGCTCGGACAGGTGCATGGGCACATCCTTGATGGTACGGACGTTGAGCGACACGTCCTCGCCCGTGGTGCCATCGCCGCGTGTGGCTGCGCGTACGAAGGTGCCGTTTTGGTAGGTAAGCGCCACGCCCAGGCCGTCGATCTTAAGCTCGCAGGTATAGGTGACGCTGCCGGCACCGAGCGCATCCTCGGTGCGCTGGAGCCACGCGTCGAGTTCGTCCAGATCCATGGCATCGTCCATGGAATACATGCGCGCCATATGCGTGACCGGCGTAAACTGCTCGCTCACGTACCCGCCCACGCGCTGGGTATAGCTGTCGGGCGTCACCAGGTCGGGGTAGGTGGCCTCAATTTCCTGCAGCTCAACGAGCATCTTGTCAAAGGCGGCGTCCGTGATCTCGGGCGCATCGAGCATGTAGTAGCGATAGGCGTGGTAATCGAGCTCGTGGCGCAGCTCGGCCGCACGCGCTGCCGCCTGGGCACGGGCATCGGCCGGTACGGCGGTATCCGTGCTCGCGGGCGTTTCGGTATCGATGTCCACGCCGTCACCAAACAGGCTCGATTGCTCCATAGCGGCACTCCTTCGCTCGATTTCAAACGGATACTAGAGTACCACCGGTCGCAATGAGGCCGAATAGCGGTCTCGAACCGCACCGAATCGGCAGCCGCCAGACTGGGGTGGATCGCGCGATCAAACCATGCCCCTGTCAGTTCCAAATGATCCGTTTTCCTCCGTCCCCAACGGATCAATAAGAAAAAAGGGCTGTCCCACGTTGATGGGACAGCCCCCTGGCCTCGATATGTGCGAAACGGCTCGCTAGTAACCCTGACCGTAGCCTTGACCCTGGCCCTGCTGGCCCAGCAGCTCCTCCAGGTACTGGCGCAGCTGTTCGTCGGTAATACCGCCGTTGCCGGTGTCGGTCGCGCTGTCGTCCTGCTGCTGGTTCTGCAGCTCCTCGTCGGAGCCCAGCTCGACGGTAACCTTCTTCTCTTCCTTGCCGCGCATGAGCGTGATCTCGACCTTCTCGCCCACCTCGTGGCTGCGCAGCGCGATGATCAGGCCATCGGCGCTCGAAATCTCATCGTCGCCCAGCTTGGTAATGACATCGCCCTCTTGGATGCCGGCCTTGGCGGCAGGACCGTCCTCGACGACGCTTGCCACGTACGCGCCGCTATCGGTGCTCAGCTTGTTAGTGCGAGCATTGAGCGCGTTGACGCTCGAAAGCGTGGCGCCCAGGTACGGATGAACCGGCGTCTTGCCGTCGATGATCTGGTCGGCAATGTTCTTGGCATAGTTAACGGGAATGGCAAAGCCCACGCCCGAGCTGGAGCCCGAGTAGCTCTCGATGAGCGAGTTGATACCCACCAGCTCACCGTTGTCGTTAACGAGCGCGCCGCCGGAGTTGCCCGGGTTGATGGCGGCATCGGTCTGGATCATGTTGGCATAGATGGTGTTACCGTTGGTAGAGCTCATGGCCGTGGAGCGATACAGCGCCGACACGATACCCGTGGAGACAGACTGCTCGTTGCCGAACGGCGAGCCGATCGCCATGACCCACTCGCCCACGTTGAGCTTGGAAGAGTCGCCGATCTCGATCGGCGTGAGCTTAGAGGCGTCAGCATCCTTGAGCTTGATGACGGCTAGGTCGCTCGAAGCATCGTTGCCCACGAACTCGGCCTCGTAGGTGGTGCCGTCGTCCATGGTCACCACGTACTGGTCATAGCCATCGACCACGTGGTTGTTGGTGAGGATGTGGCCCTCGGTATCGAGCACAACGCCCGAACCGACGCTGCCCGAGCCGTCCGACTCGTCGGCAGACTGCGAAAGCGAGCCATTCTGGCCGCCGCTCGAAGTGGCGGTAATGGAAACCACGGAGGGCAGCGCCTTGGCAGAGACGGCCTCGGCCAGCGTGGTGTCCTCGGAGTCGATCGTAATCTTTTGCGTCGATGAACCCGAAGCACCCGCCGTCACGGCATTCTTTCCGCTGCCAATGTTGAGCGTGCCACTCATAATGAGCGCAATGACCAGCAGGGCGCCGCATGCACAGCCGGCGAGCGCCGTAATAAAGATCGGCAGCTTTTTGGTCTTAGTCTTGACCACGGTGTGCTTGTTTACAACCTGCTGGCTGCCCAGCGGCTTTCCGGTCTGCGTGTCGTAGGCTTGCACGTAGGGAATGTTGTTGCCGTCGGCAGGGGTCGACTCCACCTGCACGCGCGGCTGCTGCTGAGTCTCGCCGGCGTTGCCCGCGTCCTGGGGACGCTGGGAATCGTTCTCGCTCATGGCTGCGATCCTTTCGTCAAATAACCAAAGGCCCGCCAAACATGTGGCGGGCCATCATTGTTCACGTTGAGTTGTACCCCAAGCTGGGCAGTCCCGAGCACTAGATGCCAAGATTTCAGCTTTGCTTAAGTAATGACATGCTTATAGGCCAATTCGTTTTATGCCGTCATGTCTATTCGATATAACAGTCGATAGCAAAGCTATATGTTGAATCGTTAATGAAGTCCGTAATCGTCGCGCCCATGCCTGATCCGCACGTCCACTTATCCTTCTCCGCGTCGTATGGCGTTGGCCCCCACCCCGTTTCATATGATGCTTCGCCTTCTGCGAAGTAGTTCATCACATATTTATCTTTCTGCATGAGCGCATACCAAGCGTTTGCATACATCACAAGCGGATCGATTTGGACTATCGAGTACTTTCCGGAACGAATCTCAATTTCTGTTTTATCGTTATAATAAGCGACTGTGAGCTCAATCTTGGCAAGCAGCGGCAACGTTTCATCTGATTCCCTCTGGATTGTTATGACATCACCGGCCATAGCGTCACAGTTTTGCTCTCTGGCGTGAAAATAGTCTCTCTGCTTCTTGTTCGCGTTTTTTCATTGCCATTTTCATCTCTGACCACCGTGTCGACCACGAGCGTCAATCGCTTCTGAGCGTCCGGCAACTCCACGGCTTCTGCCATCCCGGCTCGCATCAAAATAGGAGCCCCCGCCATCAGACCTAAGAACTGCTTTCTATCAATCATTCTTCATTCCCCTTGTCTACTTGATTTGACTTTCTCAGCTGAATGGGGATACAGAACAGTCCCGTCAAGTTCCTTATCTTCCACAAAAACTAGAATCCATTTATCACCTGCTTTCAACCCTGAGACATATCCGGAACTTGACTTACGGCGCATATCGATTCTCTTACGGCAACCACTTGGCATAAGCGCCTCAAATTGCCCGTTATGAACATCCGATAGAGCGCGCACCTCGACTGCAACAACCGTGTCGTTTTCTCCCCCATTAGTCGCCCTTAACAGAAAGAAGCTCGCTGCGGTGAGCAAAGCAAAGGAAAGCACCAATAGGAGCATTGCCCTTCGAATGAACTTGTCGCCGTTCACGAGTACAATCAACCCTTGCAATATGTGCCATCGTGAGACGTGTAAATTGATACGTCATATGGAAGAAACTGTAGCTGGTTTGTCCATCCATTCCAAACAACAAGCAGGTACTTCTTGGCATTCGAGTATGTGTTATGCATTGCCACGTAGCCCACAACTGCCATTGCGTGCCCGCTGACCGGAGCCTTCCAGAGAAAATACTCAGATTCCCCGAGTCGGTATTCACCCTAAAGGAATCCCATGACGGATACCAAACGAATGACGTCTCAAGCTCCTTGCCTCGTCTTGCACAAAACTCCTTTAAGGCCGGAGCGGGTTTGTCAGGAGAAGTCTTGCCTTGAGTAAAGTACAGACCAGTCGCTTGATCATATTTCTTTTCTTCTTCTTCCCATGTCCCCGACAGCCTCCAAAGCTCCGAGTATAAATCGGACAATTTAAGGCGGTTCAAAGTCACATAGTGACTGCTAACTGCAAACATTGCCGAAACAGCGCAAGCATAAGTCCCCGTTTCTTTGATAACTTCTGTTTGCGTTGGCGTTATTATTCCCGAAACCGTTTTGCTCGCATCAACAACATATCCCTGTTTATACAAATCCTTGGCAGATACAAAAACGTCATCGAAATGTTCCGGCGATCCGCTGCGATTGCCTCCCGAGGACAATTTATTTGGTACTTTTTTTCCACTTGCGTCTAAAACAATGTTTTTATCTAAGTCGGCAACGCCAACAGTTAGCTCGTCAATCTTTAACGCAACGACGTTATCCGAGGATGCGAGGAGTGCAATTTCTTCGCTTGCACTCTCGATAGGTAAAAGAGCGTTCGGAGCCAAGCAGTATTCGCTGATCCACCAAGATCGCTCTGAATCAAATACGACGTAGCCATAGTTAACGTCATCCCGCTTCGCACGAACGATATACCCGATTGATTCCCCATCGGAATTCACCATTTTTACTGGGTCACAAGCGGTCACCGGCTCATCCGATACATCATCAAAGAAAGCCTGCGCTTGCTCCACAGCTATTTGCGGTGTGACACGGACCAAGTCGTCGTCTCCAAAAACCAACCTTGGAGACATCAGGGCGGCAAGCAACACTATGAATCCGACAATCACCTTTCTCGAATAACGCATTTCTTCCTCCATCCGTGTAGTAGGGAGATACGGTAACTAGATGATATTTGCTAGATAGTGTTATACGTTTGATATTGTTTTTACTGACACACATTTAATCGGTGAAAGGTCTTCTTTTCGCCCTAAACGAGAAAAGGGTACTGGTGAAATCTCCGGTACCCTCACATTGCCCTCTATTTACTTGCTAGTCCTTAAACAGATAACCCACGCCACGGACGGTGGTGATGTGTGCCGCAATCTGCGGGCCCACCTTGGAGCGGATGCGTCGAATGTGCACGTCGACGGTGCGCGTGCCGCCGCAGTACTCAAAGCCCCACACGCGGTGCAGCAGCACCTCGCGGCTGTAGGCACGGTTGGGGTGCGTGGCCAAAAAGCTCAGCAGCGAGTACTCCATCAGCGTCAGGTCGATGGGCTCGTTATCGAGCGTCACCTGGTAGGTAGCCAGGTTGATCTCGAGGTTATCGATGTTGAGTACATCGTCGGCGGTGACGGTCTCCTCCTCGCCCATCAGGCGCTGCGCACGAGCCTTGAGCTCGTTGGGCGTCGCCGTGGGGCATACAAAGTCGGCATGCGCGTGATTGGGCAGGCGCAGGGTGCCGAGCGCCTCGTCGTCGACGATCACCAGCATGGGAACGCCGCCGCGATCGTCAAGCCACTTGGCGATCTGATCGATGCGGTCGCTACGGATGCCATCGGAATCGAGAATCAGCAGGTCGAAGTCGTGCGCCGCAGTCGGCGAATCGGGGGTGGCCAGGCTCACCTCGACACCCAGGGTAGTCGTCAAGCTGCGGGCAAACTCGTGGAAGCGCGTCGTGCGCGCCATGAACAGGGCACTCTTTTCGGACATATCGGCCTCCAAAGAAATGAGCTCAATCGTACTGGGACAAGCCAGCGCGATTAGGAGTTCGCCAGGTAGTGCTTGATCTCCCACTCGGTGATCGTGGATTCGAACTTATGCCACTCGTCACGCTTCTTTTTAAGGAAGAAGCTGTGGATGTGCTCACCGAGGGCATCCTTCATAAACTGCGAGTCCTCAAATACGTCGAGCGCCTCTTTGAGCGAGCGCGGCAGCGGCGTGTAGCCGGCCTCGACCATCTGACGGTCGGTGAGCTTGAGCGTCTCGGCCGTGGCCTCGGGCGGGAGTTCCAGTTTGCGCTCGATGCCGTCGAGACCGGCCGCCAGCGTGACGGCGTTGACCAGGTACGGGTTGGCCATGGGGTCGGGGCTGCGAAGCTCGATGCGCGTGGACAGCTGCTTGCCGGGCTTGTAGACCGGAATGCGGATCATGCTCGCGCGGTTGCGCAGGCCCCACGTGGCGTACTGCGGCACGGAGTCGCCGCCGGTAGTAATGCGCTTGTAGGAGTTGACCGTAGGGTTGGTGATGGCGCTGATCTCGCGCGCGTGTGCCAGGATGCCGGCCATGTAGTGCTTGGCGACGTCGGAGAGATGGTACCTCTCGTCGCCCTCGCCCCAAAAGACGTTGTTGCCGTCATGGTCGAACAGCGACTGATGCAAAAACATGGCGCTGCCGTCCTCGCCCGCCAACGGCTTGGGCATAAAGGAGGCGTGGCAGCCGCTCTCGTAAGCCTGCTGCTTAATGATGAGCTTGGCCGTGGTAATGGCGTCGGACATACTCAGGGCCTCGGCATGGCGCAGGCTCATGCCGTGCTGTGAGCGACCGGCGGCGTGGAAGGTGTACTCCACGGGCACGGACATCTTCTCGAGCGTGAGGACCGTGTTGCGGCGCAGGTCGCGAGCGGCGTCGCTCACCGAAAGATCGAAGTAGCCCACGTTGTCGAGCGGCTCGGGGGTGTGCTCGTCGGGGAAGTAGTAATACTCCAGCTCGGCACCCACGTTGAGCAGATAGCCAGCCTTCTCGGCCTTGTGAAACATGCGGCGCAGGGCGTCGCGCGGATCGCCGGCAAACGGCTTGCAATCGGGGGTGCACACGTCGCAGAACACACGGGCGACGCCGTTGTGGCTCGGGCGCCACGGCAGGATCTGGAAGGTCGAAGCATCGGGGAATGCGAGCATGTCGGCTTCCTCGGGCGTGGCAAAGCCCTCGATGGCCGAGCCGTCAAAGCCAATGCCCTCCTCAAATGCGACCTCGAGGTCCTCGGGGCTAATGGCAAAGTTCTTGAGACGGCCGAGAATGTCGACAAACCACAGACGCACAAAGCGGATGTCACGCTGCTCTACGGAGCGGAGTACGTAATCGATGTTCTGCTGGTTCATGTCGCTCCCCTTTCTTTCGGGCGGGTTTCGACTGGTCTATATCGCAGATACTATCGCAGAAAAATGTTTCCGCAGGGTTAAAGCGTATCAAGCGCTCAAAAAACGTGCGCGAACAGGCCATTGCGAACGAGCGGCTAGCGCGAGGTCGAAGCGCGGTGTTCGATGCGGCCGGGTATCTCGATGCGCTTGGGGGCGAGCTTTGCGGCATCGCCCACCGTAGTGGTAACGATGTCGATGCGCTCGGAGAGACGCTCGACTACGCGCTCGGCAATGGTGAGGGTGTCCTGCGCGGCCGTGGTCACACCGCCAAAGAGCACGTGGTTCCAGGGGTAATCGTCAAACGTCGCAATCTTAAGGCCCGCCGGCAACGAGGGGCCGAGCTGGGCCAGCGCCTCGGTCAGACGCAGGAAGACCAGGCCGTTGACGGCAATGAGGCCGAGCTTTTTACCCGCATAGCCGCTGATGGTCTCGTCCAGGCGACTGACACCCGTGGCGCCACCGTCCGCCAAGGTGACGACCTCGCCCGCAAGACCGCGGCGCGAAAGCTCGTCGGCAAAGCCCTCGGCGCGCTCGCGACGCACGGGGCTGTCGTCGCTCGCCTCGGTGAGCAGGCACAGGCGCTCGCTGCCCGCAGCGGCCAAGGCGTCTACCAGGCCGGCGACCAGCTCACGGTTGTTGGAGGTCACCAGATCGACACCGCCGGCGGCAACATCGCGGTCGAGCAGCACAACAGGCAGGCGTCCCGCAGCTGCGACGATTGCCTCGTCGTTGCCGCCGCAGGTGTTGACGACCAGGCCGTCCACGCCGGCATCGATAAGTCTAGTGAGCGACTCTGCTTCCTTGGCGGGGTCATTGCCGCTAATGGCCGTCATAAGCGAGCAGCCGCGCGCGGCGGCGCTAGCGGAAAGCCCTTCGAGCATGGCGCTGGAGAACGGGTTGGTGATGTCGGCCAGAATCACGCCGATGAGGTTGGTGCGTGAGCTGCGTAGATTGCGTGCAGCAGCACGTGGGCGATAGCCAGTGCGCTCGATAACCGCCGCGATGCGAGCGCGGGTTTCCTCGGTCATCTGCCCGGGGCGGTTGTTGAGATAGCGCGAGACCGTGGCCGGGCTCACGCCCGCCTCGGCGGCAATGTCCTTGATTCTCATCTGCGCCATAGCGCACCCCGTTTCCCAATTGTCGGCAGTCTGAGCCATTTTAGGCATTTTTTTAAAAATCTCGCTTGCAAAACGTTGTAGGTGAGCAGGATCGTTTTTGCGTCTCGAGCAGATGCGGTGATGGGCTAGATAGACGAGTCTTTGGACAGCTCGAAATAGTCGGGATGCAAGGCGATAACCGGGCCCTGCTCCTCGGGCATCAGGTGCAAGTGCGTCTCTGCCAGGTAGCTCGCCGTGTCGGTATCGCCCCTCATAATGGCCTCGAGAATCCGACGATGTTGTCGACGAATCGGCTCCCAATCCAGATCCTGCGACACCATACGCAACCAGTTGTATCGCTCAAAATGCGTGTTGACGCTCTTCATCCAATCCCACAGCATGTGACGACCGGCAATCTCAAAACACGTCTCATGAAACAGGTTATCCAAGTCGAAAAAGCGACGCGTCTCGCTATGGTCGAGCGACTCGGACTCGGCAAGAATCTGCTCGAGCCGATGCTTTTGCTCGGACGTGGCAGCCGGACAACATTTAATGAGTACGCTTCTTTCGAGTTTCTCGCGCAAGAAACAGGCATTCTCGGCGTGTT
>OOCD01000549.1_pt1 | contig 27270 bp, 17 predicted proteins | sample 1671791 | NCBI WGS metagenome assembly OOCD01 (sample SAMN06348193, study PRJEB24527) | human gut metagenome | biome: human gut; feature: ankylosing spondylitis patient; material: feces | host: Homo sapiens | place: China | collected 2015-10
GTACAGCCAGTCTAGACCCCGAAGACAACGCCCACATGAACCAAAAACAAACTATAAACGGCGTGTCATACCCATACACATCTCATTCCCATGTGATGAACACCCAAATGCAATCGCAAATCATGATTCCAGCGGAACAGAAAGAACAGAAATACAAAAGAGACGCGAAGAAGCATGAAACCTGGCTGCACTTGCGACGGCACGCACGCTGAAATACAACAAGAGCCGCCGACTCAGGGAAGTCGACGGCTCTCGCTGTTTCAATTGTTATTCAGTTATGTTTTGACCTGTGAGAAGGAAGTGAGATCAGGCAGTGACCTCAGCCTTGGCCTTCTTGCGATCCATGTAGCGCTTGATAGCCAGAGCCTCAAGTGCGATCACCAGGATTGCGGTCACGCCCCAAGCCACGTACATGGCGGTCTTCCAGATCGGGGTGGCGACCTTCGGCTCACCGTCTGCATACTGCCAGCTGTTGGCGGCGGTGTACAGAATATTGTGGGCGGCGGTACGCATGGCCTTCACGGAGGTTGCGGACTTGTCGGTGATGTGGTTGGTGATGGAGGTGGTAGCCAGCATGGAATCGTTGCCGTTACGGATCTCCTGATCACCGTTCTGGTAGCCGTAGCCGCCGAAATAATCGGTCAGGACGAAACCCTTGAAGCCCCACTCGTCACGGAGCACGGTGTTCAGCAGAACGTTGTTGCCACCGGCATAGGTGTTGCCGATGTAGTTGAAGGCGCTCATCACGGCCTGTGCGCCGCCTTCCTTCACGCTCATCTCGAACGGCTTGAGGTAGATCTCACGCATGGCCTGCTCGTTGGTCCAGGTGCAGAGCATCTCAGTACGCTTGGTTTCCTGATCGTTCAGGGCGAAGTGCTTCATGAAGGAGTACACGCCCTTCTCCTTGGCGCCGGCGATCTCGTTGGATGCCATGACGCCGGAGAGCAGGGAATCCTCGGAGAAGTACTCGAAAGTACGGCCGGAGAATGCGTTGCGGTGGATGTTCATAGCCGGAGCGTACCAACCAGCAACATGCATGTCGTGAGCCATATCGCCGATCATCTCGCCGAACTGCTTGGCCAGATCCTTGTTCCAAGTGCAAGCGAATGCGGTGGAAGCCGGGAAGCCGATGGAGCCAACACCAGTGAAGTTGTTGTTCAACGAGGCCGGGCCGTCAGCGTCGGTGAGCTGGATCTTGCCGACGGAGGAGACGGCCGGAGTGCCGTAGCCGCCGTTGGCAATGAGGTTGTCCATATCGTCGAAGGTCAGCTCGTCAAGCAGCTTCTCCCAATCAGCATCGTCGTAATCCTTGCCGTACATGTCGGCCAGGCGGAGGCCATTCTTGGCACCGGTGGTCGGCATCTCGTCGGAATCGTCGTTGAACTGAGACGGATCGTAGTTGGTGTTGTTGTAGAAGGTTTCCTTTGCCTTATCAGACATTTCGAAGTTGGTCGGAGCGGCGGTGGCTTCCTTGTAGTTTGCGAAATGTCCTGCACGGCTCAGGTAGGTCACATCGCCTGCAGCGTCATCGAACTGGTTGGTGGCCACGGTCTGGTCGCCATTGTGGGTGTTCGAATCGGAGTCGTAGGTGATGGTGTCGTCCACGGTGATCTTCTTGGAGCCGATCACAGTGTGGGAGTCGGAGTTGATGGAGATGTTGTAATCGCCCTTTTCGAGCACGTATGCCTTGGCATTCTTGTAATCATAGGAAGCCATGTCATCGTCTTCGAATTCGACGGTCACGTCCTCGGAAGCGCCCGGCTCAAGCTTCTCGGTCTTCTCGAAGCCAACCAGGTTGGCACTGGCCTTTTCGATGCCGCCTTCGGTGTACGGCGGGTTGTAGTAGACCTCAACGACATCCTTGCCAGCGGTGTCGCCGGTGTTGGTGACGGTCACATCAACGGTGACCTTGCCATCCTTGTACGTCACATCGTTGAGCTTCTGCTCGAAGGTGGTGTAGCTCAGACCGTAACCGAACGGGAATGCAACCATGGAATCGTAATCGATGGCACCTTCGGCCGCTGCGGTCTCATAGAACTTGTAGCCCACATAGATGCCTTCGGAGTAGTTCACAAAGCCCGGGATGGCGGTGACTTCGTCACCAGTGAAGCCCGTGTACTTGGCGGCCTTGTCTTCCATGTTGGTGTATTCGAACTTGCCGAAGTTGTTGTAAGACACCGACTGGGTGAGATCCTTCAGGAAGGTGTCGGAAGTCTTGCCGGACGGGTTGGTATCGCCGGCAAGCACGTCACCGAGTGCGGAGAAGCCGGTCTGGCCTGCAGGCGGGCACCACACGACGGATTTGATCTGCGGATAGTCGTTCAGGAAGTCGAACTGGAAGGTGTTGGCGCCGTTGTAGACGAGCGTGACCTTGTTGAAGTTCTTGGTGACCAGGTCGAGCATATCGCGCTCGGTCTGGCTCAGCTGCAGGAAGCTTTCGCCGTCCTTGAAGTCCTCGTAATCCTTGGAGTTGTTCTCATAGGTGATGCCTTCGGCCTTCATGTTCATCGGAAGGTCAGCGCCCTCGCCACCGACGCGGGTGAGCACTACAACAGCCTCATCGGAGAAGCTCTTGGCATCGGAGATCAGGGAATCGGAATACTGGTCGGCCGGAACCTCAGGCAGGGTCCAATCCTGTGCCCACATGCCAACAACTGGGCGATCCGCACGGTAATCGGTGTACAGCTTGGTCAAGTCGGCGTTGGTCTCGATGCCGGCTTCCTTCATGCCATCAAGCAGGGAAACGGTGTCATACTGGTCGGACATGGAGCCGGAGCCGGTGCCGCCGTATACCGGGTTGGTGGAGCCCCAACCGAACACGTTGACCTTCTTGTTAGCCAGCGGCAGGTTGGAATCATCGTTCTTCAGCATGGTGATGGCTTCCGACTGCACTTCCTTGGCCAGCTCGTTGGCCTTGGAAACAGTGGTGTCAGACAGCATGTACTTGGTGATGGTCGCGTTGTTGAGCAGCGTCGACAGCGGACCGGACAGCATCATGGAAACCGCGACGACAATGCCGACCAAAGCCACAAGCCAAGACTCGGAGTGGATGATCTTACGGGTCGCCACTTCCTTCACCGTCTTCTTGTTGACGGCAAAAGTAATGATCAGCGCGAGCACAAATAGCACGCCAATCGCAATCAGGTACGGCGTCAACGAACCGATAACGTTCATGACGTCAGCCATGTTGATTTGCAGCATGGTCTGCCTCCTCCTTGATTCTCATAACCAAACGACATGCAGGCTCCGATTTCCTCATCGAAACCAGAAATCATGCAACGCTGCCCCGCGTCACGCAATTTCCAGAAGTGAAGACACTTCTTCATGTCGATGTTTCGATTTCACCAAAATCCGCGAAAAAAGCACCCTGATTTTTCCCAGCCTGTCGTTTCGCGTGCATAATCTGCATACCACCTGCGCATGTAAAACTACCATTCGTGCACATATAATCCCGTTGCGCGCATGCATCTGGCACAATGTGCGCTCATCCGCAGATTGTTGCAACATCCTTGCCTTGATTGCGGAAATCATCGATCTTCATTGCGCTTCCAACTCCATAATCGCAATTCCTGCGATATTTTCGGCACACTACAGCGAGCTGTTCCAGCGGCAACTTACGTAAGGCAAGTACCATGGGTGCCATGAGCGACTTAAGCGCATTGAATCTGGAGGCAGGCAGCCTCGTTGGCGGATACACGTTGATTTCCCGGCTTGGATCGGGGGCGATGGGATCGGTCTGGCGCGTGCGCGATGACGGCGGACACCAGTATGCGATGAAAATTTTGCGCGATTCCCTTGCCGAGGACGATGCGTCCAGCGAACGCTCCCGCGATCAGCTGACCGCACGCGAGCGCCTGCGTAGGGAGGCTATGGCGCTGCAGAAAGTGCGTCATCCGGGCGTGTGCGGCATTGTGGATATGGAATTGGATGATGCTCTGGCCTTCATTGTGACCGAGCTGATCGAGGGCAAGAATCTACGTGAAGATGTGCGCACCAACGGCCGGTATGTGGGCGATGATTTGGAACGGTTGGGACGCAAGCTGATCGAGGCGGTGAAGGCCGTGCATGCGGCCGGTATTGTGCACCGCGATATCAAACCGACGAATGTGATGGTGTCGAATACCGGACCGGTATTGGTGGATTTCGGCATTGCCATGGGCGAGGGCGAAAGTCATGTGACTCGTACCGGATTGGTGATGGGCACGCCTGGATTCATCGCGCCGGAAATCATCGACGGTGCCGAATCCGATGAGATGAGCGATTGGTGGTCGGTGGCGAGCGTGCTGGCATTTGCCGCCACTGGCGAGCCGGTGTTCGGCACGAAACCGATGATGGCGGTATTGGAGCGTGCTGCCGCGGGAAGCGCGAATTTGGCGGGATTGCCGGCTGGGACCATGGCCGCGTTCCGTTCGGCGTTGGATCCGGATCGTACGAAACGTTGCACTCCAGACGAGTTGTTGCAGGCGATTGCGTTGGATGCGTTGAATCCGCAAGCTTGGATTTCGGGGAATACTTCGGATGCCGCCGATAGTGCCGGGTCGGAGGCGATGCTCCCTTTTGATGGATCGCCCGACAATCCACGAATGCTTTGGCGGGCGTTAGACCATGTGACGGGAGAAGACGCCATCGGCACGCGCACCTTGCCGCAATTCGTTGAGGCCACGCAGGCAATCGGCGCAACCGTTATTGCTGACATAACCGATACCGTTATTGCCGATGCGCCCGATGTCGGCACCTCGGTCATGGATATCAACGCGCATACCGCAACCATTCCTCTTGGCACCGGCACGCGCGTGCTGCCTGTCAATAGTGGGGATACCAGTGTGCTGCCGCAAGATACACCGCAATCCACGCGGGTGATGCCGGTCCAGGACGCTTGGAATCCCGCTCAAGAGGCCGCACAGATCGACCCGGCCATCAAACCTGCATTGCAGCGCATCGCCAACCAGCGGCCTCCTGCCGTAATACCGAACGCATCGGTTGAAATGGCGCAAAGTGCGCAACCACAAGACATGCAAACATCTGCCGTGCCAACCGCACCGGTCACTCCGGCCGCGCCGCTCAACCCGAACGTGCCGCAGAGTGTACTGCAGCCGCCGAATCCGGCCGACGTGCAACGCGGCGAACTGCTAGGCAGAGGCGTGCCCCTCTGCGTGCTGATGGCGATTCCTGTGGCCGCATGCGGCCTGTTCTCGCCATGGATCGCCCTGATCGCGGGCGCGCTGCTGGCCTGGTTGCTCGCCACCATTGGATTCAATATGGAGGCGCAGCTGGAACGCGAAGGCCGCCGTGGGGGCAGCCGCAGGACTTCCGACTGGTTCGCCCGCGCCGCCACGCTGCCTTGGCATGTGCTCAAGGGGCTGGGTTATGCGGTGCCACGCGCACTGATCATGGCGGTCATCGCCGCATTAGGATTGACGATTGCCACAGTCACGCTGCAACTGCCGTTTGCCATGGTTGATACGTCGATATTCGGATTCACGATTCCGCTGCCGACCTGGATTGAAGGGCCGGTTTCGCAAAGCGGCGTCGCCCAGGCCGGTTGCTGCGCCATCGGCTGGCTGGTATGCGCCCTCGCTCCGGGAGCATTGGTGCTGCGATTGGGTGCCGGCGCATTGCGCGGCCGCCCGAAATCCGGCACCACTGCCGAATCGTACGATATGTAGTGACGCCATCTCACGAAATACGCAGCGAAAATCAAAAATCGGCAAACGTTTGCAATCATCAGAAAAACATCAGATAATCGCACGTAGTATGGCAACGTGAGCTTTTACGAAATACTTCATTCAGCAATAGCGTGCCCACACTACTATGGTGCACAGCATCGTGATGTGAACATCGAAAGGAATGTGGATGGCCCAGAACAGTAAGGATGCGCAGAAGCGCGCCAGCCGCGCCGAGCGTAGGGCCGCTGAGGCCGCGGAGATGAAGGCTCGCGCCGAACAGATGGAGAAGGAGCGCAAGCAGCAGACCCTCATCGGCGCCATCGTGATGGCGGTGCTGGTGATCCTGGTGGCGATCGGCGCGTTCACCGTGTATCACAACATGCACAAGAACACCGAAACGCAGGCTTCCACCCAGACCGTGGAAGAAGCGTACGACAAGCTGCAGCAAGTCGAAAACACCCCTAAGCTCGTCGATAAGAAGGGCGGATTGCTGATTTCGAAGGATGGCTACGGCAAGTCCGTCGAAGGCGCACCGACTGTTGCGATCTACATGGATTTCCTGTGCCCGGGCTGCGGCAATCTGCATCGCCAGCTTGATGAGGATCTGCAGAAGATGGTCGACGCGGGTCAGATCAATCTTGATTTGCATTTCATGGCGTTTATGGACAAGTGGTCCACCGACGATTATTCAAGCCGCGCAGCGAATGCCGCGATCTATCTGGCCGAGCATGACAGCGATCCGAGCCATCTGATCACCTTCCTCGAAAAAATGTACGCCGAGGATTTCCAGCCTGAGGAAAGCTCGAATTACAAGTCCGTCAGCGACGATCAGATCAAGGAACAGATGATCGCCTCGGGAGTTTCCGAGGATGTGGCGGACAAGGCGTTCGGCCGCGACTACCAGGATTGGCTTGACGCCATCGACACCTATACGCCGAAGCGCTCCGAACTGTGGAACACGTCCGGAACCTACAAAGACAGCATGACCACCCCAACGGTGACCATCAACGGCAAGTTCTGGGATATGAACCAGTTGAGCACTGCGCAGGAGACCATTGAGGAAGGCCTGCTGGAGGCCATCGGAATCAAGTCCGACGACATCGGCAAGGAAGGCGTGATGCCCTCCATCGGCTCCGACAAGGATCCGATCTCCAACACCACTGGCGAGTGATCAGCCCTACGCAATCCTCATAATCGAAAAATTATACCCCCCTACTCGCCAGCGTGCCAGCCAAAGCGCAGTTCCAAGTTGACGGTATCGGGCACGCTGGTTATGCTATTCAATCGTTGCCGTTTTTATGCATTATGCTAGAAAGCGGCACAAGCCTCCTTAGCTCAGATGGCCAGAGCGGCCGCCTTGTAAGCGGCAGGTCGTCGGTTCGATCCCGACAAGAGGCTCGTCGCGCAGAAAAAATGGCGTATTATGTGATACGTAGACTTTTCTACGCATATAATTCTTACCTTGGGTAAGTACTCCAGGAGCCTTCCCCCAATTATGGGCTTCCTGGAATGAGGGCGGAGCGTCCCCCAACCAGCTCCGCGCCTTCAAGGGGGCGGGAACATCCCCTTCTCTCCCGCCTCCCTTTTCTTTTCTTTTTTTGAGCTCAGAACAATCTGACGAGCAGGAATGGTGACGGTGGCCGGTGAAACCGCAGTACGGGCCGGAACAACCGTTACGATGGGTGGCGTAATCGTTCACCCAGCAGGAAGAGTATGGCAATGGCACGGCGTTGGACCCCGCAGCGGTTTGTTACACTGCGTCGCATCCGCGTAATCGCCTGTATCGCGGCGACCAGTATCGCGCTGGCTGAATCATTCGCGTTCACCGCGCGTAAATCCGTGGCCCTGAACATCAACGGGCAAACCACCCAAGTCACCACATATGCGATGACGGCCACCCGTCTTCTGGAGGAACAAGGGGTGGATATCAAGACCCACGATATCGTCACTACCTCGTCCGGCGACCAACTCGCCAATCATGCCGTGGTCACCGTACAGTCCGCCTACCAGACCACCATCAACATCGACGGCACCGCCGTGCCGTTCTGGACCGTGGCCACCAGCGCCGACCAGCTACTGGGATTTTTCGAGGAAAACCAGAACAACGCCGCGAAGATCACCGTCGACATCAAGAACGTGTACAACCAGCTCACCGGCGGCCTGGTGATCAACCAGTCCGGGCCGGTCACCGTCATCGCCGACGGCAAAAGCTCGGTGGCCCCCAATGGCAAGCTGCCGGCCACCTCCATCCTCGATTCCAAGGGCATCGTGCTCAACAAGGAGGATCGCGTCAGCGTTGAGAAAGACAGCGACGAGACCATTCTGCGCGTACGCCGCGTGACCCACGGCGAGGAGACGCGCACGTCCGTGATTCCGTTCTCCACCCAGACCATCATCGACCCGAATCTGGCTGAAGGGCAGGCCGATGTGCGCCAGCAGGGCGTCAACGGCGAGAAGACGCAGGTGTACGACGTCACCTATGTGGATGGCGTGGCCGAATCGGAGACGCTGAAATCGGAGACCGTCACCTCGATGGCCATCGACCAGATCATCGCCGTAGGCGCCGCCAAGTCTGATACCGATAAAGGTTCCGATAAGAAATCCGACTCCGCCGATAACGGCAAGGCCGATTCCGGTTCCAACAATCAGCACGAGTCGTCCAACAACAATGCCGGCAACACCGGCGGCAACAACTCCGGCAACACCAGCAATTCCGGCAACACCGGCGGCAACAACTCCGGCAACACCGGCAATTCCGGTAACACTGGCAACACCGGTAACACCGGCAACTCCGGCAACACTGGTAACACCGGCGGCGGTACGAACAACAATTCCGGCTCTTCCGGCTCCGATTCAGGAACAACCACCACGCCCTCCGGCCGACTCTGGCACGCCACCGTAGCCCAGGCTCAGGCCTATGCCGCCGGTGCCGCCGCGCAGCGCGGGTGGACAGGCAACGACTGGGATTGCCTGGTCAAACTATGGAACCGCGAGTCCAGATGGCTGTGGTATGCCGAAAACGCGAGCTCCGGTGCCTACGGCATTCCTCAGTCGCGACCAGCAGACAAAATGGCTGCGTTCGGTGCCAATTACCGTGACGATGCCGCCGTACAGATCGATTGGGGTCTGTGGTACATCGCACAAGCCTACGGCAGCCCGTCCAAGGCATGGCAACATTCCGAACAAGTCGGTTGGTACTGATCGGTTACGAAGCCCACAAGGAACACACGCTTATGAACGACACCATTCCCGCCACTGGTCACCTGTTAGGTGCCGCCGATATCCGTCGTATCGCGGCCGATGCCGGCATCAGCCCCACCAAGAAATTCGGGCAGAACTTCGTCATCGACCCCGGCACGGTCCGTCGTATCGTACGCGAGGCGGGAGTGACCGCTGCCGATCATGTCATGGAAGTCGGCCCCGGCCTGGGATCGTTGACGCTGGCGATTTTGGAAACCGGCGCCACCATGACCGCAGTCGAAATCGATCCGCCGCTGGCCGAACGACTGCCGGGCACAGTCGCCGAATTCATGCCCGAAGCCACGTCACGACTCACCGTCGTCAATCGGGATGCCTTAACCGTCACCCCGGAGAACGTGCCTGATTTCAGCGATGACGCATCGTTTACGCTGGTCGCCAATCTGCCGTACAACGTGGCCACGCCGATTCTGCTCACGCTGTTGGAGCGTTTCGACAACCTCGGCTCGTTCTTGGTGATGGTGCAAAAAGAGGTGGCCGACAGACTCGCCGCCAAGCCCGGTTCCAAGATCTACGGCACGCCGAGCGTGAAGCTCGCCTGGTATGGCACCGCCGAACGGGTGGGCACCATCGGCCGCAATGTGTTCTGGCCGGCTCCCAATGTGGATTCCGCGCTCGTCAAATTCACCCGGTATCAGGCCGATGACCCGGCTGCCCCGGGAACTGCGAACAGCACAGACGACGGCACACAACGGGAACTCGTATTTCGTCTGATCGATGCGGCATTCGGTCAGCGTCGCAAGACCCTGCACGCGGCATTGAAGACCATTGCGCCCTCCGAGGCATTCTCCATCGCCGGCATCGATCCGACCCGTCGAGGAGAGACGCTCACCATCGCCGAATTCACCGCTCTGGCCAAGGCCATCGAATCGTGTGGAGATGGAGATGAGGCACAATGAGTCCGGTAATCTCACATCCACGCTCAGCCGCTGCCCGACATCAGTCCGATGAGCTCTCCCCCATCACCATTACGGTGGATTGCCCGGCGAAAACCAATCTCACCTTGGAAGTGGGACCTGCTCACGACGAATGGGGCGGACGCCACGAACTGGACACCATCTACTGCGCAATCGGCGTATACGACACCGTCACCGCAACCGCCAAGCAACCCGGAGCAGGATTCTCTCTGGAGCTCGAAGGCGCTTATTTGGGCGACTTGGCCTCCTCACGCAGCGACATGCGCCGCAACCATGCGGTACTGGCCCTCTTCGCCATGGCCCAGGCGGCCGAGCGCGAGCCGGATGTGGCGTTGACCATCACCAAGCGCATTCCCGTGGGTGCCGGACTAGGCGGCGGTTCAGCCGACGCCGCGGCGACCATGCTGGCGGTCAATCGTCTCTGGGAGCTGAACTGGCCCATAGAGCGCCTGCGCACCATTGCTGCCACGTTGGGCGCGGACATGCCGTTCTGCCTGACCGGTGGCCTTGCATACGGCACCGGTTTCGGCGAACGCATCACGGATATCGCCCCCGGCAGCCGCGATGAGCTGGCGCTGATAGAACAGGGATTCAGCGGCGAAGTATTGGTCGGCGCATACCAGTCGCAACTCAGCACTCCTGAGGTCTACCACACCTTTGACATCGTGGGAGCCGCAGAAGGCGACCGCAATCATCTGCAGGCTGCGGCAATCAGCCTGCATCCCCGCAGCGGGCAGGCCATCGACGCCGCCACGCAGGCGGGTGCCAGCCATGCATTCGTCTCCGGATCCGGCCCCTCAGTGGTCGCTTTCGCCGCCGACGAGGCAGCGGCACAACGCATTATCGAGGTGTGGCGCGATACAGCTGTGGTCGATCGTATTATTCGAGCCAAATCTCCCGAACACCCCAATATCAGCGTCAGACAGTGACGCTAAGGTAGCAACCAGCCACCCGACCCATGAAAGAAGTCCACCGATGACGTATCAGGTTGATGAACGTGAAGCCCGCAAGGCGTACGTGCGCCGCCGCCAGACCATCGTCTTTTCCATCAGCGGCGCGGTATTGGCAGTAGTGCTGGTCATAGCCCTACTGTTCAATTTCCACGTTTTCGGCCTCGGCGAAGTGGAGACTCCGGCCAGCCAGCCGAATTACGGCAACGCGGCGCCGTGCGCGGTCAAGGACAGCAGCGGCAAAGCGCAATACGTGTCCAACGCTTCGGTCGGCATTCGCGTGATGAACGGCACCTCTCACGGCCAATTCGCCAAGGCCGTGGGTGAAGCTTTGGCCAATCGTGGATTCAGCGTGCAGAAAATCGATAACTATTCCAGCACCGACGTTGAACGCACCACCATCTACTTCGGCAAGAACGCCATTAATCAGGCGTATACGCTGATCGGCAATTTCACCGACGCCACCATGATCATGACGGCTCGCGAGGATCAGCTCATCGATGTGGTCATCGGCGCCACGTTCAACGATCTGCAGGACACCAACTCCTCCCCGCAATCCGGTAAGACCATCACCAATATCGAGGGTTGCAAGGCCGCCGATAGCATGACCAAGCTGCCCGCCGACACCAAACACGACGCATACACGGCGCAGTAAGGCGCATACAGCTTCATCTTCGCGAAAAACCGTACGCTGACACGTATTCAGCGTACGGTTTTTTGGTATCGGACTAGTATCGGACTACTGAATCTCGGCGTACCAGCGCTTGAGTTCTTCGACGGCCACATCGTGGTCCACCGGACCGTTATCCAAGCGGTATTCCAGCATGTGCTTGTAGGCGCGGCCGATCATCGGGCCGGGCTCCAGGCCCAGCAACTCCATAATTTCGTTGCCGTCCAGATCCGGGCGGATCGCGTCGAAGTCCTCTTTCTTCTTGAGTTCGCGGACGCGCTCCTCCATCTCATCCATGGCCTGGGAGAAGATCATCGCCTTGCGTTTGTTTTGTGTGGTGGCATCCGCACGCGTGAGCCTGTTCAGCCGCTCATAGAGGTGCCCGGCATCCTTGACATACCGGCGTACGGCCGAATCGGTCCACGGCTCGTCCACATAGCCGTGGAAGCGCAGGTGCATATTCACCAGTTCCGAGACGTCCTCGACCAGATGGTGGTCAAAACGCAGCGCCTTCAAACGCTTGCGGGTCATTTTGGCACCCACCGCGTCATGGTGGTGGAAGCTCACCTTGCCGCCCGGCTCGAACCGGCGGGTCTTCGGCTTGCCGATATCGTGCATCACGGCGGCCAAGCGCAGCGTCAGGTCGGGGGCGGGCACCGGGCCGTCCGGGCCGGTTTCCAGGGCGATAGCACGTTCGAGCACAATCATCGTGTGCTCGAAGACGTCCTTGTGGCGGTGGTGTTCGTCGATCTGCAATTGCAGGGCCGGAATTTCCGGGAAGACGATGTCCGCAAGACCGGATTCGACCAACGCCTCAAGGCCGGCGCGCGGACGGTCGGAGAGCAGCAGTTTGGTCAGTTCGTCGCGCACACGCTCGGCGGATACGATGTCGATGCGGTCGCGCATCGAGGTAATCGCCTCGGCCGCGTCCGGCGCGATACGGAAGCCCAGCTGGGCCACGAATCGCACGGCGCGCATCATACGCAACGGATCGTCGTCAAAGGACTGTCGCGGGTCCACCGGCGTGCGCAACACGCCCTTGGACAGATCGCTGGCACCACCGAACGGGTCCACGAATTGCAGGTCGGGCACGCGCAGGGCCATCGCGTTGACGGTGAAGTCGCGGCGGGACAGGTCGCCCTCAAGCGTGTCGCCATAATTGACCTCGGGCTTACGCGAGTCCGTGTCGTACGTGTCGGAGCGATAGGTGGTGACCTCCACCTTGACCTCGGTGCCGTCCGGGCGGCGGCGCATGGCACCCAGCGTGCCGAACTTGCGCCCCATGTCCCAGAAGCCGTCATGCCCCCACCGGCGCAGTATCGGCTCGAACTGCTCAGGCCGTGCGGATGAGCAGAAGTCCAAATCGTGGCTCTTTCTATGGAGCAGCAAATCCCTGACCGGGCCGCCGACCAATGCCAGCTCGTAACCCTGTTCGGCGAACAGTCGACCAAGTTCGATGGCTTCGGGCCATACTTCGAAATTCAATGGGCACCTTCCCGCGTGCGACGTTTTTCTGCCCTACCAGCATACCGTTACCCCACCTGCACACGGGGTTGAGTAAGGTGGAGAATATGATTACGCCCGCCGACCTTGCCCGCATACTGGGGCAAACACCAGATTCGGCGGATAGCCATACCCAAGACCACCTGCTGTATACGTCCGAAACTCCGCATCATTCCGCCGATTCGGGCGATTCTCCCGATGCCGGCGGCACCGCGAGCCACTCCACCAATCAGGCCGTTCATCAAGACGAAGTAGACGCAGTACCGACTGCGCAACATTCCGGTGTGCCTGGCACACCCGCAACGCCCGCCACACCCGCACCATCCGAATCCGAAATATCGGACGCCGCCAGCGACATGCCCACACCGAAGCCGATGATGCCCACACCGGCCACCGTCTTCGGCATGCATGCCACCGTCACCATCGCCACTACCAGCGGCACTATCGAGGGGCAGGCCGATGGTATCGCCGGCGAGGCCGGTGCCGAGACGATTGCCGAGGTCGAGCCGATTATCGCCACGGCACAAACGTCCGTAACCATCGTCACGAACGATTCCGCGGCGACCGCCCACGCGGCCGTAGATACTGCCGTTGCGGTCGCCAAGGCCGCCGCCGCGCATACCGCAGCGATACCGACTCCGCGCGACGTGCTGATGCCGCCTGCGGCACGTACCGCACCGGCCGCAACGCCGGTCACCATGCCGGTCTCAGCGCCGCCTGCAGCACCAGTGAGGCCCGCAACGTCAGCGCATCCCACGCCGGCCACGGTCTTCGGCCGGCACCCGTCCGGAGATGTTGCCTCGCCGGAACCGGCAGTGCCGGTAGAACCGGTGACGCCATCCGGCCCGACTCCGGCCATGATGCCGCAACGCCGTACGTCGGACGGTCCGACCACATTCGCTTCACTGGATGCCCAGGAACTGCCGGTCGTACGCGAATATTCGGCAGGCGGTCTGATTTTCGATGACCAGAACCGCGTGGCCATTATCGCCCGTCATTCCCGCTCCGGCCATCTCGAATGGTGCTTGCCGAAGGGGCATATCGAAAAAGGCGAGACCCCGCAGCAGACCGCTGTGCGCGAAGTGCATGAAGAGACCGGCATCCTGGGCGAGGTGATCGATTCCATCGCCACCATCGACTACTGGTTCACCGGTACCACGCAGCGCGTGCACAAGCTGGTCCATCACTTCGCGCTCAAACAGACCGGCGGTGAACTGACGGTGGAAGGAGACCCGGATCATGAGGCGGAAGACGCCATCTGGGTGCGTTTTGAAGATTTGGATGACGTGTTGAGCTATCCCAACGAACGCAAAATCGCGTGGCTCTACGCCAGGAAGAAGAACAGGCAGGCAAACGAGTGAACCTACCCGGAGTCTTACGACATTGCACACGTCTGGCACACGCACTGGCGGCTGGCGTCGCCGTTGTGGCGATGCTGGCCGCTCCATTGACCGTCTACGCGAACGATACGACGGACACGACTGATTCATCCGATACGACGGACGCAACGGGCAATCAGACCGAGAATCAGCCCAAGCAGAGCATTGCCATCACGCAAAGCACCCCCATCGTCACCTCCAAATCGGGCTATCGTGTCACCGCGGTCATCAGCAATACGGACAGCACGGCCACGTCAAGCGGCACACTGCACCTGACCACCAATGCGTTGTTCACCTTTGTCTCGCGCACCGATATTCAGAATTGGGCCGAGAACAACGCCCCCATCCCAACCCCCAACGAGTTGGGTTCCGTTGACGTGCCATCGATTCCCGCCGGCGGCACTGCCACCGTCACCATCGAGGTGAACGCCAATCAGCAGACCCTTGCCTCCATAGGGAGTTGGGGACCGAAACCGCTGATGCTGTCGTATATCGTTGGCAATCAGATACTCGCCGATTTGCCGAGTTTTCTGACCCGATCTTCGGATGGGCTCAACACCGCGACAACACCGGCCATGAACCTGACCGTGGCCATGCCCTACACCGCCAGCGGCTGGCAGGTCGATAATAAGGCCATCAGCAATCGCATTGCCGAAACCACCACTTCCTCGACATCAACATCGTCCAAGTCCAACAGCACGGACAAGGCCGACAAGTCCGATAACGCCGACGCCAGCAACGCGGCCAAAGCCACTGATACGCAAGCCATATCCTTATCCGAACAGGATGCCGATACCGCGCGATCCCTTGGGCAGACATTCGCCAAGCACCGCTCGCTGCAAGTGATCGCGGATCCTCTGTATTGGCGTCAGTCCGCAGTGCAACCGTCCATTGCCGGCATCATGCAGCCCGCCGACTTCGACATCACCGCCTATACCGCACTGGACGATACCGCGGCCTACGAAAAGGCCGGCATCACCACTGAGCAGTGGAACGCCAAGCAGGCGGCCGCAGGGTATGCCGACGGAGGCGACTCCGAAACACCCTCCGCGTACGCATGGCAGGGCAACAACTGTTGGACGTTGGATGCGCTGACCGCAGCACGCGAGCAGGGCTATGACACGGTGATTGCCGATGCCTCTTTCGATGCCGACCAGACTGAAGCCGTACACACAGGCACCTACGTGGTGCATACGCCTGCCGGCGATGTCACCGTGCTGAAGGAGCAATCGACCTTGGGCACGCTGGCCAAGGGCCAAGCCACCAGCACGGACGCGCAGGCCGAGTCCAGCGATGCCGGTCGGTTGGCCCGACTGATCGCTCAGAGCGCGTTCTACCAGATGGAACAGCCCTATACATCCCGATACCTGCTTATGACGTTCTCCCGCACCACGGAGGCCAGCTGGATCGATCAGGTGATGAGCGCCTTCGAGCAGGCGTCTTGGTTGAATCTGACGGACCTGAAGACCATGGCCAAGGCCGATCCGTACAATGTCAGCGATTCGGTCAATCCCGACAAGGCCGATGATGCCAACACCGCCAATACCCGGTCGGCATTGAGACAGTTGGCCGACAGCCGGCATGACATCATGCGCATGGCCACCTCCATATTGAAGAACGAGATTGATTCCGACGAGGTCTCGTCGTTGGACCCGCAGGCCCTGGCCCGGCAGGACGCCAATGACACCGCCTCGCATAGCAACGATCCGACGCAATGGATTGGCTCTTTACTGGCGCTGCATGACGATATGGCGCTGCGGTCCATGTCTGGCTCCCCCCAGCCGACAGCCACGCGAAAAGCCATGGTCAAAGCCACGAAAACACTGGCCAGCGATCTTCTGAACGGCGTACGCATCAACCCATCGGAATCAATATCCGTGTTCAGCGAATCCGCGAAAATGCCAATCACCGTCAGCAATGACCTTCCCTACGCCGTCAGCGTGCAGGTCAACTCACTGACTGACTCCATGCAGATCGTCACCTCGCGAACCGCTGACATCGATATTCCCTCGCATAGCGACGCTCAGGTGACCTTCACCATCCGCGTTTCCACTTCCGGCTCATCGACGGCCCATGTGTCGTTGACCGACCGGGAAGGCAACAGCTTCGGCAACACGCAGGACACCGCGATCACCAGTATGATGCGCATCAGTGATGCCAGCGGCTTCATTATCATCGGCTTCGCCGTGCTACTGGGCATTATCGGCCTGTGGCGGCAGTTCCATCGGAAGAAGGACCCCGACGAATGAGTTCAAGCGTAGGTCGTAATTCCCTGATCATGGCCACGGGAACCGCTGCTTCCCGTGTGACCGGTCAGCTCCGCACGATTCTTCTCGCTGCGGCCATCGGCACCACCGGATTGGCGGCCAACGCCTATCAGGCCGGTTCCATGATTCCCCAATCCGTGTTCACGCTGGTGTCCGGCGGCATCTTCAACGCCGTGCTGGTGCCCCAGATCGTGCGCACGTTGAAAGAAAAAGACGCCCAAGAACGACTGAATCGCCTGATTACGTTGGCCATCGGCATCCTATTGGCCATGACCGTGGTGATGGCGGCGGCCAGCCCTCTGCTTGCCCGCCTGTACGTGGGTAGCGACGATCACCAGATGATAGCCCTGACCACCTCGTTCACCCTGTGGTGCATGCCTCAGGTGTTCTTCTACGGCCTGTATACGGTATTGGGTCAGATCCTGGCCGCCAAAGACCATTTCCTCACGTATGCGTGGAGCTCAACCGGTGCCAACATTATTAGTTGCGCCGGTTTTACTGGCTTTATTCTGCTGTTCAGCAAGGCCAATGAACAGCCCCTCGAATTCTGGACCGCCGACAAAATCGCGCTTACCGCAGGCACCTGGACTTTGGGCGTGGCCTTCCAAGCGCTGATACTGTTCCTGCCGCTGGCCCGTATCGGGTTCAAGTACAAACCCAGCTTCGGGCTTGGCGGCTTTGGACTCAGGTCTATGGGTCCCGTGGCGTTAGGCTCTTTGGGCGTGGTGATCACCAGTGAGATCTGCGGCATTATCCTTACCCGTATCGCCACATCCGCACCGCAGCGCGCCCACGAACTGACGGGTGCCAGCCTGTTCAGCGTGGCAGGCAACGCGACCTATCAGAATGCGTACACACTGTTCATCCTGCCCTATTCACTCATCGCCGTATCGGTATCCACGGCTATGTTCCCCAAAATCTCCCGTTCCATCGCAGCTGCGAATCTGGATGAGGCACGGCACGACCTGGTCAGCGCACTGAATAATGTGGGCCTGCTCATCATGTTCTTCGCCGCCGCCATGGTCGTGTTCCCCGAACCGATCATCCGTGCATTGCTTCCGTCCGTCTCGATGGACGAGACTATGTTGATCTCCTATGCGCTTATCGCCTTGTCTATGGGCATTCCATTGGGGTCGGCGTTCCTGCTGATCCAGCGCACGTTCTACGCCTTTGAGGACGGCCTTCACCCCTTCCTGTCCGCGGTGATGCAGTATGGATTCACCTCAATATTCATGATCATCGGCATGATGGTACTTCCTCCTGAGCATTGGGTACTCGGCATCGCCTGCTCGGTGACCCTCGGTGGATTACTGGCGTTGCCGCTGACGTTGATGATGTTGCGCCGCAAGTTCGAAGGCAATCTTGGCGGTCGGGAGATCACGAGGACATATGCCAAGGCCATTGTGGCGGCACTGGCTTCCGGAGTTGTGGTCTGGCTGATCAAACGACCGGTAGTCGCACTGCTCGGCGCGGATATTCGACCAGTAGGCGGGCACATGAGCTGGTGGTCTGCGCTGGCCATCTGCGTGGTGCTCACCATTGTGCTGGCCGTAGTATATGTGGCTGTGTTGTGGGTGGTGCACACCCCGGAACTCATCAGCGCCTATCACTCGATACTGGCCCGTCTACACAAGACTCCGGCCAGTGAGGACGTTGCTGTGACAGCCCAGCCGGAAAAAAGTCGACGCTACGTAAATCAATCCTGAGACGGAGCCCGTCAAGGATAGCCCCGCACGTAGAATATCTAAGACCAATCTCGAACACCAATCACACGGAGCCGAACGCACTATGAAACCGCAACTCGGAGACACGATTCTCAACCGATACACCTTGGTATCATCGTTGCGTGAGGAGCCTGGCATTCAGGCATGGAAAGCCAACGACCGTGTGCTGGCAAAGGATTGCCAGCTGTTCATCATTACCGATCGCAGCGCTTTCGCCGCAATCGATAAGCTCGCTGGTCGCATCGCCGCCACTCGCCCTGATCGTGTGATTCCCATACTGAAATACCGTATGGAATCCGACGTACTTCTCATTGTCATGCCGGTGGATAGCGGCCAATGCCTGACTGACTACATGGTAGATACCGCCAAGCCGCTCAGCTACAGCGCCATCCGGTCGATTATCGGAGAATGCGCCAACGTGCTGCGCGAGGTCATTGCGGATACTCCCAGCGGCATCGTCATCACAACCGACACCGTTCGAGTGACTACCTCCGGTGTGCAAATTGCCGATGCACCATGTGCCACGATGCTGGCCGATACGTCCGCTACCGATCTGCGTACGGACGGTCCTGAACGGTATGCGATTCGCCAGCTTGCGGCATTACTCTATACCCTGCTGACACGCACGCCAAGCCAAGCGACACCCACATTCAATCTGCGCGCCTTGCCGCAAGACACCCCTGGCGAATTCCGCGTGATTTGCAAGCGTGGATTGGCCTTGAGCGAGCCCGACGATCATACGTTGCCAATGGCTGCCCTTGTAGAACTCGACGCCTTGTTGGGTAATTGGAAGCCGCTCTCTGAACTGAGCGATGCTGATATTGCTTTGCCGAGCGTGGAAAGCGATTGCTCGATTACCAAGGCGATACTGAAGCCTGCCAACGAGACTGATATCGTGCCTATTCCCAGCACGTTGATTAACAGCAACAGTCTTCCGGAATTGTCTATTACCCCTTCCCTGCCGGTTCAGCCGGCCGCCGTCCCCGCTCCGCACGCGATGTCACCGGTTCCTCTGCCTGATGGGTCCAGTACTGCTGACGGTAACCAGTCTCAGTCTGATGCCCGCCGTCTGTTTGACTTCAACCTTTCTGACGCCTGGGAGCACGAAAATCTTTCCGGTGAAGGCACCGGTGACTGGTACAGCGAAATGAATCCGGCCCCCATCGGCGGTCCGGGTGATAATACTCGGTTGACAGTGCCTATTGTTACCGGCGGTATTTCCGATGCCACCGCGGGAGAGACAACCAGTCGTATTCCCGTGTTCGACGCCAGCGGCCGTGCTGTGGCTCCTGGTGAGGAATCGCTGCGTGCCTTGGAAGAGGAGCAGGCCCGCATTGCCGAAGTAAGCGCCATTCCTCCGAGCTTCACACCGAAGGATGTGCCGGATGACGAGGTTGACAGCAAGCTGCCCGATGAACATCTGTTCGGCAAACTGTCGACCAAGGTCGTTGCCATCATTGTGGCTCTGATATTGGTAGTGGCAGCGGCTGTTTGGGCAGTGCATGCGTTCCGATCCTCCGGAGACAATCCTGCCGATGCTTCCAGCAACTCCAGTGAAGGTGACTGGCCTGATATCAATGCTGACGCTGTGCCATTTGGTGGCAGCGAGAACGCGACGAACGGTGGCACCACTGACGATTCTTCAAAATCGAGTGATGCCACTCAGAGCGAATCCAAGGACTCGGCATCAGACAAGTCCAAGAAGTCCGAGACTGCTGATTCGTCGTCCAAGAAGACCAAGGCCAAGAAGTCCGGCGATAAGGATTCCAGCGCTGTTCCGCAACCGAGCCATGAGAACAACACGGCGTTTACGATTTCCAGCGCCAACTTCCTGTCGAATCCTGGCGGCCAATCCGGGTACGCATACTACATGCACCTTGACCAGCCGCAGGATGCGTACCGCATGGTTATCACCATCCGCACATCCGGTGGTAAGGGCTATATTCGCGCAAATACCACTGGGGACCCCACTCAAGGCAAGCAGGTGGCCGAATTCACCTTTGCTGAAGGTGGCACTACTGAGGTGAAGTTCACCAAAGCCGTCAAGACGCAGGATCTGCTGCTGTGGGTGCCATCGGATAGCCTGCCGCAGAACCAGCTGTACATCGAAAAGGTGGAGGTCTTCTAATCGGCATCTATGCCGATAACTGACCCAAGAAGGGGCGGTACCGTTCGCATACATTCGACGGTACCGCCCCTTCTTCGCATCTGGCTGAATGACACGGAATATCGTATGGGGGTGTGACAATGTTTCACGTGAAACATAACGTCATCATTATCGGTTCTGGTCCCGCTGGCTACACGGCCGCCATCTATCTTGGCCGCGCAGGTCTCAATCCTGTTATGGTCACCGGTGCGTTGTCGCCAGGTGGACAGTTGGTCAACACCACTGAGGTGGAGAACTTCCCCGGATTCCCGGAAGGTATTCTTGGCCCGGATCTTATGGATCGCATGAAGGAACAGGCCAAGCGCTTCGGTACAACCTATATCGCAGACGATGTCTCTTCCATCGAGGCGTGTGAGAGTGATTCGGTCAAGCCGACCTATCGTGTAACACTCTCCGATGACTCCCAATTGGAGGCATCGTCGCTTATCATCGCCACAGGGTCGTCATTCCGTAAGCTTGGGGTGCCCGGCGAACAGGAGCTGTCCGGACATGGCGTCTCGTACTGCGCCACCTGCGATGGCTTCTTCTTCAGGAACAAGCCTATCGTGGTCGTAGGCGGTGGCGATTCGGCTTTTGAAGAGGCATTATTCCTGACCCGGTTTGGTTCTTCGGTCACCTTGATTCACCGACGCGATAGCTTCCGCGCCTCGCAAATCATGGTGGACCGAGCCAAAGCCAATCCGACCATCACTCTGATGACCAACACAGTGGTGACCTCCATTACCGGCACCTCCTCCCCCACACAGAACACCGGTGCACCTATTGCCATTCCTGGCTTGACGCTCAAACGACCGGCTGTAGCACCGGCCAGTGTCAGCAGCATCGCCGTACGTAATGTGGTGACCGGAGAAGAAAGCACGCTGGACACCAACGCCGTATTCGTGGCTATCGGTCATACGCCAGCCACTGATTTTGCGGCCGGTGTTGTGGACCGTGACGATGATGGATATGTCGTGGTGCAGGGTGCCAGCACGGTGACCAGTGCGCCAGGCATCTTTGCTGCAGGTGATTGCGTGGATCGTACTTATCGTCAAGCGATCAGCGCAGCGGGCATGGGCTGCCGTGCAGCGCTGGATACGCAGGCCTATCTTACGGACTGATGGTGGCGGACTGATGGTGGCTTGCTGTTCTGGCTGCTGCCTGTGACATAGGAGCAACGCTAGGTCAGTGTTACAGCATGCCGCCCTTGGATAGTACGTATCGGTCAAAGGCATAGAAAGACCCCTCAGGCGACGGAGAATCACGATGTGTGATTGTCCCTCCAGCCTGAGGGGTTTTCTATTGCGACAGGGGCTACAGCGCGGGCATACGCCCCTGCCAGGAATCACGCAGAGGCTATAACGTCTTGCGCATACAACGCACTGCACAGCAATAATGCCGGCGACAACACGAATGTTCTTATCGTGTTACACCCATTTGGAATCGGCATCGCCTTGGCTCGGCACCAGCAGCTGCAGGATGCGATCCATATCCTCTGGTGACGAAAAGACGATTTCGATGCGACCATGCTTGGTGCTGCCCTTAATCGACACCTTGGTATCGAAATGATTTTCCAAACTCTGCTGGATGGCGGAACCAACCCAAGGATTGGTCTTAGACGTCTTAGGCTTCTTCGGCTGCTCCCCCGACGCAATCTTCATGGCGACGATTTCTTCGGTGCTGCGTACAGAAAGACCTTCCGCAATAATACGAGAAGCCAGCTTGTCCATTTCCTCCGGATCGCTCAGGCCCAATAGCGCACGCGCATGACCGGACGATAGCACACCGGCAGCCACTCTCTTTTGCACAGAAGCCGGCAGGTTCAGCAGTCGCAAGGTATTGGCGATTTGCGGGCGAGACTTGGACACCGACTTGGACAGTTGTACTTGTGTCAACCCGAACTCTTCAATCATCTGCTGGTAGGCAGCCGCCTCTTCCAGCGGATTCAAGGCCACACGGTGCAAGTTTTCCAGCAATGCATCGCGGAGCATATCATCATCCGCAGTGGTTTTGACGATGGCGGGAATCGTCTCCAACCCAGCCAACTGAGAAGCACGCCAACGGCGTTCACCCATAATGAGCTCATACGGGCTGTCCAAATGACCGGCAAACGGATTCGTGCTGGATTCCGTCTCGTCGTGCTTGGCGGCTTTGGCCGCAGCAATCTGGCTTGCCGGACGCTTGCGCACGACTATCGGTTGCAGCACACCAACTTCCTTAATGGAAGCAGACAGCTCATTCAACTCATCCTCGTCGAAGATGGTACGAGGCTGATGTGCATTGGGCCCGATATCAGACAGTTTGAGTTCAGCCAGATAACCACCGGCTACCGGCTTGAGCTCGTCCTTCTTATCTGTGTCAGCGGTCTTTGCCGCCGTCACTGTCAAAGATGTTTCACGTGAAACATCTTTGACAGTGACGGATGTACGATGTGCCGTCTGAGACGCAGACGACTTGCCGCCCTGCTGAGGTGCGGCGACCTTACCGGTTTGAGGTTTCTCCGTACCGAAAAACAGGTCGCTAGGATGAGTAATGGTGTCCAATGCGGGCATGGATGCGCGTTTACCGGCGGCTTTCTTGACTGCCTTGCTGGACGATATCGTCTGAGGCACGGCAGGTTTTGATTCCTGCTGGGCAGTAGCCTTCTTGGCGGGGGTTATGTCAGCAGTGGCCTCCGGAGTAGACGAATCCTCCGCAATCATTGCGGGCTGCTCCGCCACCGGCTCCTCCCCTGGCAATGTGGGGAACAAAGCGCCAAGGCCCTTACCAAGTCGTGATTTTGATGCCATTACTTGTTCCTCCTCGCATCAATGGTGTCAAGGACTTGTTGCGAACGCTGTGCGATTTCCAAAGCTGCTTCACCATACGATATGGCACCTATGCCACGAGGATCATAGGCAATCACCGATTGGGAGAAACTCGGCGCTTCGGAGATCTTGACTGAACGCGGGATGGTGGTATTCAGCACAATGCTGGGATAGTGTCCCTTAACCTCGTTATATACTTCACGGCTCAATAACGTTCGGCGATCGAACATCGTGACGAGCATGGTGGACACCAGCAGTACGGGATTGAAATGCTCTTGCACCAAACCAATCGTGTTAATCAGCTGGCCAAGACCCTCCAATGCGTAATACTCAGCCTGGATAGGAATCAGCATCTCGGTCACTGCACACATGGCGTTGATGACCAAGAGGCCCAAGCTGGGCGGGCAATCAATGAACACGTAATCATAGTGTTTATCTGATTGACGTAGGTAGAGGTCTAGGGCCTCCTTCAGCAACGTGTTTCGGTTGGGCAGATCAGCCACTTCCAACTCAGCACCGCTGAGATCGATTGATGCAGGCACAACATCAAGTGTGGGAAAATCAGGACAGACCGTGATAACATCACCCAGATCGGAACGCCCCTCGATAACGTCATAGACCGAGGGCTCTCCCGATGCATGAGATACACCCACGCCGTAGAGGCATTGCCCTGCGGGTCCATATCGATGACCAACACCTGCGCGCCCTTGTTCGCCAGCGCCGCAGCGGTGTTTACCGTGGATGTGGTTTTACCCACTCCCCCCTTCTGGTTGGCCACGGCGATACGACGAGTCCGTTGAGGCTTTGGGAAATCGGTTTTCTTGAGTACATCGTAGCGTGAGCTTTCATCAGCCATTTGGCTACCAAGCACTGAACCGTGACCATCGAATATTCGCTGAAGCGTTTCGGAAGCCGATTCTATAGGTTCCGACTGATGATCCTTGGTGGCCATCGCTCCTCCTTGCACAGACGTAAGTTCCAGTGTTCTCATTCGTATGGACATGATGCTCGTTATCCACAATTGCGATATGCAATGTGGATAAGTGTGGATAAGTGTGAATGACGTTGAGTGTTAGATTGTGTATTCACAGACGAAAAACATTGAAAAATCAATGTTTTCATCATTATGCACATCGTCCCGTAAAAATGTGGATAACTTTTACGCACATATGGAAATGTGGATAACTCAATCAGTACTCCACTCATCGCTTATCCACAATCACCACGTGGGTAGGCTCAAGATCCGGCCCGACAGCCGCCTCAACGACACATGGACGACGACCACCGAATTTTGCAATCTCCTTGCCAGCCTTGTCGATTTCAGCCTGAGCAGACCGTCCCTTCAGTGCGATCAACTGTCCTGACGGTTTCAGCAACGGCAACGTCCAGCCAGAGAGTTTGGTCATAGGAGCAACCGCACGACACGTGACAACAGCGAACGGATGAATTTCCCGCTTCCGTACCTGCTGGATGACGGCATCGGAGCGTCCACGAATAATCTCAACGTTCTGCAGTTGCATCAGGCCAACACATTCATGCAACCATTCGATTCGCCGCTCCATCGGTTCAATCAGCGTGAAGTCATGATCCGGCAAACACGCGGCAGCCACCAATCCAGGAAAACCACCACCACTGCCGACGTCGGCAACTGTTTTGAAGCGAATACCATTCGTCGCATTCCGAACGTACGGCACAATCGCAGCGGAATTCAGAATATGCCGTTCCCAAATGATATCGACGTCACGGGGGCCGATCAATCCACGAGGTTCACCCTCTTCGGCAATCTTGGCATGGAAACGCTCCAACTTCGGCAACGCATCACCCAAGACCTCAGCAAGTACAGGTGACCCCTGCAGCTGATCCGTCATAGCCATCTCCCTCACCATGTTTCACGTGAAACAATCAACATGGAGAATGGCGCCGCTCATTACGACGCCATTCTCCATGCGGTCACTTTAGTTTGTTCAAAGACGACATCCGTCGAACGTCCCTGTCATCTCAAAAAAAACTCGCCGAGCAATTACTCCTGATCAAGCTCGTCGTCTTCGGCGGTATCCTCGACTCTATTCTTGAGATACACCGTCACGTAACGATGAGGCTCCTCACCGTGCGAGCGAGACTTCAGCCCCTCTTCCCGAACCACATCGTGAACGACTTTACGTTCGAAGGAATTCATCGGCTTCAAGTCATACGGCTCGCCGGAATCCTTCACTGCGTCAATGGCATCCAAGGCGATATCACGGAGGTGCTGACGCTTGCGCTTCAGGAAACCGTCGACATCCACAATCAGATGAGAACGCTCGCCGGTCTTCTGCTGTACAGCCAGACGAGTCAATTGCTGCAGAGCATCAACGACTTCACCATTACGGCCAATAAGATGTTTGATGTCAGTATCGTCATCAGCAACGATTTGCACGGTGGGGCGGTCATTACGCACGCCCATCTCAATGTCGCCCTCATAGTCGGCGATATCCAGTAGGCCTTCAAGGTAATCCGCGGCGATGTCAGCCTCTTCGTTGAGCTGGTCGATCGACTTCACGTCATCCTGTGCCATACGCTACTCCTTCATGTCGTGTTTGAATTCCAAGTCTAAGCCCTGCTCCCCCGAACAGAGAAAGTAATGTCGGTGCGTGTTGAATGTTTCACGTGAAACATCGAACTCGCACCGACATAGTCGTCACTTCTTTTTGCGCTTACGCACGGGCTGTTGACGCTGATAGCCCTGAGTGGCCTTACGCTCGGCCTCTTCCTTGGCCTTGGCCAATGCTTCTTCTTCCAGAGAGGGCAGGCCGGCCTTTGCGCGGCGAGCATTCTCATTACGATGATCGCGCTTCTCCTTGTCCGCCGCAGCCGGAGAGCCAGGGGTCGGGAATGCGTACACCTGCCACAATGTGCGGCAGAGGTTGCACACGTTGTTGGTCAGCCAGTAGACCAGCACGGCGAACGGCATGGCGACACCGGAGAAGATGTACATCACCGGGAAGAGCCACAGCATAGCCTTCTGCATGGTCTCGGTCTGCTTGTTCATCGAAGCAGCTGCCATGTTGCGCTTCATGCTGAAGTACTGCATAAACCACAGGCAGAAACACATCAGGAACACGAAGATACCGATGACCGCCTTGCCACTAGCGGCAGCACTGGTGAAGTTATCGGTCACGCTGACAATGCCGAACACATCGGTTTGGGTGAATTGCTTGGCGGTTGCTACGTCGAACGCGCCCAACGCATCGCGTTTACCGTTGGCAATGTATGGAATGGCGGACAGCGTGTAGAACATGGACATGAACACCGGGCCCTGAATGAGCATAGGCAAGCAGGAGCCAGCCGGATTGGCGTCATTGTCTTGATACAGTTTCATGGTTTCACGACTCATGGCTTCCTTGGAAGCCTGATCCGTCTTACCTTTGTACTTGTTCTGAATACGCTGCATCTTCGGCGCCAATGCCTGCATCTTGCGCATCGACTTCATCTGCTTGTAGAACAGCGGGAAGATACAAGCCTGCACCACCAGCACCAGGATGATAATGGCAAGCACCCATGAGACACCAATCGGGCTCACGCCCAGCATCACGAAGAAGTCATGCACGATCTTCATGATCCAGGTCTGCAACCACTCAACGGGAGTCAGGATTTTATATAGAAATCCCCAAAACCCGCTATCAAGCAGAAATTCATTTGAGTTCATCGTTGGGCCTCTCTTTGGGTTGTGGCCAATGGTGTCAGTCGAGGCTCTTCATGAGCCTTCGACCACGAAAATCTGTAAAAAATGGAATACCGTTGTGGAACATCGTCGATTCCCCCACGACTCCACGGCCGGCAACGCAGTAATCTCAGCACGGCGAGCACTCCCCCTTTGAACGCGCCATACCGTTCCAATGCCTCAATGGCATAATTCGAGCACGTTGGATAATACTTGCAACAAGGCGGTGTGTTTGCCGAGATGTGCTGTTGATACCAGCGCACCCCACCAATCATCACCGCCT
>OOCD01000561.1_pt1 | contig 26962 bp, 18 predicted proteins | sample 1671791 | NCBI WGS metagenome assembly OOCD01 (sample SAMN06348193, study PRJEB24527) | human gut metagenome | biome: human gut; feature: ankylosing spondylitis patient; material: feces | host: Homo sapiens | place: China | collected 2015-10
AAATTATAATATAATAATGCAGTCAGTGATTTCTTTAAACGAATGTAAATTATTGGCACACTTTCTTGGAGTTGTGTATGGAAAAAATCACAGGTAAAAATAATGAAATAATAAAGGGCGTTAAAAAACTCTTTACCTCTTCCAAGGAGCGTAAGGCTCAAGGCTTGTTTGTGCTTGAAGGGGCAAGGCTTGTTTTTGACGCCCTTAATTCGTCTTATGAAGTTGAAACTTTTTTAATAACCGAAAGTGCTAATGAAAAGTATTTTGACGCGTCTGTTCAAATGCAAAGGAAAAGCAAAAATTCATATTTTATAAGTGATACACTTTCACAAAAAATAAGCGAAACAAAAAATTCGCAGGGCGTATTTGCAGTTTGCAAAATGAAAAATGAAAATATTTCATTAAAAACAGGTCAAAAATATATTGCGCTTGATAATCTTCAAGACCCGGGTAATCTCGGCACTGTTATCAGAACAGCCGAAGCGCTCGGTATTTCAAGTGTAATAGTAGGGGGCGGATGCGATGTTTTTAATCCCAAAGTTTTGCGTGCGTCAATGGGTTCGGTTTTAAGGCTTGATGTTTTTGAATGTCAAAGCCTTGCGCCTGTTTTGCAAAAGGCAAAATCTCTCGGTATTAAAACTTATGCCACTTCGCCTGATTCATCGGCTAAAAAAATAAATGAAACGCAATTTCCGAAATCATCACTTTGCGTAATCGGAAATGAAGCTAACGGTGTAAGCGATGAAGTTATGAACATCTGTGACGAAACAGTAACAATCCCTATGCTCGGTCGTGCCGAAAGTTTAAATGCACATGTTGCCGGGGCAATTGTAATGTGGGAGATGTTAAGATGAGTGAAAATGCAAAGTATTGGATATGGCTTCAAAATGTATTTGGATACGGGGCTAAAATATCCAAAATCATTGATGAATTCGGTGGGGCTAAAGAGCTTTATAATCTTGGCGAAACCGAGTGGAGAATGAGTTCGTTTTTAACAAACAGGCAAGTCGAAAAACTTATAAGCACAGATATTGAAAAAGGCAATGAAGTAATTGATTATTGCTTGCAGCAGGGATATAAGATTGTCGATTATGACGATGAGTCTTATCCAAACAGGCTTAAAGATATACCTGATGCACCGGCTGTTTTGTATGTTGACGGAATTTTGCCTGATATTGATAATCTTGTTACTATCGCAATGGTAGGTTCAAGAAAAGCGAGCGAATATGCAGTCAGGGTTGCACGGGTTTTCGGAAAAGGGTTAACCGAAGCCGGAGCAAGTGTTATCAGCGGCGGTGCACTCGGTATTGATTCTTATTCGCACGAGGGTGCGCTTGAAGGCGGCGGTCAAACTGTTGCGGTTTTGGGTAACGGCTTTGGCGACAGCTATCTTGATACAAACAGAGATTTGCGTAAAAAAATCAGTCAAAACGGTGCGCTTGTTACAGAATACCAACCTTTTACCAAAGCAAGCGGAAGAAACTTTCCGGTAAGAAACAGAATTATAAGCGGGCTTTCACTCGGTGTGCTTGTGGTTGAAGCAGGTGTAAGAAGCGGTACTTTTGTTACCACAAAGCGTGCGCTTGAACAAAAGCGTGATTTATATGCTGTTCCGGCTCCTGTTCTTTCGGTTGAATACGGCGGAACAAATAAGCTTATTGAAAACGGTGCGGGTGTGGCTATTAACCCTGTTGATGTTGTTAAAGCGTATGCCGATAGATTTGATACGCTTGATATGTCAAAACTTAGGGAATCAAACCAAATTGCTCTTGATAAATCGGAGCAAGATGTAAATATGGCACGCATTAAACCGAGAACGCAAAATCAAATCAAGCAGAGCAATCCCGATGAAGAAAAATATTCGTTTGAAAATGTTGAAAAAAGCAGAGAACACAGAGCAAAAGTTGCAGAAAAAGCAATTGAGCTTCAAGGCAATGCAAAAATTGTGTATGACTGCTTGGATGATGAATATAACTTTATTGATGATGTTATTGCGAAATCAAATTTACCGGCGTCATCGGTGCTGGCAGCATTAACCGTTCTTGAAATAAAAAAATTGATTATAAGTGCCTCGGGTAAGAGGTTTAAAAAATCTTGAAAGGCTATGGGAATTATATATGTCTAAATTAGTAATTGTGGAGTCACCTGCAAAGGCAAAGAATATTAAAGGCTATCTTGGCAGAGGCTATGATGTAATTGCATCAATGGGCCATGTACGAGATTTGCCGGCAGCAAGGCTCAGTGTTGATATTGCAAATGATTTTGAACCTAAATATGCTGTAATAAAAGGAAAGGAAAACTTTGTAAAAGATCTTAAGAAAAAGGCTGATGCTGCAGATTATGTATATCTCGCAACTGACCCCGATCGTGAGGGAGAAGCAATTTCTTGGCACCTTGCCACTCTTTTGGGACTTGACCTTAAAGATGAAAACAGAGTTACCTTTAATGAAATTACTAAAAACGGTGTAAAAAACGGAATGGCAAATCCGCGTAAAATTGATATTGATTTGGTCGATGCCCAGCAGGCAAGAAGAATTCTTGACCGTCTTATCGGCTACAAGCTTTCACCGTTTATTTCACAAAAAATCAGGCGCGGTCTTTCAGCAGGCCGTGTGCAGTCGGTTGCACTTCGCCTTATTGTTGACAGGGAAAATGAAATTCGTGCATTCAAGGCTGAAGAATATTGGTCAATTGACGCTAAATTTACAAACCCACCTGAAAGAAAAGTATTTTCAGCCGCACTTTCAACTAAAGATGGCGAAAAAATTAAAATTGAAAATAAGGAGCAGAGTGATACTGTTCTTACTGAACTTGAAGGTGCAAGTTATGTTGTGAAAAGTGTTAAAAAAGGCAGCAGAAAGAAAAATCCTACACCTCCGTTTATCACTTCCACACTTCAGCAGGAAGCGTCAAGGCGTCTTTCATTCCAGGCAAAAAGAACGATGAAAGCGGCGCAGGAACTTTATGAAGGTGTTGATGCAGGCGAGCTTGGCACAGTCGGTCTTATCACTTATATGAGAACAGACTCACTTCGTATTTCAGAAGAAGCAAGGCAGGCAGGTAATGAATTTATTACCGAAACTTTCGGTGAAAAATATCTTCCTAAAAAGCCGAGATACTTTAAATCGAAAAGTAATATTCAAGACGGACACGAAGCTATCAGGCCGTCAATGCCAAAGGTTACACCTGAACAGGTTAAGCCTTATTTATCAAATGACCAGTATAAAATTTATAAGCTTGTATGGGAAAGATTTATTGCTTCACTTATGGAATCTTGCCTGCAAGAAACTATGAAGATAGAAATTGAAGCTAAAAATTATATCTTCACAGCTACGGGATATACAGTTAAATTTGACGGTTTCACAAAGCTTTATGAAGAAAAGGTTGATGATGAAAAGAATGACAGCGCATCTCCGCTTCCGGTACTTGCTGAGGGTGATGAACTTAAGCTGAAGAGTATTCTTGGCAATCAGCATTTCACTCAACCTCCTGCAAGGTATACAGAAGCTTCGCTTACAAAAGCACTTGAAGAAAACGGTGTAGGCAGGCCGTCAACTTATGTTACTATTACATCAACTATTATCAACCGTGAATATGTTAAGCGTGAGGGCAAGCAGTTTGTGCCTACTGAACTCGGCGAAGCAGTAACAAACCTGCTTAAAGATAAAATGCCAAACATAGTTAATGTTAAATATACATCTAAAATGGAAGCAGATCTTGATAAGATTGATTCAGGCGATAAAGATTATAAAGAGATGATTCGTCTTTATTATGATGATTTTGAAAAACCGCTTGAAAAAGCTAAAGAGGAAATGCAGGGTGTTAAGATAAAGCTTAAGGAAGAAGAAACTGATGAAATCTGCGAAAAGTGTGGCAGAAATATGGTTATCAAAGTCGGCAGATTCGGTAAATTTCTTGCTTGCCCGGGTTATCCTGAATGTAAAAATACAAAGCCGCTTATTTTCAGAACCAAAGCAAAATGCCCTGAATGCGGCGGTGATGTAATTGAAAAGAAAACCAAGAGGGGTTCATCTTTCTATGGTTGCTCAAATTACCCTAATTGTAACTTTATGACTTGGGATGTGCCGAGTGATGAGGTTTGCCCGCGTTGCGGCAAATCGCTCTTTAAGCGCAAGGGCAATGTGCTTTATTGCCCTGATACAGAGGGCTGCGGCTTTACAAAGCCTGCCCCAAAAAAGAAGAAAACAGAAGAATAATAAGTAATATATGAAATTTAGAGTTATAGGTGCAGGCCTTGCAGGTGTTGAAGCTGCTTGGCAAATTGCAAATAAAGGTTACAAGGTTTCGCTTTATGAGATGAAGCCGATTAAAAAAAGTGAAGCGCATAAGTCGGATTTCTTTTGTGAACTCGTTTGCTCAAATTCGCTTAAAGCTTCACGAATTGAAAGTGCCGCCGGACTTTTAAAAGAAGAAATGGCAAGGCTTGGCTCGCTTACCGTTCCTGTTGCAAGGAAATCGAGTGTTCCGGCAGGCGGTGCGTTGGCGGTTGACAGGGATATTTTTTCTTCCCGTGTTACTGAAAAAATTAAATCACATCCCAATATTGAAGTGATAAATGAGGTTGTTGAAAATTTAGAACTTGACGGTGATACCGTTACAGTTGTTGCAACAGGCCCGCTTACAGACGGTAAGCTTGCAGAAAGTATTTCTGAAATAACAGGCGAATATCTTTCGTTTTATGATGCGGCAGCTCCTATTGTTACAGCCGACAGTGTTGATATGACCAAAGCTTTCGGCGCTTCACGCTATGAGCGTGGAGGGGATGATGACTATATCAATTGCCCGTTTAACAAGTCCGAGTACGAAAATTTTATAGAAGAGTTAGTTAATGCCGAGGGCGCAGTCGTTCACGATTTTGATGTTTATGAGGGATGTATGCCTATTGAAAAGCTTGCAAAAAGGGGGCTTGACGCTCCTCGCTTCGGCCCTATGAAGCCTGTTGGCTTGGTTGATCCTAATACGGGTCATAGGCCTTGGGCGTGCGTTCAGTTAAGGCGTGAAAATTCAAAGGGTACAATGTTTAATCTTGTAGGCTTTCAAACTAATTTGAAATTTGGTGAGCAAAAGCGGGTTTTTTCAATGATTCCCGGGCTTGAAAATGCACAGTTTGTAAGATACGGTGTAATGCACAGAAATTCATTCCTCAATTCACCGAAGCTTTTAAATGCCGATTTCTCATTCAGAGAAAAGGATAATCTTTTCTTTGCCGGTCAGATTACCGGTGTTGAGGGATATATGGAAAGTGCGTCAAGCGGCATTATTGCAGGAATAAATGCGGTAAGAAAGGCAGAGGGTAAAACTCCTTTTATTTTGCCAGATATTACTATGATAGGTGCGCTTTGCGATTATATCAGTGATGAAAGCGTTAAAAACTTTCAGCCAATGGGTGCAAACTTCGGTGTGCTTCCTGCTATTGAACCTAAAATAAGAGATAAAAAGGAACGTTATGCAGCACTTTCAAACAGGTCGCTCGCCTATATAGATGAAGTTGTTAAAACGCTTTAAAAATAAAGAAAGGGTGGAATATATTGCCAAAAATTAAAAGAATAATTATTGACGCAATGGGCGGCGATAATGCACCGCTTGAAATACTCAAGGGTACTTTTCTTGCAGTAAAGGAATATGGGATTAAACCTGTTCTTGTCGGCAATGAAGAAGTGATAAAAAAATGTGCTAAAGACAATAACATTGCACTCAATAATACAAAAATAGTTAATTCAAATTCAGTGATTTCAATGCACGATGATGCAAAGTGCGTACTTAAAGAAAAAGCCGATTCATCAATGGCAGTCGGTTTTAAATTGCTTAATGACGGTGAGGGCGATGCTTTTGTAAGCGCGGGAAATACAGGCTGTGTAACAGTCGGCGCAACGCTTATTACCAAAAGAATTAAGGGTGTTAAAAGGCCTGCGATTGCATCTGTTATGCCAAGCGCAAAAAAGCCTTTTCTTCTTATGGACTGCGGTGCGAATGCCGAGTGCAGAAGTGAATTCCTTTACCAATTCGGGCAAATGGGAAGCCTTTATATGAATAAAATTATGAAGCTTGAAAATCCGAAAGTTGCCCTTGCAAATAACGGTGAGGAAAATACAAAGGGTACGCCTGTGGTTAAGGAAGCTTACGAACTTATGAGCAAAGCACCTTATAACTTTATCGGTAATATTGAGGGCAGGCAAATTCCGTTTGGCGATGCGGATGTAGTAGTTGCCGATGGATTCACAGGTAACCTTATACTCAAAACTTATGAGGGTGTTGCAAAGGTTTTGATGAACGGAATTAAAGATGCCTTTATGAAAAACACCTTATCAAAGCTTGCATATCTTGGTGTTAAATCGGGTATTGATGATATGAAAAAGCAATTTGATTATAAAGAATACGGCGGTGCGGTTATGCTTGGTGTTAAAAAGCCTGTTATTAAGGCGCACGGTTCGGCAGACGCACGCACTTTTAAAAATGCAATTAAACAGGCAGTTTGGTTTATAGATAATGATTTAATTGAAACTATGGAAACATGGTTTTCTAAAAATTTACAAGAGGCTTAACAAATATTATGGCAACTATTGAAGATAAAATAGGATACACCTTTAAAAATCGTGAATATCTTATGGAGGCACTTACACATTCCTCTTTTGCTAACGAAAGACATAATAAAATCAAGTGTAATGAAAGAATGGAATTTCTCGGTGACGCAGTTCTTTCCATAATCTCGGCTAATTTTTTGTATCACCGTTTTCCAGATATGCCGGAGGGGGATTTATCAAAGCTTCGTTCATCACTTGTTTGTACGCAGTCACTTTCGGATTTTGCAAGGCAAATTTCACTTGGCGATTATCTTTTTTTGGGCAAGGGTGAATCAAATACCGGCGGAGCTGACAGATCGTCGATTTTAGAAAATGCTTTTGAAGCACTTATTGCCGCTGTTTACCTTGACGGCGGAATGGAAAATGCTGAAAAATTTGTGCTTGCTTTTCTTTCTCCCGCTGTTGAAACACATCATATAAATTTTAAAGATTATAAAACCACTTTGCAGGAAGTAGTTCAGCAAAATCCTGATGAAAATGTTAACTATGTGCTTGTGGGTGAAAGCGGGCCTGACCATAACAAAGTATTTGAAGTTGAAGTTCATCTTAATTCAAATGTTATCGGCAAAGGCAAGGGAAGAAGCAAAAAAAGTGCAGAGCAAGAAGCTGCAAAGGAAGCACTTAAGCTTATGGGTGTAATATGAAAAAAGGTAATATCAGTATTTTCGTTCCGCATTTGGGTTGCCCGTGCCAATGCTCATTTTGCAATCAAAAAACAATTACCGGGCATAATAACCAACCGAGTACGGCGGATGTGGATAAAGCAGTGTTAACGGCACTCAAACATAAAGGCTACGATTATGAAATAGCTTTTTTTGGAGGTTCGTTTACTGCAATAGATAGAAAATATATGCTCGCCCTTTTGGAAACGGCGTATAAATATGTAAAATCAGGTGAAGTGAGCGGTATAAGAATTTCAACCAGACCTGATTTTATTGACGGTGAAATATTATCACTTTTAAAAAAATACGGTGTGACAAGTATTGAACTCGGTGCGCAAAGTATGGATGACGAGGTACTTTTGGCTAACAGGCGCGGTCACACTTCAAAAGATGTTGAAATTGCATCAAAACTTATTAAATCTTTCGGCTTTGAACTCGGGCTTCAAATGATGACGGGTTTGTATAAAGACAGTGAGGAAAAAGCAATTGAAACTGCTAAAAAAATCATTTCGCTTAAACCGCAGACTGTCAGGATTTATCCTACTGTTGTGCTTAAAAATACATATCTTGCAGATTTATATTTAAGCGGTGAATACAATCCGCCGAATGCCGAGCAATCGGCTGAACTTGTGGCAAAGCTTGTACCTCTTTTTGAGGAGAATTCAATTAAAATAATTCGCTTGGGCCTTCATTCAAGCGAGGATATAAAGAAAAATATGCTTGCCGGCGGTTTTCACGACAGCTTTGGTGAGCTTGTTAAATCGAGAATTATGCTAAATAAAATTCTTGATTTGCCCCCGGCTGATTACGAAGTGGCTGTTAATTCAAAGTCACTTTCAAAGCTGAAAGGCAATAAAAAGTCGAATATTTATCTTCTTATTGAAAGAGGATATAACATAAAAATTGTTATCAACAATAATCTTGATGTTGATGAATTGGAGATAAAATAATGGTATTAAAATCACTTGAAATACAGGGTTTTAAGTCTTTCCCTGACAGGACAAGTCTTAATTTCGGTAAAGGTATAACTGCTGTTGTAGGTCCTAACGGTTCAGGCAAAAGTAATATTTCCGATGCTGTTCGTTGGGTTTTGGGCGAAACAAGTTCAAAATCACTTCGCGGTTCTAAAATGGAAGATGTAATTTTCAGCGGTACTTCGACGCGTAAAGCACTCGGTTTTGCACAGGTTCAGCTCACCCTGGATAATACTGACCAAACCCTTAAAGATAAAGGTGAAATTGTAACGGTTTCAAGAAGATATTATCGCTCCGGTGAAAGTGAATATAAAATTGACGGCGAAACCGTAAGAGCAAGGGATATTAGGGAACTGTTTATGGATACAGGCCTTGGTTCTGACGGATATTCTATGGTGGGTCAGGGTAAAATCGACTCTATCATATCTCAAAAAAATGAGGATAGGCGTGAACTTTTTGAAGAAGCGGCAGGTATTTCACTTTTCCGCCATAAAAGAAAAGACGCAACCCGCAGGCTTGACCAGGCACAAGAAAATTTAGTAAGACTTCTTGATATTTTGGGCGAACTTGAAAGCAGAGTTGAGCCGCTCAGAAAGCAAAGCGAAAAAGCACAAAAATTCATTACCCTTTCGGATGAAAAGAAAACACTTGAAATCGGTGTTTGGGTAAATAAAATAAATCGCTTTACAAATGAACTTCGTGAGCAGGAGCATAAAATTGACGCGGCAAACGCATCATATGATATTTGCGAAAAAGAACTTAAAGCTATTGAAGAAGAAATTGAAGAAATTGCGCAAAAAACCGTTTCAATCAATACCCAAATCGAGCAAATCAGAATGGGCTCAAAAGCTTATGAAGAAGAAGCACTACGCAAAGACGGTGAAGCTTCGGTTTTAGAAACCACATTAAACCATAATAATGAAACTATTGAAAGACTTAAAAATGACATCGGTGATGTTGATAATACAAATCTTTCAATTGATGCTCAAATTGAAGAAAAGCAGAACTTTATTTCCGAAAGCGAAGTAGAGATAAAAGCAAAAAAGCAGGAACTTAAAAATGTTACAGATGAAATGAATAATCTTCTTTCATCAAATGAGGAGTTTTCAAAGCTTACTGTTGAACTTAATCAAAAAATCACTTCTCTAACACTTAAACTTTCCGATTGCAGGGTTAAATGCTCACAGGCACTTACATCCGCACAGGAAATTAAATCAAGGCAAAGCATTGTTGATTCATCAATTGAGCAAGGAAAAAATGAACTTGAAGAAGTTGAAAAGCGTAAAGAAAAAAGTGATGAAAATTTAAAAGCTTTGCAAGCTCGTATTGATGAAAATAACAACTCGATGCAGGGTTATAAAATTAAGCTTGAAAATAAAAACGCTAATGCCGAAAAGCTTAAAGCCGAACTTGAAAAGGCTAACAATGAATATAACCAAAAGACGCAAAAAGCTAAAATGCTTCTTGACCTTGAAAAAAATATGGAAGGTTTTTCAGGTGCTGTAAAAGCCGTTATGCGCCAGGCACAAAGCAAGGCACTTTCAGGTGTTCACGGGCCACTGTCACAACTTATCACTGTTGATAATGAGTACAGTGTTGCTGTTGAAGTTGCACTCGGTGCAGCAATGCAAAATATAGTAGTCGGCAATGAAGCAGACGCAAAGCGTGCAATTTATTATCTTAAAAATAACCGTGTCGGAAGGGCAACTTTTCTCCCGATTTCAGCTATAAAGCCAAGAAATCTTGATGAAAAAGACCTTGATGATAATTTGGGCTTTGTTGCAATTGCAAGTGAACTTGTTGATTGCAAGAATGAATATAAAAATATTATTTCAAATCTTTTAGGCAGAGTAGTTATAGTTGAAGATATGGACTCGGCAATCGGAATTTCAAAAAGATATTCCAACAGATTTAAAATAGTTACAGTTGACGGTCAGATTATAAATCCGGGTGGTTCAATGACCGGCGGTTCGCAATCAAAGGGTGCAGGTATTCTTTCAAGAGGAAATATGATTGATGAGCTTAATAAAGAAGCCAAGAAACTTGAAGAAACTGCACAGCAAATTAAAGCTAAATATAAAACAGCACTTGAAGAAGCAAATTTTGCACTTGCTAATTTGCAGGGAGCGCAAGCTGATTTACAGCAGGCAAAAGAGGAACTTATCAGAGCGCAGGGTGAACATAAGCTTGTTTTAGAAAAATATGAGCATCTTTCATCCCAGCTTTCACTTCTTATCAGTGAAAAAGACAGTGCCAAAGAACGAATTGCCGAATTTGAAAACGAATCAAAATCAAGTGAAAATGAAATCAAAGTAATTGAAAATGAAATTGCACAAGCTGAAAAGGAACTTGAAAAAACTTCAGGCAATGCAAGCGAAATAAATGCAAAGCGTGACGAGTACAGGGAAAAAAGCGAAAAGATAAATCTTGAACTTGTTACACTTGCAAAAGATAACGAAACTGCTAAACTTTCTGTTGAAGAACTTAATTTGAGAAAAAATACTCAATCAGACAGAGTTAAAACCATTTGGGATGAAATCAAGGTTATTGAAGAAAGAAATCAAGCTCTTCTTATTTCAATTAACGAAATTAAGGCCAATGCAAATGACCTTAGGATTAAGGCAGAGCAGTCAAATAATGATGTGAGTGCGCAGATAGAACAAAGAAATGAGCTCGAAAAGCGTACAACTGAACTTCGCGGTGAGGAAAAAATTAAAAATCAGGATAGAGAAAAGCTTTCAGGTTCAATCGTTCGTCTTGATGAAAGAAAAAATGCTATGAAAAAAGAGTATGATGAATTAAACGATATGCTCTTTGAACAGTATGAACTCACCAAGCATGAAGCTGAAGCACTTAATATTCAAATTGATGATATGAGCGAAGCAAAGCGCAGACTTCACGAAATTAAAGTTGCAATCAAAGGTCTTGGCTCAATCAATGTAGGTGCTATTGAAGAATATAAGGAAGTAAGCGAGCGCTATACATTCCTTAAAGAGCAAATAGGCGATGTTGAAAAGTCAAAAAATGAACTTATGAAAATAATTGAGGATTTGACTGCTTCTATGAGTGAAAAATTCCTTACTCAGTTTAATAAAATCAATGCTGAATTTAAAGTTTGCTTTGCAGATTTCTTCGGCGGAGGTAAGGGTGAGCTTCTTTTGGAACAGCCGGATAACTGCCTTGAATCTCCTATTGAAATCCGTATTCAGCCACCGGGAAAATCAGTTCAGAATATCAACCTTTTCTCCGGCGGTGAAAAGTCGCTTGCGGCAATGGCACTTTTGTTCAGTGTGCTTAAAGTTCAGCCGGCTCCGTTTTGCATTTATGACGAAGTTGAAGCGGCACTTGATGATGTCAATGTTGAGCGATTTGCAAAATATATGCGTAAGATGACGGATAAAACTCAATTTATTTCAATTACTCATAGGCGAGGCACTATGGAAGAGGCGGATGTTCTTTACGGTGTTACAATGCAGGAAAAGGGTGTATCAAAGCTTATAGAACTTCAAACAGCCGAACTTGCAGCTAAAATGGGGCTTGAATAATATATAATGTAATAAATATAAAGGAAGAAGTAATTATGGGCATTTTTTCTATATTTAAAAAAGGTCTTAAAAAAACAAGAGATGAGGGTATCACAGCCCAGCTTGATGAGGTGATGGATTCTTATGAAAAAATCACACCGGAGTTTTTTGATGACCTTGAGGAAATTCTTATAATGGGCGATGTCGGTATGCCGACTGCTGAAAGAATTATTCGTGATTTAAAAAGTAAAATTGAAAATGACAAGGTTGATGATGTAAGGCGGGTACGCGAAATTATGAAAGATATAGTTTCGGGTATTGTATGGGGCGGCAGCTATTTGCGACTTCGTACAAAGCCGTCTGTTATTCTTGTAATCGGTGTAAACGGTGTCGGCAAAACTACTACTATCGGCAAGCTTGCTATGAGGCTTAAAGAGCAGGGCAGAAGTGTAATCTTGGGTGCTGCAGATACTTTCCGTGCTGCCGCAATTGAGCAACTTCAGGTTTGGGCAGACAGAGCGCAGGTGGATTTGATTAAGCATGCCGAGGGTTCAGACCCGGCTTCGGTAGTTTATGATACTATTGCGGCAGGCAAAGCAAGAAACAGTGATGTAATTATTATTGATACAGCAGGCAGGCTTCATAATAAGAAAAATCTTATGGATGAGCTTAATAAAATCAGCAGAGTTATTGAAAGGGAATTGCCTGACGCTTCAAAAGAAATTCTTTTGGTACTTGATGCTACAACAGGTCAAAACGCTGTTAATCAGGCAAAAGATTTCAAAGAGGCTGCCGGTATTACAGGCATAGTTTTAACCAAGCTTGACGGTACTGCAAAGGGCGGTGTGGTCCTTGCTATCAATAATGAACTTGATGTGCCTGTTAAATTTGTAGGTGTGGGCGAAAAGATTGAAGATTTGCAGCCTTTTGATGCAGATGCGTTTGCAGCAGGCCTTTTTGATGCTACAATTCCTGATGATGATAAGGAAATTACGGATTTTATTCAGCACGATGAAGATAATGCAAAAGAAAAAGCAGAGTAAGGGGTGTAAATATGGATTTTATTTTAGCAACAAATAATATGAAAAAGCTTGCGGAAATGCAAAGAATTTTATCCCCGCTCGGTATAAATGTTGTAACAGCAAAAATGCTTGGCGTTACACTTGAAGATGTTGAAGAAGACGGTGAAACATTTGAAGATAATGCAAAGCTTAAAGCAAGGGCGGCTTGTAAAGAAATGAATATGCCGGCTATTGCAGATGATTCGGGACTTTGTGTTGATTATCTTAACGGTGCGCCGGGTATCTTTTCGGCACGCTTCGCAGGTGAACACGGAAATGATGAAAAAAATAATGACCTTCTTTTAGAAAAACTTGACGGTGTACCGCTTGAAAAGAGGACGGCACATTATGTTTGTGCTATTTGCTGTACTTTCCCTGACGGTCGTGAAATTGTTGTCAGGGGCGAATGCAGCGGCGTTATCGGCTTTGAAAGGGACGGTAATGAGGGCTTTGGATATGACCCTCTGTTTTTGGTTGACGGCAAAGCTTTCGGCAGATATACAGCAGAGGAAAAAGATAAAATCAGCCATAGAGGTAACGCACTTCGCTTATTAACAAAAGAATTGGAGAAAATCATATGACATCTAAAGAAAGAGCAGCTTTAAGAGCAAAAGCTAACGGGCTTGAACCGATTATTCAGCTTGGTAAAGAGGGCATAAGTGAAAATTTGCTTACCCAAATTGATGATACACTTGATACCAGAGAACTTATTAAAATCAGAGTTCACCTTGAATCTGCACCTGAAACACCAAAGGAACTTGCACAAAAGCTTGCAGCTCCGCTTGGTGCCGAGGTTATTCAGGTTATAGGCGGAATCATTGTTCTTTACCGTGAAATTGATGAAGAGCGAATTGCCGAAAAAAAGAAAAAAAGAGGCTCAGGCACAGCAAAAGCAACAGCTAAAAAGAAAGTAAAGATTAAGGGCAAAAGACAGCGCCAAAGAGAAAAGGAAGCTAAAAACCCTTATGCAAAATATGACAGACCTAAATATTATGGCAGATAAGCTTAAAATCGGAATTTTCGGCGGTGCGTTTAATCCTGTTCATAATGGGCATTTGAATTTGGCAAAGCATTATCTTGATGAACTTGGGCTTGATAAGATTTTGTTTATACCGACTAATATACCGCCGCATAAATCAAGCGAAGATTTTGCAGGCAGAGAAGACAGATTTAATATGCTACGGCTTGCAATAAAACCGTATGATAAATTTGAAGTATCGGATATTGAATTTAAGCGTGACGGCAAAAGCTATACTTATGATACTTTGCTTGAACTGAAAAAAATATATAAAAATGCAGAGTTTTACCTTATAATTGGGGCAGACCAATTGCTTCATTTTGATAAGTGGTATAAGTATAAAGAAATTCTTACACTTGTAACTCTTTGCACAAGTGCAAGGGAAAATGAAGCCGAAAAAGCACAGATAATTGATTTTGCGTCAAGCTTAAACGGACTTGATATAAATAAATTTAAACTTTTGGCTTCACCTGTATTAAAGGTCAGTTCAAGTGAAATAAGAAATAAAATAAAATCGGGTGAGGATTTTTCAAATCTTGTGCCTGAAAAAGTGTATGATTATATAATAAAGAGGCGAATTTATAATGTATGATACCGAAAAATACGCAAAAATTTTGAAAGATACATTATCTGACAGGCGATTTTACCATTCGCTTTGCGTATCACAAAGTGCCATTAAACTTGCAAAGCGTTATGGTGTGGATGAAGAAAAAGCCGAGGTTGCAGGGCTTTTGCATGATATTACAAAAGAAACTGATAATGCTGTTCAACTTGAAATAATTAAAAATAACGGTATTGAACTTCACAGTTTTGATAAAAAGAGCGATAAATTTTTGCACCAAGCATCAGGTGCCGGAATGGCAATTAAGCTTGGTATTGATGATATGGATATTATAAATTCTATAAGGTATCATACCACAGGCAAGGCAAATATGACTATGCTTGAGCAGATTGTGTATCTTGCCGATTTTATTTCAGCCGATAGGGATTATCCCGATGTAGATGTTATCAGAAAAGAAACGGAAAAGGGTATTGAATACGGTTTGCTTTACGGCACTGCTTATACAATTAAGTCGGTGGCAAAAAGGCAAATACCGCTTCATCCTTTGACTGTTGAAGCATATAATTGGATACTTGATGAGTATTTTAAATAGAAAGGGTGAAGTTATGCAGGCACTTAATATTGTAAAAACTGCAGTTAAAGCTATTGACAGCAAGAAAGGTGAGAATATTGAATTAATCGGTATTACCGATTTAACTGTTCTTACCGATTATTTTGTAATTGCCACAGCAACAAGCTCAACTCAAATTAAAGCTATGGCTGATGAAGTTGAGTATAAGCTTGACGAACTCGGCGTTGAGCCGCACCATATAGAAGGCAGAAACACAAATTGGGTTTGCCTTGATTATAATTCGGTTGTTATTCATATTTTCCATAAGCAGCAGCGTGAATTTTATTCACTTGAGCGTTTATGGGAAGATGGCGAAGTTTTAGATACAGCAAAATTATTGGAGGATTAAAATAATGGAATACAATTTTAAAGAGATTGAAGCCAAATGGCAAAATGTTTGGTACACTCAAAACACATTCGCAGCAAAGCAGGATTTTTCACTTCCTAAATATTACTGCCTTGTTGAATTCCCTTATCCGTCAGGTCAGGGACTTCATGTAGGCCACCCAAGGTCTTATACAGCTCTTGATATAGTTGCCCGTAAAAAAAGACTTCAGGGATATAATGTTCTTTACCCTATGGGTTGGGATGCTTTCGGTCTTCCGACTGAAAACTTTGCAATTAAAAATCATATTCATCCTGAAGAAGTAACAAAGCAAAATGTTGCAAGATTTAAGCAGCAGCTTCAGTCACTCGGCTTTTCGTTTGACTGGACAAGGGAAATCAACACTACTGACCCGAGCTATTATAAATGGACACAGTGGATTTTCCTTCAACTTTTCAAAAAGGGACTTGCTTACAAAAAAGAAATGGCTGTAAACTGGTGTACTTCTTGCAAATGCGTGCTTGCAAATGAAGAAGTTGTAAACGGTGTATGTGAGCGTTGCGGCAGTGAAGTTATCAGAAAGAACCAGAGCCAGTGGATGCTTAAAATTACCGAATATGCTCAAAGGCTTGTTGATGATCTTGATGACCTTGATTTTATTGACAGAGTAAAGGTTCAGCAGAAAAACTGGATCGGCCGTTCAACCGGTGCAGAAGTTGATTTCGGCACAACTTTGGGTGATACTTTAACTGTATATACTACCCGCCCTGATACTCTTTTCGGCGCAACATATATGGTTATTTCACCTGAACACCCGCTTGTTGAAAAGTGGGCAGATAAGCTTAAAAATATTGATGAAGTTCGTGCTTACCAGCAGGAAGCTGCACATAAGTCGGACTTTGAAAGAACTGAACTTAATAAGGATAAAACCGGTGTCAAGCTTGATGGTGTAATGGGTATCAACCCTGTAAATGATACTGAAATTCCTATCTTTATTTCAGACTATGTACTTACATCTTACGGTACGGGTGCGATTATGGCAGTTCCTGCACATGATACTCGTGACTGGGAATTCGCAAAGAAATTCGATTTACCTATTATCGAAGTTGTTGCAGGTTCAAAAGTCGGTGTTGAAAACGAAGCATTTACAGACTGTGCAACAGGCAAACTTGTTAATTCATCATTCCTTACAGGTATGACAGTTGAAGAAGCTAAAAAAGCAATTACCGAATGGCTTACTAAAGAGGGTAAAGGCCACCAAAAAGTAAACTTTAAGCTTCGTGACTGGGTATTTTCACGCCAAAGATATTGGGGCGAGCCTATTCCTATTATTAAGTGTGACGATTGCGGATATGTTCCTGTTCCTGAAAGTGAACTTCCTTTAAGACTTCCTATGGTGGATTCATATGAACCTACCGATACAGGAGAATCACCGCTTGCAAAAATGACAGATTGGGTTAACACCACTTGCCCTTGCTGCGGAAAACCTGCTAAAAGGGAAACAGATACAATGCCGCAATGGGCAGGTTCATCTTGGTATTTCTTAAGATATATGGACCCGCACAATGATAAAGAACTTGTTTCAAAAGAAGCGGCAGAATATTGGAGCCCGGTAGATTGGTATAACGGTGGCATGGAGCATACTACTTTGCACCTTCTCTATTCTCGTTTCTGGCATAAATTCCTTTATGACATTGGTGTTGTTCCTACTAAAGAACCATATCAAAAGCGTACATCACACGGTATGATTCTCGGTCAAAACGGTGAAAAGATGTCAAAGTCAAGGGGCAATGTTGTTAACCCGGATGAAATTGTTGACCAATACGGTGCAGATACAATGCGCCTTTATGAAATGTTTATCGGTGACTTTGAAAAAGCTGCACCTTGGAACAGTGATTCTATCAAAGGTTGTAAGAGATTTATTGAGCGTTTCTGGAATTTGCAAGAAATCGTTAAAGACGGTGATGAATATTCACCTGAACTTGAAGCTCTTATGCATAAAACAATTAAAAAAGTTACAGATGATATTGATAATCTTAAGTGCAACACAGCTATTGCATCAATGATGACACTTGTAAACGAAATGTATTCAAAGGGCGTTAATAAAGCCGAACTTCGTGACTTAACTATCATTCTTAACCCATTTGCACCTCATGTTACAGAGGAAATGTGGGAAATAATGAACTTCGGCGGTGCTGTACACGAAGCAAAGTGGCCTGAATTCGACGATGAAAAGACTAAAGAAAACAGTGTTGAAATCGCACTTCAGGTTAAAGGTAAGGTTCGTTCAAGAATTGTTGTTCCAATTGATATAAGCAAGGAAGATGCAATCGAACTTGCTAAAAAAGATGAAAAAATTGCCGCTGAAATTGCAGGCAAAGAAATTAAGAAAGAAATTTATGTTCCGGGCAAGCTTGTAAATATTGTTGCAATATAATTGGCAAGTGCCTTTTGAGGTGATATTATGCCTAAGAAAAAAATATATACAGTCGCAACTTCACACCTTGATACAGTGTGGAGTTGGGACTTTGAAACTACTGTCAGCCAATATATTTATAATACTTTAGTTGATAATTTTAAACTTTTTGAAAAATATCCTTCATATAAATTTTCTTTTGAAGGTTCATATCGCTATGAACTAATGGAAGAATATTATCCTGAACTTTTTGATAAAATGAAGGATTATATTGCAAAGGGAAGGTGGAATGTCTGCGGCTCTGCATTTGAAAATGGGGATACAAATATTCCGTCACCCGAAGCACTTTTCAGAAATATACTTTTCGGCAATTCCTATTTTGATGAAAAATTCGGCAAAAGAAGTGTTGATATTTATCTGCCGGATTGCTTCGGTTTCGGCTGGGCACTTCCTGCAATTGAACGCCATTCAAACCTGATGGGATTTACTACCCAAAAGCTTGCCTGGGGCAGTGCATACGGTATTCCGTTTGATATAGGCAAATGGCAGGGTGTTGATGGAAGCGAGGTTTATGCAAGTATTAACCCGCACGATTATTATTACACTCTTACAAAGCTTCGTGATTGGGATTTTGTTCTTAATAAGTTTAAAGAAAATGAAAAGTATGACCTTAATGATACATATATCTTTCACGGTATTGGTGACAGGGGCGGCGCACCTGATGAAAAGAGCGTTGCTTTTGTTGAAGATGAAATCAAGAAAAATGATGAAAGTGATATTGAAGTAATTGCGGCAAGCGCAGATGAAATATATCACGATATTGAAAATAATTATACCGACGAGCAAAAGGCTAAACTTCCGGTTTGGAAAAATGAATTTGTAATGCAAAACCACGGTGTAGGCGGTTATACATCGCGTGCAATCGGTAAGCGATGGAACAGAAGATGTGAAGAACTTGCGGATATAAGTGAACGCGCAGGTGTTATTTCATCATATCTCGGCTTAACCGATTATAACCAAAATGCAATTAACCGTTCATGGAAACGCTTTATTGCACATCAGTTTCATGATGATATGCCGGGTACAAGCTGCCAAAGGGTATATAAACGCTCATGGAATGATTATGCGGTTTCAATGAATCAGTTTACAAATGAACTTGAAGCTTCAATGTCGCCTGTTTCATCACTTATGAAAACTGATTTTTGCTCCGGTATTCCTGTAATGGTTTATAACCCTGTTGAAGCGGACAGGCGCGGTGCGGTAACACTCCGCCTTGATGATGTTTCATCTTCTTATGTAAGGGTTTATGATGAAAAGGGCAGAGAAATTAAAAGCCAGGTAACTCCGCTTGAAAACGGAGTGCTTGAACTCGTTTTTGTTGCCGATGTTAAAAGCCTCGGCACAAGGGTATATGATGTTCGCCCGAGTGACAGGCCTTGCTGCGTTAAAAGTGAAATCTCAATCAATTCCGATAACGCAATGGAAAATCAAAAGTATATTGTTACTCTCAACCGAAAGGGCAATATATCTTCAATTCTTGATAAAGAACTTGATGAAAAAGAAATACTTAAAGAGCCTATTACTCTCGGCTTATTCAATTACACCGGTTCAAAAGAATGGCCTGCGTGGGAAATGAATTTTAAAGAAGCAAATAAAGATGCAGACCGTATTCCTAATGTAGTAACCGTAACTGTATTGGAGCAAGGCCCTGCAAGAGTATCATTTAAAGTTGTTCAAAGTGACAGAAAAAGTACATTTACTAATATTATCGCCCTCACAGACGGATGTGATATAGTAGAAGTATATTCCGAAATTGAATGGCAGAATTTGAGAACTCTTGCCAAAAATAAGTTTTCTTTCACGGCGGAAAATGAAAAAGCTACTTTTGATTTGGGACTCGGTGCAATTGAACGCGGAAATATGAGCGAAAAGCTTTTTGAAGTTCCTGCTCAAAAATGGGTTGATTTAACAGATAAAAGTGGCGAGTTCGGTGTTTCTGTTTTAAGTGAATGTAAATACGGTTGGGATAAGTATAAGGATAATACACTTCGCCTTACCGCAATTCACACACCGAAGCGCAATTATCGTATTGATTCAATGCAGTCGTTTATGGACTTGGGACTTAACAGATATTCATTCGCAATTTTCAGCCATAAGGGCAAGGCACAGGCTAAAACCCAGCTTGAAGCAAGAAAATTTGTAACTCCTATGACTGCTTATGTAACAACTAAACACCAGGGTAAACTAAAAAATGAATATTCTTTCGGCTCTGTTTCAAGTAATGATGTAATTATTCGCGCAATCAAAAAAGCAGAAAAGAGCGATGAAATTATCGTTCGCCTTAATGAAGGTGCAAACAGCGACGTTGAAAACTTTACATTGACTTTGGGTGAGGGCATTCAATCTGCCAGAGAAATTTATGCAAGCGAAGAAGAAAAGGGCAGTGCTGTTGTTGAAAACGGAAAGCTTGTTACAAGCTTCAAGCCTTATGAAATCAAAAGCTTTGCGCTTAAATTGAAACCAAGCAGTATTGATTCGCTTAAAGCAGAAAGCGTACCTGTTTTGCTTAATTATGATAAAAATATTATCACAAATAAAGGCGAAAAAGGTGATTTTGAATATACAATTCCAAGCACCCTTATGCCTGATGAAATTATGGCAAATGGTACTTTGTTTAAATTAAATAAGGTTGATAAAAACGCTCTTATTTGCCAAGGCCAAAAAATTAAGCTTGGCGGTAATGCGAATAAACTTGTTTTGCTTTGTGCTTCAATGGCAGGGGATAAAAAGGCTTCCTTTATACTTGGAAGCAAAAAGGAAGAAAAAACGGCTCTTTCGGCATTTGAACGCTTTGCCGCTTGGGATTTATATGACTATGGCGAAACAGCTTATATCAAATCGGGTAAAATCGGCTATGAATTTACACATTGCCATAAAGACGGAGAAGTTCAGTTTGCAAAGCAGATGTACTTTTTCCTTGTGGAATTTGAACTTGGCGGTGAAAACGAAATAACTTTGCCTAATGATTCGGATATTGTGATTTTATCTGCAAGTGAGGTTAATGCACCGTACGGTAAGCTTGTAAGCCCGACTTATGACGAGGTTGAAAAAAGGCCGTTTACTTTTAAACTCAATTTAAAAGAAAAAATTCAGTATGCATATAATAAGTGTGTTTGGCAACTTCACGATAAAGATAATTTTATCAAAGATAACAATAAGGGCAAGGATTACTGATAAGGGGAAATATTATGGCTAATAATTTTGGAAAAAACTGGACAACCGATAATAACAATTATCCGCTTGACAGCAAAGAGGTTGAAAGATACCTTTCTGTTAAGCCGAGTGAAAATCAACTTACTCTTGTTGACAAGCCATTTTATACCTTTATGCACTTTGGTATGAATACCGCTACCGACAGGGAGTGGGGTGCAGGTGTTGAAAAAGCATCTGATTTTACTATCAAATCAATCAATGCAAAGCAGTGGGTTGATACTGCAAAGCAGGCAGGTGCAACAGGCGTGATCCTTACTTGTAAGCACCACGACGGTTTCTGCCTTTGGCCAAGTGAATACACAGATTTCTGCGTTAAAAATTCATCTTATAACGGTGATATTGTAAAAGAAGTATCCGATGAATGTCATAAGCAGGGTATGGATTTCGGTGTTTATCTTTCACCTTGGGATATGCATGATGAACGCTATGGTACAGATGCGTATAATGATTATTTTTGCAATCAGCTTACAGAACTTCTTACTAATTACGGTGAAATTTTTGAAGTCTGGTTTGACGGCGCAAAAGGTTCAAATGCTAAAAAGTTTGAATACGACTGGCAAAGATATTATGACCTTATCCGTAAGCTTCAGCCAAAAGCTAATATTGCTATTTGCGGCCCCGATATTCGCTGGGTAGGTAATGAGGGCGGCAAGTCAAGAAAGAGCGAATACAGCGTAGTTCCTTGCGCACTTCGTGAAGCTGACAGAATTATGGCTTTGAGTCAGCAGGATGAAAATCAGGCATCTTCTCTTCAAAAGTATAATCAAATGGATGAAGATTTGGGTTCAAGAAAAATTCTTGAAAAAAACGCATATCTTTGCTGGTTTCCTGCTGAAGTAGATGTTTCTATCCGCAAGGGTTGGTTCTTCCACGAAAAAGACAACAGAAATTCGAAAAGTGCTAAAAAGCTTTTTAAAATCTATCTTAATTCGGTAGGCAATAACTGCACGCTTCTTCTCAACATTCCGCCAAATGCACAGGGTGAAATACATAAAAAAGATGTTAAAAACCTTGAAAAACTTGGTAAAATGATAAATAATATTACTCAAAATCCTATTGTTTATCAGGAACTCGGTGAACTTACCAAGGATAATGGATTTATTGATTTTACATTCAACGATGTTCGCAAGGTTAATTATGTTGTGTTGCAGGAAGATATTGCAAACAGCCAGCGTGTTGAACTTTTTGACCTTTATATTCAAAAAGCAAACGGTAAGTTCAAGCGTGTTTATAAGGGTACTGTTATCGGCGCTAAAAAAATTGTTAATCTTAAAGGCAAAAAGGCAAAGGGTATTCGCTTTGTAATTCGCCAAAGCCGTTCAACACCTATTATTAAATCAGTTGGCATTTACGAATGATTATACACCTGTATAATTTTGTATAAGCTAAAATTGTAAAGTTTAGAATTAGTTTAGCCTCTTTTATTTTTTGCGTGATATAATTAAAGCGTGATAAATAAGGGAGGCTTATTTTATGACTGATAAAGTTAAAAATGAAGAAAAAGTTGTTGAAAAAAACAAGTTTGCAAAAGACTTGTGTTTTGACAAGATTGTTTGGATTTTTATGATTAGCTGTATAGTGGGCTTTCTTGTTGAAACACTGTGGTGTTTAATTAAGCACGGATATATCGAATCGCGCCAATCTCTTGTGTGGGGGCCGTTTTCGGTAGCTTACGGTATGGGTGCAGTTGTGTTAACTCTTGCACTTTATAAGGTTAAGGATGCACCTGTTTGGAAAGTGTTTGGTGTATCATTTATCGTAGGTACAATAACGGAATATATCTGCTCACTCGGGCAGCAAATTGTGTTTGGCTCTGTTGCGTGGGATTACAGCAAAATGCCGCTTAATATTAACGGGCGTGTTTGCTTCTTGTATTCTTGCTTTTGGGGGCTTTTGGGAATACTTTGGATTAAGGCAATTTATCCTATAATGTCAAAGGTTATTGAAAAATTGCCGGTTAAGCTCGGCACAATTATAATGTGGGCATTTATTGTATTTTTTGTATTTGATTCATTTGTTTCCGCTACTGCGGGGCTTCGTATGGATAAGCGTGATGCCGGCCAAGCACCTAATAATGTTTATGAGCAGTTTCTTGATAATCATTTTCCTGATGAAAGAATGAATGAGATATACGCAAATTCCCAAAAAGTAACTAAATAAGAACGCAGCGTTGCCGTGTCGGCACACCGCAATAAAAAAGCAGTTCAAAAATCGAGTTGCCTTTTATTACATTTACAAATATTGACAAATACTGCACTGCAAGATATAATAAAACAAATCTGATATACATAGGTTTTTATATTTGTTTTGAATATAAAATTAAAAGGGAATCCGGTGCGAATCCGGAGCAGTCCGAACCTCTACCGTATTTGCTGACGAGAAATATTCGCTAAAGGTGGCCATTGCTCTTTTGAGTGAGAAGGTTTATTTTAAGGTTGAAGCATTAGTCGGGAGACCTGCCGTGTATATGGTTTTGCAGTGCTTTAGGTTGGAAGTCGGCAGTATTTAACATATGGGATAACTATGCCCATATGCTTTTTGCGATACAATTTTTATGCACTGTTTTAAACGGTGCATTTTTTTATGCTCTAAATTGAAAGGAGAAAAGATGAAAAAATCAATTACAAAGGCTTTGGCAGTTTTTATGTCGCTTATGCTTGTACTTATGAGCGCACTTCCTGCTATGGCTGAAAATTCAAGTGAGGTTGAGGCGTACCTTAACAGCACATACGCAAAGGCAATCAGCGGCTTTGAAAAGGATGATGAGGGCAGATATATTATCCCTCTTTCCAAAACAAGGGTTTCTCTTAAAAAGGATACATCATCAAAGCTTTATACTTCCTCTTGGAGTTCAAGCGACGATACTTATGCAAAGGTGACAAACAGCAGCTATTCCGCTTCTGCAAAAATTACTCATCCGTCATATAATGAAGGTGCTAAGGTTGTTACTCTTACTCTTAAAATATTAGATAAAACCGACGGCAAAACTGTTTTAGGAACAAGAGATTATGTTCTTTATATTGAAACAAAACTTGCTACTTATTCTCTTGACGTAACTGCTAAGAATGAAAAAGGCGAGATTATTGACGACGCAAAAGTCAGTGTTTTTGACAGTCGTAATATTGAACAAAATCCGTCGTCACTCAGCGCTAATACCGAATACACTCTTACCGTTTCGGCTTTGGGATATGTTCGTGACATAAGAAAAATCACTTTAACTCAAAATACTAAACTTGATGTTATATTAAAAGAGGGCGCAACAGTTGATTTTACCGTTAAACTTGCAACGGGAGCTAAAACGGATAACGCTACCTTAAAAGTAACGTCAGCAAACGGCAGTCAAACATATTCTCCGATAGAGGACGAATATGGCTATGAAACTTCACAGTTTGAGCTTACCCCCGGCGAATATAAATACTATGCAACTTATCAAAGCGGCAGTCAAACGGCAGCGGGTACATTTACTGTCGCAGAGGGTACAAAGTCACTTAATATAACGGTAAATCTTAAATATACCGAATATAAGGTTAAATTTGACGTTACACCCGAAAATGCAAAAATCACACTTAAAAAGAACGGCTCAAGCGGCGCTTACGGCGACGAAATTTTGCCTGATGAAAACGGATATTATACGATTGTTTACGGTCAATACCGTTATACCGTTGAAGCAGAGGGATTTATTACTGTAAGTAAGACATTTAATGCTACCGATACATCTCTTAAAAATAATAACTATGTAATTACCGTTAAACTTGACTCGCTTTATGATTCACTTCTTAATAAAGCAGACGATTATCTTTTTGCTCAGTCGGGCGACGGAATGATGATGACTGAATTTTCAGGCGTTCATACAGACGGCGATTTCGGTTACGTTTCTGATGTTGACTCCGATTATCAAGATACAAATGTTATTGAAACAGTTGAAGAAAAAATCAATTCAAATGTAAAATCCGATGAAAAAATCACGGTTAAATTAAACGCCGTTAAAAATATTGACGGTGACGATGATAATACAGTTATTTTCAAAAACGGCAATATCTATTATAAGGGCGTTGATTCTTCAAATTATGACGAAGATTTTTACGGCGCAGTTTACGACCTTTCACTTACTTTAACTTGCGGCGATAAGACTAAGGAAAGCGAGGTAAGAGTAGTAGTTCCTTATCATACGTATACAAGGCTTCAAAGACTTGACAGCGCTGCTCTTTATGCCGTAAACTTTGCAAATATTAAGGGCGAAAACAAGAGTGCAGCTTATGTTACCCGCAATCTTGATTTGATAAATACTGCAGATACGGATGATTACAGCTATTATTCAATTTGCTCAAGCTGGGTATCCGATCACCCTGAAATTATTGATGCAAAAACAGGTAAGGTAACAAGACCTGAAAAGGATACTATGGTTAAACTTACGGTTAAAACATATTATTCAGCTTCGTTTGTTGAAGAAACAGATTTCTTCTTTGATCCGGGTCCTTTGGGCGATAATGCGGCTTACAGAAGTGTAAGAGTTATGGTTAAGGGTACAAAGCAGGACGAGGTTAAGGACAGCAAACCTGCAACAAATCCGAGCGAACCTGCAACAACTCCTTCAACAACTCAGCCTACAACAAAACCGAGCACAACTAAGAACACTGAGACGGTTAAGCCTAAAAAGACGTCGATTAAAAAACTCAGTAAAGGCAAAAAGAAATTTACCGTTACTTGGGCAAAAGTAAGTGGTGTTAAGGGATACCAAATTCAGTATTCTTCCAATAAAAAATTTAAAAAGAACAATAAGAGCGTTACTGTTACTAAGCAAAAGACAACAAAGGCTACCGTTAAAAAACTTAAGTCTAAGAAAAAGTATTACGTTCGTGTTCGCACATACAAAACGGTAAACGGTAAAAAGATATATTCATCTTGGTCAAAGGTAAAAAGCGTAAAAACCAAGTAAGATTTATTTGTGTTTAACGACGCAATAAAAAAGACAGCCTGATTTTTTAGGCTGTCTTTTGTTATATTCTTTTCTATTTAACTTCAAGATAAAATTCCGCACCGGCAAGCGTTTTTGATTAACTTTCTCTCAATGCCTTGTTAATCGCATTTAAAACTCTCTTTTTATCCGCTGACCAAAGCGGTGCAATCAAATCTTTTTTTGCTCCGTCGCCGGTAAGGCGGTGAATTACAATGTTTTTCGGTATAATTGCAACACATTTTGCAATCAGTTCAACATATTCATCAAATTCAAGGGTTTTAAATAATCCTTTTTCGTAGTCTTTTGCAAGGTCTGTTCCTGCTATTATGTGCAAAAGCTGGAGTTTAATTCCGTCTATTTGGCTTTGGCAAACATATTTTACGCTTTCAAGCATATCTTCTTCACTCTCATTCGGCAAGCCCAATATTATATGCACCACTATATTTACGCCAATGTTTTTTAGTTTTTTAACAGCTTCGTTATATACTTCTAAACTGTAACCTCGCCTTATATACTTTGCACTATCGCTATGTATTGTTTGCAACCCAAGTTCCACAAAAACAGGTTTGATTTTATTCATTTCATCAAGAAGTTCTATTACATCATCACCCAAGCAATCGGGCCTTGTGGCAATTGATAGTGCAACAATGTCAGGGTGATTTATTGCTTCACTGTATTTTGCTCTTAGTATTTCAACCGGTGCATAAGTGTTGGTAAAAGCCTGAAAATAAGCAATATATTTCCCGCTTTTGATTTTCTTTTCCACTATTTTTTTGCCGCTTTCAATTTGCTCGGTAATGCTTAGATTTCGGTTTTGTGCAAAATCACCACTTCCGCCTTTTGAACAAAAAATGCAACCTCTTGTATCTATTTTTCCATCACGGTTAGGGCAGGTGAATCCGCCGTCCAAACTGATTTTGTAAACCTTTTGCCCAAATTTATCTTTCAAATATTTGTTAAAACTTAAATATTCCATAT
>OOCD01000579.1_pt1 | contig 26458 bp, 27 predicted proteins | sample 1671791 | NCBI WGS metagenome assembly OOCD01 (sample SAMN06348193, study PRJEB24527) | human gut metagenome | biome: human gut; feature: ankylosing spondylitis patient; material: feces | host: Homo sapiens | place: China | collected 2015-10
AGAGAGTGTGTTCGTGGGCGCTTGCGCACACGGACGCGCGGGTCGGAGCGAAATCTCTTTTGTCAAAAAAGGGCAACGCCCTTTTTTGAGTTTCTGCCGCTCAGTCCTGCTCCCAAAAGGTCCGGATGAACGCCTCCATGGTCTCGGCGGTTTTCTCCACGCCCAGCACGCCGGTGTTCACCGTCAGGTCATAGCAGGAGCTGTGACCCCAGAATTGCCCGGTATGGTGGTGATAGTAGACCCTGCGGTGCCGGTCTGTCTTAGCCACCAGCAGGGCGGCCTTTTTCTTGGACAGATTGTGCCGCTGCTCAATGCGGCGGATCCGCAGGCCCAGGTCCGCCCGGCAGAAGATCCGCAGCAGGCCCGGACGTCCTGCCAGGGTATAGTCGGCGCAGCGGCCCACAAAAATGGCGGATTCGCCGCTGTCGGCGATCTGGCGGATCATGTCGAACTGGCGCTGGGCCACATTGTGTGGAATGGAGTTGTCGAATTCATTGATTTTGCGGCTGAGGATCCGGTTCACCGGCCGCTCGTCGTACTGCTGTGCCAGCTGCTGCATTTCCGGGTTGTTTTTCCAGAGCTCGTCGATCAGCTCCCGGTCCAGCATCCGGATGCCCAGCCGCTGGCTCAGCAGGGCTGCCAGGTCATGCCCGCCGCTGCCGTATTCGCGTCCAATGGTAATCAGTATCTGCTTTTTCATACGAAAGCACCCTTTCTGCTCTCCATCAACAGCTTGGATTTGTTTATATTATACTACTGTTTCCATTGGCTGTCACCACTTTTTTGCAAAAACCTTACAGCATCAAGAAAGTGTATAAAAAATCTCCCCCGCAGCAAAACGCCGCAGGGGAGAGCGGATTATTTCACGGAGCCGTCGGCGTTGAACAAAGGCAGGGGAGCCAGGAACCTGATGTCCTCCCGCTTGGCGGCGTCGCCCTCGGCCAGAACGGCGATGCGGGCCACCACGGTGCCTCCGGCCAGGGCCACCAGATCCTCCATAGCCCGCAGGCTGCCGCCGGTGGAGATCACGTCGTCCATCAGCACGACGCGCTTGCCGCAGATCAGGTCCGCGTCATCCCGGCCCAGATACAGCTTCTGGGTGCCGGCGGTGGTGATGGACTGATCCTCCACGTGGATGGGGTCGGGCATATAGGCCTTGGGCCCCTTCCGGGCGATAAAATACTTCTTGGCCCCGGACTGGCGTGCCATCTCATGGATCAGGGGAATGCTCTTGGCCTCTGCGGTAAACAGATAGTCATAGCTGCCCGGCTCCAGCAGCTTCAGCAGCTCCCGGCCGCAGGCCTCGGTAAGCTCGGCATCGCCGAAGCAGATGAACGCGCCGATATACAGATCGTCGGTGACCTTACAGATGGGCAGCTCCCGCTGGAGCCCGGCCACGGTCATGGAATAAGTGGACATAACAAAATCTCCATTCTGCCGCAAGGGGAGAGAAGACGCTGCGGCTGTCGTTTTTCAGCGAACCACCCGCCTTTTCCGGAAAAAAGACGGGTGTCCTGTCAAGTCTATTATAAGGATTATATTGTAAAAGTCAATACAAAAACTGCGGCGCCGGAATTTCACGTGCGAAAGATTTTATCCATGTAAATTGTGAAATATTAATCAAATGCCTGGATTCGGCGATTTGCACCGGCTCTGCGGTGCCAATGGGACTTTTTACGATTTTTGCAAAATGCACAAAAATGCACCCAAAGATTTTACGGTCAAAGCCCCGCAAATTCGGGATAACCCCCTTGAGTATTTGTCGGAATGGTGTTATCATCAGAACAGATGGGACATGAATGAATGTCATTCATCCATTCCAAATCGGAACAAATTTTGGAACAAATTTGAGGAGGCAATTATTATGAATGCTTATCTGGCCAGCGTTCTGGAGAACGTCAGAACCAAGCATGGCAACGAGCCCGAGTTCGTGCAGACCGTGGAGGAAGTCCTGTCCTCTCTGGAGCCTGTCATCGAGAAGCATCCCGAGTATGAGAAGGTCGATCTGCTGAACCGCATGGTCGAGCCTGAGCGCATGTTCACCTTCCGCGTTGTGTGGTGCGACGATAATGGTCAGTGGCATACCAACCGCGGCTGGCGCTGCCAGTTCAACGGCGCCATCGGCCCCTACAAGGGCGGCCTGCGCTTCCAGAAGAATGTGTATGAGGGCATCATCAAGTTCCTGGGCTTCGAGCAGACCTTCAAGAACAGCCTGACCGGCCTGCCCATCGGCGGTGCCAAGGGCGGCTCCGACTTCGATCCCGCCGGCAAGTCCGACGCCGAGGTCATGCGCTTCTGCCAGAGCTTCATGACTGCTCTGTATCGCTACATCGGGCCCGACATCGACGTTCCCGCCGGTGACATGGGCGTTGGCGGCCGCGAGATCGGCTACCTGTATGGCCAGTACCGCCGCCTGAAGGGCGTGTGGGAGAACGGCGTGCTCACCGGCAAGGGCCTGAGCTACGGCGGTTCCCTGATCCGTCCCGAGGCCACCGGCTACGGCGCCATTTACTATCTGCAGGAAGTGCTCAAGCACGAGAACGACACCATCGAGGGCAAGCGTATCGCCATCTCCGGCTACGGCAACGTGGGCTGGGGCATCATGAAGAAGGCCGCTCAGCTGGGCGCCGCCGTCACCTACTTTGCCGGTCCCGACGGTTACGTTCACGATCCCGACGGTGTCATCACCGACGAGAAGCTGAACTTCATCCTGGAAATGCGCGCCAAGGATCCCATGCACTGCAAGCCCTACGCCGACAAGTTCGGCTGCGAGTTCGTGGCCGGCGAAAAGTGCTGGGGTGTCAAGGATGTTGACGTGTATATGCCCGCCGCCATGCAGAACGACGTCCGCATGGAGTCTGCCGAGAAGATCGCCGTCTCCGGCGTGAAGTATTATATTGAGGTGGCCAATATGCCCACCACCAACGACGCTCTGAACTTCCTGCGTCAGCAGAAGGGCATCATCGTGGCTCCCTCCAAGGCCGTTAACGCCGGCGGCGTGGGCGTCTCCGCTCTGGAGATGGCTCAGAACTCCGAGCGTCTGGTCTGGACTGCCGAGGAAGTCGATGCTCAGCTGCACAAGATGATGAAGACCATCCACAAGGAATCCGCCGATGCCGCCGCCGAGTACGGTCTGGGCTACGACCTGGTGGCTGGCGCCAACATCGCCGGCTTCAAGAAGGTCGCCGAAGCTATGATGGAGCAGGGCTGCTTCTAAGCCGAACGACGGACAATGATCCAATAACTGAACCGGGGGTCCTGGGGGTGCAGGCCCCCCGGTTTTCACTGGGAATGCGCTGTTGACGGCTTCCTCCGGTGGGGCAGGCGGCACATCCTCGCCGCGCCCGGTTTGTCCCGGCTTATCCCGCCTGTGTCCCGCCTTTTTTGGCCTCTGTCCCGGCCTTGTCCCGCCTTGTATCAGGACAAAAATAGCGAAATAATACGCACAGTAGGAATAACAAGCAAAAATCCGGTTGCCGCGCTGTGCGCGGCAACCGGATCAATTTGTCTTAAAAGACGTACAGCAGGATGCACACCAGGACGATGCACAATCCCAGGCAGGCCATCAGCAGGGCATAAGACAGGCTGCCCTCCATCCGGCGGAGGGTGTCCAGGATGGTGCCCAGCCGGTCGGCGGCCTCCTGTTCCGTGCGCTGGCCGCCGTGGGTCATGGCGTGGATCATGGCGCTGCGGGGAGATCTGTGGCGCCGGGGCCGGGAGTCCCGCAGGAAGGTCAGCCGGGCCACCAGCACCAGGAAGTCCAGCGCGTCGCATACCGCCCGCATCACCACGTTCAGCACCCGGTACAGGCCCCGGATGACCGGGCGATAAACCCGTTCCTCCAGGCTCAGCCACCGGGGCCAGCGCTCCAGATACACGGCCTCCGCGCCCTTGCGGTCCATGAGCACCAGGCGGATGAACAGGAAATACACCGCCATGCCGATGGTCAGGGAAATGGCCACGCCCTTGAGATTTTCCCAGGCCAGGTAGTGAACGGCGTGGCCAAAGGGATGCCCGCCCACAAAGGGAAGGGCCAGAGCGGCCACCGGCTCCGCCAGCCCATGGGGCAGCAGCCCCAGCACCGGCAGGGGCAGCGCCGCCAGCACCAGCGCCGTGACGGTCATAGGCGTGCCCCAGGTCTTACCGGTGGGGGAGACGGGCTTCTGCCAGAACAGGGCCACATAGATCTTGGTGAGATACGCCGCCGTCAGGCCGCCGGAGAACAGAAACAGCCACTCCACCGCCGTAACGCCCAGACTGCCGCTTTCGGCGGCCAGCTCTACCAGGGACTCATGAACCAGGGTTTTGCTGATATAGCCCAGAAAGCCCGGAATACCTGCCAGAGAACAGGCACCGCACAGGAACAGACCGTGCAGCAGGGGCTTTCCCCGGCCATAGCCGCGAATCTGGTTCAGGTCCAGGGCGTGGGTATTGCAGTATACCACGCCGGCCAGCAGAAACAGGGTCAGCTTCACCAGGGAGTGGTTCATCATATACAGCACCGTGCCGTGGGCGGCCAGGGCGTTGTGCTGCCCCAGCAGGGACAGGGCCGCCGTTCCCACCAGGATAAAGCCGATCTGGGACAGGGAGGAGCAGGCCAGAATATACTTGAGGTTGTTGGAAAACACGGCGATAGCCGCGCCCAGCACCATGGTCACCGCCCCCAGCACCAGCAGCAGAACACCCCACCGGTGCTCACCGGGGAGGATGTCCGCCGTGATGATCAGGGCGCCGAAGATGCCCGCCTTGGTGAGGACGCCGGACAGCAGGGCACTGGCCGGAGCCGGGGCCACCGGGTGGGCCTTGGGCAGCCAGATATGCAGGGGAAACACGCCCGCCTTGGCCGCAAAGCCGAACAGGATGCACAGGGCCGCCGCCCACAGCTGCCCCCGGTCCGTTACCATGGCGCAGGTGTCAGGCAGTTGGGCGATGACCAGGGTGCCCGTCAGCCGGTACAGCAGGAACAGGCCCATCAGGGTCACAAGGCCGCCCAGCACCGCAATGGCCAGGTAGGTTTTGCCGGCGTCCAGAGCGTCAGGAGATTCCTCCTGCACCACCCAGGCGTAGGAGCTGAGGCTCATGAGCTCGAAGAACAGGAAGATGGTATACAGGTCCGCCGACAGGAATACACCCAGGGTAAAGCTCAGACACAGCAGGAAGAAAAAGTGGTAGCGCCGCAGGTGGTGGTGGCCCCGGAAATACTGGGGCGTCAGCAGGGCCGACACGAACCACATGAAGCTGACCACCAATCCATAGATGGCCCGGAAGCCGTCCAGGGTGAAGTGGATGCCGCACAGGGGGATATCCAGGGAAACGCCAAACCGGGTGCATACAGCCAGCACCATCACCAGAAGCGTCAGCCCCGTGACGGCGCAGGACCAGCGGCCCAGCCGCGTCTCGCTTTCGCTGCGGACGAGCAGCAGGGGAAGGGCCCCCGCCAGGGGCAGCAGGATCAGAAGAAGCAGCATCACAGGCCCACCGCCTTTCCAATCACGTCCAGCAGCCACTGGGGGAACAGGCCCATCACCAGGCAGGCCGCCGCCAGCACGGCGGTGGGCACCGTCATCATCCAGCCCGCCTCATGAGCGGAGCCCTCGGGGATGGCGGGGGCGTCCGTCCGGGGGAACCAGGCCTTCAGCACCACCTGGAACATGTAGACCGCCGTCAGCAGGGCCGACACCAGCAGGGCTGCGAAGCCCACCAGCGGCAGCCAGCCGCCGATATCCACCGCCGCCCGGGCAATGTACCACTTGCTGACGAAGCCGTTGAAGGGGGGAATCCCCGTCAGGGCGCAGGCCGCCGCCGTGAAGCAGGCGAAGGTCACCGGCATGTACCGGGCCAGGCCCTCCAGCTGGGGCACATACTCCCGGTGGGCGTAATGCAGCACCGCACCGGCCGTGAAGAAGGCCATGATCTTCACCACCGAGTGGACGATCAGGTGCAGGAAGGACGCTGCCAGGGCCTGGGTGGTCATCAGAGCGGCGGCAAACAGAATATACGACAGGTTCGACACCGTGGAGTAAGCCAGCCGCAGCTTGAAGTGCCGCTGCTTCAGGGACATGCAGGAGCCGTATACAATGGTGATGATGGGCAGCAGCAGCGCCAGCTGCTGGGCCCAGGTACCGGACAGAATGTCCGGGCCGAAGCTGTAATAGATCAGGCGGATGCAGGCGAAGGCACCGGCCTTTACCACCGCCACCGCGTGGAGCAGAGCCGTGACGGGGGTGGGGGCCACCGCCGCCGAGGGGAGCCAGCCGTGCAGCGGCCAGATGGCCGCCTTGACGCCGAAGCCCACAAAGGACAGGGCGAACACCGCCAGCAGCATGGACAGATCTCCGTCATAGCCCGCCAGATGGCCGCCCAGGGTGAAGTCCACCGCGTCGTGGATGGCCAGGAACACCAGGCCGATAAACGCCAGGGCCGCGCCGGAGATGGAGTATACCAGGTACTTGATGCCGGCCTTTTTGGCGGCCTTGGTCATGGGCTGCATCACCAGCGGCAGGGTGGCCAGAGTCAGCAGCTCATAGAACAGGTACATGGTCATCATGTTGGCGGAGAAGGCAATGCCCAGGGTGACGCCGAAGGATGCCGTGAAAAATGCCCAGAACATGTGCAGGTGCTTTTCGCGGCGCATGTAGTCAAAGCCATAGAGCATGGTAAAGGGCCACAGGGTGGCAGACAACCCCGCAAACAGACGGGCAGCACCGTCCATGCGGAAGGCGATGGTCAGCCGGTGGGAAAAGTGCAGCAGGGTGAACGTGCCGTCATCGCACAGGAGGATGGCCGCCCAGGCCAGGGCCGTGGTGCCCAGGATCAGGAGGCTGTATACCAGGCGGCGGCAGCTCTCGCTGCGGATGGGCAGGAAATAGGACAGCAGGCCCAGCACCAGCGGCAGGAACACCGGCAGAAGGAGAAGAATTCCATTCATATGGCGCACCTCCTTACAGAATGGACCCGGTGATGTGCTCCATCACGGGGACAGTGATGCCGGACAGCAGGCCCAGGATCAGGCTGGCTGCGGCAAACAGTGCCAGGGACAGCACCAGCAGCAGCGGCTCCCGGACCCGGCTCCGGGCCGGGAAATCCTGCCCCGGAAAGAAGGCGCGGCACAGCGGCGGAAACAGATAGGCCGCCGTCAAAAGCGCCGAGATCAGCAGCACCGCCGGAATGATATAGCACAGGGGGGCGGACATGCCGTCCAGGGCTCCCAGAGCCAGATACCATTTGCTGAAGAAGCCGCCGAAGGGGGGGATGCCCACCAGGGACAGAGCCAGGGCGGCGAAGCAGCCCATGGTGACGGGAATCCGGCGGCCCAGCCCCGGGAAGCCGTCGATGGTTTCCGTTTCCGTCAGGAAAATGATGGAGCCGGCGGACTGGAACACGCCGATCTTGGCCAGGGCGTGGAACAGCAGCTGCAAAAGCCCCCCCAGCAGACCCACCGGAGTCATGAGGAATACGCCCAGCAGCACATAGGAGATCTGGGAAATGCTGGAATAGGCCAGACGCTTTTTCAGGCCGTTTTCCGTGCAGCCCATAAACGAGCCCATGAAAATGGTCACCAGGGTCAGAACGATGCACACGGTCTGGACCCAGGTGCCCCGCAGAGCCTCTGCACCTACGGTGAAGTAAATGACCCGGATGGCAGCGATGGCCCCCACCTTGGCGATGATGCCGGAGAGCAGGGCGTGGGCCGGGGCCGGGGCCACGGGATGGGCCGAGGGCAGCCAGTTGTGCAGGGGATACAGACCCGCCTTGGCCCCGAAGCCCAGCAGCATCAGAAACGAAGCAGCCAGCAGGGTAGGAGAGAGCGTCTGGAAATAGCCGCCACGGACGAAGGTCAGGGAGGATTGCTGGGCCAGCAGCACCACGCCGAACAGGGCGATGAAGCCGCCGCAGACGGAGTAGTACAGGTATTTTACCGCGCCCAGCAGGGCCTTGGGCCGCTGGGTGTGCAGCACCAGGGGGAAGGACAGCAGGGTGGTGAGCTCATAGAACAGGTACAGAGTTACCAGATCCGCCGCCAGGGCGGCGCCCAGCACCGCCGCCTCCGTCAGCATCAGGAACACATAGAAACGGGGATGGTGCCCCTCGTGGGTCATGTAGACGGCGGCGTAGGGGATGGTCAGCAGCCAGCACACGGCGGTCAGCAGGCAGAAGAACCGGCCCAGGCCGTCCAGCCGCAGGGAAAACGTCAGGTCGGCGGTCATGTGCCACACCGGTGTGGCCGTGTCGCCCATGGTGCAGGCAGCAATCAGCAGCGCCAGCAGCAGGGCCTGGCCCGCGGCCAGGATCACCGTGCGGGCCCGGTCGTTCCGGATCAGGCTCAGGGCCGCCATAGCCAGCGGCAGCAGGAGGATCAGATATAACATATTTCTCCCCTCCCTTTCACTGGCAGAACAGGTCCATGCCCTGCCGGAACAGGTCCATGAGCCCATAGGACCGCAGGCCAACAGCGATGTTCAGGGCCACGAATACAAGGCCCGGCACACTGGCCCAGCGCAGGCGGCGTGTATGCTCCGTTTCGGCCTCCGGCACCCAGAGCAGCAGCGTGGTGTACAGGAAATACAGCACGTTCAGCAGGGTGGACAGGGCCAGCGCCAGCAGCACCGCCCAGGTCCGCCAGCCCATGTGGAACGCCGCAGCGGCAAAATACAGCTTGGGGATGAAGCCGGCGAAAATGGGGATGCCTACCATGGACAGGGCGCCCACGGTGAATACGCAGCCGGCACCGGGGTCCCGGTGGGCGGCGGCCCGGAGGCTGTTGAAGTCCCGGTGTCCGCCGGAGGCGGCCACCAGGTCCGCACCGGACAGAAACAGCATGGGCTTGGTCAGGGCGTGGGACACGATCTGGAACAGCACCGCCGCCAGGGCGGCCTCCGTTCCCATGCCCAGGCCCATGAAGATATAGCCAATCTGGGCGGCGGAGGAGAAGGCGATCATGGTGGTCAGCCGCCGGGCGAAAATGGCGGAGACGGAGCCTGCGATCATGCCGCCGATGCCAAACAGCAGCAGCACCGTCTGGATGCTGGTGGCAGCAAAGACGTCGATGCCGATGACCTGGTAGATGACCTTGATGAGAAACACGATATACCCCTTGGACACCACGCCGGACAGAATGCCCGAGGAGGCGGGAGTGGCCTGCCCATAGGTATCGGGCATCCACAGATGGAAGGGAAAGAGGCCACTTTTGATGGCCAGGCCCGCCGTCATCAGGCCCAGGGACATGGTCACGGAGAACCGGTGCCCGCCGGAGGCCCACAGGTCCGCGATGGCGGTGTGCAGCTGGGGGAACAGCAGGTGGCCGGTGACGGAATAGGTGAAGATGACGCCGATCAGGAACAGGCCGGAGCCCATCAGGGCGAAAATCATATAGCGGGCGGAGGCGATCAGGGCACGTCCGCCCCGGCGCACCGACAGCAGGGCGCAGGAGGCGATGGTCAGCACCTCGATGAACACATAGCCGGTGAAAATGTCGTTGGTGTAGCACAGGGCCATCAGCGCCACATGGGCCAGGTCCACCATGACCCAGTAGAGCTTCTGCTTGTCGGCGGGGACATCCCGCAGGATGCGGCCCATGCCGCCCAGGACGCACAGGAGCATCACCCCGGCAAACAGCATGGCCAGGAAGGGCTCCAGGATCCCTGCCGTCAGCTCGTTGCCCCAAGGGGCGGGGTAGTGACCCATCATATAGGAGTAGCGAACGTGGTGAACGGTGCAGTAGACCAGGAGGGAGCCCTGGAGCACCACGCTGGCAGACAGCAGGAAAATGCTCAGCCGCCGGGCCCAGCGGGCGTTGGCCGCAAAGGACACCACGGCGCATACCAGAGACAGAATGATGGAGAAGAAGGGGAAATTCTGCACAAAGCTCATTGCTCGCCGTCCTCCTTCCGCCGCTTTTTGTGGGACATCATCATATACAGCTTGTCCATGTCCAGGGTGCGGTAGGTCTGGTAAATGCGGACGGTCAGGGACAGCATCACAGCCGACACACTGACGGACACCACGATGCCCGTCAGCACCAGGCCCGCGGGGATGGGGTTGACGTAGTGCTCCATAGAGGTGACGCCGTCCACGATGATGGGAACGGTGCGGCCGGTGATATAGCCGCGGTCTGCCAGCAGCAGGAACACGCCGGAATCCATAATGTCCAGGCCGATGACCTTTTTCAGCAGGTTCCGGTCAAACAGCAGCATGCAGAAGCCGATGACGAACAGCAGAATGGCTACCACCAGCTCGTAATTGGAAGCAAGGGCTTTCAGCATCATAGCTCCCCCCTTCTGAAGTACATATAAAGGCTGTACATGGTGCAGCACACCACGAAGCCCACCGCCACGTTCAGGGGCAGGATCAGTCCGGCGGACAGGATGCGCCCGGGGGTGCCGGGGGAGATGATGGAGTGCAGGTGGTTGGCACCGGTATAGAAGGAGTAGCTCTTGGCCAGGCAGTAAAAGCCCAGGGAGCACAGCACCACCGCCTGAAGCCGCCGGGGCCGCAGCACGGCGGAGACCGCGCCGTCGCCCCACACCATGGCAAACAGCATCAGCCCCGCTGCCAGAATGGCACCGCCGGAGAAGCCGCCGCCGGGGGACAGGTGGCCGTTGAGAAGAATATAGATGCCGAACACCAGGATCACCGGGATCAGGAACCTGCACATGGGGGCCACAATGGGGTCCGAGGCATAGTCCACCACGTCGGGCTGCCGGAGCCAGCGCTTTTTGCCGGAGCGGTTGAGCAGGATGGTCACGGCACACATGGCGGTGAACAGCACAAAGGACTCGCCCAGGGTATCGAAGGCACGGTAGTCCAGGATCATGCCGGCCACGGTGTTTACCGCGCCGGTCTCCTGGGTGCCCTGCTCCACATAGCGCTGGGCTACCTCGTTGACGGTGGGGGCGGTATCGGAGCCGTAGGGGGGCAGGTCCGCTGCCGTCAGCAGCATGAGGGCCGACAGCACCACGCACAGAAGGCCTGCCAGCACGTTGTACAGCCGCAGGGACCGGTGGACTCCCTGCTCCACCAGCGTCCGGTCCCGGCGGGGGGTCGGATGAGCGGAGACGTTTTCAGCCGGACACTCCGGAGGCTCCTTTTGCAGCTGCTCGGACAGGTCCAGGCCGCCGTGGAGCCAGAGCTGCACCAGGGAGGGCTCAGAGGGTGTCGTCATGGTGGTCCTCCTCTCTGCGGGCCTCGTGCTCCGCGTCCTTGTCAATGAGGTTGATACGCCGCAGGGTCAGGAAAAACAGAATGCCCGTGATGCCTGCGCCCACGGCGGCCTCGGTGATGGCCAGATCTGGAGATTCCAGCAGCAGCCACACCACGGACATGATGATGGAATAGGCCATGTAGATGATGACAGCACGCATGGGCTTTTTCACCAGAGCGGTGGCCACGGCACAGACCAACAGGCCGATCAGCAGGAGGATGCGGAAGACCGTACTCATTGACCGGCCTCCTGTTCTCCGTCGGGCAGCTCCAGGTGCTGCTCCAGATTCTGGTTCACCCGGTACTCAAACTGGGCCAGCATATGGCCGGACAGGGGAGAGGTGCACCACTGGAGGATCACCATCAGCAGCAGCTTCCACAGCACCGGGCGCAGGCCCACCGCCAGCATCACCGCCAGCACCAGCAGGGAAAGACCCAGGGTGTCGGCTATGGAGGCGGCATGGAGCCGGTTCAGGGAAAAGTCGAAGCGGAACAGGCCCACCATGGCGGTCAGCAGGGCGAAGCACCCGGCCAGCACGCACAGAGCCGCCAGGCCGAAGCGGATCCATTCACCGATCATGCGATTCGTCCTCCTCCTTGTCCTGCCGCTTGCGCTGGTACAGGTTGATGTAAATGCGGCACAGCAGCATTACCGCGATAAACGACAGCACCACATACACGATGGCCACGTCCGCCAGGTAGTCCTCGCCCAGCAGATAGGCCAGGATGGCGATGATAATGGCCACCAGCGTGCCGGTAAGGTTGATGCCGATGATGCGGTCCGCCGTCAGCCGGGCCCGGATGATATAGACCATCACTGCCAGCAGGCCCAGACCCAGAAACACCAGCGCGCCCCAGAACAGATAGTGATAGCACTGTTGGATCAGTTCCATTCCGGGCCCTCCATTTTCCGCAGGAGCCGGGTCAGACTCCAATCCGGGATGTCGGCGGCATGAGCCTTATTCAGGCACAGCACCAGGTAGTCCTCTCCCTCCTGGCGCACCGTCACGGTGCCGGGGGTCAGGGTGATGGAGTTGGACAGCAGCATCCGGGAGACGGGCTTTTCCAGGGGCGCGTGGACCCGGACGATGGCAGGGTGATAGTCCGGCTTCCGGGACCAGATCACCCGCATCACAGCCAGGTTGGCCCGGATGATCTCCCGCACAAGGATCGCACCGTAGACAACATAGCCGCCCAGGCGCTTCAGAAAACGCCGCTCTGCCTGGGGCCGGCAGCCCAGGGCAGCCACGCAGAACGCGTAGACCGCCCCGGTGATGACCACGCCGAACAGGCAGATCTCCAGCGTGACTTTTCCGTTCAGGATCAGCCACAGCAGGAACAAAAAGATACACATGACCATGGGGGGTTCCTCATTCCTCTCTCATGCATACGGCAAAAAGCCGTTAAGTGATTTTTGCGATAAGGGCAAAAATCTTCATACAAAATTTATTGTAGCATGTATACGGAAATGAAGTCAACAAAAAATGGGGATTCCCGCAGAAAATCGGAAGATTCACCGGGAAAAAGCGAAATCAGGCGGCGAATCCGTGAGAATTCGCCGCCTACACTGTATAAATTTCCGGGATTTTCCTCCTATGGAAAGGGCTGCGTACGCCGCCAGGGTGAGGACAATGGTGCGCTTATGGGTTTTCCACATGTTGCCCGTCTCCTTTCAGTCGGGTCAGCCACAGCAGGATCTCCTCCAGCACCGAGGCGTTCAGCTCATAGAATATGAATTTTCCCCGGCGGTCATCCCGGATCAGGTCCGCCTCCTTCAGCACCGACAGGTGCCGGGATACGGCGGCGGCGCTGATCGCAAAGTGGTCCGCCAGTTCTCCGGCGCTTTTGCGTCCGTCCCGCAGCAGCTCCAATATGGCCCGCCGGGTGGGGTCCGCCAGCGCCCGCAGCGTATTTTGCAGCGACACAATGAGTTCCTCCGTCATTTAACAATTAACTGAAGTGTTAATCATATGATAGCAAATATTTTCCAGTCCGTCAAGTGTTGCAATTGCGACAGACAAGAGCGGGCGTTGGGCGTATACTCACAGGCGTATCATTGGAAATAAGGAGGACTCATTTGATGATTCGTAGGATCATTCACATAGACCAGGACAAGTGCAACGGCTGCGGGGCCTGTGCCAAGGCGTGCCATGAGGGCGCCATCGACATGGTGGACGGCAAGGCCCGGCTCATGCGGGAGCACTACTGTGACGGGCTGGGGGATTGTCTGCCGGCCTGTCCCACCGGGGCCATCACCTTCGAGGAGCGGGAGGCTCCCGCCTATGACGAGGCGGCGGTGAAGGCGGCCCAGGCGGCAAAAAAACAGGCCCACACCGGCTGTCCCGGCACGGCTATCCGCCAGCTGATGCACAAAAAGCCCGCACCGCCGGCACCCGGCGGGGAGACGGAGAGCCAGCTCACCAACTGGCCGGTACAGATCAAGCTGGTTCCCACCCGGGCCCCGTATTTTGACGGGGCGGAGCTGCTGATCGCGGCGGACTGCACGGCGTTTGCCTATGCCGATTTTCATAGCCGGTTTCTGGCCGGGCGGGTATGCCTCATCGGCTGCCCCAAGCTGGACGGCGTGGACTACACCGAGAAGCTGGCGGAGATCCTCCGCAGCAACAACATCCGCTCCGTGACGGTGCTGCGGATGGAGGTGCCCTGCTGCGGCGGGCTGGAGATGGCTGCCCGTCGGGCCGTGGAGCAGTGCGGTAAGGATATGCCCTGGCAGGTGTGCACCGTCCATATCGACGGCACGGTGACGAAAAACTGACGTAAAAAACGCTGACCGCACGATAGAGCGCGGTCAGCGCTTTTTTCAGCTGCGGGCCATCGGCTCAGAGGCTGACGGATACAGCACCGACTCCAACGCGATGAGCCCGGTAAAACGCCAGGATGCGGCATCGGATGCCTGCGGCGGGTCCATCTATTTTCTGAACGCCGCCCGGCCCGGAAAAGTGGAAATCCGGTTTACAGAAAAAGCTTCTTATGGTATACTAAAGGGACATTGTGTTTCCTTCCAACGGTTTTTACAAGAGGAGCCTTTCATGCTGAAACGAATCAAAGATAGCATTTTGGATATTTTACGGCAGGCCGACTGGCTGCTGCTGTGCCTTTGCTGCGGGGCGGCGCTGTTCGGGCTGGTGATGATCGCCAGCGCCACCAATTTTCTGGGCTCACGGAAGATGGTCATTGTCCAGGCCTGCGCCATTGTGCTGGGGGTGGGGATCTATTTCCTCATGTCCCAGATCGACCTGACGGAGGCATCCAAGCGGTGGAAGTGGCTGCTGGGCTTCGGCATCGTCCTGTTCCTGCTGCTGAAAACACCTCTGGGCATTGAGAATAACGGCAACCGGGCCTGGCTGGGCATCCGGGGCTTTCCGGCCAATATTCAGCCGGCGGAGATCGTGAAGCTGACATTTATCCTGGTGCTCAGCAAGCAGCTGGTGTGGTTGAAGGAGCACTGGGGACTAAGGTCCCTGCGGTCCGTTGCGTTTCTGGGCGGACATCTGCTGCTGATGGTGGGGCTGTATTACGCCATCTCCTCGGATATGGGCAGCGCCCTGGTGTATGCGTTCGTCTTTGCCGCCATGGCCTTTGTGGCCGGGGTGGCGGCCCGGTGGTTTGTCATCGCGCTGCTGGGCGGCGGCGCGGCGTTTTATCTGCTGTGGGAGCTGGATAAAATTCCGGACTATATGAAGGAGCGGTTCATGGTGGTGTTTGACCACAGCCTGGACCCTCTGGGCGCAGGCTGGCAGCAGACCCGGAGCCTTCTGGCGCTGGGCGGCGGCAAGCTGACGGGGCAGGGACTGTTCCACGGCATCCAGACCCAGGGCGAGTATTCCGGCAGCCTGCCCTTCCGGTACACGGACTTCATCTTCTCCGCCATCGGCGAGGAGCTGGGGATGCTGGGGTGTCTGGCGGTGCTGATTCTGCTGACGGCCATCATCGTGCGGTGCCTGATGGTGGCGAAAAACGCCCGAAACACCATAGAGAGCTACGTTTGCGTGGGTGTGGCGGCGATCCTGATCTTCCAGACCATCAGCAACGTGGGCATGTGTCTGTTTGTGATGCCGGTGGTGGGTCTGACGCTGCCGTTTTTCAGCTATGGCGGCTCGTCCATTGTGACGCTGTTTGCGGCCATGGGGATGGTCAGCAGCGTCCAGAGCCATTCTCTGCCGGATTGGCTGCGGTAAAGGGGGATGCTGCCATGCATGAGACGGAAGCGCTGCATATCCGCAGGCTGACGGCGGAGGACCTGGAGCCCCTGCACCGGCTGCTGTCGGATCCGGCGGTGATGCGGTATCTGGAGCCGCCCTTCACCCGGGCGCAGACGGAGGCGTTCCTGCAAAAGGCAGGCATGGGCCGTGAGCCGCTGATCTGGGCGGTGGAGGACGGCCGCGGCTTTGCGGGATATGTGATCTATCACCCCTACGACGAGACGTCCATGGAGCTGGGGTGGGTTTTGGCTTCTGACCGGTGGGGCAGGGGGTATGCCCTGGCTCTGACCCGGCAGATGATTTGCCGGGCGCGGGAGAGTGGCCGGGACGCGGTCATAGAATGCCATCCGCAGCAGGCGGCTACCCGGCATATCGCGGAAAAGCTGGGCTTTCGCCCCTGCGGCATGGACGGCGGGTGCTGCGTGTACCGGTTGGCCGGGAAAAACGAATAGATAAGGGCTATCCGACCTTCTGATATGCTCCCTCTGTGAGAGACAGTGAAATAAAACACTGTCAGTCATGGAGGGAGCATTCCTATGCCGCACAGGCAGCCATTAAGCGCACAAGCACGAGCCGCATAAAAAAAGCGGCCAGCAGCGATTGGCTGCTGGCCGGGAAAACGATCTATTTTTTCACTGTCCTCCTGACGGGGTGCGGTTCAAAGCTGAGTGCCGCCTTTTATGGTGTGATAGGAAATTGCCGCTTATTGATCCTGCGCCCGGCGCTTGTAGGACTCGTATTTGGCCTTGGCGTCCTCCTCCGCCTCGGCAAACAGGACCTTGGCGTTCTCCGGGAAGCTCAGCTCCAGGGAGGAGTAGCGCACCTCGCCCTTCATGAAGTCGTACAGGGCCATGCTGGGCTCCTTGCTGTCCAGGGTGAACTTGTGGGTCTCGGGGCTGTAGCGGTACAGGTTCCAGTAGCCGGAGGCCACGGCGTCCTTCATCTCCTGCTGGACGCAGCCCATGCCCTTCTTAATGCCGTGGTTGATGCAGGGTGCGTAGCAGATGACGATGGAGGGCCCCTTGTGGGCCTCGGCCTCCCGGATGGCCTTGATGAGCTGAGCCGGGTCGGCGCCCATGGAGCACTGGGCCACATAGACGTTGTCATAGGTCATCATCAGCATACCCAGGTCCTTCTTCTTGGTCTTTTTGCCGCTGGCCTGGAACTGGGCCACTGCGCCCACAGGCGTGGCCTTGGAGGACTGACCGCCGGTGTTGGAGTACACCTCGGTATCCACCAGCAGGACGTTGACATCCTCGCCCATGGCGAACACATGGTCCAGACCGCCGTAGCCGATGTCATAGGCCCAGCCGTCGCCGCCGTACATCCACATGGTCTTTTTGGACATATCCTTGCGGCGCTTGAGAATCTCATCCACCAGAGCCTGCTCCTGGGCGGAGAAGGTCTCGCTCTCCAGCAGGTGCAGCAGCTCCCGGGTGGCAGGGGTGGAGGCATCCAGATCGTCATAGGTCTCCAGCCATTTGGCAATGGCGGCCTTCACGGCAGCGTTTTTGGTCGTGCTGTCCAGCCGGCGGACATATTCCGTGACGGCATCGCGCAGCTGCTTCACCGCCAGACACATGCCATAGGAGAATTCGGCGTTGTTCTCAAACAGGGAGTTGGACCAGGCCACACCCTTGCCCTCCTTGTTCTTGCAGTACGGCACGCAGGGCATGGCTGCGCCCCAGGCCTGGGTGCAGCCGGTGGCGTTGGCCAGGAACATCTTGTCGCCGAACAGCTGGGTCAGCAGCTTGATATAGGGCGTTTCGCCGCAGCCGGCGCAGGCACCGTTGAATTCCACCAGAGGCTGGCGGAACTGGCTGCCCTTCAGGGTGAATTTGTCGAAGCGGTCGTTCTTCTCGGGGATGGTTTGCAGGTAGCTCCAGTTGGTCTGGTCCAGGGACACCTCGTGGGCCGGGACCATACGCAGGGCCTTGCCGCTCTTGGGGCAGGAGGCCACGCAGCTGCCGCAGCTGGTGCAGTCCAGGGTGGACACGCCCATGGTGAATTGCAGGCCCGCCAGCTGGGGACCCTTGGCGGCGGTAAGCTCCAGCCCGGCAGGGGCGTTCTTGACCTCGTCCTCGTTCAGCAGGTACGGGCGGATCACCGCATGGGGGCACACAAAGGAGCAGCGGTTGCACTGGATACACTCGTCCTTGTCCCACACGGGCAGGTGGGTGGCAATGCCGCGCTTTTCATACTGGGAGGTGCCCAGGGGCATGGTGCCGTCCTCCATGCCCTTGAAGGCGGAAACCGGCAGGTCATCGCCCTTCTGGGCGTTGATGGGCACCAGGATGTTCCGGATGATGTCGGGCACGTCGGCACGGGGCGGCTGGATGGCAGCGCCGGTGAGGTTCTTCCACTCCGGCTTGACGTGCACCTCCACCAGGGCGTTGATGCCGGCGTCCACGGCGGCGATGTTCATATTGACGACCTTTTCGCCCTTGAGGCCGTAGGTCTTTTTCACGGCGTCCTTCATATGGGCCACGGCGTCCTCCACGGGGATCACCCGGGCCAGCTTGAAGAAGGCGGCCTGGAGCACCATATTGGAGCGGTTGCCCAGGCCCAGGGCCTGAGACTCCTTATTGGCGTCGATGATATAGAAGTGGATATCGTTTTCGGCGATATAGCGGAGGATGTCCCCGGGGATGTGCTGCTCCAGCTCATCTTCCTTCCACTCGCAGTTCAGCAGGAAGCTGCCGTGGGGCTTCAGCTCGGAGATGATGTCATACTTGGTCAGGTACGTCTGGTTGTGGCAGGCCACAAAGTCGGCGCGGCTGACATAGTAGGTGGAGCTGATGGGGTGCTTGCCGAAGCGCAGATGGCTCTTGGTGATGCCGAAGGACTTCTTGGTGTCGTACTCAAAGTACGCCTGGCAGTACATATCCGTGGTTTCGCCGATGATCTTGATGGAGTTTTTGTTGGCGCCCACGGTGCCGTCGGAGCCCAGGCCCCAGAATTTGCAGCTGATGGTGCCCTCCGGCTCGGTGAGCAGGGGAGCGCCTACCGGCAGGGACAGATGGGTCACGTCGTCCTGGATGCCGATGGTGAAGTGATTCTTGGGCTGATCCAGCAGCAGATTGTCGAACACGGCCTTCAGCTGGGCGGGAGTGGTGTCCTTGCTGGACAGGCCATACCGCCCGGCGAAGATCAGGGGGCGGTTTTCCTCGTTGATGTAGGCGGCGCAGATGTCCTCATACAGGGGCTCGCCGATGGAACCGGCTTCCTTCACACGGTCCAGCACGGCGATGCGCTTCACGGTCTTGGGCATGGCGGCCATCAGGTGCTTGCGGGAGAAGGGACGGAACAGGTGCACCTGCAGGAAGCCCACCTTCTCACCCTTGGCGTTCAGATAGTTGACGACCTCCTGGGCGCAGCCGGACACGCTGCCCATGGCCACGATGACGCGCTCTGCGTCAGGCGCGCCGTAATAGTTGAACAGGTGGTATTCCCGGCCCGTCAGGCGGCTGATCTGGGCCATGTAGTCCTCCACCACGTCGGGGAGGTTGGCATAGTCGGTGTTGTTGGACTCCCGCAGCTGGAAGTAGATATCGGGGTTATCCACCAGGGAGCGCATCCGGGGATCCTCGGGGTTCAGAGCATTGGCCCGGAAGCGGGCCAGGGCGTCATAGTCCACCAGCTTGGCATATTCGTCGTAGCTCAGCACGTCGATCTTCTGGATCTCGTGGGAGGTGCGGAAGCCATCGAAGAAGTGCAGGAAGGGGATACGGGCCCGGATGGCGGACAGATGCGCCACGGCGGCCAGGTCCGCCGCCTGCTGGACGCTGCCGCTGGACAGCATGGCAAAGCCCGTCTGGCGGCAGTTCATCACGTCGCTGTGGTCGCCGAAGATGGAGAATGCGTGGGTTCCTACGGTGCGGGACGCCACATGCAGCACGCCGGGCAGACGCTCGCCGGAGATGCGGTGCATGGTGGGGATCATCAGCATCAGGCCCTGGGATGCGGTGAAGCTGGTGGCCAGGGTGCCGGCCTCCAGTGCGCCGTGGCAGGCGCCGCAGGCGCCGGCCTCGGACTGCATCTCCACCAGACGCACCGTCTGGCCGAAGATGTTCTTCTTTCCCTTGGCGGACCAGTCGTCGGCGTGTTCGGCCATGGGGCTGGAGGGCGTGATCGGATAGATGGCTGCAACCTCAGAGAAGGCATAGGCCACATACGCCGCCGCCTCGTTGCCGTCACAGATTTTCAGGAGCTTGCTCATATAGATTCCTCCTCATACTTTTTTTGCGGCGGCCCCACACAGACCGCCGTCTGCCTGTATACACAAGTGTATTTTAGCACTTTGAATCGGGATGTCAATGTTTTAACAAAAGTTTTCATTGAATTTCTCCGTAAAATCCAACCGCGAGTCATGGAAAGAAACAAAAAAACTATGGAGCTGCTGATGCGGCTCCATAGTTTGCATAAAAATCCTTATCTTGGCGAGAAACTCTTATTTCAGAAGCTCCAGAAACTCATCCTCCGTGAGGATAGGAATGTTCAGCTCCTGGGCGCGGCGCAGCTTGGAGCCTGCGCCGGGTCCGGCCACCACATAAGTGGTCTTTTTGGACACCGAGGAGGCGGACTTTCCGCCCCGCTGCTCGATAATCTGTCCCGCCTCATCCCGCGTGAATTTCTCCAGACTGCCGGTGAGGACGAAAGTCATTCCGGCAAAACGGCTGTCAAGTATTTCCTCCTTACAGGATACGTTGACCCCGGCGGCCTCCAGACGGTGCATCAGATCCTGAGATTGGGGGCTGTCCATCCACTGACGGATGTAGGCGGCGGTGATGGGGCCCACGTCGTCGATGGCGGTGAGCTCTTCCTCCGTAGCCTGGGCCAGGGCCTGAAGGGTGCCGAGGCGGCGGGCCAGCACCTTGGCGGCCTTTTCCCCCACCTGGCGGATGCCCAGAGCAAAAATCAGCCGCCACAGGTCATTGTCCCTGCTCTTATAAATGGCGGCCACAGCGTTGGCAGCGGATTTTTCCCCCATGTGATCCAACGGAGCAATATCGGCGGCGGTCAGATCATACAGGTCGGCGGCGGTCTGGACCAGTCCCTTGTCGATGAGCTGGTTCAGCACCGCAGGCCCCAGGCCGTCGATATCCATGGCATTGCGGCTGGCGAAATGGGTGAGATTCCGCAGACGCTGAGCCGGACATTCCGCACCGGTGCAGCGCAGGGCCGCGCCGTCCGGGTCCCGTTCCACCGGTGCGCCGCACACGGGACAGGTCTGGGGCAGATAATAGGGCGCCGCGCCGCTGGGACGGCGGTCCGGCACCACCTCCACGATCTCGGGGATGATCTCTCCGGCCTTCTGCACCACCACCGTGTCGCCGATGCGAATGTCCTTCTGAGTGATATAGTCCTGGTTGTGCAGGGTGGCAAAGGTAACGGTGGTGCCCGCCAGACGAACGGGCTCCAGCTCCGCCTTGGGGGTCAGAACGCCGGTGCGGCCCACCTGGACCACGATGTCACGGATGCGGGAGGTCTTGCGCTCCGGCGGGTATTTGAAAGCAACGGCCCATCTGGGACACTTGGCGGTACTGCCCAGTATATTGCGGTCTGACAAGTTATTCAGCTTTACAACAGCGCCGTCGATATCAAAGGGGAATTCCATCCGCGTGTCACCCAGACGGCCGATCTCGCGGAGGATATCCGCCCCCTCTGACAGGGTGGTATGGGGGATGGCAGGGAATCCCTGTTCCTTCAGATACTCGATGGTCTCGGCATGGGTGGTGAACGTCCGGCCCTCTGCCAGCTGAAGGTTGAACACCGCAATATCCAGCCTGCGCCTGGCGCAGACCTTGGGGTCCTTCTGGCGCAGGGAGCCAGCAGCAGCGTTGCGGGGATTGGCCATCAGGGGCTTTCCCTCCAGCTCCAGCCGGTCGTTGATCTCCTGAAAAACGGAGCGGGCCATATACACCTCGCCCCGGACGATGAGCCGGGGCAGCTTTTCCGGCAGCACCATGGGAATGGAGCGAATGGTGCGCAGATTCCCGGTGACATCCTCGCCCTTGCGCCCATCGCCCCGGGTGGCGCCCTGATAGAACACGCCGTCCCGGTATTCCAAAGCCACGGACAGGCCGTCTACCTTGGGCTCCACGCTGTATTCCGCCCGGGGCAGGGTTTCCAGCACCTTGGCCAGGAAATCCTGAACCTCACTTCCGTCGAATACGTCCTCCAGACTCTCCAGGGGGACGGGGTGCACCACCTCCGCAAAATCATTCAGCGTGGCGTCGCCCACCCGCTGGGTGGGGGAGTCCGGGGTGATCTCCTCCGGGTGCTCCCGCTCCAGGTCCTCCAGGCGGCGGTAAAGGCGATCGTATTCAAAGTCGCTGATGGTGGGATCGTCCAGCACATAATAGCGGTAGCTGTGGGTGTTCAGAGTGTCCCGCAGCTCCTTCATCTCGGTTTGATAGTCCATAATCCACTTATCCTTTGTTCATGATGTAGTCCTGGGCGTACTGCTCCTGCTCCTCGGGAGCGGTGCTGAAATAGGTGTATGTCTCCGGAACGCTGCCCACAATGACGGTCTCCGCCACGGCAATCTCGTTGCTGACCTTGGTGGAGGCGGTGAAGCCCGGCAGAAGAATGCCGGTGTATACATCCACATGCAGCAGGATCTGGTGCCTAGTCTGGTTGATGCCGGCGGCGGAAAAGGCATTGCGCAGGCTGGCGTCGGCGGAGCCCACCGCCTGCATCCGTACCCGGATACAGGGCCCCCGCCCCGCCAGCAGAGTGGAGCCGGTAAGCGTACCCACAGGAATGGACAGCTCACTGGTGGACACCTCCGACAGGCGGCGGAGGATCTCGTCGGCGATCTGGGACCGCAGGCGGTTGAAGGCCGCCATGTTGCTCTCCAGCGCCGCCACCCGGCCGGTTTCGTCTTTTTCCAAGTGGATGAGCACGTCATAGTTCACCTGTCCGCTGTCAATGGCATCCCGGACGGCGTCCACCACAATGCGGTTGACGGCATTGGAGACCCGGGCGGTGGCCAGGCTCACGATGATGGGCCTCATGTGCAGCACTGCCGCGCAGCACAGCCCGGTCACCAGCAGGACCGTCAGCCACAGCCAGACCCACCGCCTCTGCCGCCCCGTCAGCCGCAGGTAGCGTATTCTTCTCACGGCATACACCCCCTATGGGTCATTGTATGCCGCCAGGGCGGCAGAGGTTACTCCGCCCAGGAGTTGACGATGGCCTTGAAGGTCTTGCCCCGCTCCATGAAATTCCTGAACTGGTCAAAGGCAGCACAGGCAGGGGAGAGGGTCACCACGTCCCCGGGAACAGCCCGGTCACGGGCGGTCTCCACAGCACGCTGAAAGGGTGTCACATCCAGTATTTCCGGATGGCCCGGCCGGTAACCGGGGGCCTGCTCCACGGCAGCGCGGATCTTTCCGGCGGTGGCGCCGCACAGCACCAGCAGCTTCACATGCTCCACCACCTCGGGACCCAGCACGTCGAAGGGAATGTGCTTGTCATAGCCCCCGGCGATGAGGATGACCTTCTCCTTAAAGGATCGCAGGCCCGCGATGGTGCGGGAGGGACTGGAGGCGATGGAATCATTGTAAAACCGGACGCCGTGATAGGTACGCACCAGCTCGATGCGGTGCTCCACGCCGTTGAAGGTCCGGGCAAAGGTGCGGATGGTCTCGTCGGGCACCAGGCCCTCTACCGCCGCAATGGCGGCCATGTAGTTTTCCACATTGTGGACGCCGGGCAGGCGGATATCCTCCGTGGTCATGATCTGGCGTTCATGGCCGTCCCGGCGGGAGATAACGGCGTCACCCCGCAGAAATACGCCGTTTTCCGGCTCTGCCTGGCGGCTGAAATACAGGGCACGGCCCGGGGCGCGCAGGGCCTGCTGCCGGGTGATGGTGTTGTCCAGGTTGAAGATGGCGGTGTCCCCGGGCTGCTGGTGACGGAAAATGTTCTCCTTGGCCCAGACATATTCCTCCATGCTCTTGTGAATGTCCAGGTGGTTGGGGGCCAGATTGGTCACCACGGCGATGTGGGGGCTGTGGGTCATGGTCATCAGCTGGAAGCTGGACAGCTCCAGCACGGCCCAGTCCGTGGGCCGGATGGTATCGGCCTCCGCCAGCAGGGGATGGCCGATGTTGCCGCCCACATGGACGGTGTGGCCCGCCGCCCGCAGCAGCTGGGCGATGATGGTGGTGGTAGTCGTTTTGCCGTCGGACCCGGTAACGGCGATGATGGGGCAGGGGCAGACCTCAAAGAACACCTCCATTTCGGAGGTGATGGTGCTGCCCTTGGCCCGGGCGGCCTCCAGCTCCGGCACGTCGGGCCGCAGGCCCGGGGTGCGGAAGATCACGTCCTGGGAAAGATTCTGAAGATATCCGTCCCCCAGCTGGAGCTTTGCCCCGGCAGCCTCCAGCTCGCCGGCCAACGCGCCCAGCTTTTCCCGGCTGCTGCGGTCGCAGGCGGTGACGGAGATACCCTCCCGCAGCAGCAGCCGCAGCAGGGGCGTATTGCTGACGCCGATGCCGATAACGGCCACGGTTCTGCCCCGCAGCCGGTCAATATATTCCCGCAAGGTCATAGGATGTTCCTCCTTATCATATCTAACGTATCCAACTTACAGATTATACCGCATTCCGGGGCGCAGTTCAATCATTTCCGCGAAAATCGGTTGACTTTCCGCGGCGGGTCGGGTACAATATTCGTGCGAGTAAGCCAGACAGTCGCGGGGACAAGGCGAAAGCCTGTTCATGAGGAAAGTCCGGGCTCCACAGGGCAAGGATAACGGGTAACGCCCGCCGAAGGCGACTTCAGGAAAAGTGCAACAGAGATATACCGCCCCTTTGGGGGTAAGGGTGGAAAGGCGAGGTAAGAGCTCACCCATCGGCTCGAGAGTGTCCGATGCTGTAAACTCTATCCGGAGCAACACCGGTATGGGAGCAATAGGGCGGCCCGTCCGCTCCCGAGGTGGCTGAAGCGCACCGGCAACGGCGCGCTTAGATAGATGACTGTCAAATACAGAACCCGGCTTACAGACTTGCTCGCGCACACCATATGGGCCCGCCGGCGGAGATCGCCTGGCGGGCCCCATCCTATATTCGGGAGGAGTGGCCATGCTGCACATAGAGAGACTGTCCCGGGCGTATCGGGTGCGCCGGCTGACAGAGGAGGACACGGCACAGATCCTGGCCCTGTGCCGCAGCAACCCGCTGTACTACCGGCACTGCGGCACAGAGCCCAGCGAGGCGGACATCCGGCAGGATATGACGCTGCTGCCGCCGGGAGCAGCGCCGGAGGACAAGTATTTCTTGGGCTATTTCCATGGGGACCGTCTGGCGGCGGTGCTGGACCTGATCGACGGGTATCCGTCGGCGGAAACGGCTTATATCGGCCTGTTTATGGTAGACGGCCGCTTCTCCGGTCAGGGTATAGGCTCCCGCTTGGTGGAAGAACTGCTGGAAGAACTGAAGACCGCAGGCTTTTCCCGGGTGCGGCTGGCATATCAGAAGGCCAACCCCCAGTCCACACGGTTCTGGACAAAAAACGGCTTTCAGCCGGTGGAGGAGAAGCCGCATCCTTACGGCACCATGCTGGTGGCGGTTCGGAATTTGTCTTTTTCAGAGAATCCCTGTTAATCTATTGACAAACTCCGGAAAAGGTGATTTAATTAACAATACCAAAACAGAGAAAGAGGCGGACAGGCTATGGCGATACCGTTTGACTATACGTCGGAATATAAACGCAAGCTGCGCACCCCGGAGGAGGCGGCCCGGGTGGTCAAGAGCGGCGACTGGCTGGATATTTCCATGGGCGGCGCTTTCCCGTCCCTGATGGATGAGGCCATTGCCAAGCGGAAGGACGAGCTGCGGGGTGTGAAGATCCGGGGTTATCTGATCCAGCAGCCCATTCAGATGGTGGAGTGCGATCCCGACCGGGAGCACTTTATCTATAACAGCTGGCACATGTCCGGCTACGAGCGGAAGCTCTGTGACCGGGGACTGTGCAATTTCAATCCCATGGTGTTCCGGAATCTGGGAGCCTACTATGACCATTTCCTCACGGTAAACGTGGCCATCACCTGTGTGACTCCCATGAACGAGCATGGATACTTCAACTTCTCCGTGTCCAACGCCTCTGCCCGGGCGGTGCTGGATAAGGCCGACGTGGTGATCCTGGAGGTCAACGAGAATCTGCCCTGGGTCTATGGCGGTCTGGATGAGTGCATCCACATCGACGATGTGGACATGATCGTGGAGGGTCCTCACGGCCCTCTGCCCGGCATCAAGACCCCCGCTGCCAGCGAGACGGAGATGAAGATCGCCGAGTACGTGGTGCAGAACATGGTGGATGGCTCCACCCTGCAGCTGGGCATCGGGTCCCTGCCCAACGCCGTGGGCCAGATGATCGCCCGGTCCGACCTGCGGGATCTGGGCATCCACACGGAGATGCTGTGCGACTCGTACCTGGATATGTACAAGGCCGGAAAGATCAACAACAAGAGAAAGACCCTGGACCGCTATAAGAGCGTGTTCGGCTTTGCCATTGGTTCGCCGGACCTGTACGACTGGATCCGGGAGAACCCCGGCGTGGTGACCTATCCCATCAGCTACTGCAACGATCCCTCTATCGTGGGGAAGATCGACAACTTTGTCTCCATCAACAACTGCATCTCCGTGGACCTGTACGGCCAGATATGCGCCGAGAGCGCCGGTACCCGGCAGATCAGCGGCACCGGCGGCCAGCTGGACTTTCTGGAAAGTGCCGCCGTATCCAAGGGCGGCAAGGCGTTCATCTGTATGACCTCCTCCTTTACCAACAAGGAGGGAGAAACGGTGTCCCGCATCAACCCGCTGCTGACTCCCGGCGATATCGTCACCGATCCCCGGAGTCTGGCCTATTATGTCGTCACCGAATACGGCGGCGTGAATCTGGTGGGATGCAGCACCTGGGAGCGGGCGGAGAAGCTGATCTCTATCGCCCATCCCAAGTTCCGGGATGAGCTGATCGCCAGTGCTGAAAAGCAGGGCATCTGGCTGCGGTCCAACAAACGGTAAAGG
>OOCD01000593.1_pt1 | contig 26053 bp, 38 predicted proteins | sample 1671791 | NCBI WGS metagenome assembly OOCD01 (sample SAMN06348193, study PRJEB24527) | human gut metagenome | biome: human gut; feature: ankylosing spondylitis patient; material: feces | host: Homo sapiens | place: China | collected 2015-10
GTTTCAAATCTTCATTCATGTCGCGATATTTTTATAATACTACATATAAGTATAAATATTTCCAATATAGAATACTTTGATATTTTATTGTTGTGCTAAAATATTTTAGTATATTTGCATTGTAATTCAATTATTGTATGACAAATTTAATTACAAATAGCGAAAAATCAAGAGGTAACAATGCTGTAGCATTGCTTTTACCCTTCGAACGGTATGTTCAAAGTATCACTAACCTTGAAGAACGCAAGCGACTTTGTGATACTTGCAAGCAGGCTATCGGTATTCGAAGCGACACTCAATTATGGAACTACCGCGTAGGCAACGTCCGGCCTGATATGCTGAAGCGACGAGAACTTGCCAAGATCATTCGCCGTCATTCCGGCGATAGCAGCTATACCGCCGACAACCTCTTTCCCGTGGAATTTTACAACAGATAGATAATATGAAACGTATTCAAAGATTTCACAAGACGAAATGTGCGGCAGAACGATATATCGCAACACTCGGTACTGATGCCCGGTTTTATCATGCGTATAAATGTACGAGCGGCAGTTATTGGGTCGGGACGGAATTAGAATGGTTGAATCGGTACTAATACATCATATGCAAACGATCCGCAATATAGAGTTTTTCAACGATCCCGAGGGAGGGGTAATGGTACGCGATACCGAAGGCGTCCATACTTACCAGCCCGAAGACAAGATGCTGACAGGGGCATTGTTTACCCGCATCGAGACCGAATATCCGAAAGCATTCAAGGCTCTCGCCGAGATTTACCGCAAGAGCCGTGCAAACGTGAACTACTACCGGTTCCTGATCTGCCACCGTTTTATTCGCTGCAATTTCGGACGGTTGGACAACAGGCAGGACATCGACGGGATGGGGCGCTTCACCTTCGAGGATGTGAGTTGTCCGATCAAAGGCGAATGCAAGTATGCCGGCATTATATGTAGCCCCGATTTCGATACCCGATTGACCGAGCGGCAGAAGGAAGTGATGAAACTCTATATGGAGGGGATGGGCGATGAAGAGATCGCGGATATGCTTTACATATCGCCCGAGACGGTGCGCACAACGAAGCGCGACGCCTTCCGTAAGGCCGAGGTACATTCGTTGGCTGAGTTCGCAATCCAATACAAGGATAAGTTATGAAAACTCCGTGGCGATGGTGGCGGGAACGCCAAGCGACCGAGAAAACATGCAAACACTTGGCGCTCATGACGGAAGATATTACAAATATCACAGACCGGCTGGTGGCGTTCGTGTGGGAAGATATTGAAAAGATCATAGACCAAATGTCGGAGGATTTGCTCCGGCCGATTGAAAGTATTAAACCAATAAAAAAGAATGTGCTGAAAGATTTACTTAGCTGCGAAGGCCGGAGGTTCCGGTGTAAGATTGATGGTACTCTTGCCACAGGGATAATTCGAGTGGTAGATGAATGTGTGTATTTATGCCAAAATGAAAAAAATGGGTCTCACAGCATCGACAAAAAAGGATATAAATATGCATGGTGTGTTTACTCTGGAACCGAAGCAGATTTTGCTCATCCCAATGTCAGGGTCACCGATTTCCGGTTTATTCCTATAACCGCCGAAGAGATCGAAGCCTACAAGGATTGGCAGGTGGGGGATCGACTCAGAAAAAAAGACGGATCATCCCGAACTATAGAGGTTATCTTCCGCTTCGGAGAACTCATAGTGGGCAAATTTATCGATACAAGGAGAGCTTTAACTAACTACACCTGCGATGAGCTATACGAGGATGGTTTCCGCCTCATCGTCGATCCTGCTCCTGAGGAGGAGATTGTCGAGGTGACGATGGACGAGATCGCCAAGTTGAAGGGCGTGCCCGTTGAGCGGCTGCGAATGAAGAAGGAGGACAAATAACGACAAAGAGTGCGTGGTAGAATGGTATTACGAATCGATTAGTGGTAAAGACCAAGTGTACTCACGATGCGCTTAATGGACAGTACACCCTGAAGAGCGCAGATGTTCAAACAGAAGCTAACCGATTGAAAGGCATTCCAGACGTGGAATGTTTGCCAGTTCGAATCTGGCCGCACTCCCTAATCAATATAAAGCATTATGAACGAGCCAATTATTATTACCACTCCCGCAGAATTGCGCTCTATTGTCGCTGACGAAGTGGCGGCGATTCTGCCGAAGCTCGCCGATTTCAGGCGTAAGAATGAACCGGTAGAAATCGACAATTTGTCGGTTGAAGAAGCCGTGCGGTTTATTGCGGAGCAAGGTATCCCGACCACCCGTTCGACGATTTATAATTGGGTTTTTCTAAAAAAGATCCCATTTAAGAAAATTGGACGCCGCACGGTGTTTTCCAAAAAGGAGCTTCTTGCTTGGATCGAATCCCGTACGACTTTGCCGGAGGACAGACGGGCCGTTGCAGCTGCGCGTATCGCCGAAAGTGCTAACTGCAAATAAAATGACAGATAGGCTACTACCGAACCAGTGACTAATATGTACTTCTATGCTGTACTGGTCGGCCCTGGTAGTGGATCAACCGAGCACTATCCGCGCCCAACGTTCTTTCATTCGAGTAAAGTTAAGAGTTGAGATTAGTTGAGTTTGCCATTTCCGGGCGCGGATTTTCAAAGTCCGTATCGGGTTGAATGTCCCGGTGCGGGCGCAAAGGACGGCACGGAAGCCGTAGGGGTCCTAAAGCCTGCCATAAACCCCGGCCGCAAGGCAGAAAGGCTGGAACGAATAAGCGGTTCATTGAAATACGAGAACCATCCGAAGGGATGTAAAACCCGGCGAGCGACTTGGCGCAGAAGGGCGGATATTAGGCCGATCAATACCAAAAAGCAGGCGACGATCCGGAGCGATCCGGGGAGCCGGTAGCGATATACCCTGCGATTCAGTCGTGGTCTTCGATGACGACAGGGTGCAAATTTTAATCAAAACAATTTACGTGCAATGTCAAACAAAGTATTTACCCCAGAGAACATTTCCAAATTAAAACAGAACGAGGTCTTTGTATTCGGCAGTAATAAGGCCGGTAACCACGTTGGCGGCGCAGCTCGTGTCGCGGTCGAGAAGTTCGGCGCGATCATGGGGCACGGCGAGGGCTTACAGGGCCAGTCCTACGCTATCCCTACGCTCGATGAACAGATGGACAAGGTGTCTACCGAGGAATTGACGCGATCGGTACGGAGATTCGCAGACTATACACGGTACAATACCGATAAGGTTTTCTATGTAACCAAGATCGGATGCGGCATCGCTGGATTCTCGGTCGAAGAGATTGTGGAAGTATTCAAAAGCGTCTCGTTCGGCGATAACGTGGTGCTTCCGCAAGAGTTCGGCGAAGAAAAACATATCGATGGATTTAAAGGGTTCAATGCAGATATGACCTGCCTGGGCTTCAAATTCGAGGAGGGCAAGACTTACGAAGAGGATGTTGAGTTGAAAGTTTGTAATCGAGGCTTTCATTTCTGCGAATCACCGTTCTCTGTCCTTAGCTATCGTGATATGCTGGATGATGAATGCAAGTTCATCCCTGTGCATCATGTAACAGCTTTGGGGCGATGTCATTCCGACTCGGATAAAACGGCGACGACAAAGATTCACATCGGGGCAAAACTCGATTTCAAAGGATTCATTAAAGCTGGTATAGATTTCATTTACGAGAAGTGCATCAAAGAGGGTCCGACCGACAATGTTAATTCGGGCGACGGCGCACAGATCGGCTCCTCGGGCGACGGCGCACAGATCGGCTCCTCGGGCGACCTCGCACAGATCGGCTCCTCGGGCGACCTCGCAAAGATCGAAAGCGAAGGTAACAATGCTGTTGTAGCAGCCATAGGTATAGATTCAAAAATAAAGGCAAAGAAAGGTAGCTGGATTACCCTCGCTGAATATGGCGAGGATCTGAAACCAGTGTGCGTAAGGTCTGCACAGATCGATGGGAAATCGCTCAAGGAGGATGTTTTCTATCAACTGAAAGGCGGCGAGTTTGTCGAAGCAGCAGAATAACAGCAAATATCATCCACAAGTAAATCTTTACCAACATGCAAACCTTCTTTTCCGAAAGCACAGTCAAAAGTCTGTGGGGCACGCTTGCGGGCCGCCTCTGGCGTGCGTGGTACCGCCTCAAGAGCAAGGTGCGCCGGACAATCGACAAGTCCCGCCGCCGGGCACATAAACTCCAAAACCGACCCCGTGTCTATCGGGTCGAAATTCGGTAAGAGTATGGCACACGCGATAACGCTTGCCGTTGTGATCGCACCGATCGCAGCGGTGTTCGGCTGGGCGCTGTCCGGTCCCCGGCGTATGCGGATCACCCGCTATCTGTTGAATGAAATTTTCGAACAGCGATGAATACTTCCTACTACGTCACCGACACGGCTCAAATGCCGCCGTCCACTCGGAAAGAACCCTCGGAAGAGTATTACTTCTTCGAGAGCACCCGTTTCAACCGGCCGCAAACGACAATTCATCTGACCGATCAGGAGATTCGGACTTTCGCCAAACGCATCGCCGATTACATCACCCGAAGGACAGTTGCAGGGCCTATGGAATCTTTCGACTTTCAGATAGAATATCACGGCGTTGCGGTGCAGGGACGCTATACGGTGGAAACCGAGCGGCAGGGCGCGGTGCATTCGATGGGAATGACGGAATGGATCGACGTCCCGATACGGGAGGAAACGAGCATAGCGAGCGCCTGGTGTACGGCCACGGACGAGGAGGTTCCCCGGGTGATGGAGAAACTGAATGAATTGTTAAAATAGCTGACATGAAAACGAGAATCGAGATTTACGAAATCAACCGCCCGCAAAACATTGTTGCCTCGGGTTCTTGGAATAGGCAACTCTCGGCTGCCGAGATACGCAAGGAAACCAAATATATGATGCGGTATAGCGATTCTAAAAAGTTCGCATCACGAGTGATAACCGATAGAGATTGAGAATATGGAACTGCGTAAAATATCCGAAGAACAGAAAAGATTACTGGATCGGCCGCTGCCTTCAGAGGCAATATCGCCGCATCCGACAAAGAACTACCTGTCCACGATCAAAGCGATCTACGTTACCGAGCGTCTGAATGACGTATTCGGAGTAGGTAGCTGGCGTGTCCGCTCCGAACAGGTTGCCCGTGACAATAAGATGGTGGTTGTCAAGGTAACGTTCGAGATACCTGAATATGGTATCTATTATGAATGTTATGGAGGTAACGATAACTCAGATTTGGGTGATGCCCACAAGGGGGCTACAACCGATGCTTTGACAAAGATCGGGTCCTGGCTCGGGATTGGTGCCGATGTATTCAAGGGTAAATCGCGCAATATGTCAGCAAAATGCGCGGCAGCTGCTCCGGACCCTCTCGCTTCGGCCCGGCCCGATACGCCCCGGACAAAGCATCGGATTACGACAGATATGCTTGACGATCCGATCAAGTGCGATTGTCTGCTTAATTGGGGGTATGACTTATGGACCGCTTCAGGCTATGCGGCAGATTTCGATATTGCCGCACGTCTTCTGAAATCTTATGACGCCGATACAGACGTGCTTAAACGTTATGCGGCTTTGTTCAATTCTTATAAGATGGCTCGGCATGGAAAATAATTCATTATTGCTCTGTGAAACGGTCTCGGTCAGTGAATTGACCTCTCGGGCGGTCAGGGCTGTCGTAAACGGGGATATTGACCCGATAACGGCCCATATCAATATCAGCAGGATGGAAGCGGCAATCAAGGCGTTCAAGGATAATGAAGAGATCCGGGACATCACACTCCGCGAATTATCCCAATACGGGAAATCGCACCAATTCGGGGATTGCCGGTTGGAAGAAGCCGAGGTCGGTGTCAAATACGATTATGCGGATTGCGGTGACAGTAAGTTATATGATATGTACGCAACTCTTGAATCCTTGAAAGCTGACATTAAAGAGCGAGAAACAATGCTTCGGCAACTGCCTGTTTCCGGGCTTGCCGATCCCCAAACGGGTGAGATGCTTTACCCGCCCGTTCGAAGTAGTAAAACGAGTATCAAAACAACATTCAAAAAACAACCGTAGCTATGTCAGAACTTATCAATGTATCGATTTGCGTTTCGGATATTCCCCGCGATCAAATTAAAATCGCCAAGAATGGCAAGAAGTATATCGCCGTATGCGTTTCGCAGCTCCGGGAACCGGATTCCTACGAAAATACCCATTCGGTATTTATGCGTCAGACCAAGGAGGAACGGGAGGCGAAAGTACCCCGTGTTTTCATTGGACGCGGTAAGGCCATAAACTTTAGTTCGATACCGGTTACGGCGGAGAGTGTTATGGATATGCCTCCGGCGGATAGGGTAGATGACCTTCCATTCTAATATTCGGAATCCCATGATCGGTTATGAAATCAAGTCTTGGGAGATTCGGCAAATAGTACGTATTCTGCGTGATTTGGAGTTTTGCGATGCCTCGACTATCCGAGGACTAAATGCTATCCGTATGGGTAGAATCCTGTATAAAAAAATAATAAAACGCCATGCAAAGAATCGAACAAATACGGAAGGAAGCTCGGAATATTCAGATGGCTCTTGAATGTATGAATAATCCCAATATCGAAGCCATGATAGAGCGTTTGGACCAGCTGGGTGTTTATTACGCTCGCAGCGGTGAATTGTTGAGTGTCGGAATGCGTGACGCAGCGGTGGCCACGCTGTTTCACGATGAAAAAGAAACGATTATCAGTTTGTCACCATCGTTGGCGACAAAATTGGTGAACAGTTCTGCTTCGGAGCTGAATGCTTTAGAAAAGTGGTTGGACCGTATCAATGCATCTTGCAAGCATCAGTGCGACAACCTTCGGACTATGATAAGCTATGAGAAAGAACGCTTAAAATTGTAAACTATGCTTACACAACATTATCATATCATAGATTCAGAAGAATATCCGGACATAAGGGAAGTCGAGGTATATGTCAATGGAGCTTACTTCATCGAAATCAAAGATGTAGCTCCAGATGATGAATACCCCAACGGGATTGTCCTGACGCCCGAAATGGCGAAAGACCTTGTCGATGTATTGCAGAATATGCTAAAAGAAGACAATGATCAACAACCAAAATAACGCTATGGTATGGCCAGAATCAGAAGCATAAAACCCCAGTTTTGGGATGATCTGAAGATCGGCCGCTTATCGCGCGATGCCAGGCTGCTTTACATCGGACTTTGGAATTTTGCCGATGATTTGGGCGTAGTAATAGCCGACCCCGTTTGGCTGAAGTCTAAAATATTCCCTTACGACAAAATACAACTCCAACAATTCGAAGGCTGGTTGAAGATGCTCGAAGAAACCGGATTTATTAGTCTGCTTTCCGTTAAGTCGGAAAGATTCTATTATCTGCCAACCTTTTCCCGTCATCAAGTAATCAACAGACCTAATCTGGAGGATGTAAATATACGTAAAGAATTATTAGACAGCGCATTATATGAAATCACTGAACGATCACTGAATAATCACGGAACGATCACTGAACGATCAGTGACTATAAAAGGAGAGGATAAGGAGTATATTACTACCAGTACTTCTACTGGCGTAGAAGATACTGGAGTATCTGTGAGAGATAATATTATTTCTTACCCGGTAGAAGACTATAACGCAGGCGCGTGCGAGGGGACCGAGAACCCCGAATCCGATCTTCCTAAACGCAAATCCCGTAAGACGCTCCGCAAGGATGATGCAGGGATTGAAGAAGCTCGGATATTGACGTGGCGTGATGATTTTGAGATTTACAAAAACGAGTTACGCAAGGCCTATAAGACGCTCCTACAGGATGACGCTTGGATTTCGACGCAACAACGTTTCAACCCGAATCTCAACATTGCCCTCTCGCTCGAAAAGGCTTGCGTAAACTTCTGGGCAACGGAAGCCGGATGGCAGCATAAGCGAAAGCAGCGCACAAAGACTATCAACTGGAGGCAAACGCTCACAAATTCGATCAACAGCCCGCAAAACAAAGTTTACAATGACAACGGAATTAGCAAAAAAACCGCCAACAACGGCGTTAGCGAAGATTTCAAGCGTGGAGTTCTTGAAACGCTACTCAGTGGCGGCAATACAGAGTAGCTGCCGCCGTATGCAGTCGGCCGTGGCTTGTGCCGAATCCCAAATGCCGGTGTTATCTGTATTGCGAGCGACATACGGCGAAAAATGGACGGCTGCATATCTGGTACTTTGGATCGTCAATGTACAGGAGTTTTTCAATATTTCAGCCAAGATGAACGACGCACAGGTAACGGAAACGGCCTACATGATTTTGGACGATTTCTGGGCGTTGAACCTTGCCGATGTAAACCTGGTATTTACCAATGCCAAACGAGGGCAATACGGACAACTGTACGGACGAATAGACGGATCGATCATATACGGTTGGTTTCAGACATATTTCGAGGATCGATGCAATGCCTGCGAGAACCGCACGATACGGCAAGCCGAGGCTATGAGTAGCGATCACCCGGTAACGGACGCCAAAGCTGCGGAGTTTATCCGGCAATTGGTCGAAAAAAGAAAACGATCGAAATATCGGCGAGATGAAACACCTTGAATCGAACATCCAACGCGCTTTTGTACGTTGGTTCCGGCTTCAATACCCCGAGTATGCTTTGAATTTGACGAGCGTGCCCAATGGCGGATTGCGAAGTAAAACCGAGGCGGCCATCATGAAAGCTGAAGGAATGACGGCTGGAGCGGCGGATTTACTGTTACTTGTTCCCCGAGATGGGTTTGGTGTACTGGGACTGGAATTTAAGACCCAAGTAAAAGGAAGTCGTCAGACCCCAGCACAAAAACAATGGCAGAAATCTTTTGAACAGGTTGGAAACAAGTATGTACTTGTTCGCACACTGAATGAAGCTATAACGGCAGTTCAAAATTATTTGGATAAATGACAAAACGACAATTTTATCACTGGCTTCATTCTGCCGAGTGGTTCACTATGGGTAAAACGCATTGATTATATGACCAACCTTTCTTACCGCCAGGCAATGTTGATTAAACATACGGCCTGGATGAACACTCGCTTGCTCGCGCGGGGTCCTCGGCCGGAAGACGAGCGGTACGTGCCGCTCGCGGTGCGGATGCTTACGCTGGTCGGCTGCTTGAACTACGCGATGCTCGACCTTGAGTCCGAACTCACGGCATCCGGCTTGTTCCACCATGAAACCAAACGCCGCTATACGCAGGCTCAGACTTTGGTCTCGCAGGCTCACGGCGTCGCGTGGTCGATGCTTCGCAAGATCGACGACCGAGCCGCCCGGCAGTACAACGACAAGACGGACGAGGCGTATCGGACCATCAGCGGCTGTATCCTGTTGGAGGCTCCTCAAAGGTCTTACAACATCGTGCTGTCGCTGTGTAGGATCATCAGCTCTCTCAACGGTCGGATTTCGGGCCGCTACGACTTCAACCCGGCCAAACCTCTTGTACGCATCCCGGCTCTGTTGGAGTGTATCGGGATCGAGGATTGTAAAATAGACGGAATCATCGAATTGAATTTAATAGATTAACGAAAATGAAAAAATACACACAGGCAGATTTCGACGCCTTCGAGGTGATCGACGGAATCAAACAATGCCCCTCGGGGGATTACAGTGATATACAAACATTCGGCGAGCGGTGCGCCTTCGGCGAGCGGTGCTCTTTCGGTAAGGAGTGCTCTTTCGGTAAGGAGTGCTCTTTCGGCAAGTGGTGCTCTTTCGGTGAGGATTGCTCTTTCGGTGAGGAGTGCTCTTTCGGCAGGGCGTGCTCTTTTGGTGAGTGGTGCTCTTTCGGTGGAAGTTGCTCCTTCGGCAGGGCGTGCTCTTTCGGCGAGTGTTGCTCCTTCGGCAAGTGCTCCTTCGGCAAGTGTTGCTCCTTCGGCAAGCAGTGCGCCTTCGGCGCGTGTTGCTCTTTCGGCGAGTGTTGCTCCTTCGGTGTGGGTTGCGCCTTCGGTGGGGGTTGCTCCTTCGAAGATAAAGGCGAATATATCGGCGATTATCCTTTCCTGGCTTTTGTGGGGTTCGGCTCCCGGATCGGCAGCAAGGTTTACTTTTTCAACCTGCAAGACGGCATTTATGTCCGTTGCGGCTGTTGGCTGTCAGATATAGCCGGGTTTCGGGAGAGGGTGAAGGCGGAGAATGCCGATGCGATGTACCTGGATTTGTGCGATTTGGTCGAGAGGAAGTTTGACAGAAAAAATTCGAAATAACTATGCGGGCGAACGAATATCAGACACGCGCGATGAGTACGCGGCTGCCGAGTTGCGAGAATGCGACCTATATGCTTTTCGGCCTGATGGCCGAGGTGGGCGAAATCGCCGACAAGATCGCCAAATGGCGCCGAAAGGGAGTGTGCCGGTTGGATATGGATCATTTGGTCTTCAATACGGGCGATTTGCAAGAGGCGGAGGGTTACAAATCCGAGCTGATGAAAGAGGTCGGGGATTGTGCGTGGTTTATCGCGGGCATTGCCGATTGCTTCGGCTTGACGCTCGAAGAGGTCATGCAGCAGAACCTCGACAAACTCGCCAGCCGCCGCGAGCGCGGCGTGATCGACGGAAACGGGGATAACCGATGATCTCTTATGACCCACGCCTCTCTTTTCAGCGGGATCGGCGGGTTCGACCTCGCCGCCGAGTGGGCTGGCTGGACGAACGCTTTCAACTGCGAGATCGATCCTTTTTGCCGAACCATACTCAAATACCACTTTCCCAATGCAAAGCAATACGAAGACATACGAACAGCAGATTTTACCATTTGGAAAGACCGTATCGACGTGCTTACCGGTGGATTCCCGTGCCAGCCGTTCTCGCTCGCAGGAAAGTGGCGAGGCACAGAAGACGATCGCTACCTGTGGCCCGCGATGCTCGACGTTATTCGGACTGTTCGACCCCGCTGGGTCGTGGGCGAGAACGTTTACGGAATCGTTAATTGGTCGGAAGGGTTGGTCTTCGAACAGGTGTGCGCTGACCTGGAGGCGGCAGGATACGAGGTGCAGCCGTACATTATTCCGGCTTGCGGTGTCGGCGCTCCCCACCGTCGGGACAGATGTTGGTTTGTTGCCCACCGTACAGACGCAGGGGCTGAAGCGATGCGTGAACGGGAAGATGGTTTTTATGCCGTTGAGCCTGTTGCCCACCCCGACGGCGATAGACGCAGGAAGCGGCCGAATGAACAAAAGCCTCTCCCCGAATGCGTCGGAACGTCCGACGCTGGCAATGGCGTCGAAAATGGGATTGTTGCCTACTCCGACCGCCAACGATGCGAAGAATGTAACGCTTCCTGCCAGTCAGGGCATACGCAACGGACTACCCAAAACAGCGATGCAAAGCGACGAATACCGGACTGGAACGGGTTCCCGACTCAACCCCCTGTATGTGGCGGAGATGATGGGTTTCCCGGTGAATTGGCTGGTATCGCCTTTCCTCGGTGGCGCCGGGAAGCCGTCAAAGCCTGCGGAAACGCCATAGTCCCGCAGGTGGCATTGCGGATTTTTGAAACGATAAACGAATACGAAAGGAAATGAAAAAACACTTACTTACAAGTTTTCTTATTGGAACACTGACAATTGTTTTATGTAGTATTATATCCGGGGAACCCTATCGCTCGATTGCATGGGGCGTAATATTGGTTATTCTTACTATCTCCGTCATTGCAATTGGGATAGCGACAACCGCAATCTACGATTTGTTGAAGCAGGGGATGAATATCAACATGCTGACTATCAATGGCGGAATCCGCTTTTTCGACAAAAGCAAGGCCGACAACCCCGATATTGAGGAGAATCAAAACGATCAGAGGAAATGAAAAAAGTAATGTTCAACGATCTTTACGGGTAGTTTACGAATTTGAGTTGGTGAAACAACGAGATTCGATGCAGAACATTGCAAAACTTTGAAAAACTTTCAAACATTTTGAAATATGAGAGAAATTAAATTCCGGGGCAAGCGCCTCGACAACGGAGAGTGGTTGTATGGCAGCCTTGTCATTTTGAATGGGCGCTATTTTATATTCGATGATGCAAACAGACACGAGGTCGATCCCACTACCGTCGGCGAGTTTACGGGGCTGAAAGACAAGAACGGTAAGGAGATTTACGAGGGGGATGTGATACGCTCTCCATTGTCCGAGGATAAAACTCGCCCTCATAGAATCTTTTACCATACCGGCAACGCAGCTTTTATGGGGGCCTTGGTCGATAGAAAGGAATTATGTTATTTAAGATTGGATCAGGATTGGATTTATAAATTTGGAAAAGAAGTCATTAGCAACATCCACGACAATCCCGAATTTCTGAAAGGAGGCGAGCAATGAATAGGACTATAAAACAATGGCTTTTGCCCCTTATCTGCCGCTGGTTCGGGCATAAGGATTTCGAGGAGGTATATTGCGTCAAATCGCCCCGAAATTGGTTCTGCCGCCAAAACAAACCCAACCGATACGACGTGGTGCATGATATTGTTTGCTCCCGATGCCGGCGGGTACATCGAACTATCCTCAAATCCCGAATTAGCCGCGCACAACTCCTGCATGACGGTTGGTTTATAATCGACGAATAGCCATGAAAAGCAAAAAAGCAAAGGAATTTATCGACGGATGCTTGAATCATCTTGTAATAGAGATGAGCGACCACGCCAAATGGCAGCTACGAGCAGCAATGAGCCATACAGCCGAACTCGCCGAGCAGGAGGCCGAGGAAAGGATGCGGGATAAAGCGATCGAAGCATTTTGCAAGGATTGCCCAATTTACTCAATACAAACAAGTAATGGGGGAAATTGCCCCGATTGCAGTGCATTAAACGCATTCAAACAAAGACTGAACGAGGAATGAAATTCACAACCCATTGCTTTGTCCGCGTCGAGGATGCGGAGAAGCGAAAAGATGTGATCGAGTGGTGTATGCATATTGGCTATGAATATATTTATCCCCCACAAGAAGAGAGATTAGGCGATAAGGTAATATGTGACACTTATTGTGTCGGCGTGGCTCATGACGCACAAACATTCACCGCCTTGAATTGCATAGACTGCGGCACCAACATCGAGCTGTTCAGGGCGCTGGCGGCCGATTCACGAAAATGAGTAAGATGCTCTGTGCATTTTGACTAACCAAGTAACTAACCAAGAATATCTATGAACACGAAACTCAAATCAGACTACGAAAAAGCCTGCAACGCCTATTTGCAGGCTTTTTGCGAGAAACACGGCTATGATTATAAGGATGCTACGCGGAGCTGGGTCGGCGGCGATGTCGGCGGGATCACCGAATGCGCGGACTATATAGTTGGGATGGATGACATCATCACCGACATAGACCGGGACGCTCCGGAAGATGAGTTTGTAAAGTATTACGATTACTGTCTGCGGGTGGGGAGTATCGCCTGCGGCAAAATTAGTACGCCCAATTACAGCAGCTGGCTCTCGGGGTGTCCACGCATGAGTGAAGAACAGATCACCCGGCTGGAGGAGTTGCAGAGGGACATACGCAAGGCGGAAAGAGAGCTGGAAGAACAAATAAGGAAAGAGAAGTTTTAACCGGGAGAGGCAAAATCGCTCCCTTTTTTATTCATATGGCAGTAGATACATCTAAAAACGGTACAGTAGATCGTGCTAAACTTCTGGCAATAGAAAATAAATGTACGAGAATAATTCGAATTGCGGGGGTAACGTTTTATGTTGCTCCGGATAAGGATACACCAGAACACCGGAGGCACTTAATCCGCGTTTTGGAGAGTTGCGGTCGGCGATATACTCAAAAAGCAGGTAGCTATGAATCGGAGATTTGAGGTGAGAATCGACATTCCGAATAGTTGTGAATTGATTGGATGCAGATCGGACGGAAACATGGCAATTATTGTTTTCGAAGATTGCAGCGGCCCAGAGATCCGGCCAATCGGTTTTTGTCGGGAACATTCCGGAGAAGTACCGGACGCCTTCGAAGATGAATAAAAAAGAGGCAATTCCGAAGAATCACCCCTCACACCGATACAAATATAATGATTTATTCGGAATTTGCAAATGGGACGATATAGGAAAAACGAACGCAGAGGCGGGGCACGTGACGATTCCGAAATATACATCAGTTATTCACGGAATCGATTGCTCGAAATGATTATCTGCCGGGAAGCAAGGATGGGCGTGAGTTATCGCCATGATTTCGTCTATCGATTCAAGGCACACAAATCCTTGCCGTTTTTATGGCGGAAATTCAAAAGGAATATTAGAGAACACATTGACGGATGGCAGCAGGAGCTGCCTTTATTTTGATGAATTTGCGGAAAGGGAGAGGATAATAACCGTGCAATTCGGAATATATGATGTAGAATTACATCCGTTCATCCTATTGCATAATTGCAATTAGACGATAAAAGTGTTCTTTTGATTCATTCTGTTAATGTCGTTTCAAGCATTGAACTCTATTGGGCGGGAGCCGGACGTGAAGCTACTTTATAACGTATCTTTCGGGGCACACGAAGGAAGTGCGCCTTTCGCACGTTGTCGGGACATTGACGAAGATATAAAAGCCGATCTTATCCAGCTATTATATCGATTCTATCAATTCGCAGATTACGGCTACATAAATAGGGTAGCAGCATTCGCTGATCTCCAACAATGACATCAGATATTTAGTTTGTTCGTCCATAACCGTCGCATTTACCTTTGCAACAAATAAATTGGTGAATATCTTTCCAAAGCATTGTATTTATCTGTCCTGTCAGATAGGCTACTTCTTCGCCTTGCATCGGCATTGCGGATGCTACGGCGATGTCGTCGCACAGGTGCCGCAGTTCATGCTCGAAAGAGTTCAGGAATTGTGCCTGGGATGACGCCAATCCTACGACTACGACAGACCTTCGCCGGGTCTTGTTGGAATAGGTGAATCCCGAATCCATATCGGCCTTTTCCAAATTTTCCCGTACTCGCTCCATAATTGGCCTGGGACACTCTATCTGTTCCAAAGAAAAAAGGATAGAGCGCGTGTGATAGCCATGTACGGCGAAGTAAAACCGCACATGCCAATCATAGTTCTCTATCCTCAGATCCCGCAGCTTCATGTCGTTGAATACACTTTTTGAATCCTCACATACGGTCTTTCGAGCCGCGTTCTGGATTTGATTCTGTTACAGGACATCTTCCCACGGAACATTTGTTCCCGACCCTATCAGATCGGCGAAATATCGTGTGAAGGGCAGCCCGGGATAGGCGTCTTCATCGTCGATGAAATCCTTGACGAACAGGGCCAGGTGTTGTTCATCGGCAATGGATGATCCCCAGTAATCGGCCCGGGCCATATTCGCGACATATACACAGTCGTAGCCGTTGTCGTGCTTGAGCTCGATACCGTTCGTCTTGAGCAATTTGTCGATCTGCTCTTTGGTGATGGGTTCTATTTTCTTCCCGTCGCGGTCCTTCATGCGGCTGACGGCAAATTCACACATTTTCTTCGAAAAGGACCATCCGTTTTTTTCGAGGTATGCGCGAATATCTGCCGGCATGGAGTCCCTTGCGTCCAATCTTTCTCTGTCCATAGGTTTCGCTGTTAAAGAGAGGGGATTTCTCCCCTCTCCGGATTCGTTTTACCGGCGGAATCTGGAGTAGGGTCCGGTTCCCCGGACACCTCTTCGTTCGCCATATCCGTCGCTGCCGTATTCTCCGCCACGCTCACCGTAGCCGTCGGGCATGTAGCCTCCCGTGTGACGCTCCCCGTAGCCGTCGCGCATTTCGCGTTTGGCATCCTCGTAGCCACACTCGTAGGCTTCGCGCATCTTGCGTTCGATTTCTTCACGCTCGCCGTACCCGTCACCGCGGTACCGGCCTTCGATTTCCCACATTCTCATGATTTGCTTGTTTTAGCAGACATTTGCGATTTAAGAAAGGCGTCCAGCGATGACTTCATGGAGGCGAACTCCGTTTGCATCTGACGAAGTTGTCCCACCTCTGCCCGCAGCTCCTGGAGCTCCTTGTCGCGTTGCGCCTGACCCGCGTACGCGGGATTCACTTCGCGCATGATCTGATCGAAAACTTCCAGATTGGCCTTGTGTTTTTCGTAGGAATCCACAACGGACTGGCTCTGCTGCTTTGCCGCATTGATGGCGTCTATGAGCCGTTCGCGGGATGTCGTGACCGTGAGTCCGTCCTTTGTCACCATATCGGCATTTACCGGGACGACCCATTTCTGGTCCCCTACCGGGAAGCTGACGGAAGGCTGCGCCGGGGGAAAGTTCCCGGGAGCGGGGAAATAGGGCTGTGGCGCCTCTTCAAGCGTCGCCATGTAGTATTTGGGAGTTCCGCGCATATCGAGTACATATACCGGAGCGCCTTTGGTTAAATTCGCAAACATCTTCGGTTAATTGTTTTTTGAAAGCTCCGGAGGGGCGGTTTCCCCTCCTGAAGCCTTCGGTTTATTATTGGTTAAACGGCCCCTGTCATCAGTTGCAGGGTGTCGGTCTGTTTGTCGTAGAAGAGCTGGAATACACCCGTCCCCGGAATATCGGACACGGTGACATTGGCTCCGTTGTACGTGGTCACATTCTTGGTCACGCCGTTGGTTTCGAACAACACGGGAAGCGTGCCTGTCGTGCCTGCGGGTATTGCCTGCGACAGCTCGACCAGGACTATCCCCCTGTACCAGGAATTGGCAAAGGCGTGGTTTTGGAATGAGAACACGACATCGGCGGCATTGACCGTCACACCCGTAGTTTTGATGACCGGGATACCTCTGCGATTGACATACTGAAATGGGAATACTGCCATAGCATACCTCCTTTCCGTATTAACCCCAGAATCCGCCGTTGCCGCCGAGTCCGAACGCGGCACCGAAGCCCAGCCCGTATTGGGCGGCTACGCAGGCGGGCATCGCGTACACCTGCGGATTGGGAACCACGGTCGTAGGCGGCAGGCCGCACTCGATCTTTGCCAGCCGGTTGCTCAGATCGCCGATCGCAGCGTTGATGGGCGCTACGGCCTGGGCCTGCGACTGCATGATCGTCGCCGTCTGATGTTCTTGGGAGAGCTGCCCGGCCAATGCCGCGCTCTTGGCACGCTCGGCGTCGAGTTTGTTCTGCATCTCACGCATCTCGAGGGCACAGAAACGGTCGTTGATGACCTGCGTCTGGGCATCGATCTTCGAGCCGAGGGCATTGAACTGCGTGTTGGCGTTGCTCGTCAGGGTGTTGGTCTGATTGAGCGTTGCGAGCTGGCTTTCGTAGCCCTGGCGCTCGATGGCGGTGCGGACATCGCAGCAGCAGGAGGCCATCTGCGAAAGCACCTGTGCGTTGCCGGACTGCACGGCATTGATGATCTGCTGCGCCGAGAGGCCCGACTGTGCCTGGATGTTGCACAGAGCGGTCTGAATCTGCTGTACGGAACAGTTGAGCGAAGATGCGAGCTGGTTGATGGCGGTGCCGTTTCCCTGAATGGCATTCATCAGCAGCTGACGCCCTGCGTCGCCGTTCAGCTCGGCGGGAAGATTCGAGAGTCCGTTTCCGCGACCGCCGAAGCCACCCCATCCGTTGCCGCCCCAGAGAGCCCAGAGCAGGATCATCCACATCCACTCCCAGCCGTAGCCATTGCCGTAGCCGTTATTGCGGTTGTTTCCGTTCATCAACGCGGCCACGAGGTTGCCGTCCATTGCGCCACCGTTGTCGAACACTAAAGTTTTTTCGTTCATTGTTTTAGACTTTTACATTGTTGCGTCCGTTCGGCGGACGCTGCCGTTGAGCTCACAATGCAAAAATCGACATGAATGATGGGAGAATCAATCGTATCAGTCGCAGGTGGGACGGAGTTTGGACGCAATACGGACGAGGAGCATTTCGAACATTTTACCGCTTTGTTTGCGACGAAGATCGAATTGGGAAATCATCTTCTCTATGGGCCGTCGTGAGAAGTTCATCAGCGAGGATATGACCGGGGCGTGAAATCCCTGCCTCCAGAGGAAATAGACCAGTAAATACCTGGCATCCACGATCTCGGCGTTTTTGGCTTTGGATAGTATTCGCTCTTCCGAAATCTCCGTTTCTTGCGATACCGTGCCGAGAATTTGTCGGTAAAGTTCAGATTTGCACATATAGGATATTTCTCTTACCTTTGTTCACTCTCTTACCAAATAAAAATAAGTGCCAACACACTTGCAAAGGCTTTACAGCCCCTGTCGTGGTGTGTTGGCACCTTTATTATTAGCGGAAGGTAAGAGAGACGCTAATAAAGGCAGGGGCTTTTTTTACGCCCACCCCTGACGGGCGAAAGCTGTTAGAACAGATACTTTTTCAATGTCGGCCAAAGCAGGTAGAAGTAGATTGCCCCGACGGGAATCAACCCGGTTGCGAACAAGTTGCTGCTTTCGACCTGGCAATAGTAGAGTGTTCCTATCCCACCCACAATACAAACGAATGAGAAGAAGGCAAGGAAAAGCAGTCCGATTTTTTTAATTGTTTCCATAATTATAATTCGTTAAAAAGTTATTTCCGCCATAAATCCATACTTATGCTTCCTTGAACATAGGGGCCGTTATCGCGTGGGGCCCAGCCGAGGGATGCCGTGATATTGAACCTTCCGATGTTTCTGTGAAGTTGCCCTCCGATCCATACGCCACCCGTGCGATTAACGTAATAGACGCCTGCGGCAGGCCCGAGTTGCCATCGGTAGGGCGTTCGGATTATTTTCTGCTGCGTGATAGTACGTCCGTATGTTTCGATGTGTTCAAGGGTAGGGTGGCAGTCGCCCAGGGCTATTCCGCTCACTATGGCGAAGTAGCTGCTGTCGCGATATTCCCGGCGTTCGAATGGCAGCTGTACCGGCACACTGTCCCGGTTGGGATTTATTGTTACGGTGGTAAAGGTGGTATCCGCTGGGGCGAACAACCATTTCGGCACCTCTACCGAAATAGCCGAGGACAGTATTTTATGCGGTTGCGGTCTTTCGAAGTAGGCCGTATCGATTCGAGTATGCTCGATGATACGGACATCGACGGATCGCCTGCCGAGCCACCATCCGACAAAGAACAAGCCGGTCAGAAGGAGAATCAGGATTATTTTCCGCAGTACCATAATGAGTACGAGCTATCAACCGTTGATGAACAGATCCCAGCCGGCCATCACGTCCGTCATGCAGGCATCAACGCCATTTTCTACGCGCGACATAGCTGCGACTATCGGGATCATCACATCGCGGTTGGTTGCCGTGATCCATCCGTTTTCCGGGACGCCGGACAATTCGGATACCGTACGGATATATGCATCCGTGTCGTTCTCGCTCGGGGGTGCCCAGCGTGAAATCATCTTCCGAATGGTGTCGAGCCCGTATTTTCGGCTGTAAGTGTTCAGGCATTTGAACATCGCGCGGTATCCCCACGCCATAGATTCGAACTGCTTGAATGCAGCGTCGCGGGAAGGTTCCACCTCTCCCTTCCAATGGGTTCCATCCTTGCGGATATTCCCGGGATTGTTGTTACGAAGTCCTCTGGTCATTTTTTTGTGCTGTTTAATATGTTTTCTACATCTTCAGGATTTACATTGAGTTTGCGGGCTATTTCTCCGGTCAATGCTTTTCGAAACAGACGTAAGAATGGAAAGTTCGGATTGATGATTAAAGCGTTGCCACAGCTCGACCATGCTTCTGCCAGGCAAATGGCAGAACCCAGGATCACGGTCGTAATCTTCGTTTCGATACCTCCTGTCGTAACGAATTTATCGATGAAAACGAATACTACGATCAGATTGAAGTAAACTGCCAGCTTGAATATCGTAGCCCGCAGGAGTTCTGACAGGATAAATTCTCCGCGCTTTCGAGCAACGCATATTCCAAACAAAGCGTCGAAGGCTACGGCAATAAGCACCCCATAAAGTACGAGCTGGTACCCGGCGAAGAAATTCACGATGACGATCAATAGTCCTATAAGCCATCCTTGCACGGTCATAAGCGCTTCGGACAGCTTTGTAGCAATACCTTCCAACACCTTTTTCGTTTTATTAAATATTTTGTCCATAATTATTATATCTCGGTCCAGCCACCTGTTCCGCTGTTGGTCTTATAGACTTTCCCGTTTTGGATGCGTAACCCTCCATTTCCGATCCTGACCTCGAAAATATCTCCGGTGAAGATCGCATAGTTGCTGGATCCTTTCACGACGGCTACTCCGTTGGGAGCGATCAGGTTCTTGCGGACATCGGTCACGAAAGAAAAAGTAATAGCCTCGACAGCTGCGGATGCCGCGTTTCCGAGTCCTCCGGGATAGGATGCTTCCACTGTTACTTTTATGTAGTAGTATGCCGGGGTCGTAAAACGATACCTAATGTTCTTGTTGATCTGTATCGATCCCGTGTCGTCATATGCGGAAGATTGCCGGAATATCGTGTCGGTAGTATCGGCTGTCCGGTTAATAATTTCGATCTTCACGCTTCCTCCGCCCCGGATCGTCCCCTTGACTTGTGCCGACATCTGCACCTCCGCTCCGCATTTGAATTGACTTGAGTTTCTGGAATCCGAGGCGAAAGGCTTCGTTTGAGAGGTTATGACCGCTATACTTTCCGTCGTTTGGCTCGACGGGACTTTGGAAGAGCCCAAAACCTGGCTTACGCTGTTTATGTTGTTAGTAGTGAGTATGATCTTGTTTCCGCTTGCGGTCGCATCGCTCACCTCTACGGAATCGTTTTTGACCTGCAGGATTCCGACGGTTCCTTTGGTTGCGTGTACTTCCCCGTCGGCGTGTACTCTGAACACGGCTTTTTTCCGGTTTGTGTAGTCGGCTCCCGACCAGAAGGGCACATCGTCTTCCTGCAAGCCGCTCACGCCGGCCGTCACGTCGCCTTCAGCATTTTTCAGCAACATCACATTGGTCATTATCAGACCGCCTTTCACCTCGGTACTTCCGTCTTCCATAGCCTTCTTGAGGTACTCTGTCGATTTGATGGATTCGTCTATCGCGTCGTCGATCAGGTCCGACATGGTGCTGCTTACTTCGTAATAGTCGGAAAATAACTTTCTGAACTCGGTGCCGGTTATCTCGGATGTCGTACTCATATCGGCCAACAGGGGCGTGAGATAATCTTCGAGCCGTTGGAAATATGTCGTAAAGGTATCCGTGGGTACGTCATACTTTGCGGCATTTGCAATGATACTCCAATATTCGTTCTGTATGCGTACCCATTCGTTAGCCACCTGTTGTTTATCGGAGGGTGTCAGGCTCGAATCCGAGGCGATGTTGTCCACATCCAGCTTCACCTGCTCGATTTGCGCCTGTACATCCTCCTCGGCCGTGATGTATCCCGTGGGCGCCTTGTTGCCTTCCGTGAGCTGAATGTCATAGATCAGGACACGATTCGTTTTGCCTCCGGCATCGAACTGACTGTACGAAGCCGAGATGCGGTCCAACGTCTTTCCCTCCTTTGTGGAATAGACAGTTTCGACAAGACTCGTCTGATTCCCGTAAATGGGTACGAACTCCATCGTGCCGTCCGTATAGATGAACACGAAGTACATTCCCCGAACGGTCGAGGACATTTCATACAACAGTTTCCACCGCACTTTGAAACTGTACTGCATATTCTCCTGAAACTTTATCCTGCCCCGGAAGATGTCGGCACGGGTAGAGTCTCCGGAGGAGATGATCTCCTGCACGGCCCGGTAGTTCACGCTCTGGTAGCTGCCGTCGGTATCGCTGCCCGTGAGTACGATGTCCGTTTTTCCCTGCGAATTGTTGTTCCAGTCGGAAATATACACTTTGGCGATATAGTTGCGGGCCCCGAACTGAAGATTCGCAATCTCGTCTTTGGCTTCGTTGGCTGCCGTATCATCGGTGTATTTGGATGCTTTGTCCCAATCCGAGCTTTCGAAATTGCCCGTTGCACGGGATTCGATACAGCGCATGATGTCGCCACCTTCGCCCTGCGTCCAGATGTCACCCACATCGTAGGGTGTAGTCGGTGTTACGACGAATACACGACGTTTGGCATCGGCCGTGTCCTGCGCCCGCGCCGCCTCTTGCAGGGCCTTTACCGCATCGCTGTCGGCGATCGGCGTCCATTTATAGGTTCCGTCCTCTTCTTTTACCCACCGCCACGATTTGCCCGCATCGGGGTTCGTCGTCTTGTCGCTCGATATGGTGAAGTGAATCTGCGGGTATTCCGCCGGAGTGATTTTGGCATTATCGGTTTTGCGGATGACAAAAGCTATGTAGGGATTGTCGCTTCCGACGGTATAGCTCTGGCTCCATACGTAACTTGCTATAACCGCTCCGGATGACGCTATCGGATTGTAACCCATCGTATAGCCTTCGCCCACCGACAGTACGGCGCCTTTGGGTATTCCTCCGACCGGAGTTTTGAGCCGGATGCGGGTGCTGTCGGCGATTTTGATCTGATCCCAGGTCTTAATGCCGTCGATATAGGATGCACCGATGCTTCCCTGCTCCCAACAGCCTGCGTCCGTCGGGTCGAAATTCGCGGGCAGCGTATTGGTGAACGTGTCGCCGATATGGTTTTCCTGCTCGCCGTCCGCTATCCATGTTTGGGCCGGTTCATTGTAAAGCGAGGGGGTATAGGGATAGAACCAGTTTTCCACGACACCGTCCAGCCGTTTGTTGATCTCGGACAATTCGCCGGGCAGCGTGTTATCGATGTAATCCTTAGCCTGCTGAGCTTTGCGATCGGCGGAATTGGCAGTGGCCTGGGCTTCGGTGGCCGTCTGATCGATCTGTTCGATGTCGAACTCCTTCTGGAACTGTCCCGTCGCGGGGTCGTAGAGCTTGCCTTGCTTCCAGCCTGCCTCCGGGGTGAATGCCACGCCGACGCCGTTGTCGCCGACAAGCCGGAACAGCTTGCTCCGGGTGTCCAGCAGCGCCTTCTTGTCCAGGCTGCTGATCATACCTTGCAGGTAGATATTATCCAGATAGGCCGAATAGCCCGACATTTGGATCCCGAAGACGGAGAGGTTCGTAAGGTCACCGAACTGTGCGGCGATATTCTCGGCCGTAAACTCCCAGTCGCTGACATTGCGGAGATAACGCTGGTAGGTGCGCGTCGAGTAGCGCGAGCTCTGCCGGGCGGGATTCGTGAACGATCCGTAGGCTACGAAGGTCATCGATTCCATCGGATCGATCTGCTTGGTAAAGGTGGCCGACAGGGGGCGCAGCTCGTAGCGGAACCGCTCGTTGCGGTCGCCCAGGACCTCCGTGATACGGAAATAGACCGTTGCGAAGCCTGCGAAAGAGAAGTTGCCCCGGCCGTCGTCGGAATCTGCCGTCGCATTGTTCGACGGGTCGAAGTCGTGGAAGATACCCATGCAGATATCCCCGACAGCTACGGCGCCGATCTCTCCCTCTTCGAGTTTGAGCGTTACGAGCTTCTGCTCCTTGTCCACGCTCTCGATCACCCCGGCGCCCGGAGCGCTCCAGTCGTCCCCGACGCTGATGCCCACACGGTTGTACCGAAGCTCCGGAACCTCCAGAAAACGACGGATGAAGAGGCTCTCCAACTCGCCGGCGCCTTTTTCACTTATAAACCCGCCCACTCCGGTAATACCGGAGGCATATGATGGTCCAAATTGTGCCCCTGCGTTGAAAGTCATTCTACCTTTGAACGTATCGGGTGCCTGCTTGTTGGCAAACTCCCATATTGCCCTTCGTGCAGAATAAGCATTTGTATCGGTCGGGAAAGTATTATCGTATCGGGTGATTAGATATATAGCCGCTCCATTCTCCGCAATGCCTATACGTTGGGAATAGAGCGATGCTTTCACGTCCGATTCAATACTGCCCAGGCGGGAATAAGGAGTATTGTCGCCTATCGTATAGGTTGCGATGTACTCGTTGTATAGTTTTTTTTCATAACCTTGAATCCGGGAAAGACGACCGTCTATACCGAATTGAGGACCCATTAATCGTACAGCCTGTCCTGCTTCGTAGTTTTTTTCGTTGTGTGTACAATACACGGGATTCGTTTCACAGTCATAGACTGTCGTGTCGCTGCTATGTTTGGCAGCATAGGAAGTGCCGACCTCAAGAAGTTCTTGTTCTGCTTCGTCTATGCGTTGCTGGGGGAGTTTGACGCCTGTGAGTACGAAAGTGTCAGGCCCTCGGTCATCATCTTTTCCACGAGGACGCATGTTTTCATTCGGTATAATCTGCTGACTTTCGCCGGACGTTTCGACTTGGGCGATGATTTCAAATTTCTTGTTGAATCCGTCTTCGGGTTTCCAGGTCGCGGGGTCGATATTGTCGCCATTGTCGTCGATAAGGGCGAGTTCGAAATCCCAGCCGATCAAATCGCCGCTCGTAAAATGTGCCCCCAGCGTTTCTCCTTCGATTACGTCTGAAGGTAGAAATGGCGTGTCGTTGCATACCATGACGTATGCCTTGTCGGTCTGCCCTTCAATGATTGTCCGATCGATAGTTTCTACCGAAGTGACGGTTTCCGTGTTCTTCGGGTAGATGTCGTCGAAAAACACTACGACTTCCTTGATTTCGTTTTTTGTAAGTCCGGGACGTGCGTCTATGTATTGCTGCCCATCCGGAAGCCGTAACCGGACTTCGGAAACGTGGTTCGTTACGCCGCCCTGTTCGGATTGTCCGTATTCTTTCGTCAGGTTGCGCGTGGAGCCGAATACATAGAAACGGGTCCCGTATTCGGAATCGTCCCCTTTCTTGGCCGGGATGCTTTTGACGACTTCTCCGCGTTTGAATGTTTCCGGCGTTCCGAAGTTCAGTTTTCCGAAATGCAGGGTTACGATACTGCCGTTCTCCTCGGTCCACCATTCGACATCGAAAGTCTCGGCAATGGATGATAAGGCATCCCAACAGGTATCGCCATTGAACGATACGAGCTTGTTGGTTTCCGGATGTTCGACATTTACACTTCCCATCTGCCAGTTGTTTCCTCCCAGTGCCTTGTTCATGTTGGCGACGATGAGCGCCCCGAAGGATGCCAAGTCTGTCGTGTTGTGGAATACAGCTTCAGGATTATCGCCTCCCAGCCAGAAGCAGATGAAATTTTTCATGTGGTTTTGCTGCGCCTGGAACTGAAGCGTGTATTTGTAGCCGCCGGTTTTGTTGTCGAAATCCGGATAAACCTCCGACATGATTTCGAATTTGCGGCCTTTGTAGGTGATGTATGATCCGAGGGGGAAATCCAGCGGGGTAAGCAAACTAAAGGGGAGTTCGATGTAATAATCCCCCATAAGTGCGTATTTGATAATGGCACTCGTTGTTACGGGCGCATCGTATATCGCTTTACCGGAAGGGTTGTATATTGTCATTTCGTCGATATATGTATCCTGTGCCATCACAGGGTCGATACAAAAGTGTGGGGTTTCGGCACATTATGCAAGTAATTTTAAGAAAAAATACAGAAAAACGCCCCGGTCTTTTGACCGGGGCAAGAGGGGGTTGCTTCCATCCGTATTTTAAGGTTTAAGCCATGAACTTTGCGGCTTAACGATTAGACGAGCGTTGTTATATGCCATCTTCAATGTTAAGCATGTGCGCGCTGTATAGGTATTATTCCCTATTTTATGCGTGGCTAAAGCTAAATCCGGATTGGGTGATCCAGGGGTAAGGCATAAGGGCAACAGAAGTTGTATTTTCCCTTCGTAATACTGGGGGACAGCTATTTTGTAATTTGACCTTGCTTTTTTTTGGGCTTCATTAATCGCGCCAACGAGTCTTCTGCGCATTTCGTCTGAACTCAGCCCTTGCATGTGTGCAGGAAATCTGTCCATGTTGTCCGCAATGATATGGTCGATTTGAGGGACTACCCTGCATTGAGGATTGAAAATCAAATCCTCGGGTTTCTGGAAAAAATCAGCAATGTCCGGAATATTATCGCCGAATTTGCTAATTAGCTGAATATCGCTTTCCCTGACAAATGCCTTGAAAACATAAGGCGATAAACCTTTCTCGGCTACATCTGGCCTATTGTTGCGTTCAGCAAGAGCAAATATGCTTTCCAAATTTGCAGTTACAAGTCCAGTATTGAAACATGCAAAATTGTTATCAGAAGAAAAGGATATTTTATTTTCAGATTTAATTTTGCGGAAAGTATGTTCGATATAACTTTTCAAAATGGAAT